>Ga0209800_10000040_pt1 | contig 355004 bp, 341 predicted proteins | sample Higcelweek8metaG_FD_187174 | JGI IMG/M metagenome (GOLD analysis project Ga0209800, IMG submission 187174) | Freshwater pond sediment microbial communities from the University of Edinburgh, under environmental carbon perturbations - High... | ecosystem: Environmental > Aquatic > Freshwater >...
AACCAAAATTTCATTAATCTTTGTAGCTTTGTTATCTGACATCTCTATACCTTTTTTATTATTGATACTAATATACCACCATATTAGTTTTTGTCAATATTATTTACTAAAAATTTCTCAAACTTGCATTTTTTTTCAGATTGATATAACCTATTCGCCGTGGCACAAAAAACCCAAAACTCTTATGACGCATCTGATATCCAGGTTCTAGAAGGCCTAGAGCCTGTTCGTCTGCGTCCCGGTATGTATATTGGCGGGACTGACGAAAAAGCCTGGCATCACCTGCCTATTGAAATAATTGATAACGCTATTGACGAAGCGGTTGCTGGTTTTGCAAAAAAAATTGTTGTTTCTTTGATTGATTCCAAAACCATTGAAATTACTGATGATGGGCGCGGAATTCCCGTGGATGAACATCCAAAATTTCCCGGCAAATCTGCATTGGAAATAATATTTACCACCCTGCATTCTGGCGGAAAATTCAACAATGATGTTTATAAAACCAGTGGTGGATTACATGGTGTTGGCGCAGCGGTTGTAAATGCTTTGTCCGCAAAAACAACCGTAACCGTTGCACGTGACGGGTATTTTTGGACTCAGAAATTTTCACGTGGCAAATCTGTTGGATCTATTGAACGTGGTGAATCCACTAAAACCCAGGGAACCAGTGTTCGTTTTACACTTGATGACCAGATTTTTGGCGCAAATGCCGCATTCAAACCTGTAAAAATTTATCGTTTGGCGCGCGCAAAATCTTATCTGTCTCGTGGGGTTCGTGTTGAATGGAATTGTGCACCAGAACTGCTGACCGAAGATATGAATTTGCCAGCAAATGCAACCTTTTATTATCCAAACGGTGTCGCAGATCGTATGGCAGAAACCACTGCAGACAAACCACAAATTTTACCTCGCATATTTTCGGGTAATACCGATTGGTCCGAAGAAACCGGATTTCGCGTTGAATGGGCATTGACTTTTTTAACTGATGAAAATGGCGCTGCATCTGATGACGGATTTTTTGCCAGCTATTGCAATACTATCGCGACCATTGATGGCGGAACACATGAATCTGGTTTTCGCACTGCGATTACCAAGGGGTTGAAAAATTACGCTGAAAAAGTTGGTAACAAAGCGGGTGCATCAATCATTGCCGAAGATGTTTTTGATTCAGCGGCGGCTTTATTATCCGTATTTTACAAGACTCCTCAATTTCTAGGTCAAACCAAAGAAAAATTAAGTAATCCAGAAATCGCTCGTTTCACCGAAAAAGCAATCTCTGATCCATGGGAAATATTTTTGGCATCTGACCCAAAAACCGCAAACGCTTTATTAGATTTTGTGATAAATCTGGCGAATGCCCGTATTAAAACCAAGGCCGTCAAAGATATTGCACGTAAAACACCGACCAAGCGCGCACGTATGCCCGCCGAACTGGCAGACTGTTCCAAGCATGGAATTGCCGGAACAGAATTATTCATAGTCGAAGGTCAATCCGCAGGTGGCACAGCCAAGCAGGCACGTGATCGTGCAACCCAGGCCATATTACCACTTCGCGGTAAAGTCTTGAATGTTTTATCTAACTCTGACGAAAAATTCAGCAATAATAAAGAATTAAATATGTTGCTGGATATTATTGGTGCCGGTAATGCCAAAGATTGGGACGAATCAAAATTAAGATATGAAAAAATTATCATGATGACTGATGCGGACGTTGATGGATCGCACATTGCTTCATTGCTGATGACATTCTTTTATTGGTGTATGCCCCAGTTAATTCATGGTGGACATTTGTATTTGTCTTGCCCGCCACTTTATAAATTAACACATGGGACCGAATCGATTTATGTTGATACGGATGAAGATTTGGATGAATTAAAAGCAACCAAGTATAAAAATAAAAAATTGGAAATCAGCCGATTCAAAGGCTTGGGCGAAATGATGCCGAATCAATTAAAAGAAACAACTATGAATCCAAAAACCAGACGCTTGATTCGGGTTGAGTTGCCCCCAAAAACCGAAGACGCGGCCGAAGACACTGAAAAAACCAGAACACTGGTAACAGAATTAATGGGTAAAAAGCCCGAGTTCAGGTTTAAATTCATAACCGAACACGCCAGATTTATAAAAGATTTAGATATATAAAAATCCCGCAATTGCGGGATTTTTAAATTTTAATATTTCTTTTTTTATTCACACCAAGTGCCATAAGAAGCCTTGCAGTTATTACGCAAATAAACGCGTTTTACGCTGCGGATTGTTGTGGTTTCTGGTTTTTCGTCGGCCAGCATAACCTTGGTAACGGCTGGGGCAACTGGTGCAACAGGGGCTGCTGCTTCTGGTTTTTTATTCAGCAATTCTGCACAGGCTGTGTTTGGATAAACTGTGTTGTTGCTTTTATCTGTATTTGTACGATTTACTACACCCTCTTCTGCACTTTCTACAATGCAATTGTATCCATCTTGGGTATAAATTTCGTTCTTTTGATAATGAGTATAAGAACCGCCACATCCCGCTAAAATAGCAATTGAAGCAAAAGATAAAATAAGTTTTTTCATAAGCAACCCTTTTTGTTGTTTGACAAAACTATAGGACTTTTATATCTATTGTCAAGATTTTTTTATTTTTCAAAAATATGATATAATAATTTATATGAAATATAAAAATCTCGGTTTAACAAATACCAACAAAATGCTGGAACGCGCACTGCTTGGTGGATATGCTGTGCCTGCGTATAATTTCAGCAACATGGAACAGCTGCAAGCCATTTTGACCGCATGCGAGCAAACCGAATCGCCCGTTATTTTACAAGTATCTGCTGGCGCACGAAAATACACCGGCAAAGAAATCTTGATGGGGATGGTTGGTGCGGCCGTACATAGTCTTAAAATTCCGGTCGCTCTGCATTTGGACCATGGCGCGGATTTTGATGTCTGCAAAGACTGTATTGATATGGGATTTTCTTCTGTGATGATAGACGCTTCATACAAAACATTTGATGAAAATGTTACTCTGTCGCGAAAAGTTGCAGAATATGCACATAAATATGACGTTTCGGTCGAGGCCGAATTGGGCGCATTAGTCGGTATAGAAGACGAATTAAACGTTGAAAAAGCATGCTATACAAATCCAGAAGATGTTGTCAAATTTGTTAAACAAACTGGTGTTGATTCATTGGCAATTTCAATTGGCACTTCGCATGGGGCATATAAAATGAAATCCCCAACGGATAAATTACGTTTTGATATTTTAACAGAAACACAAAAACAACTGCCTGATTTTCCATTGGTTTTACATGGAGCTTCATCTGTACCCCAAAATTTGGTTACCGAAATAAATGAATTTGGCGGAAAAATTACTGGCGCATTTGGAATCCCCGAAGAACAATTGATAACCGCACGTAAAATGAACATCTGTAAAATTAATGTTGATTCTGACGCGCGTCTCGCATTTACAGCCGGGGTCAGACAGGCATTAATCCAAAATCCAGAAAATTTTGATCCACGTGTTTACTTGTCCGCTGCACGGGAAAAAATGACCGAGTTATATAAAGCTAAAAATATAAATGTAATGGGCAGCGCCGGGAAAATTTAACATCCTGTGAATACATCAATAACCGTTTTTTTTGCATCTTCCAGACTGCCTTGAAAAATTCCACCTGCAGCCAGTTTATGACCACCACCAGAAAAATAATTTGCAGCAATTTCATTAACGGCTTTTGTTCGCCCACGCATTGAAATATGAATACTGTCTTCGTGTGCCTGGGTCAGTAACACAAAATATTCTATACCTGGAATACGACGCAATGCATCCAAAACCTCTACTGCACTGCCGTCCAAATTTTTATAATCTGTGCGCGGGATTATTGCTATGGCTAAATTTTTATAAAATTCTGCATTTGCCACTGCGCGTCCGCATGCCAATATATGTTTTTTTGGCGCAGAATTCATTTTCTCCAAAATCATATCCAGGGATGCGCCCAGATCAATCAAATCCGCACATGCTCGCAAAGGGGCAGAATTCTGGACCCATTTAAATGTTCCCGTATCAAAAACTATACCCGCCAACAAACAGGTTGCAGCGTCCACATCAATTTTCCACCCGGCGGTATTTGCCATATCATAAATTATTTCTGCCGCGGCAGATGCGGTTTCATCATCTATATTTATCGCGCCAAATTTTTCAGAATCTGGATGATGATCTATTTTTGCAACAGAATCGCTGCGCGAAAAAACATCTAATTTAAAATCCCCAAATTGTTTGTTTGAATCAGCAATATCAACACAAAACAATAAATCCGCGTGAAAAGTCTCTGGCAATTTTCCAACATAAACAATGTCAGCGCGTCCAGGCAAAAAGTCTTGGTAAGCGGGCACATTCCCATCATATAAACATATCGGCTTTTTACCAAAATTAATTTCAATTATTCGGGACAATCCCAACATAGCGCCCATAGAATCCATATCAGAATTTTTATGTCCGATAATAGCGATAGATTCCGCTACAGCGATTTTTGCAACCAATTCTTTGACTTCGCATTCAAACATTTTGTTTCCTTTTAATCATGGCAATTGCATTTTCCAATATTACCGCCGCAGATTCAGAATCCAAATTTTCTTTCTTATTCTTTATTCTTTCGCTGGCCTCTACACTGGTCAAATTTTCTTCTGTAAAAATGATTGGAACAGATACTTCCTTTGCTAGATTTTCAGCAAATTCCCGAACTTTTTTTGTAGTCCCCGAATCGGTTCCATCAGAATACAAAGGCAGCCCTAAAACAATGCCAACTATGTTTTCAGATTCTATCAAATTTTTTATTTGTTCTTTGCTGTTATCACCACGAACAATTTCTCTGGGAAATACAAAATCCCACTCTGGACTGGATACCGCAAGACCCACCCGAACCGAGCCCCAATCAACCCCTAATAAGCGCCCATAGCGCGGAAAATCCTTGAAATCTGTCAATACCATGGTATTATTATATCTGTTATTTTATAAAGAGCAACCATTATGGCATACACTAAAGAACAATTACAAAAATTTGCTAAACTAATCCGAATTGAAATTTCAGACGAAAAACTGGTCGAAATGAGAATTGATTCCATCGTTGATTGGATTGATAAATTACAAAAAATTGATACGACCGGGGTTGAACCAATGTTAACACCAGTTGAACATGCCCTGCCTCTGCGCATGGACAATGTAACAGACGGTGATATTCGTGATGCTGTTTTAGCAAACACTCCTGATGATAGTGGAAAGTCCCGCGGATATTTTGCAGTACCAAAAGTTATGGATGAATAAAATGAATTTGATAGATCTAACATTGACCGAAGCATTGGAACAATTGCGCACTAAAAAGATTTCTGCGACTGAATTAACGCGTGCTTATCTGGACCGAACCAAAAAATTTGGTGCAGAATTAAATTGCTATATCACTATTACGCCTGAACGCGCTTTGGCGGATGCGGCCGAATCGGACAAAAGATATGCGAATGATACTGCACGTATGCTAGAGGGCATCCCTCTGGGAATGAAAGATTTATTTGCAACCCGTGGCATTCGCACGACCGCCGCATCAAAGATTTTGGAAAACTTTGTCCCAGAATATGAATCAACCATTTCACAAAAATTGGCTGATGCCGGAACAATATTGCTGGGAAAAACCAATCTGGATGAATTTGCAATGGGAACTTTCAGCAAGACCAGTTTTTTTGGCGCACCAGTTAATCCTTATCAGCGCAATCATAAATTAACCGCCGGGGGGTCATCTGGTGGTTCAACATCTGCGGTCGCGGGGGGATTGGCCCTGATTGCGACTGGAACGGACACTGGCGGTTCTATTCGTTTCCCAGCTGCTATTACTGGATTGGTTGGGATGAAACCAACTTATGGATTATGTTCACGTTGGGGCTGTACTGCATTTGCAAGTTCTTTGGATACGATGGGTCAAATCGCACGAACTGTTGATGACGCGACATTAATGTTATCTGCTATGGCTGGACATGATCCAAAAGACAGCACCAGCGCAAATTTCGATTTTAAAATTGCAACAACCCCATTAAATTTAAAGGGTTTAAAAATCGGCATAATCAAAGAATTATCTGATGTGAAAATTTCGGACGATATGAAAAATTTATTTGCCGCACGAATTTCCGATTTAAAATCTTTGGGCGCCCAAATTATTGAAATTTCAATTCCAAATATATTGGACGCACTGGCGGCTTATTATATTATTGCCCCTGCCGAAGCTTCCAGTAATCTGGCGCGTTATGACGGGATGCGTTATGGCATACGCGAAACCGGACATGATTTAATTGATACATACATGAAAACGCGCGCGACAGGATTTGGCGAAGAAGTTCAAAGACGAATGATTGTCGGAACCGCGGTATTATCAAGCGAATCGTACGAAGTATATTTTATGCAGGCCGCACGTGTTCGCAGAATGATTGCCGATTCTTTTAATTTGGCATTCAAACAATGCGATTTCATCGTATGTCCATCCAGCAGTGGTCCAGCAATGCCATTAAACTCTGATTTAACCCCATTGGAATATTACGCATTGGATTTATTTACGGTCGCTATGAATTTGGTGGGTGTGCCGGCGGCCAGTGTGCCAGCTGGACGCAGCACGGACGGATTACCACTCGGGATACAGGTTGTGGGCAAAATGTTTGATGATGCGCGCGTATTGCAAATGGCAAAACATATTGAAACATTTGCGGGACTGGACAACCGCCCAACATCGGTTATGGGGGAATAATATGATTTATACAATCAAAGGCAAAACAGGCGACTGGGAACTGGTTATCGGTTTGGAAACCCATATCGAAGTTTTAAGCAAATCAAAGTTATTTTCTGGTGCTTCTGCGGACTATAACCCCAGCGTGCCCGCCAATACCCAGGTATCAATGGTTGATGCCGCTATGCCCGGTATGTTGCCTGTATTGAACCAAGAATGTGTGAATCAGGCGATTCGTTTTGGTCTGGCAATCAATGCCGATATTACCCGTCGCAGTATTTTTGCACGCAAACAATATTTCTATCCCGACCTGCCCAGCGGTTATCAAATTTCACAGCCACCAGAATTACCCCCAGTCGTTGGTCGTGGTTGGATTGAAATAGAATCTGATAATGGCGGCATCAAAAAAGTTTTGATTGAACGCGCACATTTGGAACAAGACGCCGGAAAAAATATGCACGATAAACATCCGACTAAATCTTTTGTGGATTTAAATCGCTGCGGCGTTGCGTTGTTGGAAATTGTTACTTTTTTGGACATTAAAAACCCTGAAAATAATTCTTTTATCACCAGCCCTGACGAAGCAGAAAGATACCTGCGTCAAATTCGTGAGATTGCCCGCGCAACTGGCGTATCAAATGCCAACATGGAAGAAGGTTCAATGCGCTGTGATGTGAATGTATCGATTCGCAAGGTTGGCGAAAAAACATTTCGCACCCGCACCGAAACAAAAAATATGGTCTCGTTCAAGTTTATAAAAACTGCAATTGAATTCGAAGCACGTCGTCAAATAGAACTTTATGAAAACGGCGGCAATGTTTCCCAAGACACCATGCACTATAACCAAGATTCTGGAACAACCAGTGTAATGCGAAGCAAGGAAGACGCGCTGGATTATCGTTATTTCCCAGATCCAGATTTATTGCCATTGATTATTACGGACGAACAGATTGAAAAAATTCGTAAAACAATGCCCGAATTACCGGCGACAAAACGCGCCAGATATATGAATGATTTGGGTCTTTCTGAATATGACGCTGGCCGCCTTACCGAATCAGTTGAAATATCAAATTGGTTTGAGTCTGCTGTTGGTGGCGTTCAACCACGCGCCAAAGGCGTTGCAAACTGGATGATTTCAGAATTGTTCGCGCACCCTGAATTTCAAATGAAGCCAACGGATTTGGCCCAGCTAGTTGATATGACACGTGATGGTGAAATAAACGGTAAACAAGCAAAAGATATTTTTATAAAAATGTTGGACGGCGAATCGGGCAGCCCACGCGACATTGCAAATAAATTTGGTATGAAGCAAGTAACTGATACCGGCGCGATTACAAAAATTGTTGATGAAGTTATTGCTGCAAATCCAGATCAAGTTGCTGAATATAAAAATGGCAAAGTCGGACTGCTGGGATTTTTCGTTGGGCAAATCATGAAAAAATCTGGCGGAACCACCAATCCTGCTGCGGTTAATGAAGTTTTACGCGAAAAGCTTTCATGATTAAAACCTTTTGCATCAAAACTTTTGGAGGCATAAAATGAATGAAGTAGAATATCTTTTGAATTCTTATAAGCCTTTTGATAAATTAGAAAAAATAGATTTGGAATTATTTCGAAAATTTGTGGCGGAATATGGTAATAAAATCTATGATTTTGTACCAAAACAGCCCTTTATTACTGCTAGTGCATTGGTATTAAATGAAAGCTTAACAAAAACCCTGGTTATGTATCACAATTTACATAAAACATTCCGTCAATTTGGTGGCAAAGCAGAAGGAAACTCAAATTTATCGGCCGTTGCCGCCGAAGAATTAAAAGATGAATCCGGAGTAGATGGAAAAATGCTATCAATAAATCCAATAGATATAATTCGTTGGAACTTTCCAACAAGAATCAAAAAAGGTATTGAATACCCTGCGACCGATTGTTTTGATATTGCATTCTTATTTATGATTCCTGAAATTACAAAAATTAAGCCAAATAAAGAACAAGTTTCTGATACAAAATGGATCAGCCTGGAAGAATGGCGAGATTATCATGATTCAGAAAACGACGTTGTTCGGGCCAATCCAAACGAACAATCTTATAATCAAAGAACATTTAAAAAAATAAAAATGTTCCGAGAAAACTTATTTGCCAGATAAATGAAAACCTTTTACATAAAAACTTTTGGTTGCCAGATGAATGTCTATGACGGGCAACGAATAGACGCCATGCTGCGGGCGCGCGGATTGACCCCGACCGATGATGTGTCTGTGGCTGACCTTATTGTTTTAAATACATGCGCTGTTCGTGAAAAGGCATCAAACAAAGTTTTTTCCGAATTGGGACGCATTCGCGACCATAAAAAGCCAGATGCTTTGTTCGGGATTGTTGGTTGCGTCGCAAAAGAAGAAGGAGCAAATTCTTTCCGCCGCATACCCGAATTAAATTTTGTTCTGGGGCCACAAAGTTATCATAAATTACCCGAAATTTTGGAAAATCCTGATGCCCGCCTGCTGAATGTTGATTTATCTGGATTGGAAAAATTTGATTCCCTGCCGCCTGTATCAGAAAGTTCTGTTTTGGCATATATCCCAATCCAAGAAGGTTGCGATCATTGTTGCACTTACTGCATAGTTCCATTTACCCGTGGGCGGGAAATTTCACGTCCATTTGATGATGTTATGAATGACGTTTATGCAGCGACCGAAAATGGTGCGGTGGAAATTTGTTTTTTGGGTCAAAATGTAAATGGGTATAAAAATTCGCTGGCGAAATTGATTACTGAAACAGCAAAGTTACCCACAATAAGACGAATCAGATTCACATCCAGTTATCCAACTGAAATGTCTGACGATTTAATTGAAATGTTTGCGACCCAGCCCAAACTTCTGCCTTTTTTAAATATGCCTATACAAAGTGGCAGCCCCAATGTATTGACAAGAATGAACCGCCCATATTTGCTGGATCTATACCTGAATATTATTGATCGGCTGCGCGCGGCCAGGCCCGACATTCAGATTTCATCCGACTTTATTGTTGGGTTCCCCGGCGAAACAGATTCAGATTTCCAACAAACAATGGAAATTGCCAGACGCGTAAAATATATTAATTCATATAGTTTTAAATACAGTCCCCGTCCACATACTGGCGCGGCATTAATGCCGGGCCAAGTCCCAGAAAATATAAAGAAACAACGCTTGGCGGCGTTGGATGGATTACTTACCGAGATAAATCGTGAATTTAACGAATCTTGTATTGGAAAAACCATGGCCTGTTTGATTGAGGGGCCAGATAAAACTGGCAAGTATTTACTGGCGCGGTCACCATATATGCAACAAGTAATTATTCCGAACGAAAGCTCGGACAAGATTCAAAATATAGAAATCACAGCAGCCAATAAATGCTCTTTGCGTGGCAAAGTTCTTAAAAATTAAATTTAACATTTGCAGAAAGTTTATAAGCATTATCAAAATTAAAACCGCCAAACAGGCGGTTTGATTTTTGGTGGACGCGCAGGGATTCGAACCCTGGACCCACTGATTAAGAGTCAGTTGCTCTACCAACTGAGCTACGCATCCAATGCCGTGAATTATATCTTAAAAACCAATCCTTGCAAGCGAAAATCGCCATTTATTGAATTTTTTACAATTCTAAAAATATACTAATTCAGAAAGAGTTTCATAATAAACAAACTTACAATTTCGTCGGAATGGTGGCTGTATAAAAAATCTGAAAAATCCCCAGATTCTTATTTTTTACTGATTGAAGATATATCTAAACCAACTACCAATTCTTTTAACTTTTCTATAAAATATTTTACATAAAATTTATTTATAAAGTCTTTATATATTTACCATTTATCTATAATATTGGACGCTTTACAGACGTTTAACATCAATAACTTGACCAGTTATATTTGCAGTTAAAGTTTTAATAGAAAACTCAGCTACACGTTCTGGCGAACACAAAGTCTCTATAGGTTCTGCACCGAATGCATTAAAACGCATAGGAGTAGCTGTTCTTTCAGGATTTATAACATTTACTTTTATATCGTCAGTATATAGTTCTTCTGACAATGCTTGAGCAAAGTTTACAATAGCTGCTTTTGCAGATGAATATGTTGAATATAAAGCCCGTCCTCTAGTATAAGATGATGAAGTAAACAACAATAAACATCCCTTTGTTTCTTTAAGATAAGGAATCGATGCATGTGCTACATTTATACTACCAATGTAATTAGTATTTAATTCTTTTACAACATCGTTAATATTTCTATCAGACAACTTGCCTATATTTAATACACCAGCTGTATTTACAATATAATCTATTTTACCTTGTTTTTTATAAATAGATTTTAATGCATTTTGTATCGCTTTATAATCCGTTATATCACATCCGTTAGAACGAGATAGCACATATACATTTGCACCAAATTCTTTGGCTTTTATAGATATAAGCTTTCCTATTCCACTATTTCCGCCAAACACAACCAATGTTTTATTTTTTAATTCATTTGGTTTTATGTCTTCTTCACTAATATTAGAGTGCTTTAATTGAAATATCTTATCTGCTATATATATATCTACAGGATATGTTATTTTTATATTATTAATATCGCCCAAAACAACAAAAATATTCGCAAGATTATATTTGACAACTATCCCACAATCATCTGTAAATTTGGCATTTTCTTTTTTTGCAAGTTCATGCGCTTGTTTTATTATTCCTAATTTAAAACATTGCGGCGTTTGCCCGTATTGTAAACTGGCACGATTAGGTATGTTCGTTACAAAATTATTTTTGGTTTCTATAATTGTATCTACAGCAGGGATAGCAACATCAATTGCATCATATTTTGTTAGTGCTTTTACACAATCATTTATTATTTTATGAGTTACAAACGGTCTTGCCCCATCATGAATTATAACATTAGCATCATTATTATCTTTTATAGATGTTATGGCAATTTCTGAACTTTGTTGACGAGTTATTCCACCATTTAATAATTTAGATATTTTTTTATAATTATTTTTTATTAAAATATTTTCACATAGGTCTCTATATTCCGGTGTTATAACAATAATTATTTCATTTATATTATCATCAGATTCAAATACATCTATAGTATGTTCAAGAATAGTTTTCCCGGCTAATTTATTAAACTGTTTTGGTAATTCATTTTCATATCTATTACCAGTTCCTGATGCCAATATAATTCCATAATTTTTCATTATAACTCACCTTTTAATACTTTTATTAAAACCGAATGAATAACATCTCCACACTTTTGATTTTCAACAAATAAAGATTTTGCAACTTCCAATCTATCTTGCTTTTTATAATCTTGCCTTTCTAAAAGTACCTTTTGTATTAATTCTGCTAATTGGTCAGTAGAAGTAATTGTGTAAAATGACTGTATTATTTTTTCCCCAACGTCATTCCAATCAGTCTTATCATTAAATAAATGAAACAACGGTTTTTTGCTTGGCAAATATTCTGCAAGGAAAGATACACAATCTGTAATCATACCGTCTGAATTCTGAAACATTTTTATATAGTCTCCACCTTCATAAACAGATCCTATTTTTTTCCATTCTTTATAATATTCTTCAGTTTCGTCTGCAGACATAATATTGTTAATTATCACTGCGTGTTTAAATCTGGGATGAGGTTTAAAAACCCAATTTATCTTATCTGAATATGATTTAGCAATACGCAAAATATCCATACCATTACGGTCAAAAGTTGCGCATTTTATACCATCTTTTTCAAAAGAATGATGTGGCGCATAAATAATTGTTATTTTTTTGTTTTTTTTGCTATTTTCATCTGGGCCATATTGATCTAATTTAGGGTTTCCACTATTAATTAAATTAGAGACATTGTGAACTGTTGAATTTATATATTTTGTTACATCATCAGATGATGTAAACATAATATCTAATTGTCTATGAAATTCCTCTGTATAACTTGCTGAATAATTTAGTAACTCATAGCCATATGAACAATAACATGTGATTGAATATATCGATGCTAACATCGGGGATTGACAATAATCTATTTCCCATGGTTGTTGATAAAATAAAATTCCTAAATCAAATTTACTTATATCAATGTACTTTTTCGCTTCATCATCATATGCATATACAACATTTAATCCTTTGGACTTAAAGAAATTAAAACAATCCTTCATTGTTTTATAATGCGTTTTACGCCCTAAATGTTCATTGTATAATTTTGTAACTAATATAATAGGCTCAAATCTAGGATCTTTATTAAAAGCATCATAAACAGACTGATAACACCATTTAGCTTGTTCTGACACTAAAAACCCAACTTTTATTTTCCCTTTGTGATTACAAATATTTCTTAATTTGTGTTTCAATAAATACTTTTTTCTTAATCTTATAAATAAATTATATAAAGGTTTGTTATATTTTAGAAAAAAAGTTACCCATACAAAATGTATTCTTAGTCCGTTATGTTTAAAATGATATCGTACCAATTTCATTAGTTAAATTTACCTTCTTCAAACAAATTTTTAAACTGTTTTTGTGTTTTATTATTTTTGCAGGATTTTCCTCAACAATATCTCACTCTGGAATATTACCATAAAAAACCACATCTCCTTGATTTATAACCATCTCTTTTTTATTTTTATAACAGGTATAAAACCAAATAAATATACAATACTTTTATCTTTTATTGGCTTTATTATGAAAAATGGAATGACCCAGAACAATCTGACAATGGTTTTCATTTCATGTAAGTATTCATAATAAAGCACAGGATATTTATTACGAACAAACAATCTTATTTCATCGGCAACATCTTCCATACGCTTTGCTTGTAAAACACTTGTACGCGTATCATGTACTCTGTAATAAATCATAACGTCTGATAATGAATGAAATTGTGTAAATTCCATCAATCGGCACCATAACATATAATCACAAGACGGCGAATACTGTTCTTCGTATCTGACATTATTTTTTATCAAAATTGATTTTCGAATCATAGAGCACGGATGAGAAAAATGACAATTACTCATCAAACGCAATTTGATTAAACGATTATTTCCCGCATATTTTGCAATGTATGGTTTTTCCGTCATCCATTTAACCGCACCGCCGACAACACCTATATTAGAATTTTTATCTAAAAAATCGACCTGCTTATCAAATCTGTATGACGGCCAAGTATCATCGTGTTCGCAAATCGCCAGATATTCCCCACGCGACATTTCGATAAATTTATTATACGAACCGGCAATCCCCAGATTTTCTTTGCTTTCTTTATAAATAATTCTGGAATCTTTATACCCCAGTACTATTTTCTTTAATTCTTTTTTTTCTGGTGAATTATTAATGATAAGTAGTTCAAAATCTTTGAATGTTTGGGACAAAACACTTTCTATCGCCTCACGTAAGTGTTGAGGATTTGTGTTATAAACCGGCATTAATGCAGAGATTTTTGGCATTATTTAGCACCTTTTTTATTAGTGGCATATTTCCAAATATAATATTTTAACCTTATTAAATGTTTTATTTTATCCATCTTTCGCAAATCTTTCGGCATTCTTAACCAACCAACACTATTTATATCAGCAATCATATTTGCAAATGCCCGTCTAATATTATCTGGATATCTTTGTTTACGAATTGCACGCAAAAAGTTTTTAGATTCTTTAAATAAATGATCCGTTATAAATTTCGTTTCTGATTTTGGTGCGTTTTTCCATACATCATAAATTCTACGAAAAACTGTGTTATAATCAGAAAATGTTTTTTCTGACCATTTTGCCCGAGTGGTTGAAGTATTGTTATAACAAACATAATTATAGAACTGTGCATCCAAAATTCCCAACTTTGGATTTTTATAAAGTAATTCCAGAACAAACGCATTATCTTCATATTTAACGTTTGGGATAAAACGTATATTACCAATAAAATCTTTACGAATCAGCTTGTTGCAGCCGCTGTTCATAGTCCCACGATCCCACATTGTTATTGGATGAAATGTAATTTCAAATGGAATTGTATCAAAATTTTTATAACTCGTATTATTTACAGGATCTGTTTGTGCCCACAAATGTTTTATATGCCAACTGATTATATCTGTATTATATCGTTCTGCGAAATGCAATGCAATTTCAAGTGTTTGAGGATGAATAAAATCATCAGAATCCATAAACATAATATAATTGCCATTTGCCTTATCTAGCCCAAAATTTCTGGATACACTTTGGCCCAAATTTTTACCATTATCAAAAAGCTTTATACGTTTATCACGATTTGCATATTTTTTGACTATATCCCAACAGTTATCAACACTGCCGTCATTTACACATATCAGTTCAAAATCTTTGAATGTCTGTTTCAACACAGAATCCAATGATGCCGCAACATATTTTTCAACATTATAAACGGGCATTATTATTGAAACTTCGGGTTTATTCTTCATAATTTCCTCTTGCCATTTAACCGCCATTACTTATATACCATAAAATCGCTTATTTCAACTCTTTTTGGGGGTTATATGCTTTTGTTCCTTTGCGTATTTCAAAGTGTAATTGGGGTTCTGAAACTTTTCCAGTCTTACCAATCGTTCCTATTTTTTCACCGATTGCTACCCTGGCCCCACGACGAACGTTCATAGTATCTAAATGGGCATAAACACTCATCCAACCATTAGCATGCTGAATTATTATCAAATTTCCCATTCCTTTTAATTCATTTCCTGCATATGCAACCGCCCCCGTTTCCGATGCTTTGACATTTGTTCCCATAGCGGCGCCGATATTTATACCATCATTATAAAGTCCATTCTTTTTATAACCAAACCCAGACAGGATTTTCCCACGAACGGGCCATGCAAATGACATTCTTTTCTGGGCAAAGATTGCCGGCAAGGGTTTTGCTGGCGCACTTGAAACCCTTGGTTTTTCAGTAATTAATTTGGGGCCTGAAACTGTGGTTTGGGGAACAGGCATTGCCTTGTTTTTTGATTTATCCACAATTGGTTTGGTCGGCACAGATGCTGGGGCGGTTGTAACCACAGGTTTTGATGGGACAGAAACCTGTACTGGTGCGACAACTATTGGTGCAGTTACTGGTGTTGGTGTCGATACATTCAATCTGGCCGGCAATCTTAATTTTTGTCCAATAGACAGAGCATAAGGCGGTGCAATTTTATTTTCCATAGCAAGCGAATTCAAATCAACCGAATATCTACGGCTGATGGAATAAAGTGTTTCGCTGGCTGCAACCACATGAATTCGTGTATTTGGAATTTTTAACCTTTGCCCAACGGAAATTGCAAACGGTGCATTTAAATTATTTGCATCTACTAAATCTCGCAGAACAATGTTATGTTTTTTAGACAACGAATAAACCGTATCGCCCTTTTCTACAATAATTTCATCTGTTAAAGGTTTTACAATTACTGGTTTTGGTTGAGTTTTTGCAACCTTTGCAGGAACCAATAAAATATCATCTGGTTCTGATGGTTGTTGTATAAATACTGGTGGTTTTGGTTTTGCTTCTGGTATTTTGTTTTCTACTATTGATTCTGCTTCTTTAACCTTGATATCTTGTTTTTTCTGGATTTTATCGGCTGACGATTTTTGAATGGGGGCTGAATAATCCCCCATATTTGCATATTGAATATAATCATCATCAGATTCTGAAAGAATATAATCTGCCGACGCCGCGGGCAAGACATAATCATTAATATTGCTTTCTGATCTGGCAACAGAATCTGGGTTTACAATTTTATCATGCAAATCACATGCGCACAAAGCACACGCCATAAAGCACAAGATATATATCTTTTTCATACTTCAATTATTATATCATAAAACAACAAACAAATAAACGCGGAGAAACAAATATTAAACGCTTTCTGTTTTAGGTTCTTTTTTCATAAATAACAACGCTAATTCAAATAATCCCATCAGTGGCGCCGCCAATATACACTGGGAAACTATATCTGGCGGCGTCAAAATCGCTGCCACAATAAATATAATAATAATTGCATAACGACGCGATTTTACAGCTATACGTCTTGATAAAACACCCAATCTGTTTAATAAAACCATAACCAATGGCAATTGAAACGCCAAACCAAAATCTTTTAATAATTCTATAGAAAATGAAAGATAGTCTTTGGTTTCGGGCAAAAAAGATGTCGGCACTGGCGCGCTTTGATTCAGTTCTACAAAAAATTTGAATGCAATAGGAAACAGAACATAGAAAGCAAACGCTGCCCCAATTAAAAATAGAGCTGGGGATAAAATTAAAATTGGTGCAATAAAATGTTTCTCTTTTTTGTGTAATCCGGGGGCAACAAAAGCCCAAATATGCCACAAAATAAATGGAATTGTGATAAAAATTGCAAACAAAGTCGCCAAATCAAATTGAATCATTATCCCATCTGCCAAACCCGTATAAATCATTGCACCATTTGGCCATACAGACATTAATGGTTCAGTTAAAAATTTTTGCATAAATGGTGTTAAAAACCACCCAGCCCCAAATGCAGAACCAAAAAATAACAATATCCATAACAGCCTGCGGCGCAATTCAGCAAAATGTTGTAAAAGAGTCATCTTGCCATTGTTCATTTTTCAGTCTTTCTGCTTTTAATTTCTTTTCTTTTTGGCGTTGTGAATGCGCTTACTACATCATCTGTTGTTTTTTTCATAATTTCATCCATTGGCAATTCACGCTCGACCCTGTCTTTAATGCTTTCGGTTGCGTCTGTTATTTTCCAAATTAATCCCCGAATAACTTTTACAATTTTTGCAAGGGTACGAAAAACATCCGGCCAATTTTTGGTCGGTATAACAGCCATGGCAACAACCGCTATTACTAAAAATTCTGCAAATGAAATTCCAAACATTATTTACTCGTAATATGAATCGCCACTATTTGTGGATGTTGTTTTATGCCGCGCTATTTGGAAATAATTTTTCCCAAATTCTGTTTTTGTCTTAAGTCCTGAAAATTTTACATCTGTTTTAACGCCTGTCGCGTCCGTTACAACCCAAGAATTTAAGGCAACTGGTTCTTTATTAAAAACAACAGACATGTTTCCCAGGCCTTCGCTGCCCTTGATATGCATTTTCAAACTGAATGTATCTTTTGCAGATTTTGTTTCTGTAACGACAATATCCGCTTTTTTTAAATCAATATTTTTACGAACCAATATTCCAGCTGGGGTACTGGTAAGTGGCACCGTTGTAATTTGATCCAAACTTTTATCAAAGAAATATAAATCTTTACCATCAGAAATTAATTGAACGGGGGCTTTTTTATAATCCAATCTAACACGTCCAGGCCGCAGCATAGAAAAAGTTCCATTATCTTTTTTCCCATTTGCAACCTGATAAAATTGTCCAGACAGACCAGTAATGGAATTTAAATATACTTCTGCTTTTTCCACTAAATTTTTATCCACAGCTGCATTAGCCGAAAAAGCCAAAGATAAAAAAATTGAAATAGTTATAAAAAGTTTTTTCATTATAAATTCCCCTAGATTGCTATGTCTTCTAAAATAAACTGTGCGCTGACCCTACCATTATGTTCATTTTCTTTCAGTCGGCCCAACATCTTTATCTTACGATTTATATTCGCTTCGTCCAGTAAAAACTCTCCAACTGGCGTTGATGTTAAATTAAACCCAACAAAAGGCAGCAATGCTCCATTGTCGCTACGTATATTTCCACGTAAATGCGACCCATTACCCATAACCCCTGCCCATGCAATTGTTCCCCCATCTAAAACCAACAAAGGCTCTGGATTGCCCTGCCCAAATGGTGCAAGCGACGAAAGCTCGCGAACTAATTTCATGTTTGCCCCGCTGGTATTTAACCAAGCATCTGCAATAAATTCATGTTTTAAAGAAGTCCCATTTAATTGTTCAAGAACAGCCTTTTCCATAAAATCACGAAATGCATTTTCATTTTCAGATGATAAAGTAAATCCGGCAGCGGCGGCATGCCCTCCTCCTTCAGATAAAATTCCAGAAATCAAACCATCATGAATAATTTTCCCCAAATCCACGCCCGCAATTGAACGCCCACTGCCATTTATCATTCCATTATCACATGTCGCAACCAATGTTGGCATATTATATTTATCTTTTAATCTACCAGCTATTATTCCCATAACCCCACCGTGCCAACCATCGCGGCACAACAGCAAACTGCATTTCCCAGCCGCGACGCTTTTATCTGCTAAATCAATTGCATCCAACATTATTTGATTTTGGATTCCCATACGCTCTTGATTCATGGAATTCAATTTTGCTGCTAAATCGCGTGCTATTAATATATTATCGGTCAATAATAATTCTAATGCTGGGGCTGCAGAATCAAGGCGCCCAGCAGCATTTAATCTGGGCCCAATTGCAAATCCAACTGCGTAAACTGACGGTTTTTTTACGCCAGCCACTTCCATCAAAGCGCACAAACCAATATTATGGCAAAGCTCTAGAATCTTTAACCCAGTTGCAACAAATGCCCTATTTAACTCAATAAGCGGCATAGTGTCACAGATGGTTCCCAGCGCAACAAATCCTAGATAATCCAATAAATTTATTTGGGTTTCTTTTCCCTGATTTCGTAATTCACGATTCAGAGCAACCAAAAACATAAAAGCAACACCAACGCCAGCCAAATAATTCAGACCAGATGTATCATCTGTGCGCTTGGGATTTACAACCGCATCTGCTTTTGGTAAAAATGTTTCTGGATTATGATGGTCTGTAATTATAACCTGCATTCCCAGTTCTTTGGCACGATCAACCTCTGTAATGCCGCTTATCCCGCAATCTACAGAAATCAAAAGATTTGCGCCCTGATTTGCAAAATCTTCTATGGCTTCCATATTCAGGCCATAACCCTCAGATTCGCGATCTGGTAAATGCCAAATTACATCCATCCCCAGTGCACGTAAATATTTGACCACCGTCGCCGTGCTGGTAATACCATCAACGTCATAATCACCAAAAACAGCTATTTTTTTACCTGATAAAATAGCATCAGCCGCTAATTTTGCAGCCTTGTCCATATCCTTTAACACAAAAGGATCAGGCATATATTCTTTGATAGTTGGATTAAGGAATCTTTTAATATTTTCCGAATCGGTTATTCCACGGGCACACAGAATTTGATTTAGTAAACTCGATTCATTACAATCATCTGCCAGTACCCATGCCCGCCCCAGCATGGAATTTTCTACTATATTTCTCATCTCTTTCAATCTTTTTTATTATCAAGATAATTATACAATAGCGTTATTCAAAAAGCAAAGGCATGATTCCGTCCATAATTGCACCGGCCGTCGGCACAGCATTCCAAGAAGCAGTACGTAAACCCCAACTTTCTTTTGTTCCCTGGGGCTCGTCCAAAATAACCATCATGATGTACTGTGGGGATTCAATTGGAAACACCGCAGTAAACGAAGTTAAATTTCTTTTTGTGTCTATTTTCCCATTTATTCTTTTTTCCGCAGTTGCAGTTTTTCCACCGATGTTAATTCCAGCCACGCGTGCATTTTTTCCACCGGTTGTCTCTGCAATTTTAAATAATATTTTGCGGATGGAATCTGAAACTTCTTGGGATATAACACGCTCTCCAGACATTTCCCCAACGGAACGTTTTAATATTGTCGGACGAACATAAAAACCATTTGCAACAGCATTCACGGCCAATAAAACATGCATCGGAGTTACAGCAATTCCATGCCCGAACGAAACTGTTGCACGTTCAACCGGCCCCCATTTTTCTGGCATCATAGGTCTTTCGGTCCAACCAAACTCCAGATCCAATGGTTTATTTAAATGTAATCTTTCAAAAAATTCTTGCTGTGTTCCAGATGGCAGTTCCAATGCGATTTGAACAGACCCGACATTGCAAGAATGCAACATTATTTCAGCCACATTTAATCTGGGACGTGGCGGTTTGAATGACGCAACGTCTTTTATTATGGCTGCAGTTCTTCCGTTTTTATCCAAAATTTTATATGGATCTTTTATATAATATTCTTTGGACAATCCAATACCAGTTTCCATAGCCATTGAAGTATTAAATATTTTAAATACTGACCCCATTTCATAAACACCACGCATTGGATAAAACATACGATTAGAAATTAAATCTGATTCGCGACTTTCCGGATCAAAATCTGGCATTGATACCATCGCTATCATTTCGCCTGTTCTGGAATTCATCAACATCCCCATTGCAGCATGAGCGTTATATTTTTGCATAGCATTTGAAAGTTCACGATAAAACACCGCTTGAACGCGTGAGTCTATTGATAAAACCAACGGATTTTTATTTTCGTTCAAATATTTATCACGCAATCTTTCAACACCTTCCAGTCCATGTCCATCACTGCCTGCAAAACCGACCACGTGTGAGGTCAATCTGCGTTTCGGATATTTTCTCCATTCGGTTTGTTCTGTATCAAAGCCTTCTATTTTTGCGGCTTTGACCATATCACGTTCCGATTCTGATGCAAATTTTTTCAGATAAATAAATTTTTTATCTGACCGAAGTATTGTCAAGGCATCCGTTACTGAAATTTCTGGTAAAATTTCATGAATTTTAGCTGCTACAAAATCAATATCTTTAATTTTTCCGGGACGCAATGTTATATGACCAGAAATAATATTTTTAGCCAATATTTCACCATTCCTATCAACAATATCGGCCCGACTAGATTCCCAAGAATCATTACCGACACCAGTCCGAGCACGATCTGTACCATGAATACCTAGTAATAAAGTCCTGAATATGAAAATTATAAAAGCAATAACAAATATAGTATAAACTATGCGAAGTCTAGACCCCGACGCGCCGGCATTACCACCACTACGACGTTGTCCTTGTAAAATATCTCTCCCTATTTCAAACATCAAGACCTCGGTGATTGTTCGCGCATTGGAATATCAGTTGCATTTATATTTTTCTTAAATCCTATGGATTCAAAACGAGGATATATCCCAAAAATAACACTCCTTAAAACCTCTGGTCGCACCAGTTCGGATAATTGAGCTTGGGCCTGGGCCGTCTCTTGTTGAGCATGAACAATTGCAGCATTTATCTTGGTCATTGCCCTGTTCTGAGCGCGATAAAACACTTGCAGACTCACACCTATGATAAACATGGCTGCAACCATTCCTATACCTATTTTAAAAATTCTCTCATCATTATTCATTGTTATTAAACAAGTATAACACAAAATCTTTATTGTTTCTATCAGGATACTGCTTCTATAATTCCTTTTATACCATTCAGGCGCGATATACCAAAGTTCAAGTTTAGCGAATCAAATTCAGATCTGATGTTTTTAATTTTACCATTCACCATGGAAAGAATTATTGCAACTATTCCACTAACCATTGTCGAATCGGCCATGCCATAAAATATATCCCCTGATTTGCAAATCTGAACCCGGGACGTACAACCCAAAACATCTGTGCATGCACTGTTCTTTGGGATTGGGGATAATGCTTTCCCTAAATCCATAACAAATTCTAGTCTTTGCACTGGATCTTCAATTTGCCCCAGAAAGAATTTTATTTCTTTATAATCCATTTTTACCAGCCCATTTCTGTTAAATCCAATTCTATACGTGCAATCTCGGACATCTTTGATAAATCCCATGGCGGATCCCAAACTAAAACCACATCAACTTCTGATATCCCGTCTATATCTTTGATGACATCTTTTGCCATCTGCATTATCTGTTCAGACATTGGACAAGTTGGTGAAGTCATTGTCATTGTCAATTTAACTTTGTCGCCATTAATTTTTATATCGTAAACCAAACCCAAGTCCCATATATTTACTGGAAGCTCTGGATCAAACACTTGTTTTAATGCCGTAATAATTACTTCTTTATTAATCACTTTATAATTTTTTTAGTTATATTAATGGTTTGTTCCATTTCTGTCATGGTATTCCATGGACCTGCAGAAATCCGAATAGTTGAATCCAATCCCAAACGTTTATGCAGCCAAGAAGCACACATATTTCCAACCCGCAAACATACCCCATGTGCCCCCATCAATGCCCCGAAATCCAGCGCATGCATTCCATCAATAACAAATGTTAAAATGGCCGCATCCTTTGGCGAAATAAATCTAATTCGCGAAATCTTCGATAACTCGTTACGTAAAAATTCAATTTTTTCAGATGTTTTTTGTCTGTTATCAACTGTCTCTTTTATAGCATCCATTAATCCTGAAATTTGGGTCAGCGGTAATGTACCTGCTTCGAACATTGCGGGACCTGTTGCCATAAATTGTCCCCCTCCAAACTTATCGGTTTTCCATTTTTGGGGTTCTTTTAAATACAAAATCCCCAACCCCGTATCAGCGCCTATCTTATGTCCTGAAAAAACCAATGCATCACAGTTCATTGTTTTAACATCTATTTTGTCATGAACCACTAATTGGGCGGCATCAACTATGACTATCTTTTTATCATCCTTTATAATTTTTTGACTCATCCCCAAAACATTGGACATAGCGGTCAAAACAACCGCATCGCATTCTGGTATAGATTTATAATTAAATGCACCATCTAATTCGCAAAGTATTGTTTTGTGTTTGGATTCAAATGGTAATCTGGCAGAATGATGATCAATATCCGAAACCGCAACCATGGAATAAAGGGGTAACATGTTCGCGATTCTATTTAGTCCATCTGTTGCACCAGCTGTAAATATTATTTGGTTTATATCTGCACCAATAAATTTGGCAACAGATTCTCGCGCGGATTCGACCATTTTATCGGCATAATTTGACCGTTCGCACACACCACGTCCGGAATTAGCGTAATGATTCTGCAGAAAATCCAGCTGTGAATCTATTACCGCTTTTGACTTCAGAGCGCTGGCAGCTGCGTCCAAATATATGATTTGCTTGCTATTTGTCAATATATTATTTCCTTGCTTTTATATGTCATTATAATACACTTTTGACGTAAATCAATTAAGGAGAAATGGATGGCGGTTCAACACGCAAATGATTCGAACTTTTCAGAATTAACCAGCAAAGGATTAACTTTGGTAGACTTTTGGGCATCATGGTGCGGACCATGTCGTATGTTTGGCCCTATTTTTGAAGATGCCTCTGAAAAACATCCAAATGTTGGGTTTGTAAAGTTTGAAATAGACGAAGCTAATCGTCGTACACCTGCAAAACATGGGATACGTTCTATCCCGTCTGTCTTGGCATTCAAAAATGGTGAATTAATAGAAGTCAGAACAGGATTAATGGACGCAGAAACAGTTAGGGAATGGATTAAACAACTATCATCTGTCAGCTAATACAGGATTACAAAATGACAAAAAACTATAAAAATATTAAACTTGATTCAAAATATGTTCCTAAAAAGACCGAAGAATATATGTCGGACGAACAAAAAGCCTATTTTTATAATATATTAAATTCTCAACGCGAAGACGTTATCGCATCTATAGAAAATGGCATGTCTGAAATATCGTCAAATATAAACATAGATTCTTTAGACGGCGCAAATGATGAAGCAGACAACTCTTCTTCGACCCAACAGGCTGATAATCAAATGAAGTTTTTGGATAGAAACAAGAAATTGTTGGCAAAAATAGAGGCTATGTTGGAGCGTCTGGAAAAAGGAACATATGGATACAGCGTAATTTCTGGTGAAGAAATCGGATTAAAACGTTTATTGGCAAGACCTTTGGCAACTATGACCCTGGAAGAAACCGAAGAAATTGAAAATAAAGAAAGATAGTCTATTGTTGCTCTATAAAAAACATTGTGCCCGGTATTAATTCTGGGCGCATTTTTTTTATTAATCTCCAAATATTCTCTATCTCTTGCAATTCATAATTTTTGGAAATTATATGAAGACTGCCTTGGAATTCTGAGTCTAATGAATCAAGAATTCCATAGAATGATGCGGTTATATCTTCCCCTTTTTCTATAATTAACCCTAATCCCGCTGCATTAGTCATTTCTATACTTTGAAAAATTCCATGATAATCACTAAGGAAGACTTCTTTTAAGTCCATTGTTAAAATAAGCTCTCGACCGAAAAACAGATCTGCCACTATCGGGGAAAATGCTTTTGCTAATTTTTCATGCACATCCGGGGACGCAATCAATTGAACCCCATTTGCCCCTTTTTTAAATGCTGAATGTATTGCAGCGGCAATTTTTTGGGCATCATTATCAAATTCTTTGGCGGTAACATGTGCAAATATTTTTATGTTTGATTTTTCCAGCCATGTCCAAAGCATATTCACCGAATCTAAACCGCATGATACGGCTGGGGCATCCCCGTGCGCAGCATTATCTGCGGCAAAAATAAGCGCGCGCGCATCCATGCCAATGCCACAAGATAAAGCAATCCGTCCCTTTAATTCTTCAAAAGTTTCACTGAAATCAATCACATTGATATAATAGCATATTTTTTGCTATAATAATTAAAGAGAATGAAAAAAAGATATGAAATTATTTTGCTTGATATACTATGGCTTTCTGCGATGGTATTGTCGGCCAGCTTTTGGTTTGATATTCGGTTTGGGTTTAATATATTTTACCGCGAACATTGGCATTACTTGATAATTCAACAATTAACGCCTGGAAGTATTCTGCCTTCTTTCTATATATCTTTACTATTATTTATTATTGTTGCAATTTTTGGGCTTTATTTAATCAGCCGTCCACGTTTGCGAAAAATAGATTTTTCATCGTATGAATCGCCCGGCAACAAAATCTTACCGGAAGTCATCGCACCAGAATCGATAAACTCTATTGTCAGTGACTCTAATTATTCTCCTCTTACCCCTGCTCCGGCTCTGCCCAGACCCCCAAGAATAATTAGCCCATTACAACAAATTACAAATCCTTTGCCGCCTGCCTCAATAAATACAGCCTCTGTTTCCGTTGATACAAATAATCAAGATAACAAAATAAAAGAACTTTTTGAAACGGCTGGTTATGTAATCAAAGAGCCACCAAAAATAAATGGGTTAAAATTAAGTCTTTGGGCGATAGGAATGGACGAAACGTTATACATTGGTCTTGCTGATTCACACGGTGGAGAAATTACCGCGGCCGAAGGCGGAGATTCAAAATGGCAAAACCAAGACACTAAATTTACAAGTCCGGTTTGGACATTAAGCCAAACAGTCGAAAAGATACGTACATTATTTAATGAAACATTAGATAATGAAATTCAAATAAACATAAAAACATTTGTCGTTATGAATAATGCAAAAATAATAAACCGTGATTCTTTAGAAAAAATATGGCAGGCTTTTGATGTATTGGTATTTGATTCAACTGACACATTGGCTGATTTTATGAATAATAACAAAAATCGTGAAATTGGACCTGATGAGCAAGAAGATCTTGCCGCTTATTCAGATTACATAGACACGGTTGCAAATTATTTTAACAAGACTTGAAAAAATGCAATATAACCAGACGACAGCTCTTCGGCGACTTACAGATCTTTTTATGGATGATTTGCCCGTGATGTCTGTTCTGGCCAAACCCTATCCCGTTGTGTCCGATTGGTTTGCAAAATATAAAACTTTACGTCGTGATTTTATGCGCAGCCTGTCCGATTCTATAGAAGACATTTCATTCTTGAACTTGTCCCGCGAAGAATTTATGGCATTAATTATGGGACATGCCCTGCCAGAAAACTTATCTTTGCGTTTTCGTGTTCCGTTGCAATTTGGTGGAAAGTTTGAAATAGATAATATGTTTATGTGTAAAACATTTCCGCATTCACAAAATATGGATAGATTTATAATCGAACAGGCAGACAGTGGAACAATCTGGCTGCCAAGTCCCGCTAAAAAGGTTTATATCCCAGCACATACTGCAAATGGCGGTCCAGGAGGAAATGCAACCAGCGACAGATTGGAACAAATGGCTGCTCAAATCGCTGCCAACAGGGGATTAGAGTGACAAAAGAAGAATTCTTATCTTGGATAAAATCTTCTGGCGCAATTATGCTGCAGTCTGCCAGCAGTACTGAAATTGCACAAACACAAAATGCATTACAGCAAATGCATGCTGCAATAATACCAATAACACTAACCGACTTTTATAAAAATACAGCCGGTGGGATTTTACTGGGCGATGCTCAAATCTTTGGTTTATCTGAAATAAAACGCGATAAAACTGGAATTTATTATATCCCCTCTATCTTACAGGTAAATCGTGACTTTTCCGGCTTTTCAAATCTTCGAGGAAAAACCATATTTGGGCGCAACGGCTTGTTTTGGTTCGCATTTGATGCCTTTGGAAAATGCTTTATGCTAAATAATATGACTCTTGCACCAATGCGTCAGTATAATGATATATTCAAAGCAATGAGTGATTGTTTGGCTGTTGGTAAAATATGAAAAAACTTTCTATAAACATATCTGGACATTTGACGTCGCTTTCATTAGAAAACGAGTTTTTAGATACATTGAAAGAAATCTCCCTTAAAAAAAATAAATCTGTTGCTAAAATAGTCCGAGAAATAGACGAAACGCGCGCGGGTAAAACAAACCTTTCCAGCGCGGTGCGCATTTGGATATTGAAAGAAGCAAGAAAATAAGAAAACTCTCCTATAGATTTTGGTTGTATTTATTTAATATTTCAATTATTATTAGAACATAATCCTAGGAATCCCTGGATTTGTGCAAAGGAGAGATTGCATGACTCATAACAGCATCTGGTTCGCTATCGAGCGATTCGCAGCCGAACATCATCTTTCTTGTTCTGGGCTGGCAAAAAATAGCGGTCTGGATCCGACGACTTTTAATAAAAGCAAAAGATGGAGTCGCGAAGGTCAACCACGTTGGCCATCAACCCAAAGCATTGCAAAAATATTATCGGCAACAAATTCCGATATTTCGGATTTTGCAAAATTTTTAGGGGAAACTAATCCTGCCCCAACTGGAATGCAAAGATAAATTTTAATCCTGGCGTTTTTTAAGCACAAATATACAAAGTGTTGAAAATGCCAGAATGATTATCATGATTGTATTCAGACCAACATTACGAAATGGTGTTTGATGTGCACCCCAAACCTGGCCGTCTAAAGACCCAGAAACACCAACCGGCAAACTTGAAACGACACGACCGTCTGCTCCGACAAATGCGGATATCCCTGAATAATTTGAACGAACAACTGGCAGACCCATTTCAATTGCTTGACGTCTGGTCATATCCAAATGCTGATAAGTTCCAGATGTTTTCCCAAACCAAGTATCATTTGTCAGATTTATTATCATTTGTGGATTTCCATCGTACGGCACCAACGAATCGGAGAAGATAACTTCATAACAAATCGCGGGAACAAAATTTAATCCGGAAAAAACGATCTCTTCTGGGCCATTGCCTCGCTCTAATTGTCCAGGGGTTGGGATTATATCTCCAAATGGACGATATTCTCCAAATGGGACCAGATGAGTTTTAGAATAAATCTTTTCAATCTTTCCATTTTTATCCGCAATAATCATCGAGTTATAAAAACTTCCATTCTTCCAACTGGTTGCGCCAACGATAACCGGCCGCCCCAATTCTTTGGCAAACTCCAATTCATCTTTATCTTGTATAATTACAAACGGATACGATGTTTCTGGAAAAACAATTATATCTGGCGTGCCATTCGTTTTTGCCAAATTAATCAGAACTTTTATATTTTCTTTTGCGTTTGCTATGGCTTGCTCTCGTGAATGGCTGGCTTTTTGTTCGCCACTTTGTGCTGGTTGAACGATTCGAATTATTTGTGATTTTTGATTATTGTTTTCTACCTTTTTTATATTTTGATTCCCGTAAAAAATCCCAACCACCATCAATAAAGAAAAAATAATTATTGGTATTCTTTTCTTGTTTTTAATCAACTCAACCATACTTACAGTCAATCCAACAATTACAAAAGTCAAACCAATTGCACCCCATAAAGACATAGAATTAGAAAGCGTTGACCAGCCCAGAGAAATATTTGCAATCGGATTCCATGGAAAGCCGGTAAATAACCATTCGCGCAACCATAAAACAAGCGTCCAAGATACAGAAAAAACAAAAGGACTAATCTCTGTGGATGCATTCAGCCGTCGCGTACAGCCACTCGTTATTATAAATGGTAGTGAAAAAACTAATGCCCCGACAATACCTATTCCAATTATGCCTGGTACGGTCCAAATTCGAAATTGCGCTGCTAATTCTGGGACAACAAATATAGAATTTAATACCCACCAAAACGATGCCATTGCATACGCCGCACCAAACAACATCGAGTTTCTGATTGCCTTTTCTCGCCCCGGGATCAGATAGTAAGCCACGCCAATCCCAACAATTGTCATCCACCATAAATTAAATGGGGAAAACCCAAGTGATGTTATTGCTCCAAGTAAAAATGAACCTATACCAAATAATAAATTATTATTTTTCTTCGTTTGCTTTTTACTTTCTGTTTTTTGTTCTTTATACGGATTTGATATTTTTATTTTTGATAAAATATTAATTTCTGTTGATTCCATTTTTACCGCATCCGAATCGGTCAAATGATCATATCCCAATAAATGCAGAACGCCATGAATAACCAGATGAGTAATATGATTTTTAAAATCTTTTTTTCCTTGTTTGGATTCACGCATGGCCGTATCAAAAGAAATATAAATATCGCCCAGTAATTCTGTGTCCCCTGTTTCGAAAGACAATACATTTGTTGGCTTGTCTATTTTACGATATTTTTTATTCAACGCACGAATTTCAGAATCGTTGGTTAAAATAATTGATACTTCGCTTTTATTTTTCTTACCTGCAAAATCTGCGGCTAAATTTGCAATCTTTGCGTGATCAATTTTGTATTTTTCCCATCTGGGATCGCGAATATCTATAAAGGTTTTTATCATAACAAGTGTCTTTTGTTATTCCCATCTGGACCAGATACAATGCCTTCACGTTCCATACGTTCGATAAAGCCCGCCGCCTTGTTATAACCAACCCCTAATCTGCGTTGAACATAAGATATTGTTGGCTTTTTATCACGAACAACATATTCGACCGCTTGGCGATATAAATCCGCATCTTTGGCTTCTTTACCTGTGGCCATCCCTGGAATATCTGATACATCTATACTGCCACCAATAGCGCCATTATATTCATCAACCGATTCGCCAATGCCATCAATATATTCTGGTGAACCTTCGGCACGCAAGAAATCAGCAACTTTGTTTATTTCTTTATTTTCTATCCATGCGCCATGAATTCTAACCGGAACCCTGCCCGCTTCAGAAAATAACATATCGCCAGATGGCAACAATTGTTCCGCACCTTTTTCCCCAAGAGTCGTCATAGAATCAATATTAGAACGCGCCTGGAAAGAAATTCTGGTTGGAAAGTTCGCCTTGATCACGCCAGTAATAACACTGGTGTCTGGTCTTTGCGTTGCGGCAACAATATGCATACCGGCCGCGCGCGCTTTTTGTGCCAGACGTTGGACACATGCTTCTACTTCCTTACGCGCAACACTCATTAAATCTGCAACCTCATCAATAATTATGACGACATAAGGTAGATCTGATAGATCTAATTCGCGTTCTTCAAATTCCAGCGCACCCGTTTCTGGATCTGTTCCAACAGGGACTTGTTTTGTAATTTTTTCACCACGCGCACGTAAATCACCGGCCTTTTCGTTATAACCTTCTAAATTTTGAACCCCTAGATCTTTTAATTTCTTATAGCGATCTTCCATTTCACGCACTGCCCATTTAAGCGTGTTCACTGCCATGTTTGCGTCGGTCACAACTGGTGTAATCATATGTGGAATATCTTGCCACAATGAAAAATCAACCCCTTTGGGATCGATAATAAGCAGTTTACATTTGTCTGGTGTAAAATGATAAACAATAGACATAATAATAGATTGAACAAATACAGACTTACCACTGCCGGTACGACCCGCAATCAAAGCATGCGGCATTTTTGCCAGATCAAAATAAACAGGATTCCCGCCAATATCTACGCCCAAGGCCAATGGGATATGATATTTTGATTCTGTAAATCTGTCATCCGTTATCAATGATTGAAAACGAACAAATTGACGATTCAGATTTACCATCTCAACGCCAATATAATTACTGCGTGGAATATGTGCAATTCGAATATTTTCTGCGGCCATTGCACGTGTCATGTCTTTGACTGTATCGGTAATTTTTGCAATACGTTGCCCTGAATCTGGTTCAAATTCATACAGTGTAACAATTGGCCCTGGCTTTATCCCATCAACTTTACCATATACTCCGAATTCTTCAAAATGAGCCTCCATCGCCGCAGCATTTCGTTTTAATTCATTTGTAACAATGATTTTAGAAAATACTGATTTTTCCAAAAATTCCGGTGGTGGTAATTCATAATTATTTTCAGATGATTTTCTTTTTTTACTTTGCTTTTTTTGTCTTGGCTTTGATGCGCCTTCTTCTTCGGACTCCTCTTCTGTTTCCTCTTCTATTTCCTCTTCTATTTCTTTTGATTTGCTAATCGGTTGTAATCTTAAAATACTGAATACGATATGCAATCCTCTATTTAATATACGTATAAAGTTTTTAACATCTTGCCATCTTATGTGTAAAAGAATCCCCGCCATCAACAAAAATAAAGCTATAAAAACAATACCAAAAACAAAAGTCCAACCTTTAGCAAATAAGCCAATATCATGTTCAGCGATTAAACCAATTAAACCGCCGAAATATTTTGATGGCACTATTGTACCGAATCCGAATGCCCCGATTATAGTTGTAATAACAGCGCGTATAATATTATATTCTGGAAATTCTTCTTCCCATTTCAGCATCATAGATACGCCATTACGCGCAATAAAAAGAAAAACAAATATCGCAGGAACAAAACCTATCCCATAAAGAATAAAGCTAATTATATTTCCAACCAAACTTTGGCGACCAAAAGTAGAAGCGGTCATAAATCCATCTAAATAAGGATTATGAAAAATCAAAGCAAAGCAAAACCAAATACCAATGAAAGCCAAAGCTGCGCCTGTCCCACGAAAAGCGACACCACGGGCAGCACCCCGAATAGAATCGGGTAAAAACTTTTGCTTTTTAGCCATACTTCATTTTACCATAAAAGAGAGCAAAATTTTATATTTATTATTAAATTATCTACTATTAAAAAATCCCGCCAATTGCGGGATTTTTTATTTCTTTTTTGGCGTTGCCTTCTTTTTGGATTTGGCTTTTTTCGCTACAGGCTTTTCTACATGTGCGACGGCCTTTTCCTTGGATGGTTCGTCATCTTTTTTTAATTCTTTTTTAAAGATATTTATTCCACTGGCCAAATTCTTCATAATATCTGGAATTTTTGAATGTCCAAATAGAACTAAAATTAAAATTACTATTAAAAGTATTTCCCAAAAACCCGTTTTCATTTTTTTATTCCTTTGTTTATTTTTGTTCTTTATCTTGCAACATAACAATCCAGCCCATCAGACTTCGCATTTCTGCAAAATCCATCGGCCTCTTGAGAATTAGTAAAGCTAATTCGCAAACGATATGTTGTTTTGCCATTTGGCAATAAAGCTTCTTGAATTACAAAATTATACCCTGTAAACAAACTTGCATGAGTTGCCTGTAATTTCCTCTGGGAAACCTCTGCACCAGAACGTGTTGCATAAGAACCAAACTGAACATAAAAACCATTGGACGATGATGTTGTTTCGTGCCTTTCAACAACTGGTTTTGTTGGTGCTATTGTTTTAGCTGATGCACGGGCCGATTTTGTAATTGGTCTTGGTTTTGGTGGTTCTATTTTTGGCGCAACCTTGACCGGAGCAGCAGATGGAGCATCTGGTTTGAATACAACATCTTTTCTTTCTTCAACAACACGAACCGGTACACCAGCTTGTGGTGCCTGTCCAGCAATTACTTTGTCTGCACCAGCGGCAAAATCTGTTGCTGGCGGTGGCGGAGGAGTTGCCGCTTGTTCTGTTGCTGGTGGTGGCGGTGGAGTATTCAGATCAATTTCAACCGAATCGTTTTTGGCGCCATGCATAACTATTCGAACAATAATATATGTAGCAAGCACGATAACTATTAATGCCGCCCCAAACAAGAACCAAGGGCGATGAGGACGACCACAAGCCAAAGCACCATCTTCTGGTAATTCAGGTAAATCTATTTCATCGTCTAAATCAAGTAAATCCAGCTTTTCTTCAGCCATTACGCGCTCCTTCTTTAATGTATATCATTATATCACAAAAATAACCCATAGCAAAGAGCAATTAAAAAATTTTATATATTTAAATTTATTAAAAAATCCGGTTTTCACCGGATTTATTTTTACCAAGCCCCCATTCCACACCCAAGCTTGCCGCTGGTTAAGAATGTTAATATGACACCAACACTAAATAACAATAAAAATCCAATTATCATGGCTATCAAATGTTGTTTGCCATCTTTAGACCAATCATATTTTTTTGCAACGATTGCATCCCACCCAATAGATGCGATAACGAATGCCGCGCCAACGAACGCCAAGGTTCTAAGGATATTAAATACACCTTTCAGTTCATTAATCAATCCGCATAGACCGCCCATATCTGGCCCTGCCGCATGTGCCACGCCAGCCATCAAAATAGCAACGGCGCCAAAACTAATTGTTTTAAGTAAATTTTTCATGTTTTTCCCTTTGTTTATGCGTATATTATACCACAAAAAAATCCGTTCGCCAACAGGAATTATTTTGGTATATTGCCAAAATTTGGCGGAACAATCAATGCATGATTTTCTTTAATAATTGGTTCTTTTTCACAATTACAACATCCTGCAACTGTGATCGATCCAATCAAAGCAAATAATAAATATAGTTTTTTCATTATGTTTTTCCTTTTATTCTGGCATTTTTACGGCTTTCACCATTTCTTGCACAAATTCTTTCATTTTTTTGGTTTCTTGTTTTTCTACGCCCAATTTCCGCAAAGTAACCGTTTTGTCCCCGACTTCTTTTTCACCAACTACCGCAATAATCGGGGTTTTTGCCAAAGATAATTCACGAATTTTATAATTTACTTTTTCGGCACGTAAATCGCAGCGAGCATTTACGCCAGCTGCGCGCAATTCAGATACTATTTGTTTTGCATAATCATCATATTTTTCGGATATTGGTGCAACAACGACCGGCTCTGGAGATAGCCATAATGGTAAATTACCACCGGTATTTTCAATCAACATTCCCAAAAATCTTTCAATCGATCCCAACATTGCACGATGCAACATAATTGGACGATGTTTTGCTCCATCTTCTCCGACATAAGATAAATCAAATCTTTCCGGTAAATTCATATCTAATTGAATAGTGCCACATTGCCAAACTCGTCCAATAGAATCATGCAGATAAACATCTATTTTCGGTCCATAGAAAGCCGCATCCCCCAGCGCAATTTCATATTTAATTTTATTGCTGTCCAGCGCATGCTTTAATGCCCCTTCAGCCAAATCCCAAATTTTGTCATCGCCAATTCTAAATTCAGATTCTTTACGGGTTGCCAACTTCATACTGACACTATCAAAGCCAAATTTAGAGTAAACATCCTTGATAAATTCAATAACTTTTATTACTTCGCTTTCCAGTTGTTTTTCTGTGCAGAAAATATGTGCGTCATCTTGGGTAAATTCACGAACGCGCATAATTCCATGTAATCCACCGGCTGCTTCGTAACGATGAACTTTGCCAAACTCACCAACATATAATGGCAAATCTTTATATGATTTTATTCCCTGCGAAAACACTAACATCCCACCAGGACAATTCATTGGCTTTATACAAAATTGCCGTCCATCTTCAGTTTTGCCAGAATAATTATGCTCGCCATATTTTGCCCAATGACCCGACGTTTCCCACAGACAACGATCCATTAATGCGGGGGTAGATATTTCCAAATACCCTGCGCGCTCTTGACGCATACGAATATATTCAATCAAACGGCGATAAAGCCGGCAGCCCTTATCATGCCAAAATACTGCGCCTGGCGCATATTCAGGTTCAAAATGGAACAAATCCATGTCACGACCAATTTTACGATGATCGCGTTTTGCAGCCTCTTCCATCATATTCAAGTATTCATCCAGTTCTTCTTTGCTGGCGAATGCATCTGCATATACGCGTTGCAACATTTTGTTTTTAGAATCGCCCTTCCAATACGCCCCGGCGACGGAACGAATTTTGAACCCATCACGTGGCAATTCCTTGGAATTTTCAACATGTGGCCCCCGGCACAAATCGGTAAAATCACGAAAAGTATAAATTGATAATTTTTCACCAGACGCATCATATTCGTTTAACCATTCCATTTTATACGGCTGGCTTTTGAATATCTTTTTTGCTTCGTCCAGTGATATTTCACGACGTTCAAAACGACCCGCGCTTTTGATTAGTTCGCGCATTTCTTTTTCTATTTTTGGAAAATCTTCTTCGGTAATTCTGTGTTCTAAATCGAAATCATAATAGAATCCGTTTTCAATCGATGGACCGCCGGCAAATTTAACATCTGGCCAAATTTTTTGCACCGCTGCGGCCATTATATGCGCCAGAGAGTGCCGAATAAGTTCTATATCATAAGACATAATTAAAAACCTTTACTTAATTATTTTAATATTAATTATTGTATATTGAAAGCACGCAAAGTGCAACAGAATTTAGACCCCCTGGGGGGTTGTTGTGATTGTAAAAAGAACAAATTTGTTTTCCATTATAAAAATATTCTAGACCATTTATTCGGACAAATCAAATAATTTTAATAAAAAAGAGCGCTATTTGCGCCCTTTTTCAAGGTTAAACGTCTATTATTGATCCAAATAGAACCGCAAAAAAGAAACATACCGATCCACCAATAACAAACAAATGCCAAATCATATGGCTAAATTTCAATCTGCGTCGCAGATAGAAAATAACCCCCAAAGAATAAGATAATGCACCGGCCAAAACAAACCACATTCCGCGCGCTGAAACGGTTTCCAGCATTCTTGGCAAAATGAAAACTACCGCCCAGCCCATTATTAGATATAATGCGACAACCCATTTTGGTTGTTCTTTAGGGCGGCGAATTTTCATAATGGACCCAAAAATCGTAATCGCCCACAGAACGCCAAATACACTCCATCCCAATGGACCACGCATATTTACCAGCAGAAATGGGGTATACGTCCCGGCAATCAGTGCATATATTGCGGATGAATCCCAAACCTCAAAAAAACACTCACTTTTCTGTCCGATCATTGCGTGGCAGAAAGTGCTTCCGAAATACAATAAAAACATGGTCAAACCAAAAATCGCACAAGATACCAAAGCCCAAGGATCGCGATGAAATGCTGCAAATACGCAAAGAATACACAAGCATGCAATCGCAATACCAATACCAATTCCATGCGTCAAAACATCGGCAACCCATTCTGAACGACTGGGTTCGCGTTCCCATCGAAACAAGCCCGATGCACGTAATGTACGCAACAAAGTGTTTGCGCGCGGGTGGGCTTTGATTGCTCTGCTTTGTGCCCGAACAATTGTTTTTGATTTTTTATTTTTTGTCTTGAACATTTTTTATCTCCCAAATTTTTATTCCAATTCTGTTCTTTAATCCCATCTGATGATTTATAAATTCATCCCAAGATTGTTCTATTACTTCGCCCGCTGATGAGCTTGCATGGCGCACGACTATTTTTCCCCCATCACTGACAACAAATCCCACATGCCGGTTCCAATTATTTGTTCCAATAAGTTCTGGCATATTTTTGCTATCGTCAATTATACCAATTATTGAAACGTGTGGCAATTTTTTTAAATTAATCTTTGGAATATCCGCGGCGGCTATGTAAGACAATGTAATTTTCCGTGGCACAAAATCTGTCTTCACTGGCGGGGCTTTCTTTGCGAACCACGCCTTCTTATCAATGGTTCCAGAAATATACTTTACTGGGGCACCTATATTTGCCGTTATATCCATCAAAGTCCCACTTTGGGCTTGGTCCATTTCCCAAAAGTGTTTACGATAAATATAGTTTGGCTTTGCATCCAGATAAGAAATTTTTATTTTATTTTCAATCGGATCCCCGGGCGCAGCATATGCCATCACGGTCTCAACATATGTCACACAATCAAAGGAGTCAAAGCGAACAAGTGGATCTTGGTCCACGCCCTTGCCTTCGCCCAGTGGGTCTATTGCATATTTAGCACCGATGTATTGCTTTGAAACAGAATCCAAACGAGTAAAATAGTCAAAATTGCTCGGCACAGATGGTTGCTTTACATGGCTGCATGCAGCAACAAGTAATGCGAAAATAAAAAGTTTATTGTATCGCATTTTCTATCTTTCTTTTTTTAACTCTTGAACCTTTATACATATTTTTAAATGGTCATTACTATCTATCATTTTGGTGCTATTACACCGATAAAAGGGGGATGCGTCTTGAATACATAAATTACAAACTGCACATTTTAATCCTGGTATATTCTTTTTTGAAATTGCGACTTGCCCTTTATCAAAAGACATATAGACAACACTGTTATTATCAAAGTTTGTTAATTTATATGTTGGTATTGTAACAAACGGTATGCTTTCACATGACTCTGATACTATTTCTGGTTCTGCATATTCAATACCACTAATTGTTATCGGCAAGCAGTTTTCAATCGTATTTTTTAATTCTTTTTCACTAGGCATGATGTCACCTTTTTTGTTTTCCCCTCTCCTTGTGTCTGCATAATTTTAAACCAAAAAATATATAAATCTATATCTCTTTTATCATTTCGATATATGTTCCACCAGAATCAAAACCAAAGTGTTGATAAAAATTTATAAGCCTTTGATTGTCTTTATCAACATAACAAACAATATATTTAGCCCCACGAGATTTGCACTGGGCAATAAACCACTCCCCCAGATCATGCGCGGCACTTGTTCCGCGATATTCTGGGATTACAACAAAGTATGATGACAGCGCCCAACGTGCGACAAGTTTTTCGCCATAAATAAATCCGATAATTTTTCCATCCGATTCGGCAACCCCAAAAATACCATTTGGACTTTTTACCTGCATTTCCATATCTGTAATTTCAATGGCGTCCGCATTCGTCAGCAAAGCATCACCGCCAGTCAATTGGACAGATTGCACCGATGTAAAATCTTTGGGTTCTGCCTTGCGAACAACTATTTCAGACATTTTTCGATCCTTTTGCGAACACGATCATTGCCCATAACTTGCATAATTGAATAAAGGTCTGGGGTGTTGGTGCGTCCAGTTAATGCAACGCGCAAAGCCATCGCCGCATCGCCATTTTGAACGCCTAAATTCACAGCAATATCTTTGATTTTATTCCACCAAGTATCTTTATCATCCTCGATATCAAAGGTTTTCAGAAATTCTGTTAAACCATCTTTATTAACATTTGGAATTTCAATTTTTGAAAATTCATCGTCAAAGAAATATGAGATTTCTTCCAGTGTTTGTTTCCAAGTAATAAAATCCTTGCGAATACGTTTTGGATTATCGCGTTCTATGGAAAGTATTTCTTTTAAATATTTCTGATTTTTAATTTGTTCTTTTTGGTTTTTATCACCATATTCATTGACCCAATCGGTGATACGCTTTACCAGTTCATCAACGCTTAATGTTGCGATAAATTCTTTGGCCCACCATTCCAATTTCTTCATATCAAACAGCGCACCTGACATGGGAATCTTTTTCAACTTTAATTCATATTCCCAAATACTTTTGGCCTGACCTTTTAATTTTGCTTCTTCATAACCACTGGCGATTATATTAAATAAGTATTCTAAAACAGCTTCTGTTGGCCAACCTGTTTCTATAAATTGTGCAACATTTGCCTGGGGGTCTTTACGCTTGGAAAGCTTGCGTTGTTTACCTGTTTCAGAATCTATGGTATCCAGTGTTGATGTATGAACATATACCGGCGCATTCCAACCCATCATTTTAAACATCTGAATATGAAGCGGAAAACTGGGTAGCCATTCTTCACCACGAACAACATGGGTCGTGCGCATAAAATGATCATCAATCAAATGGGCAAAATGATAAGTCGGCAACCCATCACTTGATTTAATTAAAACTATATCTTCATCATTTTCTGGAAATGCAATACTGCCGCGAACGGCATCTTTGCAAAAGATTTTTTTATCTTTATCACCAGTTGAATAAAGTCTGATACTGGGAACTTCACCATTGTCCAAATGTGATAAAATTTCTTGTTCTGACAAATTTCGGTCACGGGCAAAATCACCATAAATGCCTGTGGGCATTCCGGCTGATTTTTGATTTTCACGAATTTCTTCCATTTGTTCCGCAGTTAAAAAGCATGGATAAGCCAATCCTTTTTCTAACAAATGCGCCGCAACCGAATGATATATGTCCTTGCGCATTGATTGCATATGCGAGCCATATTCGCCATTTGTAAAACTATAAACCCTAGTATTATATTGTTCTCCGACAATAACCCCTTCCATTTTGGGTTCATCCGGCTTTAATCCAAATTTTAATGCAGTATCCCAAATAAGTTCTACCGCACCTGTAACTTCCCGCTTGGTATCGGTATCCTCTATACGCAACATAAAAATGCCACCTGATTGTTTTGCTAATTTATAATCAATCAGCATTTGATACAATCCACCAATATGCATATACCCTGTTGGACTGGGTGCAAAGCGAGTTACCATCGCACCATCTGGTAAATTACGCGTTGGGTATTTTTCTTCCAGTTGCATAATCGTCCATTTTGCATCTGGTAACAATCTGGCTATTAAAGATTTTGATAAACTTGCTCTCATTATTTATTGCCTTTTTAACCTTGACATTTTATACTTTAAATTATGGAAAAGCAAGATATCAGAACCTTTGGCAGAATTCATGGCAAGCGTTTATCCGCCCGCCAGCAGTCCCTGGTGGATAATTTGCTGCCCAAATTAAAGCCGGGACATACAGACAAGTCGGAAATTATCCTTGAAATTGGCTTTGGCGGCGGGGAACATTTGTTGGAATTGGCGACACAAAATCCCGACAAAATAGTAATCGGGGCCGAACCATTTATAAATGGTGTTGCCAGCTTGCTATCAAAAATCACAGATGAAAATAATGTTGTAAAATCAGAATATAAAAACATACGAATTTGGCCAGACGATGTTAGAAAATTGATAAATAATAATGATTTTAAATTTTCACAAATATGGGTTTTACACCCTGACCCGTGGCCCAAAGCACGACATGAAAAACGCAGATTATTATCCGCCGAATTTTTGAATTTATTATCGACCAGATTTGAGCCCAATGGGAAAATCATAATTGGCACAGACCATTATGAATATTATGATTGGATCAAAGAACAATTGCCGAAAACAAAATTATCCATCAACAGCGATCAATTACCAATTATCGAAACAAGATATCAGCAAAAAAACAAAGCCGGCACGATTGCACCAAAATACCTAGTTTTATCAATTTAACGGGTTTTCTGGGGCTTTATATTATTATTTTTTCCATTAAGTTGCTTTATAGAAGTTTTTGCTTTGGCGCTTTCATATTTTGATTTCTTTTTTATTGCGTCTTTGCTTTTTTCTATATTTTTAATTTCTTGTAATTTTATATTAATATTATCAATTTCCTTTTGATAAATTTTGACATTTGGTAATTGCTTTTTTGCTTTTTCCATATAGGTTTTAGCCATTTCCATATTGTTTGCACCACCCATATGCTTATAACACAATCCTGCATTATAATAAGCCCCCGCCAAACCATTGGGATTCATAGATTTTGTTATATTTGAATCTAATGCATTTACTATGGCGATGCCTTCTTTATATTTTCCCCATTTAAGATAAAGGTATGAAAGATCGCTGTAGGCTGTTGCATTTTTTGGATCTTTTTTAATTACAACCAAATAAACTTTTTCTGCTTTTTCGTAATTATTATCATATAAATACTTTGTTCCCTGTTCTATTAAGCTTTCCGCCGATTCTTTTGGTTTAAATTTATCTAAAGAATTATTATAAAATTTAGTACTTGGTTTATCTGAAACATTGCAATAACCAGATTCACATAGCGCCACAATTTCCTTTGGCATTACTGATTTGGTCAATTTTATGTTTTTCGGAGTATATAACTTTTTATTCTTTTTATCCCAATACTGCGGATTTTTTAACCACACCATTAATGTGTCAGCAACAGGATAATTAATAATATTATCTTTGCTTATCATATCCATATTTTTCGATTTCAAATACTGACGAAATTCATAAATCCCCCCAATAGGTGTATTCATAATATCTATTGGATTTATGTCCCCTGATGTTAAACAAGCTTCTAACCACCTGCGCCAAACCAAGCCTTCGGCACGACCCCCGCCAGAACGCAAATAATTAGTCATGGCCTGTCCTATTTCTTCCCCGCTTTTACCGTCCAACCATGCTTGAAAAACACTGCCTTTGGAAACAACTGGATATTTTTTAAACAATTCTTTTATTTGTTTTTTGCTGATGGTTCCTTGATCTCTATAAAGACTTCTCAACTCTGCCCATCTGTCATTTCTGGCGCGATCAATTTTACCCGGCTTCCCATTTTTTGTATCTATATTAGGTTCAAACATTCCAGGGCCACCATTATAGATAAACGAAGCCAACCCTAAAAATTCTTGTGGATTCATACTGCGATCAAATGCACAACAATAGCAATACATAATAAAATAAGTTTCATAATCTTCAATATGCCAACGCGCAATTTCATACGCTTGATCTATAGTTATGTCCGGGGTATTTGGTCCAACCGGCCCGCTGGGCATTCTGGTGCTGCCATATCCAATTGTCCAAACATCACGACCGTCTTGATAAGCCTGACTTTCAAAGCCTTCGGGATTTGCAAGATAACAAATAAGATATGGGGTTATCGGGCGGCATTGATTTAAAAACTCTTCATATGTTTCTGCAGGTTTAATTTTTAAATCATCAATGCTAATTTCTTTTTTCTGTTTTTCGGTTAATTTCTGAACAGCTTTAAACCCTCCATAAAGGGCCAAAGTCGCAGACAAAATAATTATCCATTTTTTATTTTGAATCAGAAGATTACGAAATTTATCCATCCTTGATTTGCCTTTATTATTTGCTATCATTTTACCATAGATTTAATAAAAAATGTCTGGAAAAGAAAAAAATCATTTTATCCAATCTGATATTGCCCCGATCGCACCCCTGGCCGATCGTATGCGTCCGCAGACAATTGATGAAATTATTGGACAAACGCAATTACTGGGTGAAGCGGGATTGGTCCGTCAAATGGTAAAGTCGGGGCGTCTTTCAAATTTGATTTTATGGGGCCCCCCAGGATCTGGAAAAACAACCATCGCGCGCGCATTAGCAAAATCAACGAATTTGGAATTTATATCGATGAGCGCGGTTTTCAGCGGCACGGCCGATATTAAAAAAGCAATGGAGACCGCAAAAATGAACCGCGCAATTGGTCGCGGAACATTGTTATTTATTGATGAAATTCATCGGTTTAACAAAACTCAACAAGATACATTGCTGCCTTATTTGGAAGATGGCACCTGCGTTTTTATCGGTGCAACAACCGAAAATCCCAGTTTTGAATTAAATAATGCCTTGCTGTCGCGCTGCCACATTGGGGTGCTGACACCGCTGTCATCCGAAAACCTGATGGAATTATTGGAACGCGCCGAAAAAAGCATGGGAAAATTGCCACTGACGAACGATGCGCGCATTCATTTGTGCCAAATGGCGGACGGCGATGCACGGTTTTTACTGAACACTATTGAGTATTTATCAAACACAAAATTTGCAAAACAATTATCCCCAGATGAATTGGACACTGCTATACAAAAACGCGCGCCACTGTCCGACAAAGCCGGCAGCGAACATTATAATCTAATCAGCGCAGTTCATAAATCCTTGCGCGCGTCTGATACAGACGCCGCGCTTTATTGGACGGCACGCATGATGATTGGCGGGCAAGATGCAAAATATTTATTTCGCCGCCTAACCAGATTTGCAATGGAAGACATTGGATTGGCCGACCCGAACGCAATGCAAGTTGCGCTGAGCGCATGGCAAATTTATGAAAGAATGGGTTCTCCAGAGGGCGATTTGGCATTAACCGAACTGGTGATCTATTTGGCCACTGCACCAAAAAGTGTTGGAAACTATAACGCGCAAACCGCTGCCTGGGGCGCCGCACAAAAAAATGGCAGTTTAATGCCCCCTAAAAATATTCTGAATGCACCAACAAAAATGATGAAAAATATGGGGTACGGCAAAGACTATATTTACGAACCCGATACAACCGATGAATTCAGTGGTCAAAATTGCTTCCCAGAAAAAATGCCGCGTGAAACATTCTATCACCCGATTGAACGCGGATTTGAACGTGAAATAAAAAAACGTCTTGATTATTGGGAATCACTAAGAAAGAAATAGATAATTAAAAACCCCGCAAATTGCGGGTTTTTTAAAACGCTATATTTAATCTGGTTCCAAATTTAACAAATCTTTGTTCAAAATCATATTCGCTGTACCCGACGTATTGTGTACGACCATATTGACGAACAAATTTCATCCCAACAATAGTTGCATCAAAATCAGGATCAGTAGCTTTGCGAAGATCGGCATTAAAACCTATGCGCCAATTTTCATCAATTTTAAAATATGCCTCTGGCATCATATCAATCCATGCCATGCCATTTATTTCATCAAAAAGCCAACTGGTTTTAAAGGTGCCAGCAAGTGTAACCTGGTCCCATCCACGGCCAACCCGAAATCCTGCGGCATAAATAGTTTTATCGAATCTTGGATCTGCATCGCCCGAAAATTTTACCCCACCAAAGATATCCGATTTAATGGTATCATTCGATACACGATACATAACATCCATACCGGTATAAGAAAAACCATCATAATCACGATCATTATCAAAATCTTGTTGATATTTAACGGTTGCACCCAAAACAAATAAATCATTTATGCCGTATGAACCCCTAATACCTGTATCTAAAACGTCATCCCCAATTGATAAACCACCACGAAATGTGAAATCCCGCGCTTGTTCAAAATACATTGGATCTTCGGTATCATATTCAGAAGCATAAGCGGCGCTTGCACTAAATGCAAAATGCAAAGAGCACAAAGCACACCCCATTATAAAAATTTTATCTTTAAAAAAACTCATTTTTTACTCTTTACAATTTACTAATTAAAAATACAGCATTCCTTGGACACCAATCTGCATATCCTGATACTTTTGTATTTCAGATGTTCCAACATATTGCGCTTCCAAAGACAATGGATCTGATCCGTTGTCTATATAGCATTGACTGGTTGCACTTTCACACCAGGTATACGTGTAAATATCTTTTGCAGAATCCGCAGAATCCCACAAAGAAGCACGACCATAAAATCCCAACGCAAATATATCATTTGGTTGCCAATAAACCGCTGCTTTGGCATAAAGTTGGCTGTGCCAAGAATAATTTCCCAAAATCGCTTCAGCATTCAAAGACCATTGATCTGATAATTTTGTAAATACCCCTGCCCCACCTTCTACATAAAAGCTTTTTGAGACGTCGCGCTCAAATGCCATATATGCAACTTGGCCTGTATTACTGACTATACCATTTCCATAAGATGTATTTTCCCACATGATGTATGCCAAATTCGCCAATCCATAAACCGTGGTATCTGATGTTGTTTTAAACCCAAATTTACCCGTGGCCATTATGTTTTGTGCTACATCCGAAGATTGGAAAAATACCCCTACATTATCAACATTCTTGTTATCTTCGAAAAATTTCCATTGACCGCCTAATCCCCATATTGCAATTCCAGAATCTTTGAATGTATCTGTAGAACTTGCTTGCCATGCAACTTCATAATCAGTTGATGCATATTTTGCCATCCCAATCAAAGCAAAATTATCTGTAATTCCAACACTTAAATCTTCTTTGAATGCGATTTCGCTGGCCTTCCATTCTCCTATTGCCCCATCCCAGGAATTACCTAATCCGTTGATTATCTCAAAATCATAAACGTTTTCTGCATATGCAAGGTCAGTTAAACTTCCGACACGACCCTTGGCAGGCTGAAAGAATGGATCTGCCAACATAACTTGATTAGAAGAACGATATGTTGATGTGCGTGCCGTTGGCTGACGAACAGGTTCATACGCGTTATTGCCGTTCCAGACTCTTTCCTGGGCCACTGGTGCAGCAGCTGGTTTACATCCAGCATAATTGCAACCAGTATAGTTTTGATATAATTCGTGTCTTTTCATTGTATTTGAATATCTTGTTGCACCATCCGCTCCGGCAGAAATAAAGGCGATTCCGACGGCGGCGGCAAAAACAAATTGAAGCTGTTTCATAGTTTAACCTTTGGGTTATAATTATAGCTAAATTTTACCATAGAATGGCAAACGTAGCAAGATAAAATCACGATACTTTTGCTCTTACAAAATCCGCTGTAAGCATGCCCAAGAACGCGCCTAGCAAAACATCACTGGGGTAATGTGCCCCAAAAGATATACGCGAAACCCCAATTATTATGGCCAATGTCCATGTCAGCCATTTATATTTTGGAAATATCAGGCCAATCATTACCAATGCCGCAAAGGATGTAATCGCATGACCAGATGGCATCGAATTAAATGCCCATTCTTTTGTAAACGGATAAAATCCTGTTTGCCCCAATGCCTCTAAAAATACTGGCCGCATGCGTCCTATGGAAAATTTAAGTATACTTCCAACTTCTGCCGCTATAAAAACCGCGCTAAAAACAGAAAATGAAGCGACCAGAAATTTATCATTAAAAATCTTTTTTCTATTTTTCCATAAGTTACGAATAGAATGATCTTTTAAGTTCTTTATTTGGCTTATTATTTTTTTGATATTAAAAATTAAAGCAATTATTAATGCAAAAAATGAAATTTTCAGACATATTTTAGAGGCAAACGCAATATCAAGCATCCGTGCCCATGCGCCATCAAAGCGTCGCATAAAAAGAAAAAGTGGAACATCCAGCCAAAATATGCCTATTGCACAAAGAGCCATTACAACGATGGCCGATATGATAACTAGTTTCCATTTAATTTTATTATTTTTATTCAGAAACATTTTCTAACAACTTTTTATATGCCTTATTATTCGTCAAAAGTTCCACTGATACCGCCAATGCAAAAGCATCTTCATCTTCACCAGATTTTATATTTGGACATCCCTTTCTGACCGTGTCCCCGTCAACAGATTTGTCTGAATTAAAATCAGTTGCATGGAAATCGCCATTTACTACATTTATAAAAAACGCGTTTTGTTGACTGCTGTTTCTGATATTAGATAAACAAACTAATGGGAAAACACCGCGTTCGTCGATTATAACACCATGGCCACTTTTTATATTACGGCTTCCTATTTCAAGTGATGCACCATTTGATAATTCTGTTCTTTTAGCCAGTTTGGCTTTGGCAGCTGTTGGTGTTCCAACCAGTACCCCACGTGAATTATCATTAAACGCCAATGCGATTGCTTCCGCCGTTCCCTGAGTTTGATTGGAAACCAGAACAATAACCGGTACATTTGTTATGGCATCTCCACCTGGGATTACTTCTAATTCTTCATTTGTTCCCTCGTCAATATGCATTATTGGTACCGCACCTAAAAACAATCCTGCTAATTTTGCGGCAGAGCGTTCGTCCCCTCCATGCGCTGCACGCATATCTAAAATTATTCCGGATGCTTCTTTATATTTATTTAATGCTTCATTTACTATGGCAACTGAATTTTCAGACACATTGTAAATTACAATTTCAAGAATTTTAATTTTTTGATCTGGGGCATTCTGTCTCCAAACTATGTCTGCGTCTGTCATAATTATACTTGCACGACGCAGAACTATTTTCTTTGTTTCTGTTGGTGTTGCAACTTTTAATTTCAAGGTCCCAGAGTTTAGTCCTTCAAATGCCGCCGCTAATTCGGCATCGGATAAATTTCTTACATCTTTACCATTTATTCCAATTATTAAATCCCCTTCATTTATTCCGGCTTCATCTGCTTGCGAGTCCCTTACTACACCTTCTACACGCCAGTTGCCACGCCCATCGCGCTTCCCCTGTAATCCCGCACTAGTTAAAATTTTACCATCATCCCATGACGTTGGTGTAACATAACGACTATTTTTATCCAAAGAATGTATAATTGAATTAACAGCCATAGAACCATAAACATCCTCTGGTTGTCCGACAATTTTTGGATCTGATTCACGTATTTTTAACAATAATGCTGTTGTAATTTCGCCCAATCCTTTCCAATCATTATCTGCCGGGCGCTGCCAATTCCCAATCATATTGCCATCGCTAACTATTACTATACGATTATCAGTAGTGGCAATTTTAACCTTGGGCGACAAAGTTTCCAAAGATTCAATGGCAGTTCTGATATCTTTTCCTGCAAAATTTGCTTCTGATAATTTTTCAAATACTTCCGAAAAGAATGTTGATGTTTCATGTACTTTGATGCCATCCACAACGGATATTTCCGGGTCAAACAAATCTGATGCCATTGCAATAAAGGGCAAAAAGCTAAAGATAACTATAAAAAATAACTTTTTCATTTTTTCTCCTTTCCCTTTATCGTTCTTAACTATCTTTTCTTAAATTAAAATGATAAAGAACAACATTAGAAATATAAACCGATGTTGCAGTCCCCATAATTATACAGAAAATCATTGCAAGTGCGAATTCACGCAAAACTTCGCCTGCAAAGAAGTATAAAGCTATCATAGATAACATAACCGTTATCCCAGTCAAAATAGTTCGTTGCATCATCTCATTTACCGAAAGATCTATAAGCTCCCCCTGGGGCATTTTATGATAACGTTTAGCATTCTCCTCTATTCGGTCATAATTTACAACTTTGTCATTTACTGAATAACCTATACCAGTCAAAATAACAGCAATTGCAGTTTGATTAAATTCAAGCCCCATAATACTGAAGAATCCAAACATCAAAACAAAATCTAGGATCAATGAAATCAAAGACCCAATTGCATATCCCCCCTTATATCTGATCCAGACATAAAGACTCATCAAAAGGAACGAGAATAATATAGCAAGTATTCCACCTTGGATTAATTCACCACCTATTTTTGGTCCAACGATTTGAACCTGGTTGTATGAAACACGATCGCCAAAAATATTTTTTATATCTGCAACTGCTTTATTTTGTTGATCTTCCCCAGCGCCTTTTTCAAGACCTATACGCACCAAGACATTCCCCTTGGTATCTTGTTGCAACTCTGGCTTGAATGTCGCCAAATCATTACGCATTTTATCCAAAGTATAATCCGCAGAAATTGGTTTAACTTCCATTGAAATTCCACCCGCAAAGTCAATACCATAATTCAGTCCTTTGACGGCAAGCGAAACAATGGACAAAACAACCAATGCGCCGGAAATCCAGTACGACAATTTTCTATATTTCATAAAATGCATGGCCATTTAGTTTCCTTTCTTTTGACTAATAAAGCTTATACGTTTATTTTTTCCGCCCATATACATCTCTATCATCATGCGCGACAAGACTATACAGGTAAACAATGTTGTGATTACACCTATTGATAAAGTTACAGCAAATCCGCGTATTGGACCCGCACCAAATTGGAATAATACCAATGCGCAAATCAATGTTGTTATATTTGCGTCCAAAACGGTTTTAAATGCACGATCAAATCCGGCATCTATTGCATGCATTGGACTGCTGCCGGCGCGCATTTCATCACGTATTCGTTCAAAAGGAAGCACATTAGCATCAACCGCCATACCAAGAGTCAGCGCAATTCCAGCAATTCCAGGCAGTGTCAATGTTGCCCCCAGTAAAGCTGAAACTCCAATAATCATACCCAGATTTACTAATAACGCTATATCTGCAATAAAACCAAATTCACGATATACCAATAACATGAATATCATAACAAATATAACACCAATCAAAGAACCCATTTTACCAGAATTAATTGTATCAGCCCCCAATCCGGCACCAACCGAGCGTTCTTCGATAACACGAAGTGGCGCTGGCAATGCACCGCTGCGTAATAATACAGCTAAATCTTTAGCTTCTTGTAATGAGAATCCACCAGAAATCTGACCACGCCCACCCGGTATTGGTTCGCGAATATTTGGTGCAGATAAAACCTTGCCATCTAAAACTATCGCAAATCTTTCACCAACATGTTCGGTTGTTAACCGCGCAAATTTACGTGCACCAGTTGAATCAAATACAGTTGTAACAACCGGCATATTATTTTGCTGGTCCAAATCTGCCTTGGAATCAGTTAATGATTCTCCTGAAACCTCTATGTGCGAATAAACTGGTATAACCTGATTTGGCATATTCATCAATGGTAGAAATTCAGTTCCACTTGGTGCATGGCCGCGTGTAACTTGATCTGCTGTAACCTCTTCATTTACTAAATGAAAGGTCATTTTTGCTGTTTGCCCAATCAATTCTTTTATACGCTCTGGATTGTCAACGCCTGGCAATTGAACCAAAATGTATTTTCCCCCTTGGGATTGAATTGATGGTTCTTTTGTTCCCAATGCATCAATACGACGGCGAACAATTTCAATACTGCGTGACAAAGCGTCTTCTACTATCTGGGCACGTTGCTTTTCCGAATATGACAAAGTGATTTTATTACCATCTGCATCTATATCCACCCCGTCCCCCAACTCGCTACGCAAACGACCACGTGCTTTGGAAACATCATTCGTATCACGAACAATCAAAGACACTGTGCCATTTATATTTCGCAGTTCTGAAAAACGAATAACACCCTTGTCACGATTAATAAGTGCAGCACGTGCGCCATCATACAATTGGACCGCTTTTTCGCGCAACATTGTATCTGTATCAACCTCTAACAGTAATTGTGCCCCACCCTTCAGGTCCAGACCCAAAGATATTGGTTGTATCCACGATGGGAAATGTTTTGCCGAACTTGGAACAATTGTTGGCACAGCCAACAATATGCCGAATACAGCAATCAGTACTATTACGATTTTTTTCAGCATAACAAAAGCCTTGATTTAAAATTATTGTTCTATATTTGCGATTGCGTTTTTAGAAACTTCTATAACTACGCCCTTGGCAACTTCTAGCTCTATGGTTTTTTCACCAATCTTTTTAATTGTACCATATATACCCGCAGCCAAAACGCGATTTCCAACTTTTAGCCCATCCAACATTTTTTGATATTCTTTCATGCGGCGCTTGTTTGGCATAATCATAAAGAAATAAATTATAGCGAAAATAATAGCACAATAAATAACCATGCCCCAAACGTCATTTTTTGGTGCGGCTGGTATTGCTGTATTTACAACATCTGTATTCATTAAGTTTTCTCCTTGTCTATGAACGATTTATAGTAAAAAATTAGGGTTTTGTAAATAGAAATCTAGTTGCTATCAGATTCTTTCAAACCAGCCATCTAATTCAGCAAAAGAAATTACTTTATAAACTGGGCGTCCATGATTGCATTCCCCGCCCCTTTCAGTTTGTTCAATGTCACGCAACAACGCGTCCATTGATTCAAGGATTAATCTTTGCCCTGCCCGAACAGAATGGTGACAGGCATAATTTGCCAATTTAAGATGCAGTTTTTCGTGTAACTGCGACGAATGCCCATTTGATAAAACCTCGGATGCTATGTTCCGTAGCAAATCAGCCCAGTCCAAATCCCAATCTGCTGGTTTTTCGTTGATGGCTATGGAATCTTCTCCAAATTCTGACAGAACCAACCCACATTCTTGCAATTCCCCCAAAACTTCTATAACTGCAGAAACTTCTTCGGGTCTTAGCTTAATAACCATCGGAACCAGTAAACTTTGTGTCTTAATTTTATGGGCCCTTAATTTTTCATAAGTAATTCGTTCATGTGCAGCATGCTGATCTGTTATTATCAGTCCATTGGCACTTTCTGATAAAATATACTTATTGCCAATCTGACCAATTACACGCCCAAGGGGAAAGGATGAGGACTGAGGGGTAAAATTTAAAGAATCTTTATTATCTATATTTGGCTGAACAATTTGTCTTACTTGCTCGCGAATAAGAAAGAAATCATTATTATTATTATTAAATATACTTTGCTGATGACTATTTGAATTTAGTATTGGTATTTCTCCCTTGGGCATAAATCCAGCCATTGGCAAAGCCAGCGCATTACGAAGTGTTTTAATTATGAATCCACGAATCCGGGCGGGTTCTAAAAAATGAACCTCGGTTTTGGATGGGGAAACATTCACGTCAACTTCGCGCGGAGATATATCCAAATACAAAGCGCACAAAGGAAATTTACGTGCATGCATAACATCCATATATGCTGCACGCAACGCACCGATTAAAACTTTATCTTTAACCGGGCGACCATTTACAAATAAATGTTGATCTATGGACGAAGCCCGTCTTAATGTAGGCGCAGAAGTAAAACCAGAAAGCCTCAAACCATTATTTTCATATCCAATTTCCAGCATATGATTATCAACTTCATCACCCATAACCGCGGCAACTCTTTCTATTAATGATTGGCCCTTTGGAAAGCGCCATTTGTTATTCAGCGTAAAGCCAACATCCGCGCGTGCCATTGCCAAACGTTTTACAACCTCTACCACGGACATCATTTCTGCGCGATCACTGCGTAAAAATTTTAATCTGGCTGGTGTTTTGGCAAATAAATTTTCCGTGCGAATACGAGTTCCAGATTCCCAAGAGCTTGGTTTGATTTCGCCCGTCGCGGCGTTTAATTGAAACCCATTGGAATCAATTGTCATATCACTGACGCTGGCAATTGACGGCAATGCTTCTCCGCGAAATCCCATAAAGTTTATATTTAATAAATCATCCGATGGAAGTTTGCTGGTGGCGTGGCGTTTTATACTGTTTGATAAATCTTCACGGTTCATGCCCTTGCCATTATCTATGACTGAAATCAAGGTTCTCCCGCCATCAATAACATCAACTACAATCTGATCAGCCCCGGCGTCCAAGGCGTTTTCAACCAATTCTTTTACCACGCTGGCTGGACGTTCAACAACCTCGCCCGCAGCGATTTGATTTATTAAAAAATCTGGCAATATACGAACTGGCATTTTATTTAAATTTTACTTCTATTATTTCGTATTCTTTTTCCCCGCTTGGTGTGTGAACCAAACAAGTATCCCCAACACATTTCCCAATAAAAGACCGCCCTACTGGACTGGTACAGGCAATAACTGTTTTACCATCTGCTTCTACATCAGACAAGATTTTGCATTGCATTAAATTGCCATCAGAATCTTCGGCAACAACGGATGCACCAAATGTAATTCGATTCCCAGATAACGAGTCTAGGTCAATAACCAGTGCCTCTTTTATATAGTCTTCCAAAAATTTAATTCTGGAATCTATAATTCGTTGTCTTTCTTTGGCCCCGGTATAATCCGCATTTTCGGACAAATCTCCCAAAGACCTGGCCCATTGAACAACCTTTATAATTTCTGGACGATCAATTTCACGTAAATGTTTCAACTCGGCATTAAGCGCTTCAAATCCTTGTTTTGATATTGGCTTTTTTTCCATAGATTTTCCTTTTAATGCAGATTATAATTGAAAAACTATGAGAATAAAGCCAAAAATTTTAACCCTATTTTTATCCAAACAATTTTTATCTGGGCTTGGATTAGTTTTATTGGTTGTTTCTGGGATTATATTTGCCATAACTTTTGTAGAAAAATTGCCCAGAGAAGGTAGTGCGTTTGCCGCAGCAAATGTTTCTTTTTTCAGCTTACTAGAATATATCCCTATATTTTTACCTATCGTGGTATTTATGGGGACCTTACTTACATCTTATAATTTAACAAAATCTTCCGAATCGGTTATTATTTCTGGGGCGGGATTATCACCATGGCAAAAAATGAAGCCTTTTTTAACCACCGCTTTTTTAATTGGGACATTTACTACATGTATTATAAATCCATACGCTGTTAAAAAAAATTCCACCAATATAGATATAGAAAACTTTAATCTTTCTGATGACGCAATATGGATTCGCGAAGCTGGTAACGATGATGCATTTATCATGCGCGCCGAAGGTGTAAAACAAGCAAAAAATGGGGACCTTATTTTTTCTAAAGTTTCTGTATTATTACAAGACTCAAATTCAAGATTCTTGCAACGGATAGAAACTAAAGAACTTGTAATGTCGAATGGTAAAATTTCATCAAAATCCGCGTCTATCTTTGGTCCAGACGGAATGCCATCACAAACAAACGACTGGTTCCATATGTCCCAGGCAACTCCAAAAAACTTTCTGGAAAAACATCTAAAGCCTGACCAGGTATCATTTTGGCAATTGCCAAAAATGATAAAAAATATGCAACAAATGGGATTACCTGTTCGTGCACATTTAACCCAATTTTGGACATTGCTCTTTTTGCCATTGACATTGATTGCTATGACAACTTTGGGGACTGCTTTTTCACAGACTCGCGAACGCAGGAACTTTTCTTTTGGTATGAAATTTAGCATGGGAATTTTGGTATGCTTTGTATTGTATTTTGTCATGAATGTGTTTGGGGCATTGGGCGCCAGTGGCGCGTTACCAACAATTTTGGCGGCTGGATTACCACCGCTTATTATAACTACTTTCGCAGCAATGTGGATAGTATCATTCGAGGCAATATAAAATGAGAAAAAATAAAAAAACTAACTTAAAAAAATGGGTATTGATTATATTAATTTCAATATTGCTGATTTTAATGATAATCTCATTTTCACCTGTACGCCATGTCACCGAAGTCGTCTTGCAATGAATCATATTGAAATATTCTTGGAAATGCTGGCTGCAGAAAAAGGACGCAGTGCTAAAACACTGGAAGCATATGGCCGTGATTTACGAATGGCAATGGAATCTATTGGGAACCTGTCATCTGCGAGCAAAGCCCAGTTACAAAATTATTTAGCCGGGCTGCATGAAACCCCCGCGTCTATTGCAAGAAAGACCAGTGCATTGCGTGGGTTTTATAAATTTTTGTCCGCAGAAAAAATGATTTCTGAAAACCCTGCAGATGGTTTAGAGCTGCCAAAAAAACAAAAAAAGATACCAAAATTTTTAACCGAACATGAAATAGAATTATTAATATCTAATGCTGGTGATACCAGAAACTCTGTGCGTTTGCGGGCAATGCTGGAATTATTATATGCGTCGGGCCTGCGCGTATCTGAATTATGTGAACTGCCCATTACCGCAATACTTGGGGACAGATTATTAATACATGGCAAAGGTGCCAAAGAAAGAATTGTTCCTATGCATTCTGGCGCCCAAGAAGCATTGGCAAAATGGCTGGATCTTCGGGGGGACGAAAATTCTAAATATGTTTTTCCATCTGTATCCAAAACTGGGCATTTAACACGTGATGGATTTTTTAAAATTTTAAAAAAATGCGCGGTATTATCGGGTATTTCGCCCAGCAGTGTCAGCCCACACGTACTGCGTCATTCGTTTGCATCGCACCTGCTTGCAAATGGTGCAAATTTACGTGCAATTCAAATGATGCTGGGGCACGAAGATATTGCCACAACACAAATTTATACTCATGTGATGCCGGAAAAACTCAAAGAAGCTGTTTTTACTCATCACCCTATGGCCAAGAAAGATAAAAAATGATAAAAAAATGTGATTTCAAAGGATGTACCAAAGCGGGCGTTTGCCGTGCCCCAAAGTCACGCAATCTGAATGAATATTATTGGTTCTGCAAAGACCACGCCGCCGAATATAATAAAAATTGGAATTATTATGCCGGGATGAGCAACGATGAAGTTGATCAAGATTGGGAACGCGAAACATTTGGAATTTCAGACAAAGATCGTGCGGCTGCAGACGAAAGAAATGCGGAATATGTCAGCTTTCTAAAAAGCTTTCTTGATGGACGGGCAGATTTTGATAAAACAACTTCACGGATTGGCCCAGCTGGTGCGCCCGCGGCAGTATCAAATGCGTTAAAGGTTTTTGAATTACCCCCAACCGCAAATTGGCGGGATATTTCGGAAAAATACAGAATGCTTGCAAAAAAATATCATCCAGATACCGCAAAAAATAAAACATCTGCAACAACGGAATTTATGAAAATAACCGCCGCTTATGACGATTTAAAAAAATGGTTCAAGAAATAATCTTTAAATATAAATTGATTAAAAAAAACCGGCTTTCGCCGGTTTTTTTATTTAATGGTCATATCATCACCATATGACGCAACTTTCTTGCCACCGATATAACAATTTATATCCGTGTTTTCTCTGAACGCTGCTATGGCTTCTTGACGTTTTGCTTCTAATGCCTCATTGTTTTTTTGTTCAATCGCATTCCCAGCAATAAGTCCCCCGGCCAAACCACCCAGACCAGCACCTATACCGGCACCCCATTTTCCACCAGTGGTGCCCATGTTTAATAAGTTATTTTTTTGACCCTTTGTTGTTACCTCGGTTGCGGGATTCGCTAAATTAATTGCACTAATCCTTTTCACACAAAGATCTTTCGCGGCATCAGGATTACAAACACCACCATTACACTCTGAAGACTCAGCTTTTTTACAAGCATTGGTTAAACTATACCCCACACCACCCTCATCCTCACAGGCTTTACATTCTGCAAGTTCTGCTTTGTCTGCATCGGAGAGATTTTGTACCATTTTTACTTGTTTCGCAGATGTTGTGTTTTGTATCGCATTTCCAGCCAATAATCCGCCCAACCCACCAACCGCTACGCCAGCCAGCGAAGCACCACCAATACGTAAAGTCTTTTGCAATCCTGTCAGACTTTCCGAGCAGTTGTCCGTTTCTGGCTTCTGCCCGCCCTTACATACTTTTATATCGGATGCAATTGAACGTTCAACACTTTCCATGTCACTTGATGTCAGGCCTAAACATTGCATAGCTGTGCCCTTTGGATAATATTTATAACGATTACCACCCAACGCATCATTAACCTTGGAATTATTGGATCGTATAGTTACCTTGACCGCACAAAATCCGTCAAATGGATTAGCTGTTTCAGTAACGTCTTCAATACCATTGAATTCATCTGATGATGATTCTACATCACTCAGTGATGCCCAGATATAATCTTTTGATGTTGATCCCTTTACATTGCTGTTTTCACAAGCATTTTTCAGATCGTTCGCTTCGCGTTCCAATACAGAATTTGCACGCTTGCTGATATCCGCCAACAAACCGTCAAATATACCGCGTTCTTGTACCGCACATACTTTTACCTTGGCTGCCAGCTTTACAGTTGGATCAATCGCATTACCAGAACCATCGACTTTGTCCAGATAGGTTTCTGATACGCGGCAAACATTGTCTGCAGTTGTACTATTTGAAGCCCCCAACCATGCATTACGAACATTATTTGTTGTTCCCCATGAATCTGCACTGGCGCCTGTTGTTGATTTAGCATATTGAACGTCAAAGTAATCTATACAGTCTGTAAATTTCTTTACTTTTAACATGCATAAATTGCGTGCCAGAACTTCGTCAAAGCCGCCTGCATACAACTGCTTACCATTTGCTGAGCCATCCTTAAAGTCTACCCCGCTATCCCTTTTTACTTCGGAGCTTGTGATAAAGCAACGTGCAAAATCCGTTCCGCATTCATCTGTTACGCATTTTTCAACCTGAGCCTGGCAACTGCTGCGCATTCCGGCAACCGATTGTTCGTTGAACGCTTTTTGTAAATCTGTATCTAATCCGACAATTGCACCGATTGCGTCATCGGTCCAGACAGCGGTCCAAACATCCCCGACAGTACCTGAATCTTTGCTAAAGAGCACGTCTTTACAATATTGATTGTTTTCGATCAAATTTTGGCATTGTCCTGTGATATCTGCGCCAGCTTTATTTTTTATGCTGACAGTATTACCATCTTTGGCCAAACCATAGCAACGCGCCTTGGAACCTTCTCCACATGCATTCACGGCACAATCTATCATTGCATTTTTACATTGTTCTGCAGATTTTTTTGTTGCCAATGCGGCCCATTCTTTTATCTTGGACTGTGCCATTTTCCAGCGCGCACCAACACCATTGTACATAATATCTTGATAAATTTCTTGAATGTTAAAGCTGTCGGTCAAATCCGCTTCTTTGGCTGGCTTGCCGTTTGTAACCATAAAGCACCATTCGTTAGTGCCAATGACATCACGACACTGTTCTTTGACGTAGTTTTTTACATTATCTCCATCCCAAGACATATTATTAAGCCACATTGTCAGCATATCTGCATTCAAACGTATTGTCGTTTCGCCAGATGTCGCTATATTAACCATTTCTGATACTTCTATATCAGAGAATCCCCCCAAAGAAATACATTTTTGTGGTGAATTTTTACAAGCGTTTTGAATGCAAGCATCCGCAGTTTTATTACATGTTTTAACACTATTAGCGGCCGCCCAATTTTTACCATCTTTGATTGCGATATCTATACGACTGTCAGCCGCAACACCAATATCCCCCAATGCTGGCGAAAATGTTCTTTTGGTTAAAACAGATTCCCCGTCACACATTGTACGATTTGCAGACAGCAAATCATTAGATGTTGTTACAGAATTTCCAAATATTGCCTTTACCGCTTCGGCTGGACATTGCGCCAAATATTCTTGGCACATAATACGAGATTTATTAAATTGTTTTAAATTATAGCAAAGTTCAAAGTGTTCGCCACATACGTTATCTTGGCGTAAACATGAATCATATCTGTCAATACAACGTCCCGAAGTCAAACGATCTGGTAATGGATTTGCACAAGTTGCGAGCAGTCCAGCATTTGCAGATGTCGTAGAAGACGAACCAGACGCCGTTGGCGTATTAACAGACAAAGTCGGCATGCGTGCCGTAGCGCTAGGACGTGATGTAGGCGTTCCGATATAACTAATCGCACCAGCCTGCATACCGCAGATTTCTGACACCAAAGGTAGCATCAAACCAACTATTATTGCTTTTTTCATTCTCATATTCCCACCGTTTCTTTATTGTATTTTATCATAGAAACAAAAAAATAAAAAGAGAAAAAGTAAAAAAATAAACACTACTATCAAAAAAATTTACTATTTCTATCTTTTATTTTTTCTCTAAAAGTTCCTGTACCGCGCCGGCAAAATCTGGTGCATTACTTAAAAAATTACCCGATACCAGAAAATCCGCCCCTGCTGCCCAACATTTTTTTGCCGTCTCTGGATTTATTCCGCCATCAACAGAAATTTTGAATTTTAATCCGTGCTTGCGTCTGGTATTAGAAAGCGATGCGATTTTTGATATTGATTCTTCTATAAATCCTTGTCCTGACTCACCTGGAATAACAGACATTATCATTACTTCATCAATATTTCGTAGAACCGGTGCTATCACTTCCAGCGCAGTATTTGGATGCAATGCTATTCCGACGCGTTTCCCTGCTGAGCGTATTTCATTTAATGCGCGAATTACACCATTTGTTCCGGACGAAACAATAATTGTATCTGCGCCACATTCAATCGCCTCTTTTGCCCATGTTGCTGGATTTTCAGTCATTAAATGAACATGTAGATGGGCCTTTGTATGCGCACGAATAAAACGAAGTTCATCAATTCCACTGGCAATTTTTTCAACGTAAAATCCATCCATTATATCAATATGAATCATACTGATATTAGCCGAGTCGAATTTAGCATAAGTTTGGGTGTTTCGCATATCCCAAACCAAAGTACTGGGCATAATTGGAATAATTCTTTTGCGACGCGGGTAAAAATTCCAATTCAATGGTGCGGCCAAAAAATTGAAAAGTTTTTCCCATTTTTTTCTGCGTTCTAAATATCCTTTGACCCGATCAGATTCAGATTTCCAAACAAATTCTGCCAAAGAATTAGTAATGCCGAAAGACCCCAGATTTTTAACTGGCATATTAAATTCTTTTTCCATAAAATTTTCTAACCCATTAATTCCGGAACCACCGCCACTTATATAAGTTTTTATCGGATTGTATTTTTCTATTCCCGTGGCAAGACTTTGCTGAACCTGACATAAAATTTCATAAAAAACACTACCTGCTACTTCATTAATATCAAATCTGGTTATATCATATTTGGAATCTGCCGGAGTAAATCTATCCATATCAGATTGTGCTAAATTCATACTGGAAATTTTTAGTCTTTCTGCTTCTGTTATTGATAAACTAAAAGCTTGGGCGATTGCCTTTGTAATATCAATTCCACCCATTGGTATTTTATCAATTAACATAGGGCCGCGCGCAGTCCAAATGGAAACACTCGTAAATTCCGAACCAAAATCTATAAAAATAGAATTTTCTGATGCTTCGCGGGCGGACGAGCCCAATAAAAACATTGGATCTAAAAAACCTTCGGATTCTAGATGCGCAGCATGCAATGCAGATTTTGCCCGCAACAAACCCTTGCTTAAATAAGCAATCACATTAAACACCGAATGTAATGCATGATCAGTATGTCCCAATGGATTAGAAAGATTCCGAGCCCCACCCAAATCATAGCGCAAAGGAATTATATGTAGAACAGCTTCCTCGTCTTGAAAAACATTCGTTATTTGTTCTAAAACATCATTGGGGGTAATTTTACGTTCCGTTTCCCATATACTTTTCTGCGAAAGAATCTCTGATTTAATTTTTCCAAAATTTCCCGTAACAAAAGCCGTATCAAATCTTGCGCCTATTTGTTCTTCTAGATTATCAACTGTTGTTTTTACTGCATACGCTGAATCTCTGGATTCAACATATGTATTGGCCGAGGACTTAAGCCGTCCAAAACAAACCCTGGCGGCAACAGCATGTACCCCGCTCGAGCCTATATCTAAACATAAAAAAGAACCCTCTGTTAAATTCATATTTATGATCTATATCTTTATTAACGGCCTTGATATATCCCGCATGTCTAATAATTTTATCTGTCTGTCCAAAACCATATTTTGTTTGTTTGTTTTATCCAGTTTTTTAATTGCTTCCTCAAAATTTTCTTCGGGCATCATAATTCTAATTCCATTACGCAGGAAAATATCCCAACGTCTGTCCTCTACAAATTCCATCTTATCAATGCGGTAAAAAAGCCCGGGCGTGTGTTTCAAAGTATTTGTTACATTTGATATATCTTTTGGAACTTTCCCTGAAAAAATCAAAGTATTTTCTGGTCTTGCTGGTAATGGCCTATTTATTGGTGAACCCGTGTTATCCAAAGGATAATATTTTTCGCCATCCGTCCAACTTGCAACCACAATTCGCATATCTGCGCGAATTTTAATTTCACCATTTGGCAGACGACGAATTGCAACTGCAGAAATATCCGGATTAGCAGAAATGCGTGCCAAAGCGTCACTTAAATCAATATGTTTGGTTCCAGTGGATATGCCCAATTGTGTGATTATATCGGCTGTTTCGCCATTACTGGAATGAACCGATATTTTTTTTATATCTGATAGTGTTCCCCCCAGCCCCATCAATACTATGCTGACACGCACCGCCACATAAATTGAAAGCGATACCGCAAGACTGGACATTAACCAAAATATAAATCTATTTTTCATTGAACTAAATTATATCATAAAAGTGAAAAAAATTATTTTTTAATTTGCACGCAATAAATACCCACGGCGCATCATACATTTGCGATATGCACCAACTGAACGAGCACTGGTATTAGGCGTAACCGACATCAAAGAACGTTGCCCTACATCTGAATTTTCATTAGATTGAAAAGTCACCCACAACCCATCCCAATCTGGCATTAAGGCAGATTGGTTTGGACTGATAAGCTTGGCCAGCCTGGATCTTGGTATATAAGATGGGCGATTTATACCCAAACAATTTTTATGGTCTCGAACGAATTGTTCTGTTGTAACCATATCATTTTCCCAGTTTAAAACCGTCGCGTCATCAATAGAGCCACGATTAGCAGACGAACACCCAGCTAAAAGTATAAATGATAAAACAACAAGGACAAAAGTTCTTTTCATACTTTAATTATAACTGAAAAATTAAATTTTTAGCAATATAAATTTCCCTTATAACTAATCTCTTATAATTTATCCTTTTGCGCTTGCGAAAGCAGGCTTTTTAATTCTATAATACGAACACAGGAAGGAGCAATAAATGACCGCGGAAGAAAGATATATCCGTATAGCTGGATTTTACGAGGCTTTAAAAACCTTATCCGCAGCAATCCGCACCCAAAAAGGTGGTATTGCAGCAGAAAATTATACCGGCAGATTCTTTGCGGCAGATGTTCTGGAAATGCTTAACGCGTATGGTGAAAAATTAAATCCTAGTGACGCTAAATTAAAAGCATTGATAAAAAAATATCAAACCGACTTCCAAGGCGTAAAAGATTTGGTCACTCCCAGCAATAAACCAATCTATGAAATGACACTGGAAGAATTCGAACGCGCTATGAATATATAAGGGATAAAAATGAAAAAAACACATTTGCTCTTGATTCTTTGTTCTTTGCTTGGGGCATGTCAATTCCAACAACAGGAACAACAACAATTTGATACAATCCAAGTGGTTGAAAATCTTATAGTTGATGAACATTCTGTTCCAATCTTTCCTCGCAAAGCTGCATTAACAACAGATACCGCACAAAAATTTTCAATTGATTTACCAAAGCGTTGTAAAGTTGATTGGGACAACCAAAGCATATTATCTATTTTGCCATCAACACCTGTGGAAATTGTTCGTTTGAACAAGGGTGATGATTTGCCAGATTTTTCCGTAGAAGATTTTTCTTTTAAGAAAAAAAGTGTTCCTGATGTTTTGGAAAAATTACTGACCGGAACAAAAATTAAAATTGTAGCCAGTGAAAAACTGCCTGATCTGATCAGCGGAGAGATTACATCTGGAACATTGGAAGATGCCGTAGAACTTATTTGTAAACTAGGCAAGACTTACTATACCTATGACGATGATACAAAAGAGCTTCGCATTTCAAGCCGTGGAAAATGGTTGATGAAAATGCCAAAAGATCAATATGTAATTATGGCATTGATTGATGCAATGCATGGTGCTGATTTACGTAATTTGATGACCAACTGGGAAGACAAGACTTTGGTATTCGAGGGTAATTACCAAACCGAAAAAAAGGTTCGTGATATAGTTTCTGATATCGGAAATAAAAAATTCTTGGTCGCATGGGATATGGACGTATATCGTGTATATCCACGTACAGACAATCCAATTGTTTGGATGAACATGCTGCCTGCATTTGGTGATAAAAATGTCAGAATGTCAATCCCCGGCGTTGTTGGCAGATTGCTGGTTGTATCACCTGAAATAAATACAAAAACATTACAATCATTTTTGGCACAACAATCAAATGTGGTCCTTATTTCCCAGGGAACATTTGTAATACCTAACGGTTGGCAAAGCAGGTTTGATATTGGACAATGTTCTCGCGAAGACAGATTGGAAACCGATTTAATTATAGGCGCAACTGGAAAGTATGGCAAATATGCAGATATGAAAAAAGTAGATGCAAAAATAGCGTTGCGTACAACAAATGGTGAATTGGCCAGCTTTGATGTTCCAACAACATTGGGTGATAATTATGTGATTATTGGAATACCTACTCACAGCTTTGTAACAACGCCTGAAACATTAATAAACCCATTTGCGGAATTAGTTGTGTTCATGAGCCCACGTGTAATATCCATAGTAGATTCAGCTGATGATGCTGATTCAGCACCAAAACTTTCTGGCGATAACCTGCGCGAATATTTGGAAGAGTAAGCTTCATAAATTTTATTATTTTAAGGAATAAAAATGTTTTCTAAACTTGAAAAGAAAATTGCATTCAGATATTTGCGCGCCCGCGGACGTGGTTTCGGCAGTGTTATTTCATGGGTATCCCTACTGGGAATTGCACTGGGTGTTGCAACACTTATCGTTGTTATGTCTGTTATGGGTGGTTTTCATGATACTTTACTTTCCAGAATTGTTGGTATGAATGGCCATGTTGTGGTTTATCATCAAGATGGCGCTATCCAGGATTTTGATTATCTGATTGAAAAGATGAAATCAAACAAAGTTGTTACTGCCAATACCACTGATATTATCCCTGTGCTAGAAGGACAAGTAATGGTATCCGCAAATGGTAATAATTCTGGCGCAATGGTTCGTGGTATTAGAATGTCTGATCTGGAAAGAAAGTTCCAAAAAGGCACCAGAATCTATGGCACCCCACTGGCCAAGATTCATGATGGACAACTGGCAATGGGGGCAACATTGGCCAGAAATATGAAGCTTACCAGGGACGATAGCGCAACACTCATCAGTGCAAATGGTGGGACCGCTACTGCATTTGGAACAATGCCTCGGATACAATCTTATCCGGTTGCAACTACCTTTTTTGCAGGCATGTATGAATATGATTCCGGTTATATATTTATGCCACTTGAAACCGCGCAAAAGTTTTTAAATTCCCCGGGCGGTGTTTCACACATAGATTTGTTTTTACAAAACCCAGAAAAAACCGCCGAAGTTCGTAATGCTTTATCTGCCAGCCTGCCAAATGGATTCGTGGTGCGCGATTGGCGTGATTTAAATCGTGGCTTTGTCGGCGCGTTGCAGGTTGAATCAAACGTAATGTTTTTAATTTTGCTGTTAATTGTAATCGTTGCGGCATTTAATATCGTATCCAGCCTGGTTATGCTGGTCAAAGATAAATCTCGTGATATCGCAGTTCTGCGAACATTTGGCGTATCGCGCCACAGTATGATGAAGATATTTATTTTATGCGGCAGCAGCATTGGTGTTATCGGGGCAATAGTTGGGGCCACATTGGGGGTTCTGATTGCAAAATATATTGAACCTATACGTCAGTTTTTACAATTAATAACTGGGCGCGATTTGTTTCCAGCAGAACTATATTTTCTGTCGGAATTACCATCCAGAATAGAATTTTGGAATGTTTTTGGAATTGCATTTGTTGCAATCGCCCTGGCCTTTTTGGCTACGCTTTATCCAGCATGGAAAGCCGCAAAAACAGACCCTGTAGAAGTTTTAAGGAATGAATAAAAATGGCAGCATCAATATTAAAATCTTTATCATCTGTAAAAAAACGCGCATGTATTATGTCGGTTGTTGGTATTAAAAAATCCTTTATGGAAGGTGGCCAACCATTGAATATCCTGCGTGGCGGTGGATTTGAATTAATGCGCGGTGAAATTATTGCATTGGTTGGACCATCTGGATGTGGCAAATCGACATTATTACAATGTGTTGGCTTGCTTGAAAAACCTAGTGGTGGGCAAATCACAATTGCAGGTATACCCGTTCATAAAATGAATGATGATCAGCGCACATCTGTTCGTCGTAAAAAGCTGGGCTTTGTTTATCAAAGACATAATTTGCTGGAAGATTTTACGGCGCTTGAAAATGTAATGATGCCTATGATGGCAAATGGCATGGACGAAGATGCCGCGCGCATTCGTGCAAAAAACCTGTTAAAGGCCGCAAATGTTTTACACCGCGCCGATCACAGGCCATCTGAAATGTCCGGGGGCGAGCAACAACGTACAGCAGTTGCACGCGCGTTGGCGAATGAACCTGAAATAGTCCTGGCGGACGAACCAACTGGATCATTGGATCCAGTGCATGCAGCAAACGTTTTTGATCTGTTGTTATCACTGACGAAAAAGACACATATGTCTATGCTGTTTGTGACACACGATTTAAATCTGGCAAAACGCGCCGATAGAATTATCACTATCAAAGATGGGATTGTCGGCTAAATAATCAGTCTTTGACGCGCGCCAAATCATCATACGCTTTATATTTTGGATCACTTGTTTCGTAATATTCGTATGGTTCAAAGTCTTTACTGTATCGTCCAAATAATTCTGACGCTTTTTGTACAGATGCATCTATCATTTTTTGTAATTGATCACCAGAATATTCTATCAGCTTTATATCATTGTTTTTCAATTGTAAAAATTGAATTATCTTTGCCCCGCGCATCATTGCCTCTAACGGCAGTTGCGGCATGTTGCCCTGCTCTAGTTGTGATTTATTGGGCACCGCACCTGTTTTAATATCCACAACAACATCATCCCAAACACGATCAGCAATTGCATGAACACTGCGGCCACCAATATTTGTTTCTAATTCAATTTCAGATTTACCACCACTCGACTCTTTTAACATTTGTTGAACAAATGGCGCTATTTCCATAAATCTTTTATGCCAAAAATGAAATAATACACTGCCATTTGGTAAAATATCGCGGGCTTTATCATCCATTAAATTAACAATGTTTTTTATTTCATTTGGATTTTTTCCAAGAAATTCTATTACTCCATGAACCAATATCCCAAAATCTTTTGCACCAGCATTTATCCACCAATCGTCTTTTGGTCTGAGTCCCAAAATATGATTTGCATAAAAAGCGTACGGGTTATGAATTAATAATTCTAATTTTGTAACATAAATTGGCTTTCTGTCTGCTGGTGGCGTTGGGCTTGAATAATTCAATGGATTTGGCTTAACTTCGTCAAAATTGCGAACCGTGCTTAAAATTTCTTCGGCTTTTTTACTACCAAAATCTTTATTTCTTAATGCAACTTCTATTCGTGATAAGAATCTGGATTCTGTTGTTTGTGCCCCGCCCGCTGTTTTCGAGCGCAGCCAGTAAACGTTATTACCATTTGATAAATTTATAAAATCTAGGGCCATTAATGATATCTTTCGTTCTGGCGGAGGCAAGCCAATCTGCTGTGCAATACGACGTGGCAGCCATGGATTTTCATATCCCATTGCTGGGAACATTCCCTCGTTTAAGCCGGTTAAAATAACAACATCTGCAATTTGCATGCGCGATTCTATTGTCCCCAAAACATTAATTTTTGTTTCTTCGATTAGCGCCCCGCGAATTTGAACCGTACCTAACGAATCCGCTATAACTGCACGAATGTCTGCAGTATCCAATGTTATACCATGTCTTAATAAAATATCTGAAACTTCCTTTATCTTTTCGATAATTGGTAAATCAGATTCTGAAAACTCTAAATTAAAACTATTGATTAATTCAAACAGGTTTTCAATTTTTCTTTGGTCTAATTCTTCAATTTTATTCAATATTTCGCGACCAAATAAACACATTGCGCCAGATGTTCCACCTGAAAAATCTGCTATCAGATTACGCCTTGCAAAGGCTTCTTTTAATCTTTGATTGCCGGCCGAATCTGGTGTAATTACCAAAACAGATTTGTTATCATTTATTGCACGATATGCTATTTCTGCCGCAGTTTCAGCCTCTTGGGATTCGCGCGCACAATCTACACGAGTAAAAGGCACAGGCTGATATGAGAAAGCCGACGGAGTATTACTAAAGGCCGAATTAAAAAAATCTATATTTGATTTTCCAACATCAACTTCTGCTGCTTCATTTGGATTTATTTTTATTCGTTGTAAAAATTTAAATTCTGAATAATAAGGATTACAAATATCAATATTTTCAGTTTTTATATCAGCAATTTTACCAGGTAAAATAATTTTCCCATTTGGCAATGACGCAATATAAGCCATTAAATCAGAAGTAGCTGGTACGGACGCTGTACTGCCGCATACGATAACCTGTCCCAGAAATTCCCGACCAATCCAATCACGGATACCAATATTTCTTTTTGCAGATTCAGTAATTTTACCCGGAAAAATTGATGGTAAAATATTATCGGCTAATGATAAAAACTGTGCTTTTTTTTGAAAATGTTCTGCAAATTTATCGTCAACCAATTCGGTCCAATTTATTTGCTTTTTATTATTGTCGTTTTGCTCATTCTCAATATAGTCTTGCATACGAATTAAATCACGAGCAATTGGCAAAACAGACGAAAAAGACCGGCTTTCGGCAACAGATAATAATTTTGCTAAAATTAAAATACGTTCTTGGTTTGAAACAATATCATCGCCATTAATTGATTCTTCTTCGTCTTCGGGATTTTCACCCAATGCAACAAGTTTAGGCAACAAAACCGCAGTGCCAGATTTCTCTGTTATAAATTTTTCAACAACGCGTATTGCACGTCTGCTGGGCAAAAAAATTATATCCTTTGAAAAGTCGTGATCAGATAAAAAAGACCACAATACTTCTGTCAGTTTTGTGGGATCGGATGCATAAAAGATGTTGTTTTTACTTAACCCCAATTTTTTTCCTGATATTTTCTATACCAAATCCTTTTTCTGCGGACGTCTCCAGAATCTCTGTGGATGCAGCTGGCCGTACCCCGCGCATAACTTCTGTTTTTAATTCTGCAATCTTTGCCTTGTTAGATTTATCAACCTTGGTCAAAACTACCTGATAAGAAATAGCATTCGCATCACAGAAATCCAGAATTTCAAAGTCAGATGTTTTCATTTCATGACGCGCATCTATCAGAATAAAAAGTATTTTTAATTGCGCGCGATTCAAAAGATATTCTTCAAGTCGCGCAAGCCATCGGTCTTCATCTGTCTTAGAAATCTTGGCGTATCCGTATCCTGGCAAATCCATAATTGCCAGACGATCGTCAAAATTAAAAAGATTCAGTAATTGTGTCCGACCTGGTGTTTTTGATGTGCGCGCAATAACACTGCCAGCGATTGCATTTATCAGGGACGATTTTCCAACATTGCTTCGTCCGATAAATGCATATTCTGGAAAATGCGTCCGTGGCAAAGATTTTACCGTATCAAAACTTCCAACAAATTTTATCATTTCTCATCCAATAGTTTTTTATATGCTTCTTTTTTTGATATTCCACTACGGGCAGCAATTTCGGCCGCAGCAAATTTTGTTGGCCCTGATACAACATCACGAACTATTTCAGAAATTTCGTTATCGCTCATTTTTACATCTGGCGCTGGTTCAACCACAATAACAATTTCACCACGCCAATCATCAAGGCTTTTTAATTCTGCTGGATATCCGATAATCGTTTCTTCGTGAATTTTTGTAATTTCACGAACAACTGCAACGCGACGTTCCGGCATTATGCGCGACATAATCGTCAGTGTTTCCTGCGTTCTGTTCGGACTTTCGTAATATACCAATGTATGCCTGATTTTATTATCCTCGCGCAGATGCTTTTCGTCTTTGAAAAATCCACAGAAAGTAAATTTGTCTGTTGGGAATCCGGACAATGCCAGCGCACTGACTGCTGCAACAGGACCTGGGATAACAAAAACGTCCAATCCCTGCTTGCGACATTCACGAACCAAACGAAATCCTGGATCACTGATTGTTGGCATGCCTGAATCAGATACCAATGCAATCGCAGCGCCTGGGATCATTCCTTCTAGAACTTGGGATCCATCAATACTGCGGCGACCAGCAATCATATCCGTAATTTTTGGGGTCATTTCACGTTCGTTGTGATCATGAAAAGCAATCCGCTTTGTTTTAATATCAAAATGGGTTGCCAATTTCCCAAAAACACGGGTATCTTCGGCAACTATTAAATCAGCTGCGCGTAGGGTTTCTATTGCCCGATTTGACATATCGCCCAGGTTACCAATAGGGGTCCCAATAATGTAAAGACCTGTTTGCATTTTGGCTCCTTTTGTTTTATTATTGCACCGAACTTGGGGATTTTCAATGTTTATAAAAAAATTAAAAAACTATTTTTGCATGTGCCTTGGGCTGGGGGCTTTGTATTCTTGTACTGGAATACAATCTGTTCAAATCAAGGATGCAACCGATCTGGACGCGCCAAACTTTGAAATAAGTGGGCCAAAAAATGTTGCTGTTTTGTTGCCTGAATCCGATCTGGGGGTGTCTGTTAAAACTAGCGTTCAAATGGCCTTTATCCAAAGCAAAGCAAATAATATTAATGTCAGATTTACAGATTTATCCGGTTCTAAAGAAGAAAAAAATCAACAAATCGCGTCAGCACTAGCAAATAAGCCAGATTTAATTATCGGACCTGTTTTTTCCGAAGATGTTAATATATTACGCGAACATATGAGTTCAAATATACCAGTTTTATCTTTCAGTTCCGACGCAAGCGTCCTTGGGAATGGTATAATGACAATGTCTTTGATACCTACACAAAGCGTGGAAACAATTGTTCAACGCATGGCAACCGATGGAAAAAAACAAATAGTATTTATTGTCCCAGATAATAATACTGGATATGTCATGGGTAATACGGCTTTAGATTCTGCAAATATTTATGGATTGGACGTTGCAGGGTTTTATTATTATACACCCGAGAATATGGATAATATGAAAAGCGCCGCCGAAAACGCAGCCATGTTTAATGCAAGAAATGATGCTAACACTCGCGCCAAAGAAATTCTGTCCGACATATTGATGAAGCAAACTCTTTCAGCTTCAGATAAAGATTCTATAAACACACAACTAGACGATAGAAATAAATCAGATACTATTGGAAATGTACCATATGACGCTATTTTATTTTTGGGGAATGCATCAGACTCCAAGGCACTGGGATCTTTTATGCGTTATTTTGATGTTCCTTCGAAAGGGGTTAAATTTTATGGGACTGCAATGTGGGACAATACAGAAATGTTTCGTGACATAACAATGTCTGGTGCCAGCTTTGCAACACTGACTCCGATTTCTCCAGACTTTGCAAATGCATATCGCACAATCGCTGACAAAGAGCCAACCAGACTCAGTACAATTGGGTATGACGCCGCTATGCTGGCTAAAAAAGCATTATTATCTGGGGGCGATGCAAAAAACTTTTTAATAGATCCATCTGGATTTCGTGGTTTGGATGGACTGGTTAGATTACAACCAAATGGCATGTCAGAACGCGCATTACAAATAATGGTTTTGGATGGCAGTGGAACACCAAAGACCGAAGAAATGCCAGCGACAAATTTTATAAAGCCTTTGTATCAAGTAACAAAACAGAACAATTCTAAACCGACAGAAATTAAAATATCTGCCGGAATAAATCCAATGGATTATTTACAATTGCCCGAAAGTTTGCGTGGAAAATACACCGCAAAAACCTACAGACAAAATGCTTTTGTTAAAACACAATCTGAACCACAATCAGAAGAAGTTACAATACTGCCCGAAGACAGTTCCGAACCGGTAATAGATCCAGAATTTCAACCCGTAGAGCTGGCCCCCGTCAGCAGAACAATGGTTGATGAAGTTGAGGTAAGATAATGCAAGATTCAGCAAATTCTTTGCCAGAAAACGAGTTCAAAGGAATTCTAGAAATAAAATTCCCAGATAATAAAGATATTTCTAAACACGATGTTTGGCCACATTCAGACACAATTATTATACGATCAAAATCGTTACCCACATCTAAATTAAAAAATATCTTTATTCAAAATGTTTCTAAAGCGATAAAAAATATTGATACATCAAAAATATCACCAGAGTTTTTAAAAGGATCCTGCAGCAGTGATTTCTGTGATTTACCAACTTTAAGACTTTCAGCTTCTAGCGATGATATATTTTTTTTAAAACCTTATGAATTCCAATCACTACCAACGATTGCTATAGTCCCAAAAGTAAGCGCGTGTTATGGACTTATTAGATATTGCGATTCTCGTGATAAAAAAGAAGGGTGTATGAATTGTGCTAATCCGTATATGATTATGGTAAAAAAAATAGCAACCGAAATGGCTGCAAACATAAAATAATTTAATCCAACATCTCTTGCAATTCTTTCATATCGCCTGGTAATTTAGATTTAAATCTAAGCACTTCCCCTGTTATTGGATGTTTTAATTCCAAAACTTCGGCATGCAACATTTGCCCATGATGTGTTTTTATAAATTCTAATAATTCTGGATTTTTTACACTGCCCAGTCGCGTCGTTCCGCGTCCATATAATGGGTCACATACGACTGGGAATCCATGTGCTGATAAATGCACACGTATTTGATGTGTCCGTCCAGTCAGCAAAGTGCACCGCAATTTAGCAATACCAACTTTTGCCCATGCATCTATAACCTCTGCCCTTGTTTCGGCCGGCTTTCCACCAACTTTTAACATTGTCATTTTTTGACGATTCTTTGCGCTTCGACCAATGTTTCCACTGATATCCGCCTCTAGCCAGTTTGGAATTCCCCAAACAAAAGCAATATATTTACGGACCAAATCATGCCATGCAAATGTTTTAATCAACGAACGATATGCCCCATCAGATTTTGCGAAAATTACTATTCCACTGGTATCTTTATCCAAACGATGAACAACGCCTGGACGTATTGTACCGCCTTGTACGGACAAATTTGTATGCGATAAAACACGTTGAACCAAAGTATCTGTTTCACGCCCCGCGCCTGGATACATTGCAACGCCACGCGGTTTATTTATAACGATAATATCATCATCTTCAAATAAAATATCTAATGTGAATTTAAGTTTTTTATTTACGGCTGGTAATTGATTTTTCTCTTTTTCTGGAATTATAACTTCAATCTTGTCCCCCAGTCTAATTTTATCAGAAAATTTTATTTCGCCTGTATCTGGTATTTTCTTAACAACAAACTTTTGTATTTCACTGCGCGAAAATTCTGGCATATTATATACCAAAAATTTATCCAAGCGCAGACTGACGTCAGATTCTTTTGCAATAAATGTTTTTATGTTACTCATCCCAGTTTTTTCCCTTGATACAATTATTTAACGTAATTTTTATTTCACGTGCATTCCCAGTTATCTGACAAGTCATTATGCCCGTGGTCCTTGCTTGAAAATCTTTACTCGCAGCGCTGCGCCAAGCAAATTGAACCTGGGTTGGACGTTGCACACAACTGATGTTCATGTTTGCTTTTTTATCTTCTTCTAAAAAATTACTGGGTGAAACCCAAGTGCGCGCTGTCTCAGCCTGACCTATACATGGGAATCCATCCAGAAAATAAAGTTCTATTCCTTTTCCGCCTATTGATTTATCACGTATAAAAGATATATCAAATTGGCTATAACGCAGACCGGTAACTCTTTCCCAATCTGTGCTGGTAGAAAATATACTCACTGTTCCTGATGCATATGTAGATATGCAAATTATCAATAATGTAGCAAATACAAAAATCTTTTTCATATTAAATTCCTTTTGCTATTGATTACTTAATTCTACCGAAACTTTTGCCATATTTGCCGGAATATTATAAACTTGGACTGAAAAGTTTGCTTTTTCTCCAGCGTCTAATAATGGTGCTGGCGGAGTAAATTTTTGTGATGATATTTCTATATCTTTATTGTCTTTAATTACAACAACTAAATCGGGAACCCCATATAATTTTTCTGATTTATTTTCAATAACACCGGAAACAACCAAAACATCTCCGACTGGCTGTGCCGAATCCATATAAACAGACAATGCTTTTTGCTTTTCTAGTGGAACCCAAAAAATCAAAGCAACCAAAGAAAATGCCGCCAACAACAAAACAAAGCAATATAAAAAGAAAATCCATATTTTTGATTTTTTTCTTGTAATTGGCGTATTCCAAACATGCCCGCAAACGGCGCATTCAAATATGTGATTATTATCGTTTTTAACAGAATAATTCACTTTGCAAAAAGGACAAGTTATTTTCATTTCTATATTATTTTATCTAGGATTACTCTAAATTCAAGTTATTATATTTTGCTGTTACGCGATTTTGAATTTCGCTTATTGCTTTGGCATAATCGGAAACTGTAGCATTATTATTTGTAGCAACTTCTCTAATTATTGTTTCCGTGGCTGTTTTTGGACTTTTTGATTCGGCGGCAATTGCGTATTTTAATAATTTTCCTAATCCGCCACAAGAAACGTCCGAAAAAGCCGCTTTGTTTGTAGTTAAATCCCAATAATATGCTGAATCAGATGGGTCTTCTACACGACCTGTTACAACAATCTTTGGGGAAACAGATCCTGTATATCCAACGGTTGCCGTTGTTGCTGTTATTCTTCCCCTTGTAATATCTATTATGCTACTAACTTTCAAAATGGCCGGCTTTTCATCTCCATTTATCGTCAGTCCACTTAAATTCAAATCCCCAACCCATAACTCTTTAGATTCTAATTTAGAAAGCGTAGCTGTATTACTTAGTGATAAACTATCTTTTATTTCTGCATTTCGTGAATCTGATGTAAGTGCCCCCGTTACCAATGTCTCTCCAGATACTTTTAATTCTGTTTCTAATTCTGCACGTGGGGTAATTTGAACTTTCCTAGCATTGATTATGTTCGATTTTAAAAATTCTGCAAAATCTGAACTGTACGAATCAATCGTAGAAACATTATTTATATTATTGCCCCCAATTATCAAATCTGATGCCATAGATGCATCAAAAGGATTCTTTGACGGAACTCTCCATAAAAAGTCCCCGCCCGATACGATTGTATTTGTCCCTTCTACAACAGAATTTTTACCAAACCTTGCATCAAAAATATTTGTTCTAGAGTGCCATGTACCAAATACTCCATGCGCTTGATTACGATCTACAAACCCAGATGATTCCCCGCCCAGCTCGGCTATTTCGCGGGTGCGCATTGGAGATATATCTGCAGAATCGTATATAACCATACCAGATAATACAATATGCCCACCTATATCCTTGGATTTTATTATACGCGCTTGAAACTTATCATAATCTTTTGGAATATTTCCGTATTCCGTCAAATCGCTAATTTTAACCTTGGTAACTACACGTCCAGAAGACTCTAATAATTGAAGTTTATGCGCAACCATATATCTTTCTAATGCATTCTTAGTCTCATTTATATCACGCGCAATACGAACATTTTCAGCGCGATGTGTGCGACCATCTAATTCGCGCATAACAAATGGGACAGCAGTCGCAGCAATTGCTAAAGACAGCAGAATTTCCAACATCATTCCGCCATTTTCATTATTAAAATATTTTCTTTTATTTTTCATTTTATTTATAGATTATCTAATTTTTCCACCCACTTGTAATAATTGGTAAAAAGCTTTGATTGTTTGGTGCTGCCAATGCCGTACCAAATTCTTTATCGCTTGCTCTTTTCAAAAATAACTCTGAAAAATATGGCCCGGCTGCCGATGGAAAACTCCAGCTGCCTATTTTAATTGGCTCACTAGTGTTAGAGTATAACAGATCACTGGAAATAGTTATTCCAAAACCATTTTGAAAAATTATATTATCGGCAGATAAAAACGGCGTAGAAACAGATTGTGCACGAACCCCGGCAAACCCAGTAATTGTACGCGCGCTTTCTGATCTGATGACCATATCATGTTGAACATGCACGGGTCCATTTATATTAACCGAATCCGCAACGATGTCCCCTTTTGTTGCCCATGTAGCACCAGGCATTGTTGAAATATTTTTTAATTTATCTGCTGTTATCTTTCTAAAACCACTGACATCACCATTTACATTTATAGACTCAAATTCTGTCTTGGATCCATCAATTGACATTCCTTTTGGAAAGAACACTTCATTTGTTTTAATTTGTTGGGCATCAACGAACCATGTTTCTGCATTTGTTGAATTTATAGTTTGAGCTGTTATTTTTATAACATCAAAAATGTTATGTTTTGCCATATCTAGATCTCGCCGCATAGTATTTAATTCTGCATCATCTAAATAAGTTCTGTGTAAATATTTATATGCATCATCTTCCCCTAATATATCCGAAATTCTAAAAACTAAATCCCCATCTGTAAATAATTCTGATGAAATGCTCCAACCACTTGAACTGACGGCCTCTCCCCCAGGCTGTACAATTGCGGCATCCATGCCCAGGTTCTGCGCAATGTTCGCAACCCTGGATTTTTTTATACCAACAGGTTTAAAAGCAAGGTATGCATTTATTGAAGTTCCTCCTGATACTTCACGTTTTTCAATAAAACCGGCATATGGTTCTAATAAACGATTGTCTCCGGTGCCAATATTATCTATTTCTTTTTTATCAAATTCTACCTGGGCATTTGATGGCCAATCTGCTTGATTTTTACGAACATATACCATCACAGGATCTTGCCATGCAATAACGCGTTTTGATTCGGCGGCATCAGAAACTTTATGTGTTATATCCATTGCACTGTTATAAGCAAATGGCATAATTGCACCAATAATTGCAATTGCCATCAAGGTTTCCATTAACCCAGATCCCTTTTGCTCTTTATAAAATTGCATGTTATATTTTTTCAAATAATTACCCACAATTACTGTTTCCATTTATTAAACATTGTTTGATATTTATACGACGTTCCAATCTTTGCCAATATACAAATTGGCAAATAATGTTTTGTGTTACTGATTTTGCGCTATACTCTGGGGCAGACGGAAGTGCTGAAATTATACTTCTGCAAGTAACAACTTCTCCATCGTTCAGGTCCGGGTTTTTAAGTATTTGAAAACTATCATTATTTATAGTGTCTAATAAAATGTCTGACAATACAGAAACTCCTGCCGGTCTGATATCCATAATTATGGCACTATCATTACCAGATAATAAGGCGCTGGAAGTTTGATCGCGCAATGTTATGAATGATGTAATTATTTTTTCTGCCTCTATTCCGCTTTTGCTTGAATACGTTAATTCATCTTTATCAATAAAAACGTCTTGGCCCCGCGAAGCGTTTATAAATCCGTTAATTTCAATATATTCTGTATCTATTGAAACATTATTTAAAATAACATCACTGTGGACATCCCAATCATACATTCCGTAAAAACTATTATGTCCTGCAGACATAGACAGAGAATTTATAGAAGCACTATTCACATAGACGCTTCCTGGCAATCCATATTTAAATAAGCTTTGGGCGTACAATGTATTTGCCTTTAAATCACCACGATAGACATTTAATGGATTATCATCATTGCCTTTTTGAAATACTGCACGATTCGCAAACAATGAACCAATTTTATTCCTAAGTTTTCTATCGCTGCCTGAACCAGTTATGGAAAGTGTATCAAAATTCGCATTATCAAACTCTGCATTCTTTGAAGACAACGAGGTCGTATTTTTTATAGAAAAAGTCCCCATATCCAAATTAGTATGAAATTTTGCCCGAGCCATGTTTTCTGTTTTTCGGCGAACAAGTTCTGAAAAATCATCATCTGATGGAATCAAGATATAAATAGCCGAAACATCCGGCTTTATCCCAAAAGTTTTTAGATTTTTCTCCCACCCACCGATTCCATGTAAAATCCCATCTTTATCAACAGTAGCGGCATCTGGCCCAATACGTGTAATTAATTCTCTACGTTTAATTTCCGAGAGATTTCCGTCACGTAAAGCAATTACGCTTAAAATACCGGATTCATTTTTCCCAGTCAAAAGCGATATTTTTTGCCCTGCACTGGTTTGTGGGACAAATCCCAATGGCAGGCCAAATGGTTCTAATATGTCTGTAAAATCATTATTTACGAGGGTTTGTTGTCCATAAGAAATATTATCTTTATTTGCCCTTATGAATTCACGTGCAGCATGTGCTGCGCTGTTTACTTGGCGTGCAATTGCGCTTAATTCAGAATCGCTTTTTTTTGATGATAACTTTTGCGCCATAAACGGCATAAAAAGCATTATTAAGGCAATCGCCAGCAAAGCTTGCAGTAAAAAGTTTCCGCGGGCTTCGCTTTGCAAGATGCATCCCTCCTACACACTGTGATAATAGCCATAAAAAATAATTATTGCAATTGATTTTCACACATTGTAAAATGTAAATTATCGTAAGGCGATTTGATGACTTGCCAGCGATTTATTTCCACTTATTAGAAAAGAAAAAATATGCAAAACAATAATAATAGAAAACAAATGCCTGTTGGGTTTATGATTCAACGTTGCCACCGCTGTCGACAAAAACGCAAGCAATATATGGATCAAGCACGTCAAACCAGCGATCCCGTTGAACGCGAGCGTCTTCTGCAAATGGCCGAACATTACGGACGAGTCGTAAATGAAGAACAATCCAAAATAGATACATCCCGTGATCCGCGGGACAAGTGTGCGGCTACACCAGAAATGGCCGAAGAAAAATTGGATGATGAAGAAAACGGATTCCCTGATTTTATTTCACAATTATAAGGTAATGATATGTTAGACATAAAATTCATTCGTGAAAACCCTGAAAAAGTAAAATGGGCATGCCAAGTAAAAGGATTCGCCGATCATACTGACGCTATTTTAGAGCTGGACTTGCGCGTACGTGCATTAAAAACCAGCACCCAGGCCAAGACCGCAGATAAAAATAAAATCACTGCACAAATTGCCAAAGCAGACGCAAATTCTCGCGCACCATTGGTTGCCGAATCAAAAAAGATTGGTACTGAAATTGCTGATGAATTGCAAGAGCTGGCAACTGCAGAATCTAATTTGAATGAATTATTGTTATCTGTTCCGCAAATACCTAATAGTAATTCGCCAGTTGGACCAAACGAAGAATCAAATGTTGTAACAAAAACTTTTGGAGAAAAAAGAAATTTTGATTTTACACCCAGACCACATTACGAAATATTGGATATAAATAATTGGTGGATGCCTGAAAAAATAGCCGAAGTTTGTGGCACCAGAACATATTGTCTGATGGGCGAAGCCGCAGAATTGGATTTGGCAGTACAAACATTTGTTATACAAAAATTAATTTCCAAAGGATTTAAATTTATCCAGGTTCCGGCAATTACAAAAATCCCTGCCATTTTCAATGCTGGACATTTTTTGGGCAGTGATCCAGCGGTTATGAAAAACGATGTTTTTATGTTGAATGATACAGACAGATGCCTGGCTGGTACCGCAGAAATCACGCTTAATTCATTGCATCAAAATGAAATATTGGATGAAAAACAATTGCCAATCATGTATGCAGGATATTCTCCATGTTATCGTAAAGAAGCCGGAGCGGCAGGAAAAGATACGCGTGGATTAATCCGTTTTTATCAGTTTCATAAGGTTGAACAATTTATTTTTTGCACACCAGAACAATCAGAAAAAATGCATCAATTCTTATTGGATAATTTTTGTGAAATTCTGACGGACTTAGAATTACCATGGCACATATTATCAACATCGACCGGCGATATGGGATTTGGTAAAATAAAAATGGATGATTTAGAAACTTGGTTCCCCAGCGAGGGTCGCTATCGCGAACTGGGCAGCTGCTCGTCCATTGGTGAATTTCAGGCACGCAGAACAAATACACGTTATCGTGAAAATGGCACGAATGAGGTTAAATTTTGCGCTACATTAAATAATACAGGCATTGCCCTGCCCCGTGCAATTGTTCCAATTATCGAAAATCATCAAAACGCAGATGGGTCTGTAAATATCCCAAAAGCCCTGCAACCATTGATGGGTGGCCGAAAAAAAATTGGTGGTTAAAAAAGTACAAATTAATTAAAAAATCCGGCAAATGCCGGATTTTTATTTACCAGAACGTCCCTTAAATATATATTTTGAAAAAAAGTTTGGTTTTGGTTTTTGATTATTAACGCGTCCCTTAAAATTCGTTAATAGATCTTTCGCTTGGGTCATTTCATCTTTGTTAAAATATTCAATTTTACCATCCCAAAATTGCGCATTTATTTTATCATTATCTTCTGCCATACCAAATAATACCGCCCCATTTTTTAATACGACATATTGTTTGCTTTTTACACCTAAAACTCTAACTTCTACTCGGTTCCCTTTTAAAAGGTTTGCAGCTTTTTCTAAAATGTCTTTTTTGCTTACGAATGGTCCCATTTAAAACCTCCTTTACTTGATAATTTGATTATACCATAGAAATAAAAATATTTATACTTCAAAACTTGAAACTCTATAAAATCTAATGTATAATCCGTGAATTGTTAAAAAAGGTATAAGCAAAGTGAAAATCAGAAACATCGCAATTATCGCACACGTTGACCATGGTAAAACAACATTGGTTGATAATATGTTAAAACAGGCTGGGACATTCCGTGAAAATGAACGTGTCGCTGATCGTGTAATGGACAGCGGGGATTTAGAACGCGAACGCGGTATTACTATTTCTGCAAAACCAACCAGTGTTTTATGGAAAGATTATAAAATCAATATCGTTGATACCCCTGGACACGCCGACTTTGGCGGCGAAGTTGAACGTATTTTAAGTATGGTTGATGGGGTTGTGTTATTGGTGGATTCCTCCGAAGGCCCATTACCACAAACTAAATTTGTATTGGGTAAAGCTTTGAAATTGGGTTTGCGCCCTATTGTCTGTATAAACAAAATTGACCGTCAAGATGCACGCCCGGACGAAGTGCTCAGTGAAACATTTGACCTGTTTGATAAATTGGGTGCAACTGATGCACAGCTTGATTTCCCATACGTTTATGCGGTTGGCCGCGACGGCTGGGCCGTTCGGGAACTAAACGATGCACGCAAAGATTTAACACCATTATTCCAATTGATTATTGATCATGTCCCCGCACCCGATTGTGGTGAATTTGGGAAATGCGATATAAATGCGCCTTTTTATATGCTGGCAACAACACTAGAAGCGGACCCATATGTCGGAAGAATATTAACTGGGAAAATAGAATCTGGTTCTGTACGCGTTGGTCAATCAGTCAAAGCAATTAATATAAAGGGCGAATTTATCGAAAACGCTAAAATCACAAAAATTATTGAACATCGTGGCGTTGAAAAAATATCTTTGGAAACCGCAAGCGCAGGAGACATTGTTGTTATTGCCGGCTTTAGCAAGGCAACCGTTGCCGATACGTTATGTGACCCATCTGTAAATGAACCAATCCCTGCATTGCCAATTGATCCGCCAACCCTGACTATGACATTCTTCGTAAACACCAGCCCATTGGCTGGCCGCAGCGGTGGAAAAAAGTTGACCAGCCGCATGATAGGCGAAAGATTATTCAAAGAGGCGGAAACAAATATCGCCCTGCGCGTTGTACAAAGTGCGAACAATGAATCGTTCGAAGTATCTGGTCGCGGTGAATTACAACTGGGAATATTAATTGAAACTATGCGTCGCGAAGGGTTTGAACTTTCTGTATCTCGCCCACGCGTTGTGTTTCAAAAAGATGCGAACGGAAACGAATTGGAACCAATCGAAGATGTTGTAATTGATGTTGATGATGATTTCTCTGGTGTTGTTATTGAAAAAATGACCAAACGCAAAGGAATAATTACAGAAATGAAACCATCTGGGGTTGGCAAAACACGTATCAGTTTTTCAGCACCATCCCGTGGTTTAATTGGTTATTTATCAGAATTTAGAACTGATACTCGTGGTACAGGAATTATGAATCGTATATTTGATAAATATGATTTTTATCGTGGTGATATAGAAGCATACAGACCAGGCGTTTTAGTTTCTATGGAAAATGGTGCAGCAGCAACATACGCCCTATTTAACATACAGCCACGCGGAACATTGTTTATAGAGCCACAAACTTTGGTTTACAGCGGCATGATTGTTGGTGAGCATAGCAAAGAAAACGATTTAGAAATCAACCCTATCAAGGGAAAAGAATTAACAAATATGCGCAGCGTTACAGCTGATGAAAAATTATTCTTGGCACCACCGCGTCGCATATCATTGGAAGAAGCTCTCTCTTATATCCAAGACGACGAACTGGTTGAGGTTACACCACAAATTATACGTTTGCGAAAAAGAGAACTTGATTCAACAATACGAAAGAAAACAAGAAAGAACTAAAAAAGCCGGCTAAAGCCGGCTTTTTTATATAATTATCGGATTTGATTTTGCAATCTTATCCAAATCTTTCCAAACTTTTAATTCATTTTCTATTTCGGAAAGTTTAATCATATTTGGTCCATCACATGGCGCGACATCTGGATTATCATGAACTTCGGTAAATACCGCTGCAACACCAATACTTAACGCTGCGCGCGCGATAACTGGTGCCAGGCGTCTGTCGCCGCCACTGGTGCAACCACTGCTGGCTGGCTGTTGTATGCCATGTGTTGCATCGATTACAACGGGCGTATCCAATGCGGACATCCATGGAATACTGCGCATATCGACAACATAATTATTGTAACCAAAACTGGTTCCACGTTCGCACAATAGAATATTCTCATTACCTGATTCATACATTTTCCCAAGCGTAGATTTCATATCACCTGGTGCGGACCATTGTGGTTTTTTTACATTTACTGGTTTGCCTGTTTTAGCGGCCGCAACCAATAAATCTGTTTGACGTGCCAAAAAAGCCGGTATTTGTAACATATCAACATGTGGTGCAACTATTTTTGCTTGGTCTGGCAAATGAATATCTGTTATACAGGCGCATCCCAATTTTTCACGGATTTCATCAAATACTTTCATAGCATAATCCAAACCTGTACCACGTCCTGATGATAATGACGTTCTATTTGCTTTATCAAAACTGGTTTTAAATACAAATGGTATCCCCAGTTTATCAGTTATCTTAATTAAGCTTTCGGCCATAAACATTGCATGATCCCGCGATTCCATTGCACATGGACCGGCAATTAAAACAAATGGTAAATCATTCCCAAAAATGATTTTGTTTGAAATTTTTATATGTTTCATTTTATGTATTTCCTTATTTCTTCTAAATCTTCAAATGTATTTACATCTGCTGGGGCGCGTTTATCTATCCGTGTATCGTCTAATATAGCGGCGTAAACACTCATACCATTTTCCAAGAATCGTAATTGTTCCAAGCTTTCCAATTTTTCTAATTCACCTACTGGCAGTTTAACAAATTTGCGCAAAGATTTTAAATTATACGCATACATTCCAATATGCCAAAAAGCCTTGTCTGTGCATCCTGCTTTGCGATTAAAAGGAATTGGGCTGCGCGAAAAATATAAACAACGTCCTGTTGATTGAACCATTGCAACCTTTACAATAGATGGATTCATAATTAGTTTTTCATCATCTATTGGTTGAACTACGGTTGCTAAATCAGCATTATTGTTTTCCAAGATTTCTGCCAGATGCTGACTTATTTTTGGATTAACATTTATATCATCACCCTGGAAATTTATAACGAAATCATATTTATCACCATTTGGATCTATCGTTTCCAGCGCCTGTGCAATACGATCTGTACCAGATGGACAATTTGGATCTGTGATTACAAACTGCGCCCCAAAAGATTTTGCATATTGTGCTAACTTTTCACCATCCAGCGCTATAAATACATCATCTTTGCCAAATGCAGATATGACGTTTTCATAAACGCGCTGTAATAATGTTTTGCCATTAATATCTTGTATAAATTTTTCAGGCAATCTTTCTGATGCCAGTCTGCACGGAATTATTACGCATGTCTTCATTTTATATTATCCCCAAAATTTCAGATACTTTTTTAATTTCTTTTATATTCTTAAACTCAAGTGGTGCGTCTGTTGTAAACTCACTACGCATACGAATCACCATCATACCAAGGTTAATAGCCGCCGGCAAATTATAAATTCTGTCATCTACCAAGACAGATTCCTCTGGTTTTATATTATATTTTTCACAACAAAATCGTAACAAATCTTCTTTTGCTGTATCAGACATAAATATTCCATGTTTAACGCATTCTATATGCAAGAATGGCGTCTCTTTAAATAAGTTTTTTAATAATTTTGTTTTTGCCTCAACATCAAATGTGGCGCTGGCGGTAATTTGTTTGATCCCGCGGCGATCTAATTCTTGTAACGTTGATATAACATCCGAATACAATGGACGATTATTAAAGAATTCTGGGGAATGGCAAAAATCATAATCCATTTGATCCCCCAGGGTCTGATGTGTTTTTAACTCTAATGCTCCGTATTTTGGTTGTACGGGCAAAACTTTTGGTAAATCTTTATATTCTAGATCTTTGTATAATTGTTTATAACTTTTATGATTTTTTAAAAAATTATAATATGCAAAGTTCAGATCCGCCAACACCCCATCAACGTCCCAGAATACATTTTTAATTTTCATGAGTTATTCCGCTATATCATCTTCGGGTTCTGGCCCGGTGGTCATTTCTTCGGCCAACCCTGCTGATTTTGCCATAATCTTATCCAGCAATTCTTTTTGAACGTCTTGGTTGTCTTTCAACCATTGTCTTGCATTTGCCTCACCTTGACCGATACGTTCAGAATTATAAGAATAGAAAGAACCGGCTTTTTCAATCAAATTCATCTTTACGCCCATATCCAATATTTCTGACACCCGGGAAATTCCTTCGCCATACATAATTTTGAAATCCACAACGCGGAAAGGTGGCGCAACTTTGTTTTTAACAACTTTGACGCGCGTTTCATTTCCAACAACGTCTTCTTTATCTTTGATTGCGCCAGTGCGACGAATATCAAGACGAACCGAAGCATAAAACTTCAAAGCGTTTCCGCCAGATGTTGTTTCTGGATTGCCAAACATCACTCCGATTTTCATACGAATCTGATTAATAAATATCAATAAAGTATTGCTGCGCGAAACACTGCCGGACAATTTTTTAAGCGATTGAGACATCAAGCGCGCAGTTGTTCCAACATAGCTGTCGCCCATATTGCCTTCTAATTCCGCTTTGGTAACCAGTGCAGCAACAGAATCAATAACGACAACATCAACCGCACCAGATTTAATCAGAGTATCCGCAATTTCTAATGCTTGCTCGCCAGAATCTGGTTGTGAAATAATCAGGTTTGAAACGTCTACACCCAATTTGCGTGCATAAGATGGATCCAATGCGTTTTCTGCATCGATATACGCACATGTTCCGCCTTTCTTTTGTGCTTCTGCAACTGCATGTAATGCCAATGTAGTTTTACCCGAACTTTCTGGACCATAAATTTCAACTATACGACCCTTTGGATATCCGCCAATTCCCAGCGCAATATCCAACCCCAAACTGCCGGTTGAAATGGCCTCTATATTTTGTTGTGAACCATCCCCCATTTTCATAATAGCTTCTTTACCAAATTGTTTTTGGATTTGTGCCAATGCCGATTCTAATGCCGGGTTTTTTGTTGGTGCTGGGGTATCTTTTGCCGCTTCCTTTTTTACCATAAAAATCTCCTTGAATTACCAAGAAAATACTAACGATTAAAGCAAGATTTAGCAATAGTTATTTTTTTGTTGGCCACATCATTATCAATGCCGCAAAAATCGCTACAACCGCCGCCACGATCAAGACCAAACTGGTAATTCCGGTCAAAGCAATCACGCCCGCACATACCATTGGAAATATAAATCTTGGGACGTTGTCACCTGTATTAAATATCCCTATAAAACGCGACGCCTCTGACTTATTAACCGACTCAAAGAATAAAAGATCACGCAATGATTCTATCATAGCAACCGCAAAATTCCATGCTATAAAAAGCATCAGTAATGGATAACCATTTACAAAAGTCCCCAATGTTGCCAGTACTGCGAAAACAAGAAATCCGGTAGAAATGCATACCTTTTTCCCAAACTTTTTGGCAATATAAGGCATCAAATTAGCCATTAAAATATATGGCAAAGTACATGCGGCCAAAACATACCCTAGTATTTCTTTTGAAAATCCATTTTCTTCCACAATAATTATGGGCATATAAATATTTGTTATAATTGATAAAGCATAATACCCACAATTTATAAAATAAGCTTTGCGTAATCCAGCGTTTTTAAAATAAACACGAATGTTGTTTATGATACTGTGCAAAGTTCGACGTGGGATTAATTTTTTAATTGGTTTGTCTTCTGACACCAATCTATAACTACTAAAATATATTAATCCAATAAGCATAATTGCACTTGCTACAAAATAAGTAGATCTGTTCCCATATTTTTCTGCAATAAACATTGCAATAATAGGCGCCACAGCAGAGCCTATATTTAACCATGTATAATATCGACCACTAAGCCTTGCCATACCCGTTTCTTTGGAAAAGTCGGATAAAAACAAAGGAATACATCCACCGATAAGCAACCAAGGCAACCAAGAAATCTGGTCCAGAACAATAAAGGTTATCGGTTTTATTGAAAATGCCATCATAAATGCAAATATACCGGCAATAAGCATTGATGAATAAAATATTCTTGTTTTGGTAAATCGTCTAAAAAATTCGCTGGTTGTAAGCGTCAATAACATGACCAACCCATAAGAAAGCGAAGTATAAACACCAACCATAGAACTGCTATGAAAAATATCCATTAAGACCAAAGCGTAAATAGAATTTACAACAGAGTTACCAAGTCCATAAAATAACCCCAGATTTGCGAACGAAAATCCCGTCAAAGATTTTTTCATAGATAGATATTTTTCTGATGCCATTTTTTTGTTTCCTTAATTAATAATTTTATCATAAAATACAAAAAAAAGGATAATGAAAATGCTTCCATACATAAAAATTATGTCCGACGGTCCTTATTTATTATTTGGTGCTGAAAAAATTACGGAAAAAATAATCCTGACTGACGAAAATGGAATCAGTGTAAAATACGGTGATGGAAAAAGTTTTGAAATAAAAAGCGATCCTGTTGCTTTATGTCGTTGTGGAAAATCGCTTAATGCGCCATTTTGTGATGGTGCCCATGTGGGGATAGATTGGGACGGCGAAGAAACTGCCAGTTTTGAACCCATACTAAAACAACCCAGTGCAAAAACATTTAAGGGGCCTAATCAAACGCTTATTGATAATGCTAATTATTGCGCATTTGCCAGATTTTGTGATCGCGGTGGGAGAATATGGAACTTGGTTATGAAGGGGGATGGCGCATCGGATAAATTAAGCGCCGCAGAGGCAGATTTATGTCCGGCTGGACGACTGATGATGTTTACAAACCAAGGCGAAAGCATGGAAGAATTATCAGACCCACAAATTCATACCATAGAAGATAATGGATTAAAGATAAGTGGCCCACTTTGGATACGTGGCGGAATACGGGTTGAAAGCGCATCTGGTAAAAGTTATGAAGTCAGACAAAAGCAAACCCTGTGTCGTTGCGGTGCCAGTAAAAACAAGCCTTTTTGTAATGGCGCCCACGCCAGTATAAAATGGAAAGCCGAAAAATAGATTATTATTTACCCAAACACAATTTGCCGAACACAGAATCAGCAATCTCTGATGCACCAATAACACCCAGTATCTGACCAATTTCATCGGCGCTGCGGCGAACATGTTCCGCAAACAAATCCATATTTTTAATTTGTTTTTCCGCATTCATTAATTCTTGTTCTGCGGCAATTAAATGCGCCTTGGTTCTTTCATTAACTGATATATCAGATTCCGCGCCATCCAACATTGTATGTATTTTTTCTTTTATTAATTTTAATAAATTATCTATCCCATCCCCAGTCAAAGCAGAAACATATATCCCATTTTTACCGGTGTTTTTAGATAAATCCGATTTATTATAAATTACGATTTCATTATCTTTATTCGCAGTTTGCACTTTGCTGTCTGCGCTTTGCACTTTTAATACCATATCTGCATTTTGAATTTCTTCGTTGGCGCGGGCTATGCCTATTTTTTCAATTTCATCTTTCGTTTCACGCAGTCCAGCGGTATCAGAAATTCTAACCAAGTATCCATCAATATCTATGTCCGCAGAAACAACATCTCGTGTGGTTCCAGGAATATCACTGACGATGGCGCGTCCCGATCCAACTAGGCGATTAAACAGCGATGATTTACCCACATTAACAGGGCCAACAATTGCAATGTTAAATCCGCCTTGGATGGCGCGAACAGCCGCGTTGCGCGAAATAGCATTTGAAATTTCGGCGCGCAATTTTTGTGTTTGCGCCAATAATCTTTCGCTGATATTGACCGGCAATTCATCGGACGGATAATCTAAAACAGCGGCGGCGTATGCAGAAATTTCAACCATCTGTGCGCGCCAGCTTTCTAATTTTTCGCTGTCCGCGCCAGACATAGATTTTAATGCCAATTTGCGCTGACGTTCGGTGCGCGCGTCCAGCAAAGCGGTTAAACCATCTGCTTCGGTTAAATTCATTTTATTATTATCAAATGCGCGGCGCGAAAATTCACCAGGCTTTGCCATACGCGCACCATGTGTGATCAATGTCGCAAATAACTTTTGTAAAACCGCATCACTTCCATGAATATGAAATTCTATAACATCTTCGCCGGTAAAAGAATTTGGCGCAGAAAAATAAATCGCAATTGCTTTGTCTATCAAGCCACCATTTTCATCAAATAAACCTGTCAAATATGTATAACGCTTTTTTATTTCAGATTCGTTATTTATAATTTTATTAAACAATTTTTGTAAATCATAACCACTGACGCGCACAACAGCAACACCAGATTTTCCACGCCCCGAAGATAATGCAAAAATTGTATCATTCATTTATTTGCCAATCCCTTTTAATGCCAATCGCACCAGCGCACCAATATCTGAATCTGGGTTTTCGCGAATCAGTTTTTGAGAAAGTTCTGCAACGTCCGTGCGTCTGTATCCCAATGATTCCAGCGCAGCCAACAAATCGCCCAGTGTATTACTGCCAGATTCAAAATCGCCCGTGCCCTGCATTTTAAAATCCGCGCACTTTCCCTTTAATTCCAGAATAATTTTTTCTGCGACTTTTTTACCAACCCCTGGGGCGGCGGTTATCGTTTTGGCATCGCCACAGGTTATTGCGGTCATTAAAACATCACATCTGAACGCACCCAGGATGCTCATTGCAACCTTGGGGCCGACCCCACTGACGCCGATCAATTTATTAAATAAATCCTGCTGGTCCAGGCTGTCAAATCCAAACAAACGAAATGAATCTTCGCGCACAATTGTTTCAATCCATAAAGTGGTCATATCGCCAATGCACAGCCGCGCGGCTGTAAAAACTTTGTACCCCACGCCACCTGTCATAATTATTACATAATCATCGCCGATATAATCAACAATCCCTTGCAATTTTCCAATCATTTGTTATCCTTTTGGCAGTATTATAGAACAAATAATCAAAAGGTCAAATATGAGCGGACATTCCAAATGGCACAATATTATGCATAAAAAGGGCGCGGCCGATGCGGCACGCAGTGGGCTTTTTACTAAATTAGCTCGCGAAATAACAATGGCGGCAAAGTTGGGTGATCCAAATCCCGATAATAATCCACGCTTGCGTTTGGCCATATTTAATGCACGTAAAAACTCTATGCCAAACGACAATATTAAACGCGCAATTGAAAAATCCCAGGGCGCAAATGCAGAAAATTATACTGTTGTGAGATACGAAGGTTATGGTCCAGGTAATGTGCCAATTATTGTAGAGGCTATGACCGACAACCCCCGCAGAACAGTGCCAGAGGTTCGCAGTATTTTTGCAAAAAATGGTGGCAACATGGGCGAAGAAGGCTCTGTCGCATTCTTATTCACAAAGGCTGGAGTAATTTATTATCCATTGACAGTTGTTAAAAACGAAGACGCCATGACGATGGCTATTATGGAGGCTGGCGCAGATGATCTAGAAATCAGTGAGGATGGTTATATCGTCAAAACAAAACCCGAAGATTTTATGCAGGTTCAAAAAGCATTATCGGATAAATTGGGAGAACCAGAAAAAGCCGAATTAACATGGCTGCCAAATATGCCGATGGATCTGGATGATGACACCTATGCTAAACTTGAAAAACTGGTGGATTTACTGGACGATAATGACGACGTTCAAAAAGTAATCACCGCAGCGGAATAATATGACAAAAATAATTCTGGGGATTGACCCTGGACTTTTACATACTGGCTGGGCGGTTATTGAATCCGCAGGGCAGACACGCAAATATATTTCCAGCGGTGTAATTTTACCAAAACCCAAAGATCCATTAGAAACTCGTTTGGCAAAGATTTTCAACGAAGTTATTAAAATTTGTGAAACTTATAATCCAGACGAATGTGCTATTGAAATTACATTTGTAAATAATAATCCAACCAGCACATTATTACTTGGACATGCGCGCGCTGCATCAATCGTTGCCGTTGGAACCAAAAAAATTCCAGTATTTGAAATTCAACCAAATGTTATTAAAAAGGCAATTACTGGTTCTGGACATGCAGATAAAACACAAATTGCATCTATGTTGAAAATTTTATTACCAACCGCAAATCCAAAAACAGCTGATGAATCTGATGCTATTGCAATTGCATTAGCACACAGCAATACAAACAGATATTAAATTATTTTCCGATTATTATTTTTTCAACTGCTTCGTAACCAAAATATTTATTTATTTTTAAACGAAATTCTTCGATGCGATAAGATAATTCTGTCGCCATTGCCGGAACAACCGGTTTTATTGAAATATTAATTTTTTTATTTTTTGTTTTTTTTACGCCTGATATTTTTCCAATTCGCGATAAATCATCACCCATGATTTCATCCCATCTGGCGGATAAATCTGCATCCGATGCGCGCGCGCCAAAAACTTTTAATAATCCACCGAACGCGCCCCCCAAACTTTGGGGTCTAGAAATTCTCCCATAAAAATTTGGTTTAGTTTCCATAAGTTTTTGGCATCAAGATATACATTTCCCCTTGGGAACGTTGACCATGAGCATATTTATACGCATCATCCCCGCTACCAAAGAATATATCCGCACGTATCCATCCACGAATTGCACTGCCGGTATCCTGGGCAATCATTAATCTTTGGAATTTGCGTCCATCAACTGATAAATTAGTGTTTATAAATACAGGCAATCCCAAGGTATACAAACTGTCATCCATGGCAATGCTGCGAATCTTGGACAATGGGGTCCCCAGTTTTCCAATTACATTATGAGAACTAGCAACTTGGAAATATACATATCTTGGATTTTTGTAAATTATTTCCCGCGCCAAAGATTCGTCATTTCTTAAATAATTCCAAACAGCTTCGGATGAATATCCGCCTTTCGGTTTTATTCCACGGTTCTTAAGCTGATCCCCGATAGATTTAAACGGCATATCATTTACGCCAGAAAAATTTAATTTAACCAATGTGCCATCTTCCAATTTTAACATTCCGCTGCCCTGAATTTGGATGTTTTGAACGTCAACTATATTTGCCCAATACAGAACTTTGCCTATCTTGTTCTCGACAATAGTTCTTTTATCAACTCCCTTATATGTTTGGCCACCAGTTGGAACATCCATCAACGGCTCGTTACATTGGGCTGTTTTTGTTCTGCATGCTGGTATAACAGGGGAATAATACCCTGTATATGTTCCCTGGCCTTTCCCGGAATCATCATAAACTTTGTATGGTTGAAAGTTGTTTTCAAACCACATTCTAGCAGAGCTTGCACTTATAGAGTCTCTAGGCAACATATGACATTTCTCTTCCACCAATCTGCGACTGGGGACTAAATGTCCAGAATATTGAATTTTGGCCTTACACGTATTTCTAAAAGCCTGCAGGGCATATCTGTGATCATCGTCGTACCAACCAGGAACAGAATTAAACGAGGTCTTTTTAAAATTTGATGGAATAGAAGCGCGGCCACCACCAGAAGATCCAGAATAAGTTAAATCTCCACATCCTGTCAAAAGACTAACCCCGACAAACAAAAACAACCAGTATTTTCTCATATTTTATCCTTGGTACTTGAAAAACAACTTATCTATGTTATATTATCATAAAACGGCAGCCGAAAAAAGGAGCAATCATTATGGCCAAATTCCAACTTATATCTCAATTTCTGAAAGATTTTTCTTTCGAATCTCCAAATGTACCGGAACTTTTCTTTAAACAAGAAAATGGCCAAGCAAAAATGGATATCAATCTGGATATTCAAATCAAGGGCACCGAAAACAATATCTATATGGTAGATTTACTGGTTAAGTTACACAGCAAACTGGAACAAGGCGATAAATCTATATTTATGATTGAATCAACCTATTCTGGTCTGGTCCAGGTTGAAAAATCTGAAAACGAAGACGATCTAAAGAAAACATTATTGATCGAGGTTCCAGGTCTATTATTCCCCAGCATTCGCGCAATAATTTTGCGTACAACCGGAGAATCTGGATTCCCTCCATTCGCAATGCAACCTATTGATTTTGAAAAGCTATACGAAGAAAAAAATAAAAAATAAAAAACGCCCTTTCGGGCGTTTTTTTAATCACGATGTTCCGGATATTCGCCTGCTATTAATTTTTCGCGCACCACATGGTGTTTGATTTTCTGCGTACTGGTTAGTGGCAAATCCTTTTTAGTCATTGCAAAATGCGTAACCCATTTATAGCTGGCTATTTTCTTATTAGCATTTGCAACTGCTTTCCCAAGCTTATCAAATGTCATATCGTCTTCCACTTGGAAAACGCCATACGCAACGGTTTTGTCTTTGACAACATGTTCAAAGACGGCCACGTTTTTAACACCTGGGATTTCCATAAACAATGCTTCTAATTCGTTTGGATAAACATTCTTTCCGGTGTCCAAAACAATAACCTGCTTTTGACGACCATGGAAATGCATTTCCCCATTTTTATCCATTGACACCAAATCACCTGTATTGAAAAAGCCCTTATCATCAAAGACTTCCTTGTTTGCTTCTGGATTATTCAGATATCCGGAAAAAACTTGATGTCCGCGCACCCACAAAATTCCAACTCCTTCGCTATTTTTGCCACGGATCTCAGCCTCATTATTTGTAATTGGGCCACCAAATGCGAATGGTTCGCGATGCTTAACCGGTTTGGATATACAAATTGGACCAACTGTTTCGGTCAATCCATAACCTTGGATAAATGTTAAGCCCAAGCGTTCATAGAATGTTTCAACTTCTGGCTTGACCGCTGCCCCGCCCGCAACAAGCAAACGTGCACGACCACCAAATACCGCCAAAACAGGTTCTTGAATCTTTTTTACTAAGAACCCGAGTCCTAATTTTTTAAGCACTGGTCCATATTTCAAAACAAATGATGCCAACCACCAAACTTTCTTTTGTTTCATTCCGTCTATAATTTTATTGCGAAAAACTTCCCACAGACGTGGCACAGCGGGGATAATTTGTGGGCGAAATGTTTTGAAATCGTCCATAATGTCTTTGGGATTTATTGTCGGCTGTAAAAGAATATTACCGCGGAAATGAATCGTAGCCAGTATTTCAACCGCAAAACCAAACACGTGATACATTGGTAAAAAGCCGTAAAAAGTATCTCCCTTTTTCAGCCATTGCCCCATATCTTCCAACGAAGACGAACATTCAAACAAATTATAGTGTGTTAATGGCACAACTTTTGGTATTCCAGTTGAACCCGATGTAAATGATAATGTCGCGATATCTTCAGATTGAACTGATGCGGGTTTGATCTTAGCTTCGGCTTTTTTATCTTTTGCTTCGATATCAACAAACTTAAAGTTTGCGGATTTATAGAAAAAGCTTTTTTCGGCCAAAACCAATTTGGCTTTTGTTGTTTTGGTCATATTATCATATTCAAATGGAGTCAGGTTCGTATCAAGCATTAAAACCTGACCGCCCAGATACCAAATCGCAAACAGCGATAATGGAAATTCTGGAATGTTGTGGGATAATATTCCAACAACATCGCCCTTTTTTACGCCCAAATCTACCAAAGTTGCAGCGCGATTTTTTACCATTTCGTTAAAAGCACCATAAGTGACTTTTTCACGTGTAAGAAACAAGCTGTTCGGTACTTCCGATACAACTGTTTCCAGAAACTGATACATGTTCATTTTAGAAATTCCCTGTTGTTTTTATATTGGACGATGATTATTATAGACTTGAAAAAGCCAAATGGCAAGAAAAAGGCAAAGGTTTTTTAATGAAGCTATTAACCATAAATATCAACTCTATCCGCGCCCATATGGCCAGTTTTATGAAAATTGCCGAAAGCGGTGAATATGACACGATACTGGTCCAGGAACTAAAGGTCGAAGATCAGGTTTTTCCACATATAGTTTTTGAACATTTGGGTTACAACATTAAGATTTATGGACAAAAAGCCTGGAATGGGGTTGCTGTATTTTCCAAACACTCTATCGAGGATACTACACGTGGCTTGCCAGGATACGCCGATATAAACGCACGTATGATGGAATGCGTTATTGATGGACGCATCAGACTGATAAACGTTTATATGCCAAATGGTGAAAGCGTGGACAGCCCAAAGTTTCCATATAAAATTGAATGGATGCAACACTTTACCAGACATATCGCACCATTATTGAACAGCGAAGAACCCGTTTTGATTGGCGGTGATTTTAATGTTGCACTAGAAGACCGAGATGTATGGAATCCCAAGCAAGCCCAAGGCAGCAGCATTACTGCTCCAGCCGCGCGTGAAATTTTAAAAGAATGGTTAAATTTGGGTTGGCAAGATTGCTATCGTAAATTTAATCCAGATACTGAAAAAGCGTGGACTTGGATTGGATACAGATTCAAAGAAGAAGGCCAGCGTCTCGATTATTGGTTGGCAAACACAGCTGCGCAAAAACTGGTTTCACATTGCGATATTGATAAGCGTCCCAGAATGGACGAAAAACCAACTGATCACTGCGGATTATTCTTGGATTTTTAATTTGCGCCCGCTGCCAAATTCAGTTAGATAAATATGAATTGTATTTTTTGGTAAAAAATCTTTTGCAATTTCTGGCCATTCTATCAATGTAATATCGTTTGAAATTGCATGTTGTAATCCAATTTCTTCAAGCTCTGATTTATCTAAAATTCTGTATAAATCAAAATGAGAAATCCCATCATAATTTTGTGCCAGTGTAAATGTCGGACTGGGGACAACTGTATCCGCACCGCGCAACGTTTGAATTATCGCACGCGCAATTTCAGATTTGCCCATACCCAAATCACCATGCAGCGCAACCACAACTGGCGCATGCAAAGTTTTTGCAAATTCCTGCGCCCAATTTTTTGTATCATTTAAATCTTTTAAAATTATTTCCATAATCTACTCCAACAATAATAAATCATCTTCCATTTTTCTAATTGTATCACGTATTGTGCTTGCTTCTTCAAATTCTAAATTTTCAGCATGCTTAAACATCTTTTTACGCAGTGCAGTTATTTCTTTTTCCAGTCCCGCACGGTCTTGAACGCCGCCAGATTTGCTGTATACAAATTGCCGTTTTTTATCTGTCTTTTCCTCTCGGTCACCAACCTCGGAAAATACAGACTTAACAATTGTCTGGGGGGTTATACCATGTGCGACGTTATAAGCAATTTGTTTTTCACGTCTGCGTGCGGTTTCATCTATGGCAATTTCCATACTACGTGTAATTGTATCCGCATATAAAATTACACGTCCATTTGCATTGCGCGCTGCGCGACCAATTGTTTGAATCAATGAACGCGCACTGCGCAAGAAACCCTCTTTGTCCGCATCCATAATTGCAACCAATTCACATTCTGGAACATCCAGTCCTTCGCGCAATAAATTGATCCCAACCAATACATCATATTTTCCCATGCGTAATTCACGCAACAATTCGATGCGTTCCAGGGTTTCAATATCACTGTGCAAATATTTTGCACGAACGCCATGTTCATTCAAATAATCAGTCAGTTGTTCAGACATTTTCTTGGTCAGCGTTGTTATCAGAACACGACCTTTGGTATTTTTAACTTCGTGTAATAAATCATCCACTTGATTTTTGGTCGGACGAACCTGAACAATCGGATCCAACAAGCCTGTTGGGCGAATCACTTGCTCGGCCACTATGCCACCCGCTTGTGTTAATTCCCAGTCTGCTGGCGTTGCAGAAACAAAAATTGTCTGCGGACGCATTGCTTCCCATTCTTCAAATTTTAATGGACGATTGTCCGCACACGACGGCAAACGAAATCCATATTGTGACAGCGTGCTTTTTCGCGCAGCGTCCCCCTTGGACATTGCGCCAATTTGTGGAACAGAAACATGTGATTCATCAACAAATAAAATCGCATCTTTTGGTAAATATTCAAACAAAGTTGGTGGCGGTTCCCCCGGTTTGCGTCCTGATAAATATCTGGAATAATTTTCAATACCGCGACACGTTCCGGTTGCTTCCATCATTTCAATATCAAAGTTCGTGCGTTCCTTTAATCTTTGTTCTTCCACATATTTCATATTTTCATGGAAATAATCCAATCGCACATCTAAATCTTTTCTGATTTGGGATATAGCCTGTCTGATTGTTGGTTGTGGGGTTGCGTAATGAGTATTTGGATAAATCGCAATTCTATCCAACTTGCGCAATTTTTCGCCGGTCAAAGTGTCAAATTCCCAAATATCTTCTATTTCATCGCCAAAGAAAGATAATTTCCAAGCACGATCTGTTGCATGCGACGGGAAAATATCCACGGTATCGCCACGAACCCGAAAATTGCCGCGATCAAATCCAATATCATTTCGTTTGTATTGAATGTCAACCAAAGCACGCATAACATCTTTGGCACTGATTTTATCATTTTCTCGAAAAATCTGTTTCATACCTGCATATTGCGCGGGACTGCCCATTCCATAAATACTGGATACAGATGACACAACAATAACATCTCGTTCTTCCAACATGGCGCGCGTTGCAGAATGACGCATACGATCCAGCTGGTCATTTATTGATGCGTCTTTATCTATGTAAGTATCGGTTGTTGGCATATAAGCTTCGGGCTGATAATAATCATAATAAGAAACGAAATATTCAACACAGTTCTTTGGAAAAAATGATTTCATTTCTGTATAAAGTTGTGCGGCTAAAATCTTGTTCGGCGCCATAATCATTGCGGGGCGACCCAATTCTGAAATTATATTTGCCATAGTAAATGTTTTACCGGTCCCTGTTGCGCCCAACAAAACCTGGCTTTGGCGATTATCTAATAAACCTTTTACCAATTCAGAAATCGCCTGGGGCTGATCCCCAGACGGTTGATATTCAGACTCAAGATTGAAAATTTTTTTATTCACCATCACAATATAATTCATTATAATGGAAATGCAAGGGAGAGCAGAATATGAAAGCACGTCATCGTCGCACGTTATTTTTAAGTGTTTTGTCGGTGTTTTTAATGCTATTTTTGGCGGTTTTAATTGTTCCTCCTATGTTAAATTTGAAACACTTGCGCCCGAACTTTGAGCAAGCCATAAAATCACAAACTGGTGTTAATGCAAAAATAAATGGCAAAATAAATATCAGCCTGTTACAAAGCGCGCACATAGTCGCCCATGACATTAGTATTCCAAATGGTAATATAGATTCTGTTGTTTTCACAATTCCGTTATTAAAAATATTCGATATAAATACTGCAAAAATTTCCGGTAGAATTTATGTAGATGGTGCAAATCTTGAAATCCAAGAATTGTCCCAAACAAAACTGGACAGCACAATTGAAATATCAAATTCCAATATACGTTTTATGGAAAGAAATTTTAATATCATAAATGGAACCATAAAAAACGGAACCATCCATGCATGGGTGCGCGAAAAACAACATAAGTATATGTTGGAAACAAATGGGAATGCCTTTTTAATCGCTAATAAAAACGAAGGGTTAAAAATTGATGGCATTTTGACGCAAAATGGTGGGGCAACCGCAAAATTATCAATAAATACCAACGATATAAATTCTTGGTTTGATTTTTTTGAACCGGACATTCATGAGCGCGTATCGCTGGATATGAATGTTGATTGGGATGGGAAAAAGAGTTTTAACTTTTCTGATATAACTGGAACCGTTGGTAATGATAAGCTTACTGGGAGCATCCTTTTGCCAGGCGATGGATCCATCAGCAAAATCAAATTTTCAGCTGATGACATAAATTTTGACTTATCCTTTTTATTATCACAAAGATCATTATTAAAAAACGCTAAATTGGATTTAGATTTACGTGGAAAATTGAAATTTGTCGATACTTATTATTCTTATGTTAAATTAAGTGCGTTTGGAACTGACGATAAAATAACCATAGAGAATCTAGAATTTAAGAACGATGAAATCAGCGGAAATATAAATGGAAATATTCTGGGGACTGGGGCTCAAAACCTGAACCTGCGGTTTACAAAAAAGGACGCAAATATTTATTGTTTATTCAGTGGAACCCCAGAAATGTGGCGGTGTGACGAATATGAATACCAAGATAAAAACTTTTCTGCAAACGGAACCATTGTTTCCAACGATGGGTCTTATAAAATAACTTTGTCATCAAAAAATACCATGCCTGAAAATTTTGACTTTGCATATGCGTTGAACTTTTTGGGTTCAAATGGGACCATTATTTTCAAATCTGCTAATATGGGTGGCGAAATAAAGATAAACGATAAACAGCAAGATATAAAATATAATTTTGTAAAAGATAAAAACTTAAATTGGTTAATCGAAAAAGATTTTAATTTCTTACCAGAATCTATGCGGACCGAAAACGGCTTTATGAAATGGTCAAACAATACTTTTTCTTTTGTTCCAAATGGACAGAAATGGAATCTTAGACTAGAAAAAGATAAGTTTATATTATCTGGCAGTAATGAACTTGATTTATTGAACGCGTTCAAGCCTGGTCTTGATCTACCTTTTATAAATAATTTTCCTTATGAAATTTCTGGTAAATATTCGTCGCCATTTATCAAGGATTTAGAAATCAGAATTGCCGGGCATGTATTTACTGGTGTTGCTGATGGCACAAATATTACATTGAAAACAGACAGTCTGAATTTGGATTTATTGGCAAACAGAAAATATTTTGATAATTATGAAGAAATGCAGTTCTTATCCGGCGCCCCAATTTTGGCACCATTTAAGATTGATGGTCTGGGAATTTCTTTAACTGCGTCTGATATCATTTGGCGTGGGGAAACCTATGATAACTTTATTTATTCTTTGCATGATGGGGTCCAAGATTTCTCAATAACAGATGATGCCCGCGGCAGTCTGTTAGTATCATTAAAAGCAATTGGAAATGAATATGGCGTTCTAATAAAAATGAATCGATTTGCGTTTATTGGATCTTTGCTGAATATAAATTCACCACTTAATATATCTGATTCTGTTATAACCGGCGGGGCCGAGTTAGTAACCAATGGAAAAATAGCCTATGATTTTTGGCGAAATATGAAGGGCAAAGTAGAACTCAGCTTTGATGGTGGAATTCTAAATGGTATTGGCACGGATGCTTTTTACGCAAATGCGAATGATATTACCAGCACAAATGTCGAAGATGCAATTGCAAATGCAATCAGTGGTGGCAAGACCAAGGTTAAAACCCTGCGTATAACCGGAGAATATGAAAAGGGCAAATTCAAAACGACTAAAAAATTATCGTTAATGGCAAAACATGTCGAAATAACCGGTAATTTACAACTAGAGGACAATAAAATGTCTGCACAACTGGAAATATTGTTGCGTGGCGCTTCGGTTCAAAAAAAACCAATATCACTAAAAATTTTACCCCCCAATACCAGAAAGTATTCTTTGACCGAAATCATGCCGACAATCGATACCGCATATATGTCAGAATTTATCAAAACACATGATCAATTTTGATTATTTATAAAATTCTTAATTTTTATACCACGTGTATTAAAGACCAACAGCTTGTCTGGTCCTATTAAATCAGCACGTCGCCCCAGGAATAATCTTTTTATTATGCCAACAATACCGTAACTAAGATCATATTTATACGGAACATATAAAAGATTTCCACATTTTACTAATCTGTGTAAATTATATTTATCTGAATTTATTTCAAGCATATATAATTGATAAGGGGTTAAACACATTACCCTTGAAATCCGTTCTAATTTTTCGCGACATGGCATATTTATCATTCCCTGTTTATATATAATTATAAAGCCCGCGGCAAGCCGCGGGCAACAGGCATATATTCTTACTATATCTTTCAGCTTTTTTTTCTGAACTGAATATGAACATCACGCAATTGTTGTTCTGTTGGAATGTTTGGGCTGCCCATCATCAAATCTTGCCCGCGTTGGTTCCCTGGGAATGCGGTAACCTCTCGCAAGTTTGGTTCTCCCAATAGTAAACACACAATGCGTTCAACACCAAGCGCACATCCACCATGTGGTGGAGCACCATATTGAAATGCAGTATGTAATCCACCGAATTTTGCGCGAACAACATCTTCGCCATATCCAACAACATTGAACAATTTAATCATTGTGTCAGGATTATAGTTACGCAAGGATCCGCCACCAATTTCCCACCCATTTAAAATAATATCGTATTGTGATGCTGTTAATTTTAATGGATTTGATAAATCTATATTTTCTGAATTTAATGGTGCGCAAAATGGATTATGCCCAAACGCAACACCGGTTGGGGAATTTTCATCTTCTTCAAACATTGGAAAATCAACAACCCAACACAAACGAAATTCATTTGGATCTATCAGGTTTAAATCCTCACCCAGCTTGGTCCGCAGTTTGCCCGCGGCCTTGGCAGCTACATTTTCTTTATCACAAACAAAGAACAATGTTGCACCAGCACCCGCTATCTTTTTCAATTTTGCAATTCTGTCGCTGTCTAATTTTTTAGAAACCGGTCCCTTTGGTTCATCTGCAAAAACGATATAGGCAAGACCCCCCAAATTTAATTCTTCTTTGGCAAACGTCTCCATTTTATCGAACCAAGAACGTGGTTTATCCGATGTAGCGGGCGCGGGGATTGCGCGGATAACCGATCCGTTTTTTACCGCATCTGCAAAAATACCAAAATCACTGCCGGCAAAAATTTCCGACACATCAGAAATTTCAATTGGATTGCGCAAGTCTGGACGATCAATTCCATATTTCAACATTGCTGTATCATAAGGGATTTGTGGTATTTCTGGATTCAATTTTCCATTTGGTGCAAATTCTTTTATCAATGGAACAATTATGTTTTCCGCAACTTCTTGAACATGCGCACGTTCTACAAAAGACATTTCCAAATCAAGTTGATAAAATTCAATCATACGATCGCTGCGTAGATCTTCATCACGCATACATGGTGCAATTTGAAAATAACGGTCAAATCCAGAAATTTGAACCAATTGTTTCCATTGTTGTGGGGATTGTGGCAATGCATAAACCATTCCATGATGCAGACGTGATGGTACAATAAAATCGCGTGCACCTTCGGGACTGGTGGCGCCCAAAATTGGTGTTTGGAATTCAGAAAACCCCATATCCCACATTTTATCGCGCATTGATTTGATAACACGATTGCGGAATAAAACTTTGCTGTGCATTTTTTCACGACGCAAATCCAAATACCGGTATTTTAGACGCAAATCTTCACTGACATCTTCTTCACCAAAAACTTGAAAGGGCAAAACCTCGGCAGCTGTCAAAACATCATATTTTTCAACTTTGACCTCTATATGTCCTGTTGGAATTTTATTATTGATGGCGTCTTTGTCACGCGCAACAACTGTGCCTTGGACGGTTATAACAGATTCAGGGCGAATGTCGGCAGCATCTTCCATGCTGTCTAATACACATTGGGTAATCCCATAATTATCACGCAAATCAATAAATAACAAAGATCCATGATCGCGTTTACGATGAACCCAACCAGATAAAACAACCGACTTGCCCACATTGGCAGCCGTCAGTTCCCCACAAGTATGAGTGCGATATTTTGATTTAAGTGACAGCATAATTAACACCTTTTATTTTTTGAATCTTCCAATTCGCAGGGGCGCGAGATTTAGTGCGCGCGGTGCCACCCTGTTTTATATCTTTTTAACATTTAAATTTCACTCCGCGGTTGTTAATCGCATCAATATGAAATAAATGTTTTAATACTGAATCTATTATACCAAATTCTGGTGCCCCAAGCAAGAATCGGACTTGCGTCTCGTCCTTACCAAGGACGTATTCTACCATTATACTATTGGGGCGTATCCCTTTTAAAAATTATAACAATTTTTGGTAGCGGGTGAGGGATTCGGACCCCCGACCCAAGCATTATGATTGCCTTGCTCTACCACTGAGCTAACCCGCCACGAAGGCAGATTATAACAGCCAATTTATAAAAATCAAGAAAAACCAATCACCAGTCTATCGGCTTTTTACCCTGTTTTACAAAGTATTCATTGGCGCGCGAAAAATGATGATTGCCGAAAAAGCCTCGGTGTGCGGACAATGGCGACGGATGAACTGATTTTAATATCAGATTTTCGGACCCATTTACAAACTCGGCTTTTTTCTGTGCATAGCTGCCCCACAGCATATAGACCAATCCCGTGCGCTGTGAAAGCGCGCGAATTACTGCGTCTGTAAATTGTTCCCACCCCTTGCCCGCATGCGATGCCGCTATATGGGCTTGGACTGATAATGTGGAATTTAAAAGCAACACCCCCTGCTGTGCCCAACTGGTCAAATCACCATGTGTTAAGCTGGGACAACCCAAATCGTTTTGAATTTCTTTGTAAATATTTTGTAATGATGGCGGCAGTGCAATTCCATCACGAACCGAAAAGCACAGACCGTGTGCCTGTCCCGGTTCATGATATGGATCTTGCCCAATTATTACAATATGGACTTTGTCAAAAGGACATAAATTAAAAGCATTAAAGATGTCGATTGGCGCGGGGTAAATCTTTTTCCCGGACGTGTATTCGTCGCGCACAAAATCAGTAAGTTTGATAAAATACTCTTTATCAAATTCATCTGCCAGTGCCGTTTTCCAAGACTCTTCTATATTTATGTTCATAATTTTATAAGCCCAGTTTGACAAGATTTCCACAACACAACATCAATATAACCCCGTGGCAGGCCTGTTTCAATTACCAAATATTCAAACATATCATCGCATGCTTTTTTTACATTTGAATCTAATTTCCCATTATCGATTTTATTATGTAAATCTTTGCCAGAAAATTTAACCCCTAAACGTTGAATCCAAATATCATATTTTACAATATCTTCGCCCAGATTTCGCGCCAGATGATTTGCCGTTATTTTACCAATATGTGGCAGCGACGATAAATAAGAAAGCTTTTCATCTAAAGAGTTCAAATTATAGTAAAAAGACCGGTATTCTTGACGATTCTCCCATATTTTTATAATTGCATTTATCTTGTTTTTATTATGAAATATTGCAAATAAATCATCAAATTTTGTGCTAGGACTCTTTATCAAATAATCCATTATTTGTGCATGCACTTTTTTTGCTGTTTTTTGTGAAAAACCACCGGATAAAATTACATAAATTGTCTGTCTCGCAAAATCATTATCGGATAAAAACTGTTTATTTAATAGCCTATCTTTTATTACGGAAAAATTTTCAGAATCAGAATTTAACCCTGAATCGGACAATTGCTTTTCCAATTCAAAAAATAATTCTTGCGATAAAATTATTTTTTTGCTTTCCATTTTTCAATTCTTGGCAACCATTTACGTGGCATTTTTTCATTTAAAACTTCATTTAATTTATTATCAGAAAGCTCATATGCTAATTTTATATGCTCCAGACAAACTATAACATCTGCGGTTTCTTCGACGATTTCATCGTAATTATCTTTACCGCGATTTATATTTTTTAATAATTCTTTTGATAATTCTGCCATTTCTTCTATGGCACAAAGAATTGCAAAATCTTTGCCTTTATATTTTTGAATTTCGGCTATGATTCTTCTGGTCTCTTCATTCATTTGTGCCTCCAATCATATTATATATCAATATTTGCATTTAATGCATTATCAACTATAAAGTCATGACGTGGTTCAACAACGTCCCCCATCAACATACTGACGACTTCGTCCGCTTGGGCGGCGTCTGCAACCTTGATCTGAAATACATTTCGATTATTTGGATCCATGGTTGTTTCCCACAATTGTTCAGAATTCATTTCTCCCAAACCTTTATACCGCTGAATCTTCATACCCTGTTTGGCATATTCAAATGCTGTTTCCAGTAATTTTAATGCGCCCCATATTTTTTGCGATTTTGCTTTTACTCGCAATTCAACAGGCATATTAAACATAGCAATTAGCTCGTCGCGTCCCTGCATACGTTCCCATGCACGAACCTCGGGCGAGTCCAGTTTTTCATATGGCAGAAAGTGCTTTTCTGTAACGCTTCGCAAAGTTCGCGAAATTTCAATTCCACGTTCATCACTGGAAACTTTCCACCCGCGTTCAAATTCTAATTCTCCCGCGTCCAAAAATTTTTCAACATTCGTTAATGCATTACATCCATTTACCGACAAGCAATTATTTAATGCCAACGCCTCTACAAAACGTAATGGAATTATTGAATGTAAAGGTTGCAGAACGTTTTTCATATTTGCAATTAACCCAAAAGTGCGTTTTAAATCAGGCCCTGCAATTTGTTCACCGCTAGATGTATTTATCATCCCATCTGTTGCCAGCTGTTCCATTAGATAATCATCCATTTCGTGCTGATCTTGTAAATACATTTGTTGTTTTCCACGTGAAACACCATAAAGTGGTGGTTTAGCTACATAAACATATCCACGCTCAATTGCCTGTGGCATATGACGATAAAAGAAAGTCATCAACAATGTTTGAATATGTGCACCGTCAACGTCCGCGTCGGTCATAATTATAATTTTATGATACCGCATTTTTTCAATATTAAAGTCATCCGCACCAATGCCAGAACCCAGTGCAGACACCAGCGTTCCAATTGTTTCAGATGCCAACATTCTGTCAAAGCGAACCCGTTCAACATTTAAAATCTTTCCCCGCAATGGTAAAATTGCTTGGAATTTTCTATCGCGTCCTTGCTTGGCGGTACCGCCTGCTGAATCTCCTTCTACAATAAATAGTTCGCAATTTTCGGGATTTTTATCAGAACACCCAGCCAGTTTGCCAGAAATAACGTTCATATCTGGACCGGTTTTTTTGCGTGATAATTCACGTGCTTTGCGTGCTGCTTCGCGTGCGGTTGCGGCTTCTATAATTTTATCAATAATAGCTTTACCAATTGGTGGATTCTCGTCCAAATATTCGTATAACATTTCAGACACTACGCCCTCTACAACCGGACGAATTTCGCTGGATACTAATTTATCTTTGGTTTGGCTACCAAATTTTGGATCTGGGATTTTAATGCTGATAATATTTGTTAAACCTTCGCGAAAGTCCTCCCCGGTTAATACCAGATCTTTTTTACCACCCTTGTCCGCAATGTATTTATTCAGTGCACGTGTAAGTCCCGCACGAAATCCCGCTAGATGCGTTCCGCCTTCCTTATTTGGAATATTATTTGTGAAACACAATGATGTTTCGTTATATGCTGTGGTCCATTCTAAAACAACCTCTACATATGTATCCCCAGTTTGTTTTATCATTTGGATCGGTTCTTTGGTCAGTTTTTCTTTTGACTTGTCCAAATAAGAGGCAAAGCCTTTTAATCCATCCACCGAATGAAATTCTTTTGTCTTTTTTTCTGGCCCGCGCAAATCTTCAAAAAGAATTTTAACATTTGCATTTAAATACGATTGTTCTCTCAGCCATGTTTCCATAATATCCGAGCTGAATTCTGTAAATGTAAATGTTTCTTTAGATGGCAAAAATGTTACTTCTGTACCATGACGACTGCCACCAATTTCCTTTATTGATACTTCGGTCTTTGGCGCACCATCGGCAAAAGACATTGTTGCTTCTTTACCATCGCGCCAAACACGAACCTCCAGCCAAGAAGACAGGGCATTTACAACAGATACACCCACGCCATGTAAACCGCCAGAAACCTTGTATGCGCCGGTTGTTTCATTGTCAAACTTACCCCCTGCATGCAATTCACACATGATTAATTCTAATGCACTGCGACCTTCGGCATGATTGATATCAAAAGGCATCCCACGGCCGTTATCGCGGATTGTAGCGCTACCATCTGGATTTAATGAAACATATACACTGTCGGCATAACCCGCCATTGCTTCGTCAATAGAATTGTTTACAACTTCATAAATCATATGATGTAAACCAGAACCGTCTCCAACATCACCGATATACATTCCGGGACGTTTTTTTACTGCTTCCAGACCTTTTAAAACCTTGATGGAATCACCTGTGTAATTGTTTTCTACTGCCATAAATTTCATTCCTTTTTTTACCTGTAATTTCGCCTGTAAAATATAGCAATTTATGGTATAATTAGCAAGAGAAAAGAGGTAAAAATGAAGTTTAAATTATTGTATTTCGGAGAGTTGCGAGTCAATCCCAAAAAGCGTTCCCAGCATATTGCAAGCATAAGAATGCAATTTCATCCTCAATTAAAAAAACTGGTTGAAAACAGCCCATGGGACAACCTGCAAAAATATATGATGCCAAATCCAACCAAGAACCCCATTTCTACACGACACGTTGGTGGTATTGATTGGAATCCAATAATTACACCTAATTTGAAATTATTGGCAGAATTAGATATATTGTTGTTGCATCCTGAAATTGTTGGTCTGGCACGTTCGGACGTTGATAATCGGATGAAGACATTATTAGACGCACTGCGCAGCCCACAGAATGAACATGAAATTGGCGAAAACACTCCTAAAAATATTGGTCCTATTTACACGTTGCTGGACGACGACCATTTGGTTACCAAGATTTCAGTAAATACCAGCCACTTGCTCAGCCCTGAATTATTTGAAATGCCAATGCACTCTGAAGATGGTGAAGACAAAGTCTTTTTATTGGTAGATGTCAATGTTCGCGTAGCCGAAGGGAATCTCGAAAACCTGCCATTTATGGTGTAAAATTATTAAAAAAGCCGGATTTACCGGCTTTTTTTAAAATCTGGCCATTCCACCATTAACATGAATTGTTTGTCCTGTTATATATGACGCTTCGTTAGATGCCAAGAAGACAGCAATGTCTGCAATATCTTTTGGTTCACCAAACCGCCCAGCAGGAATTTGTTTCAAGTATGCCTCTTTTAATTCATCGGGCAAAATGTCTGTCATTGGTGTTTTTATAAATCCAGGGGCGATGCAGTTTGCAGTTATATTGCGTGATGCAACTTCGGCCGCTATGGATTTTGTCATTGCGACTATTCCGCCCTTGCTTGCCGCATAGTTTGCTTGGCCTGGACCACCAATTGCACCAATTACTGACGACATATTTATAATACGCCCATATTTATTTTTCATCATTGGTGTAATTGCTGCACGGCAAAGCTGGAAACATGCACGCAAGTTTGTGTTCAAAACATCATCAAATTGTTCATCGGTCATACGCATCAAAAGCGTATCTTTTGTTATACCAGCATTATTGATTAATATGTCTATTTTACCGGCTTTTTCAATTGTCTCTTTGATTAATCTGTCTGCTTCCCCGGGTTTTGAAATATCCGCTGCGATTGCTATAAATTCATTCCCCAGTTCTTTTAATTTTGCTTCATTACGTCCGGAAATAACAACCTTTGCACCCATTGCATGAAACGTATGTGCAATTGCTTCGCCGATTCCTCCGGTGGCCCCGGTTATAAGCGCAACTTTATCATTTAATAAAAACATATTATTTTCCTTTTGTATTATAATCACTCATTAAATCTTTATATCTTCCCGTCTTTCTTCTTTCTCTTTGTCTTTGTGTGTGCGACGCCTCATCACTTCCAAATTTTAAAGTCCCTTCTTTGAAATTTTTTATTTTTTTCAGATGCTTTACTTCTAATAAACTTTCTTCTTCTGTATCTACTCTAGGTTTTTCAGCTTTTCTTAGCCCTCTTATTAATTTTCCTCTTTTATAATCATCTTCGTGTCTATATGCCATTTTTATATCTCCAATTTTTTTGCTGATAATTCCGGAACTATGCGTGGTGTCATCCCTGTTAATATCGCACCTGGACCAACCTCGATAGTTTCTGTAACCCCAAGTGCCGGTAATCCCAATATCGTTTCGCGCCAGCGCACGCCATGTGTGATTTGATATACTAATGCTTCTTTAATTTCATTTACGTCTGTTATCGGTGTTGTTGTCTTATTAGAAATTAATGGCAAAATCGGACTTTTCATTTCCACTTTATTTAAAGCGTCTTGCATTTCAATAGCAACTGGGACCATCAATCTAGAATGTGGTGGCACAGACAAAGGCAATAACATTGCGCGTTTGGCGCCCGCTTCTTTGGCTATTTCCATTGCACGCAAAATTGTTTGTTCCCCTCCAGAAATTACCACCTGACCAGGGCAATTATCATTTGCAACATCCGCAACATTAAAATAATCTGCAGACATGCTTTTTTCTGCTGCTTCACAAATTTCTTTTACCTTGTCTATTTCAAGTCCCATAATCACAGCCATTGCACCCTTGCCGGCGGGCACTGCACGCTGCATGGCGTCGCCGCGCAAACGTAATAATTTTGCCGTATCAGAAACATTGATTGCACCAGTTGCACATAACGCTGTATATTCCCCCAAAGAATGTCCGGCAACATATTTTACATCCTCTGTGATTCCACCGGAAACACGTAGCATTGCCATAGATACTGCAAAGATCGCAGGTTGAACATTTGCGGTCATTGTTAATTCTTCTATTGGGCCATTAAAAATCAAGTTTGATAATTTTTGATTCAGCGCAGAATCAACCTCTTCAAAAATAGCACGTGCGTCGGCATTATTATCATACAAGTCTTTTCCCATGCCAACTGCCTGAGAACCTTGCCCAGGGAAAATAAATATCGAAGCCATATTATCTCCTTTTTATGAATTTTAGAGTAAAAATATAAAGTTCGCAAGGCCCTACTAAGATAAAATAGATGTTATCTGATCTTGCATATCAAATGTGCCAAAAACCACCCATGCAATTACTGCCGAGACCAATAAAATCCCAACCGAATTCATTATGCTGGAAATATTCTCCATTTTTCGCACAGACGTATCCAGATAATCGTTTGCTATCTTTGATAGGTTTTGGTCAAAATCGTTCATGTCCGCATAAATAGTTAAGTCTCCAATAATTTCATCGTTTGGAAATCTGGTGCCTGTATTGGTCAGTGCGCGCCCTAAGTTATCTCCATTAGAAATGTTTTGCAACGTGCGCTGTAAAATATTTTTTAAATATATACCGGAATTATCCGACAACATTTTTATTGATACTGGTAACGAACCACCAGATTGAACCATTGCCGCTAATGACATCATCCAACCAACTGATATAAAGATTTTATACAAAGACCAAGGCGGAATAGAATCAAACAAAACCCTTAATCTGCCAGACCAATTAGCCAAAGAAATCCAAACTAGAATAAAAAACCCAACTAATATAGCAAAAGCGACATACCAATAATTTCCTATGAATTCCGAAGCAGATACTAATGCTGCGGCTGTGCCACGCCATACGATCTCGCTGCCGGCCGCTTCTGTCAGCGGTGGAACCAGATAAAGACCAACTGCCATTACGATTAAAAATGTCAGTATTAATAAAATTGATGGATATAATAAAGCATCCATCATTGACTTTTTTATTTTTCCCATCCCTTCGCCAACACGAACAACATTATCAAGTGCAATTGATAATTTAGAAATATCACCAACGGCTAACATCAATGTTTCAAATGCTGGTGCCCATCCGCGCGTGGCTTCTGGGAAAGACATCCCTTGCTCCATATTCTCTTGCCAAGCATTTATTACTATTGCAAATGGCTCTGATGGTTTTGCACCACTTTGACTTTCTGTTGCATAAATTCTGTCCAGCGCATCCATCAAAGTAAAATCATTGCGTAACATTGACGCTAATTTGCGATACAAGCCCATGCGCTTGTTAGAATCCGAGCGAAATACCATTTTTGCATAAAAAACATCTAGCTTTGTTGTCATAAAAATTTATTAATAAACCCCTGGTTGATCCAATAATCCAACCCAACGCTCTAATTCTTCTACGCCTATTATTCCTTTTAACATTAATTCTGTTGCTGCTTCTTTTAATGTACGCCCATCCAATTCTTCTAACCAGTATTTCACGGCGTCTGCAGATTTATTAGATAATGCTAATTCTAAAAATTTATTATCGGTTATTATAATTTCGCCGGCCTTTATACGACCGATAGTTCCTTTGCCACCACAATATTTACAACCATCCCCGCGGAAATAAACCTGGCGAAGTCCTGTTTTACCAAAAGCGTCTAAAACGCGTTTATATGCTGGATGCTCTGGAAAATCTGCCAGTCTCTTCCTGCATTGCGGACACAATTTTCTAAACAAGCGCATTGAAACCAAACCGCGCATCATTGTTTCATCTTTTAACTTGAACCCTTCAATTCCAATATCCAATAGACGCGTCAATGCCGCCATTGCGGAATTAGCATGCAATGTTGTCCAAACTGCGTGTCCAGACAATGCGCCCCTGACCGTCAATTGCGCCGCAGCCAGCGTTCTGATTTCGCCCACCATTAAAACATCGGGATCGCTTCGTAATGCCGATTGCAATGCTTCTGTAAATTTATCCTCGCGTTGTTCTTCATTATTTACATTAACAACTGGGATTTGGTGGCTGCCGAAAATTCTTCTTTCTGCTGGGTCCTCAATAGTGATTAAATTTACTTCATAATTACGCTCTTTTAACATCAAAGACATGTTTTGAAATAACGTTGTTGATTTTCCACTGCTGGTTGGACCAGCAACAACAACTAAACCCGTTGGAAATGACCGCATACGCATCAAAAGATTTCTTTCATATTCGCCGAATTCCTGTTCTGTCTTGATTGTATCTGCCGGATTATCGTACAACAAACGCATAATGACATATCTGCTTCCAAATGCGATCGGATTAAATTGCATACGAATACCCATAATACCTGTGGGTAAATACAAATCTTTGGTGCCGCGTAATGGGGTGTGTCCGTCTTTTTGTGCACTTTGGTATTCGTTCTGTGCATAGTTGGAATTTGATTGATCGGCTGACGCAAATGCTGCGCGAACAAATGACTCCCCCCAGCTAGAATTATATTCCAAAACAGATTGCATACTGCCATCTATACGAAAATAAATAGTGGTCTGGTCCGCAACTTCTATATGAATATCAGAAACTTTCATTGATGCCGCGCGCGCAATTATATCAACGAAATCTTTTTGCATTTGATTGTCATAATACAATGGCGCATGTGTTGAAACACCAGATGTTTTTGTTTCGTTATATCTATAAATTACAGATATCAGCCCCAAATCGCTATAATGCGGTTCTTTGACCGCACGTTTTTCTTTTTTTAATAATTCAATAAAAGCTATTACCCTGCCATCATAACGATGAGTTCTAGAAATTATTAGTTCTCCACCAGAAAAATATGCTAAAAGATTTTGTGTTTCACGTGGCGTACCCAAAGCACCACCAGGTGCAGTCAAAAGAACATTCCCTTTATAAAAAAGATGCTCTACTATTTCTTTCTGAGTCAGCACAGCAATTTTTTCCGGGACGGATAAATTTCCGTTATCAATTACTGAATTTTCTTGTTCAAGATTTTTATTTTCAGGCATTATCTATTAAATTCTTTTATTAATCAAAATGAACACCCAGTGTTTGGGTTTCACCATCTTTAGATAAAACTACACCTTCGTCCAAAGATACCAAATCAACACTGTACCCTTCTAGGTCTTTGCCAACAGAAACTTTTTTTCGTTGCCCTGTTTTGTTATCTTCTAATGTTGCAATTAGTTGACGTCCCACACCAATAATTTCGACCAATCTGTATTTTTCTTGTATGGGCGAAGCCTCTGGTTTTGGCGCCGGTTCTGCAATTATATTTTTACCAGAGGATTGCACAGTAGATGCATTCTTTTTCTGCGCCTCTAGTTTTTGTCTTTCAATTTCAAGACGCTGCCGTTCTAAATCCAATGCTTGTGCTTGAGCGTCCTCAGCATTATTTATAGAATCCATTTCATTTTTTATTCTTGCGCGCTCGGCTTCCATTCTGTCCATTTCTAATTGCATTTGGGCGTTTTCTTTTTCCAATTGCCACAGAACCTTTTTCTGTTCTAAATCTGTAATTTTTTCAAACATAGAACCCGACGGATCATATGTATCTGCTTTCCCATTTATCTCCGCAATCGCCGGGATTGTAAAGATCATTGAAATAAACAATAAGATTTGCATCAATTTATTTTGCATATATTTTAACCTCATAGTTCCACGTGCGCGAACGTGCATCCCATTTAACCGATGATAAAAATATCGGAGAAATTTTATTAAACATCTTGATAAATTCATCCGGCTTAAGCTTAGAGTCCGTATTTATTATAACCGTATTTGTTGTAACGGTTGCGGTGCCTTGTCCGTTTGATTCTATACTTGGTTTTATGTTTGCAAATTCTCCAATTTTTTGAAAGATATTATTTACAGAAAAAATTATATCTTCTATATCGGTCTGTGGTGAATTATTGCCAGATGGTTGCAATGGAGTCAAATCGACACTGATTACTACATCAGATTCTGTATTTTCCATAACATAAACATTTTCGCCCATTAATAAATCTATTGATTTATACAATCCTTCTAATGTTCCATAGTCGCGCTTTAACATTGCCTTTGCCGTGTTTTCTTCACATATTGCATTTTGTTGTACCCATCCAGATATTGGCTGCATAACAAATGCGATTGCTCTCCAGCACTGATCTGCGCGCAAACCTGGATCTGGTAAATTGTCATAGGGATGAATTACTACAACCTCTGGCTGTATGGCTTCTTTTATCTCGGCCTTTTTTGCCTCTAGCTGTTTTTTATACTCTTTTAAAACCTCGGGGTTTATTTGAATCTGCTGGGTGCGCGGAGCAAGCATTTTTATAATAGGTTCTTGAAACAAATGCCACATCCCAAATACTGCCGCACAAAAAATGATTAAAGAAACCATATTTCCAAAAGCGCTACTTATCGGAATTAAATACGATTTAGAGTTTCCTACAATTATATCACGTAATGGCTTTTCTATTGCCTTTGGAATATTCCAAGAACCAGATGCAATAATTACATCCCAGTCTGGCAACGTAACTAATTTTGCAAATTCTTGTTTTGCATTTGCTTCTGATTGAATTAGCTGATCAAAAATTATTATATTGTTTCTAACGCCAACTATCCAAAAACCCTGAGGTGTAAAAAACTCCGCCAAAAATGAATTATATTCAGAAAAATGATTTACCGCTTCAACTGCGGCTATTTTCATTCCTCTGCGGTGTCCCAAAGCAAGCGATCCGACACCAACCATGGATCTAAAGTTTGTATAAAACTTTACCCCGCCCTGAATCTTTTTTGATAACTGTTTTGCAAAATTACGGGGTGTTTGCCCAACCGGCAAAGGCTGCCAAAACAGCCCGACTGCGTATTTTTTACGATCAATATTTATTACGCCTGATGCCAAAACCCCCTCCGTTTGTATAATTATACAAATTATTTAACGGCTGGGCAATCATAAACATTAGCCGTTATGGCATAGGAGTATTCAGGGGCAAACATCTTCCATTCATTTTGATGTTTTTCTTTTTTTATTATAAAAAAGGCGTTTCCTCCCTTTTTAACAATTTGATTTTCAACATATCTTGTCGCATCATCTTCGGAATAAAAATTAGCATCTGCGTCCATTGTATATAACAAAGCACAATTTTTTGGTTCCACAGCCAGTTTGACTAGACTATCAGATTCCTTCTTGACATAATTTGTGCATGCCGCCAAAAACAGGACAGGTATCAGTATGTATGTTTTCATTTTATTCCCCTTGTATTTCATAATTCGATGGGTCCAAAAATAATTTTTGTAAAACCAAATTATTTATAGCATGACTCCCCTTGAAAGATTCCAAGTGTCCAACAATCATTCCACCGCTAGTGTAAAAATCCCCCAGTGCGTCAATCAGTTTATGTCTAACAAATTCATCTTTACAATATAATTTGGTAAGTGTCTCTGCCCCTTTGTTTCTAAGCAATATTTCTAATTGCTTTTTATTTTTGGCGTAGCTTTGAACACTATCCCAATCGCTTTTTTCACACATTAAAACAATTACATTTTTCTCATTTGCCCCTAATCCCATCCCATGCTTTTTTAAGTATCCCCATTCCCAAAATCTTCCAAAGGTCCGGCATTTTGCAATATTTTTTATAAATTCTTTTCGTGCGGATTCGGTCCCATCAAAAACAAATTTTGCATTCTGAACCCCAATTGCTTTATCAGGATAATCCAAAGTTATATCCATAGAAAGATTTTTTGCCCCTGGGGATAACTTAACAAACCCATCTTCTTTGCGTCCAGTTTTAAGCCCATGAATCCACAAAGCCAATCTTTTCAATATCGGCATTTTTTTAATAATTTCTTGCCGGGTGGCAATGATTTCTTTTTTGATAATAATCTTTTTTAATTTCTTTTTAGCGTTTGTTATCGGCTTCAAGATTTCTATAAATTTTTGAGCCCCTCCATCCATTATTGGAAATTCCAAAGCATCAATTTCAATAACAGCAGAGTCAATTCCACAAATAAATAATGCCGCCATAAAATGTTCTATGGTTTGGACTTGGTTTGGCGCAATTCCAACAGAAGTGCTCATCAGGCCAACATTCTGCACGTTATCCCACGTTGCTGGTATTGGCGCTGCGTTCGGTAGATCCGTACGCAGAAAAAATATTCCCGGCTTTTTCGATGGTTTTATAGATACGTTTGTAAGAATTCCCGAGTGAATTCCGACGCCTGAAAATTTTACGCTTTTTATCATTTTTTTCTTACCAATTGTTTTTTTAACCAAGAGTAAAACTCTGGTGGGATTTTTGTTTCCAGTGGTGAAAATTTTATTTTTTTACGGAGATCCGCGGACAATCTAATCCAATCTTTTTCGGTGGTCAAAAGTGTTATTTTTTTATTGTGTGTCATCTCTAATAAATTCTTTATGTCTTTGTTTGTATATTCGTGGTGATCTGGAAAAGACACTGTTTTTTCCGGCTTTTTCGGTAAATTATTGAAAAATTTTTGTGGATACCCAATTCCTGCAAATGCTATAAATTTATCAATTCCTCGCGGAATAATTGTTTTGTTTTCTACAAAAAATATAGGCTTGTTGTATTTTTTTAGTTTGCTGCCCAGGTCACTAAATTTGCTTCCTATAATAATTACCGCATCCGCACGACGGATGGCGCCCAAAGGTTCTCTCATTGGGCCCGCAGGCAGAACAAATCCATTACCAATCCCAATTTCAGAATTAAAAACCAAAATCGAGATTCTTTTTTTAATGGTTGAATTTTGAAACCCATCGTCCATAACGACAGACTTGAATCCTTTTTTTTCAGCCTTTTTTATACTCTGCATGCGATCTGCACCAACAAAAACGGTCAAGCCATTATTCCTCAACATCTTTGCTTCGTCCCCACCGCAATACCCACGCATAACAACAGCCGAGCCTAATGTTTTTGTAATTTCACGAACTATTGGCGTTTTACCTACCCCGCCAGCCAACAATCCCCCTATACAAATTACCGGTATTCTTGCCTTTTTTTGCCGAAAACGCCGGTAAATAAAAACCATTCGCGACGCCAGTAAATATAAAAACGACAATGGCAGCAACAGCCACACAATAAAAGTTTTTTTTAAAAACCAGCTTGGTGTTTTCATTTTTTGATTACGCCAGGTTGAATCGGGGATAATCCAAATTCAGCATCTGTATCTTGTAATTGCTTTATCATAAACGTTTCTAAATCCTGCCGCGCAGAATCAAAGTTTTCCTTGGTGATAAAAATTGGCTGTCCAACATTGCAAATGATTTTTGAAAATGGTTCTGCAATTAAATACCGATCCCAACGATGTTGAAACCAGGGGCGAGAACAAGAATAACAAACTGGGATAATTGGTGCGCCAGTCATGCGGGCGTAATATAAAGCCCCATCATTCAAACGCATCAATGGACCCTTTGGTCCATCGGGGGATAATGCCAAAACATAACCATCGTTCAGACAACGCACGCCCTGGCGAAGCGCAGAAACCGCGCCATCACGGCCGGTACTGCCATAAATTGCTTTTAATCCGAACAGACGTTGCAGCTTTGCCATCAGGCGTCCATCTTTATGCCGTGAAGACAGCGCATATCCGCGAATTCCATGCTTGCGTACAATTGGTGATAACATCATACTGCGTCCATGCCAAAACACAAATATGGCGGGTTTGCGCCGATATTGGCGAAAAACATTTTCACCACGAATGTCTTTTTTAGAAGTAAAATAAACCAAATAAATTCCAAAAAACATAAAAAAGGCCAAAAACCATTGGACTGGCGCAGCAGAAAAAACATTGCGCCAAAATTTTTTCCAAAATGATCTAATTTTTTTCATAATGAGTCAAATATAGCAATAACATATATAAATTTCAAGAATTGTCTTAAATGCTTGACAATGAAAAATTTTAACGTAAAATAGCGCCATCGTCGCGGAGTAGAGCAGCCCGGTAGCTCGTCAGGCTCATAACCTGAAGGTCTTTGGTTCAAATCCAAACTCCGCAACCAAATAAGTCCCTGATCTCAGGGACATTTTTATTGTTTTTAACCACCTCTTTTTACCCCTCCAAAACAGTCTTTTGCTACCTATTTGCTACCAACAGCATATATTATTACCTATATTTATCATTGAATATTAAACATTATTAACTTAATATTTCGTTATGAGCATGAACCAATTAAAAGATTACCCGACTGATAGAACCGTTTCTCAGGCCAGATTATTCCTTTCTGATAGATATAAACTTGGCTTTGACTCGAGATCAGAGTTCTTGTCTTGTGAATTTGCACGTAAATACCTGATATATAAAAAAGAAGATTCGACTGTATTTTACAATTCTATGGGTGAATCTTCAGAACAATGCCTTAAATTGTCTGAATCTGATCTAGATTACCTGCCCTACCCTTTAAACCAGTTATTAAAAAAAGATGATGGCAATTCTAAACAAGGATTAGGTTTTTTATATGGGATCGGTTTAGTATTTTTTAAACCATTATTTAATAAAAATTCTGAGATTCAAAAGATTTGGCAAAAATTAACTAAAATATCCCCGGAACAAACAATAAAATTTATAGAAAATTTATTATCTTTGCCTAGTAGATTAAGATTTGTATATGCGGAGGCTTATTCTAATACATATCAAATTGCATATAAATACCATAATCTTCTAGAAGATATTATTAGAGAAACTATGACTAACGAGGATTTTAATGAATATGGGATGCCTTTCACTTATAGCGATTTTATTAAAGATAATCATCATGAAAATGATGAAATTCCCCATGGGAAAGTATCAGGACATCTGCATTCTGAATTTATGGAAAAACTAGAAGAATATTATACAGAGCTTCATAATAAATTACCGGAGATTAAACAAACAACACCGGCTTTATCACTAGAATGTGAACTATTAATAAAACGCACAAACAGTAAAACCCCAATATCAGTATTTTGGGCAAGATATTTTAAAGATTTATTTCAAGAAGCATATGGAAAACCTTATTTAAAACATGTTTCTACTTTTATTAATGAACTATTCGATACTGAATATACAGAGTATAATATTGCAAATATAACTCGAAAAAATATGTAAATTAAAAATTTCCTATATACATAATATTTATATCAAATTGCGCTTATCTTTATATATATCAAGTAAAGAACTTGAAATATAAAGGATAAAAAATGAACATCTCTACAGAATCAAAACTTATGAATCAGGCAGAGGCTGCAAAATACCTGGGCACAACCGTTCCAACATTAAACACTTTCAGATGCATTGGTAAAAATACAATTCCGTTTGTGCGCTGGGGACGATGTATTCGTTATCGTAAAGAAGATCTAGATAAATGGATAGAAAATCATCTGGAAAATCAAACTTAATATATGAGGTATTATTATGAACACAGTATATATGCTTTATAGCAAGTGCTTTGCATACCTGCAAAACTCATCATTACAAATTCAAAATCGCATGACAATTTTAATTTATGCGGCTTCGCCGCACAATTTCAACCCCTGTATACACGTGTGAGGACAAAACACTATGACAGTTCAGAATAACCAGGAAAGGTGGCAGGAATACTTAGAATTAGAAAATTCTCTTAACCCAAAAACACCTACGCCAGAAGAAATGGCTGAGACATTGGTGCAAGAACGCCTGGAACGAAGACTAAACACCACCAGACACCTGCGAACCCCGCTCGAAAGATATGAACTTAAAATCGCGAGTATTGCCGAACAGGAATGTAAAACACCAGCTCAATGGAGAAAAGAAGAGACCTATGACATAATTAGAATAAATGCATTGGGTTCACCCAGGCATAAAAGCATTGGCGAATTATTAGAAGACTATCCAGAAAAACTGCAACGAGCCCATAAAAACGAAAAACGAATAATGGCAAAAATTAAACATTATGAATCCAAGATACAGATACATGAACAGGCAATCAAAGAACTATCAAATACAGGCTTTAGAAACCGTCTGCGCAGTGCCAAAAACAAATTAGAACATGCCAAGGGTTGTAAAATCCTTCTTGAACGAGAATTGTCCAAAAAATCCATTAAAATCCAGCGTTATGAACAATTATTTATAAAATGGACTGGTATTAACGAAAAATTCAAACTATCTGATATAAGAATAGAAATTGAGGCCGAAAAAGCAGGTACTGGGAACAAATACGGCTTTAATCCGAAAGCACAATCTCGCGAAACCGCAGAAATTACGTTTCAGGATTAAAACCGATTGAACGAACAATGATTTTTATGTATAATTCCCTTTAAGTGGGAAAAATCTCTAATTTCAAGTTAAAATATAAACAAGGTGATAATAATGCCGGATAAAAAGGCCGATTATATTGCAAAAATCAACAAAATACCTGTCGCTTCATTTAATAAAGAACAAAAGCAAATTGCTAGTAATATTATTGAGAAAGCCGATAGTGCTGATTTGGATGCAGTTTATGGTTTAATTACGCAGCGCGTAAAAACGGGGTTTGTATTTGATGCTGCACCAGAAGTCAATCATGATTGTGTCGCCTTAATACAAGAGAATAAAGAACTTAATATTAATGTTAACGAATTAAATTGCACCGAGCATAAACTTATAATTGGCGAAAATTACGATGCTTTAAAGAATCTTTGTACAACATATATTGATAAAAATGGTAATGGATTAATAGATATTATTTATATTGATCCACCATATAATACAGAAACATCAAAAGAAGAAGGTAACGATTATAAAGAAGAAGTCCCAGCATCAAAATTTATTTACCGAGATAAGTTTACTCGTGACGGTTGGCTTAATATGATGAATGAACGTTTAAAACTTGCCCATCGGTTATTATCTGATAAAGGGGCAATTTTTATTTCTATTGATGATTCTGAACAGGCTTATCTAAAAGTATTGTGTGATGAAATTTTCGGAGAAAATTGTTTTGTGACTTCTATACCTAGATTAACAGGAAGTCAGCGTTCCGGACAAGAAAAATATATGAATGTTTCTCATGATTATATTTTATGTTACGCTAAAAGCGACGTTTTCAAAAAAATAACTGAGAGAAATATTAATAAATCTATTTATACAGATTCTATTGGTGATTTTATTAAAGGCGATACTAAAGCTATACTCGCCGCTGCCTCACAGGGCTATTCCAAAGGAGGGGATTATGATTTTGAATATAATGGTAAAATATACAAACCTATAGATTCTAACGGGAATAGAAACAGATGGTTATGGACAAAAGCACGTATGGAAGCAGCGGCCAATTTAGGAATTTTGGTAGAAACTAATAATTCTCTTCGTATGCAGGTATATCTAAATAAGAAGTTCGATGAAAAAACTAATAAAATGGTAGAAAAAGAATCAAATCTTATTTTTCATACTGCAGATTTTATGAAGAAAGAAATGTTTACAAATCCTACAGGAACAATGGAATTAGAAAATATTCTTACAAAGAAAAAGGCTTTTGACAATCCCAAGCCTGTCGAGTTGATAAAAAAATTAATATCCTTTGTTCCTCCAAATCAAAACTTTATTGTTCTTGATTTCTTTGCTGGTAGCGGGACTACTGGACAGGCTGTTATGGAATTAAATGCTGAAGACGATGAAAATCGCAAGTTTATTCTATGTACAAACAATGAAAATAATATTGCCAAAGAAATTACTTATGAACGTTTATTTCGTATAATTAATGGGAAAGGAAGCAAAAACGAAAAAATTAAATGGGAATACAAAACAGACAAACCAACATTATCCGGTAATTCTGTTCGTGTTTTTAATATTAAACATTATCCATTGACTTTAAAAGACTTAAAGAAAGCAGAAGAACTTACAAAAATAGCTAAAAATGAATTTGTTAAACTAAATACAGATTATAAACATAAGGATATTTTTGATATTTATAACGATCTATCTACTTTAAATCCCGAAAAAGATGCCAAATAATGCAATTAACCAACCTTCAACTGTTTGCTGTAAATCAAATACTGGATTTGTATAATTCAACACATAAAACATGTTGTGAATTTAAGTCCCCAACAGGTTCCGGGAAGACATTAATGGCATCTTATTTTATTTCTGCACTAATTGATCGTTATATTGATAAAAAATTTATTTTTGTTATTGCAACTCCATCATCTTCTGATTTACCCCTATTTTTTGAACAAAAATTAAATAAATATAAATCAGATTTACCCTTCTCTGGATTTTACGTTGAATATATTCAATCCCCATCATCTGCAAAAACCGACAAAACAGAATGGACGCCAAAAATAGTTCCAGAGCAAAACAAAGTTTATATATTTGGTAAAGCATCTTTTGGCAAAGGACGTATATTATCCGAACGCGGTATAATAGACGATTTTATACTATCTGCCATTGATCAAGGCTTTCAATTGATATATATCCGAGACGAAGCCCATATAGGCGGAAATACAGATAATACAGAAGAAGCTAAAAAGTTTGAAAGTCTTATGACTAATAATGCGTCTTTTGTTCTTAAAATGACCGCAACACCAAATTATAAAGATTTAACCACTCAAAAGGTTATTTTAAGCGAGACAGACTTAAATAATCCAAACAAAAATGATGGCAAATATCTATTAAAGACAGAGCCTTGCACATTGCTAAAATCTGATATGGAAGACGATAAAATCTTGGAAGATGCTATTACGAATTTTAAATATGTTAAAGAAGAATATAAAAAGCTTGATATAAACATACATCCTGCAATGTTAATCCAGGTCGATAATGATTCATATACAGACAAAAATAAGGCCGCAGAGTTTGAAAAATCCATTACAGCTATAAAATTGGCTTTGTCGGCCGCAGGTTTATCGTGGGCGCAATATTTTGGAGATAATAATAAGGAATCTAGTAAAGTATATAAAGACAAGTTTACGCTAGATGACCTGACAGAAAATAATAATGATATCGACGTAATCATATTTAAAATCGGACCTTCAACTGGTTGGGATATACCACGAGCATGTATGTTGGTTCAATTACGTAACGTTTCATCAAAAAGTCTTAATACTCAAACAATTGGACGCATCAAACGGAATCCTTATCCAGAGCTAAAAAAACACCCTGTTACAGATAAATATTATGTTTATTCTAATTCTGAAGATATTGATAAAGATATAAAGACCTATGATTATAAAGTTCGTGAGAAATTCATATCTGAAACCTTATTATCAATAAAAATCGAAAATTCTGATGAGTTGTTGAAAGCCAAGTTAGCTGACGGTATAAATAAAGATATACAAGATTTTCTTATAAAAAATAAAAGATTGTTTTTTCAAGAAATTAATAGCTCTTTTATAAATGAAAATGGTGAATTATTCTATAAAAAGGTACGATCAATATCAAATGGGAATGTTATTTATTCTAAGATAACTAATCCATTAATTTTCTTGCGTGATTATAAAAGAATGATTCAAACTAACAATTTAATATACAATAACATTTATCAACTTATTAATATATTTTGTGAAAGAGAAAAAATAATACCAGAGTTTTTATTTACGGTTTTGTTTGAAAAACATAAAAAAGAATTAACTGATTTAATAAACAAACACAAACTATGGAAACCAAAATATAAGATTGTTGAACATGCCTATGAACCCAAACATTATGTTGAAATTTTTGATGGACAGCCAAGGAATGAAGAAAGGGTATCTAGGGAATATATTTTTGATATAAACCAAAACGATGAGGTAAATAAGAATAAACAGCCTCTCGGTTCTGATCCAGAAATCAAAGTATTTAACAAAATATATAATTTCGCAGAATATGGTGACATTAAATTGTGGGCTAAAAACTTAACAAGCTCTAATATTAGCAGCGAATACATTGATGATAATAACAGTAAAAAACAAAGCTTTTTTGATTTTATAATAAAATTTACTAATAATTCTTACCTTTATATAGAGGTAAAAGGCAAAAAAGATATAAATGCCGAAAAAACAAAACTATTAAAAGCTGCTTATAAAGATTATTTTGATAGAATCCCTACAGATTTATTCACAAAAAGGTTGGTAATTTCTGTGTGGAAAGCTGACGAAAAAGGGTTTATAGAACACGAAACTTTCTATGATTCAAAACAGATAACAAATGATCTAAATAAACTTACTATCGATAATTTATTAAAAACATTATCACAATAATAATAAAAATTGCATGCGAGCAATAAAACAGCAAAATGATTTACAAAGAGCGTAACAGCCTAAAGGGCTGAATTTTAAATGGTAATTATTACTGTAGAAGAGCATATAGAATATCTTCAGGGCCTTAATTATTTATCAAATGTGGAAATAATCAAGATACAGAATAATCTAATTATGATTGCAAATTATGCGTCGGGTGTTGTATTAAAACCTTATAAATCTTGACTTTTTATGGGATTTATGATATTATTATTGTGGTAATGATATAACCTCTAAATTAATCTCGGAGGTTTTTTATTGACTTTCCTTTAATTTATTAATATTATTAAAGTGTGCCTGTATGGGTACAAATTGGGTCTTGACCCATGGTCGAGAATTTACCGAGGCTTTTTGGGAGACTGAGCCAGCATAGCAAATCAGCTCCCAATCTATTTTTTATCTTTTGGTTTTAACTGTTTTTTACATTCCTCCAAACTCCAAACGGGGGATTTTTTTATGGAGTTATAAGAATTGTCTGCATAAAAGGCTGTTCTAAATTGTGCACACAAAACATCTCCTTTATAAAACATTTCAATAACGACTCTATATTTATCATTATTTACAACCGCCACCCTTCTATGAGGCATCACAGTTTTATTATTGTTATCGTAACCTTGATACAATTTAGAATCTGGACTTTCTAAAGTGTATTTTATCCAATTTATATATCTTGCTCGTAAAAGATTAAACCTAGAATTCAATTTAGACTTTGGATTAGATTTATCAACACATTCAGAAAAAGCATGTTTAAACATATTTTCTCTAAAATAAACCCTAATATTGTCGGACGTGTATATCGCATTTCTGCAATATATATTTTTATAATGTTCGAAATATTCCGCTTCGGTTTTATAAATAACCATTGGTGGACGACTCATGCTTACCATCCTCCACCAGATTTAATTTTAAAAACATTAAACTTTAATTCGTTTTTATATGTCTCTTGAACTTCGTGGCCTATTTTATCTTCTAGATATTTTATTAAAACCATTTTTGAACTATCTTCATCAACGGTATCATTTATTTTTGCTGCAGTTAATCCTGTAAAAAAGTCTGCAAGTTGTAAAATGCTTAAATCTTTTGAATCCGCAGAATAAACCCCATTTACTTTTGCAAAAATGTTTGCATTCTTTAAACAATTATACAAAACAGATAAACTATCTTTTTGTCTGTTTATTTTTTTATCACAATAAATGTTATATTCATTATTCGTTTCAATCCAATGATGCAGCATTTGGTAGTAAAATTTATAAAATGCAAGCTCTGGGTAATTATCATGTTTTTCCCATACGATTTTGCTTTTATCTACTATTATACACCTAAAACGCAAAGTGTTTCCGTATGACCAAAATAAATCTATTATTTCACGATAAAAATCAAGTCCAGATTTTGATACTTTTGACCATTTTAGTTCGCCTAAACAATTGTATTTTAATTTTAAATCTTTTATTTCTGATTTTAACTTTTTTATATATTCTTTAGGCAACCATATCCCTCCAATAAGCATATATTTGGCGTCGTTATGATTTTCATGATTTATACAATCTTGATAAGATTCATCACAGTATACATTAAACTCCATGGGTTAACCTTTTTATTATGTTATACATAATTTAATAGTAGTTGCCGATTCGTAGCAAACTAATTTATAAATTCCATTATTTTATCTGTGGATTTTTGCATAGCCTCCCGGACTGGGTCGGCAGATAAGCGGGCATAGATCATTGTGGTGTTTGTGGATTTATGCCCTAGTGATTTGCCTATAATATTTATACTTGCGCCTGTTATAGCCTGATAACTTCCCTGGGTACGACGCAGATCGTGTAATCGCAGGTTTTTTATATTCGCCCGTTTTAATAAGTCTTGCCACGGCCTTTTGGGATCTTCCAAATGTCCGCTGGCAGACTTGTTGCTTGGGATAACCCAATCGCTTTCTGCGTCAGCTTTTATACTTTCCAGCAGATCTTTCGTCTGGGTTGTCATAGGGATCTGCATAGGGTCGCCATTCTTGGTATCCGGTATGTAAATTAAGCCATTCTTCAAATCTACATTATCCCAGCGCATAGAAAGCACACTATTGCGCCGTTGGCCAGTAAACAGAGACAAAAGCACATAGTTTTTGAAAACTTGATTATCTTCATTTTCCAAGGCTTCAAAGAATCGCTTTATTTCGTCAGATTGTAAAAATCTGTCGCGACTTTGTTCTGGAAACTTGCGAACAAACTCGGCCGGGTTTTCGCGGCTTTGAATATGACCCTGTTTTATAGCAATAGAATACATGTGTTTTATCAGAGACAGCATTCTGTTTGCAGTATAAGGGCTGAGCTCTTTCTTGGTCTTTTGATGTAGTTTTTCAATTTCTTCGGGTTTTATGCTCAACATTTTTCTGTTATGGAAATCTGCCAGCCTATGTTCAAAGATACTATCATCATTCCCGACCGAGCTTTCGCGTTTGTAAATATCCGAGTATTCGGGCTTGTAAACTGTTTCGTAAAATTGCTTGAGGGTTATATCTTTTAGATCTTCTTTTCGCTTTGCGCTGGGGTCTTGACCAAGTGTCGCCTGCTCTTTTAATGTATGTGCAACTTCACGAGCCTTGATAAGTTTAATCTGGCCGACCCTCCCTATTTTTATACGCTTTGGGCTACCATTAAATTTCATATAGGCATAATAAGTCTTGGCCCCCCCATAGGTCACAATCACACAAAGGCCATCCCGACTGCCGGAATCATAATAAACAGCCTGTTTGTCGGCTGGTATCGGCAGATTTTCCAGCGCACGTTCGGTAAAATTTAATTTATTATTCATCTTTTATCGCTTTTCTGATCGATAAACTTCATCTAATGTTTTTCCGTCCTTATTCTTCCATTCTTTCCATCCGTTTGAAAATCTTGCCATTATTACAGTCGAGGCAAGTGAAGGGCTAGAAAAACTAAAATCTTGTGTTAAAATATACAAAGACTGATTTTCTGGGTCATCAACAAGTATCCCTTCTTCAACCAAACGATTAGCAAACCTTTCTTCAGAGCCTCCTTTTGCAGATGCTGTAAATTCTCTTCTTGTTTTGGCCCCTTTAAACACAACAAAACCATCTTGAGTATATTCACCACTACCATAAGCGCCAAAAGTTGTTATACATTCAAAAACATCTTTTAACTTGGGCTTGTCTTCAGAAATTTTATTAAAAACTTTTAACCCTAATGTTGATAATAATGTTTCTGTTGTTTCTATATAGTCAGTAAGCTCACAAACTATACTTTCTTCTAGCTTTGGACAAATCGGCATTTGTTTGTTATCTATCATTATCGATTGATCAATCTTTTTAGCCAAATCTATAAAATAATGTTCCAAGTAAGATATATGGCCATCATTAAAACCTTCTTCTGTTTTTAGCTTTACAGCAAAAACAGTGTTCCAGAAATCTTTATTGCCAGAATGATTATATATACGATCTTTAACTCTTCCTTTACCAATATAAATTTGAGGTTTTATTTCCTGTAATGAATCTACCAATACATATAAGCCAGTAAAATCAAACAGCTCTTTATTTTCAAGAAAATCCTTTTTTGAAGATTGTATAACTTCAATTTTATCTGTTTTAATTTCTGTTTTCTTTACCCCCTTTGGATCACCATTAGGAAGAAAGATCTGAATTGTTTTTCCGTTTGTTTTCATTTTATACCCTCTTTTTATTACCTATTCACTGTCAAAATCATAATAAACAGCCTGTTTATCGGTTGGTATCGGTGGATTTTCCAGCGCACGTTCATTTATTGTTCATTTTGTTGTCTTCTTAAAGAATCCTATTATACGAAGATAATTATCCATTCGTTGTTTTAATATCTGATATCTATGAACCGTTTCTTTTTCAAACTTGTTTCTATCTGCCAATTCTTTGCTTTTATAGTCAATTTTTTCTGAAAATTGATTAGCTGTTAAATCTACAATTTGTCTCTTAATTATATTAAAATAATGAGACTCTGATCCGACTTTAATTTTGTATATATCGCCACCATAATAATCCTGTATAACCATTGACGTTACAGCACATTGTCCTTTTGATGTTGGAATATCCAAAGACCCATTACGAGATGTGTCGGCGCCCCAACAAAAATTAAAAGCCAACTCTAATATTGGAACTTTTATTACTTCCTCTTTTTTTATAATCTTATGCCAAAAGAGTCTCTTTTTTTTCTTAATCTCTTGCATTGCTACTGCATCAGAACGAAAAAAACCTTCCAATTCCAAATATAACGATAAAAATCGCTGCTTCACATTTATATCCCCAAATAGGCTTACATCGTTTGTTTCAGACAAAGTTTTTAAAAGGTCGTCTAGTTTTTTATATGCAATAAAGGCCTCTATACCACCTAAAGCAGAAATCTCTCCCTGCAATAAACATAAGCCTCGTCTCCGGATTCCTGCATCTGATTGGTGATCAGGAGGATTGTTACAAAGAACATTCATTTTTCTTATTAACTCTAAAGACGCTATAACCCTTGCTTGTTCTTTTTGTTGTGCGCTGAGTTTTAACATCTCATTATTGGAATAAAGTATCCAAATTGTAGTAAACACATACGCCGTTGTTAGAGCAACCATTGCAAAACCTTGATTGCAATTAAACCAATCTATTATATTGTTAATTGGGCACATAATTTATCCTTTTTTGCTACCTATTTGCTACCGGAAGCAGTTTTTGCTACCGTTTGCTACCAATTTTTATTAATCTTGATTAAGTTCATTATATGCTGTATAATGCAGGATATCAAGGATTATTTAATTTTATTAAGCGGCGTTAAACACCCGTCCCATTAACTGAAGGTCTTTGGTTCAAATCCAAACTCCGCAACCAGTTTTAATAAAAAAACACCAAACGGTGATTTTTATTTTTTACTATTTCTTCTTTATTTTTTTGTTTTTATTTGCATAAATTTATTCGCTTACCGTCGTCGCGCTCGTCTACTTTTTTATTCAGTATTTCTTGTTGTGCGTCTAACTTTTGTTTCATTAAAATAATTTCAGGGTGTGATTGTAATTCTTGCTGCATTTTATCCAGCACCGCACTGACCCCGTCTAGACTGGGAACAAATACTGGCATTATGCTATCCGCGGCCAGATGAATTGCTTTTTTTACATTCTCGGACTCATTATCAAATGCTTTTATATATGACGAAACGTGTTCGTTTTCATGATCGAGAGTCATTTTATATTTACAAGAATCTGGTGTGTGTGATTTATCTATATTTATTTGGAAACTTGTGTATCCCAGGGTTGCGGACAGGCTGTTTAACTGTACACAATATCCATATTCTGATGCGACTGTAGAAACCTGTAAATCATATTCCTCGTCAAAACTGGCAACAACTGTTCCGTGCAATAAATCCATTGGTTGATCTAGTTGTACAACTTTTTGTACCCATTTTGTCTTTATTACTTTTACATTTGGAGAAATCTTGTATTGCAAACAGTTCTCTGCCAATAGCAGAGAATTAAAAAAGCCAAACAAAGAAAAAGCTATTATGAGTTTTTTCATTATATTTACAAACTCACTATTGTGCTGTTTTTTTCAGGTATTCTTCTACGAATTGATTTCCAAATTGTTTATATAAATCTTCGGCCAACAAAACGGATGCGCGCCCAGATTCGAATATTCTTAACAGGTTCCCTATTCCGCCCAGCTCTGTGTTCAAAATTACAGATTCATTATTTACCGGTCTAGACAACAGCACCGCACGTTTTAGGGTTGGATATGCCTTACCCTGAATAAATGCCATTTCCAGTGGATTCAAATTCCAATGCTCATAATCCGACAAATCTGCCGCAGGATTACGGAAGAATAAAACCGTTTGTGCCTGACCGCGCACTACATCACCTATTCCCAGCTTGTCCAGAACATTTGCGCGTTGGAATGCTGCCATGTATGCTTGTCTGTTTTTTCTTCCTTCTTGCAGGCCGGCAACAAAGTTGTCCCGGAACATTTTATTTTCAAGCATTGGTGCGGTTTCGTCTATCATAACCAATGCGGGGCTTCCCCTGGAAACCGTTTCTGTATTAATTCTGTGCAATATATAAGAGATTACCGCCGGCGCAAGAGTTTCGTCAGCCAAAACATCTGTGAAATCAAACGTGGTCAGGCGCGAGAACAGGTCCAAAGTATCTACGTTTTCATTAAACACACTGCCATATTGTAAATCATCAACCCATTGTTTCAATGCTGGTCTCATTTTCCCATCGGACGCAAAATTTGATACCCACAGATTTTTCAACTTTCTTTGGCTTTCTTCTAAATAATCAAAATTTACAGATACTGCGCGAGCAATTTCGTCCATAGACTGTGGATCAGACTGTCCGGACAACACCATCAGCCAGCGCCGCAAGAATGCGCGGTTTGCGTCTGTATCATCCATCTTGAGCGGATTCAATTGTGTTTCAAAACCTGCCGCTATCTTGTCCTTGGTTTTTGCATTAAACGTCAAATATTTTCCACCGGTTGCCAAAGTAAATATTTCGGCCCCACGATTTCTATCAAAAAAGAATGTTTTTAATTTTGGATGCCGCATTGACATTGCGATCAAGAACGAGAACAAAGTTGTTTTACCTCCACCAGTTGGACCAATAGTCAGAGTATGTGCCACTGCTGCGGATGATTCAGAAACATGAAATTGAAATTGATACGGCGTTCCACTGCTGGTTGGAAAGACAACTAATGGCCCGGAACCCCAATCACAATTTGGAACCCCAACCGGCGAGCTGGACAGGGGGAAACTGGTTGCGGCGGTCATTGATAATAGTTTAAAAGAACGGGGGAATACATCAAACCCAGGCATCAAAGAAAACCACGATGGTTTTGCGGCGAATTTTTCAAAGACAGGTGCGACGCCAAATCCGGCACAAATTTTATTAAACTCGTCTACATGTTCTGCCAGTTCTTCTTCGGTATCGCCAGACAAAACAAACAGTGGATAATAATCCATCAGGCTTTGATTCCCGGTTACATTCTCATCCATAGAATATAATGCTTCACCAATTTGTTGGGCAGCAACTTCCTCGCTTTCGTTTTTATTTGAATCGCTACTGGCCATTTTCTGACGGATAACCGTTTCTGTTTTTGCCGACCCCAAAACGTTAAACGCACTCATACAAATTATTTCTGTTTGTATTGTTCCAACAGAATCAAAGAAATCTTCGTCCATAAAATCTGGAGATGTTTTAAAAGAGGCGACGGCCAAGTATTTTTTTGCTGTTCCGTGCGACGCCAATATTGTTCCATTTCTATTAAATTCTATTTCGTCTGCCGTCATTAAACTAGACATGTTTGCATCCGCCCTTAAAACATTTGGCTTTGAAACCGGTGATAAAATTCTGGCATAAAGAGACGCAAAGTTTTTATTCGAGTTATGTTTTAATAATGTTGGTTTATACGCAGCCATTATTGATTCAAAGTAATTTGATGTTTGTAATAATTTGTCGTGTGCGCCGCCCCTGATGCTGATTACCGCATAATAAGTATTTTTAAATATTTTTAATCCTTGGGCATTCCAGTTGTCACTGATCTTTTGTAATACCGGCTGATCAAATTCATAATTTGTGTTTTTATGAACAGAATCACGAATCATAAAAAATCTTATTGTCGTATCCGGATCTTTTATCTGATTTAGCAATTGTGCTCGAAGCTCTAAAAATTTTTGTTTGGTTGCGTCGTCGTGCATAGACGTTTGGATTCCAGCAATTTCATATGCACGCACAACAGAGCCGTCCAACAGCCCAATCGTTGCATTATCAGAATAAATTGATGAAAACGGCAAATAATCTGAATATTTTCTGTATCCAAAATGTGGTAAAATTATCCTTGATAAAACACCTGAATACAAATAAAGAATAAAAACAAATAATAAGACAGCACCAAACATTACCAATGCCGTTGAAGAAGACATGCCCGATACAAAAAAATTAAAAAAGTTGTTCAATTTTTAAACCCTTAAACTTTTTGGTACAAATCTTCCAAACAATCTTATTTTTGATAAAATTATTTGCATTAATTGTGGTTCTTTCTTCGAATAAACCATTAAAATAAAATGAACCAAAACTACCGACAATAAAAAATACAGTGGATCTATCGGCAATTCGAACGAGCTTGATGATATTAGTCCTATTACAGAAACAACAATAAAAACAAGAAATTGTATAACAAAATTAAAGATGGCCAAATTATAAGGCACATAAAATATGCGCGCCGGATTTGCCAAGGATTTTAATACTTCTTGTTTCATTCTTCTCTCTCCCCTAATTTTAACAAAAAATCATGGTTTTCAACAAGCACAAAATATATTGTCTCAAAAATGTTAAATTCCTTTTAAAAGGCTTCTTTTTTTATTTGTTTGTTTTAATGTTTTGTTTTCAACAAATGTTTATAAAAAGCCGGAAATGGGCCTTTTTTGTGTTGAAATCTTGTTTATAAAAAGTTAAAAATCGTTTTTAACACATTTAACGCGCACAATAAAAGAAACAATAAATATAACTATATTTTTATTCACAAAGAGATTTGAATTAAAAAAGTTCCTGTTTTTAGCAGGAACTGCATAAATAATATGTTTTGGAATTTTATCTTTTAAAGCCTTGTTTTGCTTTAAATTTAGGATTGTCTGGATCAATCAAGACAATTTGCTTTCCGCGACGAACCTGTTTAATGTTGCCACGCTTTTTCCATCCCTTAAGAGAGCTTAAAAACTTCATAATGTTAACCTTTTATTGTTTTGCCCGCAAAGTATAAATTAAAAAGAGTCGTTTGTAAAGGCTTCCTCTAAAACTTTTTTGATTTCGTCGGCTGACAGCCCTGTAGAGCCCAGGTATTGAATCAGTGGTGGCGTGGCGCGCCAAATAAAGGCAGAGTGTCCCGCGGTCTCGGGGGAAGCAGAAATGCGTTGGTCGGGGGAAAATTGAACCTTTGCATCTGGCGCGGCCAAAACGGCAAAGCCTATATTTGATCCGCACATGTCACACCCAGGCTCTATCTTTGCGACACCAAACAATTTGGTGTCCGTTCCGGAGTGTGCGACAATTTTGTTTTCTAAAAAGATTCCTGTGTTTTTAGCAACGTGTTGAGCGGTTTGTTTAACAGAAAGATCACTGAAGTTTTGAACTAAAAATTTTCCGCGAAAATCAGAATTTTTCCCGGCGTTTTTAATAAAAACAGTCAAAAAGGCCGGGGTTTTATTTGCAACTTTTAATGATAGAAAGACCTGTTGATTTGGGGCCGACATTTCAAAATGTATGTCTTTTTTTCCGGAAATTTCCCCAACATAAATAATGTGGATTGGCAGATCATAACCTTTTTCTATCTTAGAGCTGTTAGGCAGCGTTGATAATTCTGGCTGATAAACGCCATCACGAAAAACGATTGTTTCCGCGGGAAATGTTTTTATGTTGAATTCTTCCCACAAGTAGTTCATATTATTTGAATTATAAAGGATTTTATTATGGGTTTCAATTGTGGAATTGTTGGCTTACCAAATGTGGGAAAATCCACACTTTTTAATGCATTGACCGCAACCCAAGCTGCGGCGGCGCAAAACTATCCCTTTTGTACCATAGAACCAAACACGGGCAAAGTTATTGTTCCAGATGAAATTCTGGAAAAATTGGCAGTTTCTGCAAAATCTCAAAAGATAATCCCAACTCAATTGGAAATAGTTGATATTGCGGGTTTAGTAAAGGGCGCGAGCGGCGGCGAAGGGTTGGGCAATAAATTTCTGGGGCATATTCAGGCGGTTGATGCAATAATTCATGTTGTGCGATGCTTTGAGGATGACGACATTGTTCATGTAAATGGAAAAATAGATCCGCTGGACGATATTGGAACCATAGAAACAGAATTAATGTTGGCAGATTTGGAGAGCCTGGAAAAGCAAATCGCAAATCTAACAAAAAAAGCACGCGGACAAGACAAAGAGGCTGTTAGGCAACAGGGCTTAGCAGAAAAAATAAAAGCAGATTTAGAACACGGAATTCCAGCCAGACGTTGTGAATATTGGACCCCGGAATTTCAGTTATTAACAGCCAAACCAGTAATCTATATTTGTAATGTTGAAGAAGCGTCTGCTGCGCACGGAAATGAATTTTCTAAACAGGTTATTAACAAATTTGGAAAAGAATCGGCAGTGTTGGTTATATCATCAAAAATAGAAATGGAAATTGCGCAAATTGCGGACCAGCCGGAAAGAAAAATGTTTTTATCGGATTTGGGATTGGTGGAATCTGGGTTGGACCAGGTTATAAAGACCGGATATAAAACGCTGGGACTGCAAACTTTTTATACCGTTGGCCCAAAGGAAGCGCACGCATGGACGATAACGGTCGGCATGACCGCGCCACAGGCGGCGGGGAAAATTCATACCGATTTTGAAAAAGGCTTTATCCGCGCCGAAATAATCCAACCAGACGATTGGTTAAAGTTTGGCGGCGAAGTTGCTGTAAAAGAAGCCGGGAAAATGAGATTAGTTGGTCGCGATTATATAATGCAGCCCGGTGATATATGCCACTTTTTATTTAATAACTAAATTTCAGCAAGTTTATTTAATTTTTCAGTAGCAGATGCGATTTCAGAATCGATTGCTTTGACGCGACTCATTGATTCTTGGGTCATTTCTTTTACCGCAGCACTGCGGTCTGTTCGTAAATTATTAATATAATTTTTTAATTTTAATGATACGATAAATTTTTCTGCTTCGTCTTTGTTCAATGCACATACGGCATTTTTTGAATCATCAAAAACAGCCCCTATTTTCAATAAAAACTCGGAGTGTTTTTCAATTAAACCTGGATAGGTTAATGCAATTTCCGATAAAGTATTTTTTGTTAAATTATCAACTTCGGGTGGGCGATCTGTATTTTGCAATTTATTATCGCCGGTTTTTTTCCACTTGTGCCACCCATTAAATTTTCTCTGATTATATTCTTGTTCAAATTCACCACGTAGCGCGGGGTCTGTAATTTTTTTAATTTCTGATGATAGAAATTTTTCAGCGCGCGTCCGCCCACCAGGCGTTGAAATTAAAAAGTTTTTATTTATAATGTCCCATAAAAAATCCACCAGTGGTTGCGCCGAATCAATAATCTTTTTCATTACTTCGCGCCCGTCGGATTTTTTCAAAACATCATCTGGATCTTTGCCACCCGTAACAAACGCAAAACGAACATCAGAATTGTCACGCAAAAACGGCATAATTAAACCCGCGGCGCGCGCGGCCGCTTTTTGTCCCGCAGTATCACCATCAAAACAAAATGTAATATTGCGATTTGATTTGCATAAGATTTGCAAATGATCTTCGGTCAGCGCGGTGCCCAGTGGTGCGACGGTTTCGCCAAATCCATGCGTTTGCATTTGGATTGTGTCTATTTGGCCCTCGACCACAATGCTGCGATTTGCTTTGTATATTGCATCGCGCGCAAAGTTTAATCCAAAGATTGTTTGGCGTTTATGAAATAATTCTGTATCTGATGTGTTGATATATTTGGGTTCTGATCCGTCCATAGAGCGTCCGCTGAATGCGACAATTTGGCCATGAATATTAAAAATTGGAAACATTAATCTGTCACGAAAAAAATCATGCAGACCATAATCCCCGCGGCGCACCAGTCCGGTTGCAATTACATTTGCTTCTTTTTGATTGCCGAATTTCGCTGACAATAGATTGTTTTTTTGGGCAAAACCAATGCGGTATTTTTTAATAACGTCGTCTGTAAAACCGCGCCCGCGAATATATTCCAATGCGGCCCGGCCAGTTTCGTCATATAACTTTTCTGAAAATGTTTTTGCTGCCGATTCCATAATTTCAAAGTATGAAATTTCACGCGCCTGTTGTTCAGGGGTTTTTGGTTTATAGTCTGGTAATTTTAATCCAGCCTGGGTTGCCAATTCTTTGATTGCATCAATGTATCCCATATTTTGGGATTTCATAACAAACGAAATAATATCGCCATGTTCCCCGCAACCAAAGCAATGGTAAAAACCTTTTTGTTCATTCACAGAAAACGAAGCGGTTTTTTCATTATGAAATGGGCAACATCCCCAGTAATTTTGACCCTTTTTAACCAGCGGAACACGACGCCCGACTACATCAACGATTGATAGTCGCTGACGCAATTCGTCGTTAAAATTATTATCATAATTTGCCAATTATTTTTTTCTTCCCCATGCTTTTTTTGTACTAGGCTTTTTATTGTTTATCAAATCTGCTGCAGTTTCTAAATCAGGCTCTTCTTTGACGCTTACATTTACTTTATTGCTGGAAATATATGCGCCATAACGACCTGTTGCATAATATAAAATTGGTTTTCCGGTCGTTGGGTTTTTTCCGATGTCTTTGCCTTCGGCTTTTTTCCCAGCTCCGTCCAATAATTCTTTAGCGATTTCCAATGTTATTGTGTCCGCATTATATTTTTTTGCGGATGCATTTTTTTCACCGTTTGAAACATACGCACCAAATTTTCCAATACGAAATGTTATTCCATCCCCCAGTTCGTTTGGCCCATTGTTTGAAGGCTTTGTTTCTCCGTCTGCGCCAACAGAAACCTCTTTAGATAAATCGCGGGTATATTTGCATTCCGGATAATTGCTGCATGCCAGAAATGCGCCGTATTTTGATACTTTTAATGAAAGTTCCCCGTTCTTGCATTCTGGACATTTTGTGTTCCCGTCTGGAAATAAATGCACGTGCAAAGCGGCGTTAATAGTATTCATAACGTCCGGGGTCGGCACATTTTTTGCGGTACCAACCAATGGCGAAAAGGCGGCCCAAAAATCATTCAGCGCTTTGCTGCGTGCCAATTCTCCATTTGAAACGTCGTCCAACGAATCTTCGGTTTTTGCGGTAAAATTCACATCAACAATATCTGTAAAATATTTTGTTAAAAATGCTGTCAGCAACCATCCGGCGGGCGTTGGGAAAAATCTGTGCTTTTCATTTTTTACATATTCGCGATCGACAATCGTGCTCATGATACTGGAATAAGTTGATGGGCGACCAATACCAAGTTCTTCTAGTTTTTTAATCAGCGATGCTTCGGAATATCTGGCCGGTGGCTGGGTGAAATGTTGTTCTGGTAATAATTTTACAATTTTAATTTTATCGCCAACAGACATTTGTGGCAACTTGGTTTCAGTATCATCATCGTCAGAATCGTCCTTGCCTTCGGCATAAACTTTTAGAAACCCATCAAAGGTTCGTGTAGTGCCAACCGCATGAAATGTTGCCGTTTTATTATAGGTTTCAATATCAACAATAACAGAATCAAATTCCGCATTTGTCATTTGACATGCGACAGTGCGTTTCCAAATTAAATCATACAGCTTGTCTTCATCAGAACCAACGTCGACACTGGTGCGGTCCGCGGCAGTTGGACGAATCGCTTCGTGAGCCTCTTGGGCGTTTTTGGATTTTGTTACATAAATATTTGGCGACTTTGGCAAAAATTTATCCCCGTATTCGCTGCCAATATATTCGCGAATAAGCGCAACCGCGTCAGCAGACAAATTTGTAGAATCGGTACGGATATAAGTAATAAGTCCAGCTTCGTATAATTTTTGAGCTGTAACGCTAGTGCGTTTTGCTGAAAAATATAATTTACGCGCAGCTTCTTGTTGCAATGTGCTGGTAGTAAATGGGGCGGCTGGCTTGCGACTGGTTTTCTTTTTTTCAATATTTGAAACGGATGCGTTTATTACGGGCGCACCAATCTTTGCCATTATTTCATCTATAGAAACCTTGTTTTCAATGGACAATTTATCAATCTTTTTGCCATTAAATGCGGTTAGTTTTGTATTGAAATTTCCAGAATTTGATTTTTCACATTCTGCGTCCAAGGACCAATACTCTATCGGTTTAAAGGCTTCTATTTCGCGTTCGCGATCAACAACCAATGCGACCGCCACAGATTGAACACGGCCCGCACTGCGCCCCATGCTTTTGCGCCACAAAACAGGTGATAATTTAAACCCAATCAAGTAATCCAATGCACGACGAACCAGGTATGCATCAACCAAATTTTGGTCAATTTCACGTGGAGATTCTATTGCTTCTAAAATGGCTTTTTTTGTAATTTCATTAAAGACTACGCGTTGAACAGATTTGCCTTTTAGTGCGCCACGAGAATTTAGAATATCCAATAAATGCCAAGATATTGCCTCTCCTTCGCGATCAGGGTCGCTGGCCAGATATACTTCGTCTGCTTTTTTGACTTCGTCCAAAATCAATTTAATTTGTTTTTCTTTGCCTGGCATAATTTGCCATTTCATCGAAAAATCGTTTTCGGTATCAACCGACCCGTCTTCGGGAACCAAATCCCGAACGTGTCCAACAGATGCAACAACGTGCCACCCAGCCCCAAGGTATTTTTCAATAGTCTTTGCTTTTGCCGGAGATTCAACGATAAGTAATTTCATAATTAAGAGCCTTTTGCAGATAATTGTTGGTCTTTATTAATATGCGCGTTTTGCACCAAACCAAATCCGAACATCAGCGATAAAAGCGAGCTTCCGCCGAATGACATCAGTGGCAAAGGAACGCCAACGGTTGGCATTAATCCCAAAACCATGGCGATATTTATAAAGTAATAAACGAAAAAGTTCAACATAAATCCAAAACAGAGTAATTGCCCAAACCTGTTTTTAGAGGTTTTTGCAAACCAAAATAACATTCCAATAATTATAGAATAAATTAGAACCAAGACAAAACCACCAATAAATCCAAGCTCTTCACCAAACATTGCAAATATAAAATCAGTTTGATTTTCAGGCAAGAAAGACAAGTGAGATTGTGTGCCGGCCAGATATCCCTTACCCACAAGCCCGCCAGAGCCAAAAGCTATTTTTGATTGATTGATTTGATATCCGGCCCCACTTGGGTCGTGATCTGGATTTACAAAAGTTATTACACGTTCCCGCTGATAGTCGTGCAATCCCCCAAACCATACAGCTGGCGCAGCTAAAACAGTAAGAATGCCAGCAATAATAAACCATTTTCTGTGGGCACCGACAATCCAAAAGAAACCAATAGTAATAAGGCCCAAAGATACGGCTGTTCCCAAATCTGGCTGTACAACGATTAAGCCCAAAGGAAGAACAAGCATAGCAACAGGAATCAAGTAATTTTTAAATTTAGAAAGATCTATGGAGTTTTCCCAAGCAAAATATCTGGCCAACGCCATAACCAAAGCAATTTTAATAAATTCAGAAGGTTGAATATGAAAGAACCCCAGATTTAACCATCTTTGTGCGCCCATTCCAGTGTGTCCAACAAATGTAACCAATACAACAAGAACAAGACCAACAAAATAAATCAGATAAGAATTTTTTAGCCATAATTTTATATTTGCAAAAGCGGCGATAAAAAACAGAACAAACCCAATTCCCATTTTTGCCATTTGTGATAAAGCATAAGGGTGCCATCCACCAAATCCTTCGCAAGATGCAGTGACGTCCGGACCACATGTTGGCAGGCCAGCTGAATAAAGAGAAATTATAGATAAAAGTAATATCAGGCACATCATTGCAAATAGCGGCCAACTAAAACGGCTGAATCTTTCATTAAGGCTCATATTTTCTGCACGTGAAATGCGTATAGTTCTAGCCATTTTTTAGTGCCTCTTTCATTGTTTCTGCGGCTGCTAGTGCAGCTGCTCCGGAACTTCCGCTGTGTTCAGCAATAATGGCAACCGAATATTTTGGATTATCTATGGGCGCAAGCCCGACAAAAAGACCATGGTTTCTTTGTTCCCAATTCAGCTCTTCATTTGTTTTAACACCACTTAGGCGTTCTGCCATACTAATTTGGCGAACCTGAGAGGTTCCCGTTTTTCCACCCATGTTTTTTATAATCCAACTGACCCCGGCGGCGGTTCCCCCTTCTTGGGTAACGCGAGCCAAACCATTCATAACAGTTTTTATATTTTCAGGATTTAAACCTAATTTTTTAAAATCTTGTTTTTCGTCTATATTGTCTATAAGGGATGGCATAATTTCGCGATTTGTTGCCGCGCGCCCTGCCATAATTGCCAATTGTAAGCAATTGCTTAAAATATATCCTTGTCCAATACCAGAAATAATAGTGTCCCCGTGCATCCATCCGGCATGTATGTTTTTTTGTTTCCATTCGCGATCTGGTACAACCCCAACCATTTCCCGTGGCAATAACTCAAGAAGTTTTTGTCCCAATCCTAATTTTTCAGCCATGGATTTAATTGGGTTTATCCCTATGCGCAGCGCAACCTGGTAAAAATAAATATCACAAGAGTGCGCTAGGGCGGACTCCATATTCATCCAGCCGTGGCCCTTTTTTTCCCAACAATGATAAAGGTGCTTTCCATATTCCCAGTCGCCATCACAATATATTTTTTCATCTTTTGTAATAGCACCAGATTCCAAAGCGGCCAACGCAACAATAATTTTGAAGGTAGATCCTGGGGGGTACATTCCTTCAATAGCCTTGTTCATAAATGGGTTTAATTTATTATTACGCAACCCTTCAATATAGTCTGCACCATCAATGCTGCGGAATAAATTTGCATCAAATTTTGGGGCAGACGCCATTGCTATAATTTTTCCAGTAGCACATTCCAGTGCAACCCCGCATCCAGAACCATGCACAGCCAAGGCCTCTTCCATTTTTTTCTGGACATTTTGGCGCAATGTTGTTTGTAGATCTTTCCCAGGAACAGCAATAACTCGGTTTTCAGAATCCCCTTCAATTATTCTTCCAACGGCGTCCGTGTGGGTTATGGTTTGCCCAGGCTTTCCGGATAAGCTGGCATTAAAAACTTTTTCTAATCCGGATAAGCCGGTCATTAAAAACGGTGAAGTTGCTGCCACTCGTTGGTTTGTTCTGGAATCATCCAACGTTCCAACATATCCAACAACGTGTGCGGCCAATCCGCCGCCTGGATATTTTCGGCTATATCCTGGTTCCAAATGTAACCCCGGCAGGTTCAAAGATTTCAAAGTCGCCAATTGTGCCCATTTTATATTTTCACGAACAATGATTGGCTGAAATCGTCTTTGGGTTTCTATTTTCTTAAGAATTTTTTCTATTTCTTTTTCGGTTAATTTTAATTCTCTGGAAATTGTTTTTAATACAATAGAAACATCGTCGCATTCATCAGGGATTATAAAGGCACGATAAACAGCTTCGTCTTTTGCTAGGGATGTACCATCCGAGCTTAAAATTTTCCCGCGCATAGATGGATCTATGATTATACGAGAAGAATTATTTAAAGACAATTGTTTGTATTTTTTATATTCAAATACTTGCAATTGCAACATGCGTAAAATTAGAACGCTGGTTAAAACGGCGCCCCCAGTTAAAAAGAGCGCGCTGCGTCTGTCAAAAGTATATGCTATTTCTTTGTCCAGCATTCTATCCTCTCAAACATGTAGGTAAGTGGGGCATACACAACCGCAGAAATTATAAACATCCACATAGCGGTTAAAATAGGAATAAAAGAGGCCGTTAAAAAAGCTGACCAAACACTCAAGAGAGATATTCCTGTGCCTATGAAAATCATAAATATATCCACGCTGCGTAAACGTCTATCAGAAAAATTGATCACGCTTTGCAGTCCTGCCGCCGCATAGAGCAAACAAAATAATGCCGTCCAAAACAATACAATATCAAAATTTCTATCCAGCAAAAAACAACCGATCAAGGCCATTGGTATAAACTCGTTATGCTCTTTTACAATTGAATAATAAAAAATCGGAATTAATGCAAAAATTCCGTTGGGATTGATAATATTTGAAGATAACCGCCACAAAAATAATGTGGCAAAAAAAGGAAATAAAATTTTAATTATTTTCTTCATTTTTGTATAAGCACTATTGCCTCGGACATTGTTTTTGCGCCCAAAGACACAGGGACAGATTTACCATTGCCGGCATTTACTATTCTTCCAATTGGAATCCCATCTGGTAAATTTCCACCAGCACTGACAGATATTAACATAATGCCTTTGGTTGGGGAAAATTCTTGATCGCTGAACAATTCAAATACGGGTTGGGCATTTCCGCGTCCGCGTAAAAATCCCAAAACATCACTGCCTGCAACGCGTACAGGTGTGTTTGCCCCAGTATCACGAATACCGCGAACAGTTGCCCAATTTGGTCCAACGGCGGCTATTACACCCAAAAGAAACCCATTTTTTGATAATACGGTATTATTTTTTTTGATGCCGGAGGTTTCTCCCTTGTCCAAAGAGAATGTATTGCTAGAAAAAGAAGAATTTTCATAAATAATACGCGATAAAACAGCCCGTTGCGGCTGAGAACGAACGATGTCTAATGATTGTTCCAGTCTTTGATTTTCTGCGGCCAATGTAATACAGCTGGTTTGTTCAAGCGTTAATTCATCAAGTTTTTTGCGCAGTTCGCGATTTTCGCTGCGAATACCATGGCGTACAAGCATGTTTTTATTAATTGTTTTTGCAACACGAACAGGCCATGTAATCCCATCCCCGACCATGTGTGCAGCAGGCACAACAAAGCTGGCCATAGAGTTCATAATTTTGTAGTCAGGCTTGTCCAGCAAAACATATAGAAAGAACACGGGCAAAAGACAGGCCGCAATACCAGCCTGGACCTTTTTTGCTATTTTAGAAGAGGTTGTTTTTATATCCATAATGGCAAGTTTAGCACCAAGATTTAATTTTTCTACAATTTTCTTGATTTTTCGTCTTTTTATGTCAAAATAGGCAAAGCCGAAGCGGCAAGGCATTGCCGCAAGGATTAAATCATGGAGTAAAAAATGCCTAAAATGAAAACCAAGTCTTACCTGAAAAAACGGGCAAGCATAACCGCAACCGGTAAAATCCGGGTTGCCAGAAACGGCCACAAAAAATTATTGCGACACAAGTCTAAACGCGCGAATAACGCGGGATCCAAGGCGCAGTACTTGAACGATAACATGATGAGTCAGGCGAAAATCTTGTCTCCTTATGGTTTGAAATAATATAGGGGGCTAAAAAATGGCAAGAGTAAAACGCGGTACAACCGTTAAACAAAAACATAATAAAATTCTAGCGCGCGCCAAGGGCTTCTTGGGACGTCATGGTTCAACATACAGGGCTGCACGGGAAAAAACCGAAAAAGCGGGCCAGTATGCATATCGTGATCGCAAGGTCAGAAAACGCGATTTCCGTTCTTTGTGGATCGTTCGCATTAATGCGGCAGTTCGTCCACACGGGCTGACGTATTCCAAGTTCATGAACGGTCTTAAAAAGGCCGGTATTGAACTGGATAGAAAAGTTCTGGCAGAAATGGCATATATTGGTGATGCTGGGTTCGAAAAATTAATCGAACAAGCAAAACGATTTATCAAAACCGACAAATAAAATTTCGGTGGAGATATTTTGCGCATTATGCAACAATAAACCCATCGAAAGATGGGTTTTTTATTGGTGATAAAAATGAATGAACTTATTAAAGAATTAAAAAATGCAAAAACACCGCAGGATTTGGACAATATAAAATCCAAATGGCTGGGGAAAAAAAGCGAAATCAAGGCACAAATGGACGCGCTGCGGGATTTGCCTGCGGACAAACGCGCTGCGGCAGGGGCCCAGATAAACGCTTTGCGCATTGAATATGAAAATGCGATTGAAGGCGCTAAATCGGAATTGGCGGACAAATTAATAAATGATAAATTAGCCAATGATAACTTTGATATGACTTTACCAGGGGTTGGCACAAAATGTGGGGCATTACATCCGGTCAGCCTTATTGAAGAAAAATGTATAGATGCTATGCGTCGTTTGGGATTTATTGTTGCGACTGGCCCAGAAATAGAAGATCCAAAATATAATTTTGATTTATTGGATATCCCAAAGCATCACCCAGCGCGTGATATGCAGGATACTTTCTGGATAGAAAAAGATAAAAAGCTTTTACGCACACATACTACTTCGGTTCAATCTCGCTACATGATGGATTTAAAAGGGGACGAATCAAAACTGCCGATTTGTATTGTATCCCCTGGGCGCGTGTATCGTAATGAGGCCCTGGACGCAATGCACTTGGCGGCGTTCCATCAGTTCGAAGGTTTAATGGTTGGACACGGGATAAAAATTTCCGAGCTAAAAGGAACCATAGAATTTATATTAAAAGAAATTTATGGCGATGATATAAAAGTTCGTTTCAAACCAAAATTTTATCCATATACAGAACCCAGTATTGGTGCGGACATTTTGACATCGCGTGGTTGGGTTACAATTGTTGGTGCTGGGATGGTATCCCCCCAGGTTTTGCGTAATTTTGGATTTGACCCAGCGCGTGTAAGCGGATTGGCATTTGGATTTGGGACATCACGCTTGGCCGGGGAATTTACTGGTGCAAATATGCGCGAGTTATATGGTATGGATTTGCGCGTTTTCAAGAATATAAAAGGATAATATTATGAAGTTCAGTAAAAAAATCTTGGAAACATTTATTGATTTGCCAAAAGATTGGCAAGAATTAATGGAAGATGTTGGACTGGAAGTAAAATCCATAGATGGCGATATTATAAATCTGGAATTATTGGCAAATCGCGGCGATCATTATTGTTATATGGGATTGATGCGAGAGGTTCATGGACGCAATGGCGCAAAAATAAAATATGATATGGAAAAAATGACCATACCTTTGGACCAGTCAAAAAAACCAAATAATTTATTCAAAATTGAAACCGATAAATGTTTGGCGTATTCATTAACGCCTTATAAATTATCTGCGCCGCAAAAAGTTCGTCAAACTAAAGATAAATATATTTTGGATATTTTAAATGCCAGTGGCGTAAATGTTATTTTGGATATAATTGATATTACAAATGTTGTTATGTTAGAGCATGGTCAGCCAGCACACGTTTATGATGCGGATAAGATTAAGGGTAAAATCCATATTCGTGAAACAAAAGCGGGGGAAAAAGCCGCCCTGCTGTTTCATGATGGATTGACCGAAATTCCGGCCGGAACATGTGTTATCGCAGACGAAGAAAAAATACTTTGTGTTGCTGGCGTTATCGGTTGCCACGGCGCCGAGGCGGATGAAAACACGAAAAATATTCTGGTTGAAACAGCATTATTTAATCCAGTTGCAATTCGTCTAGCGTCGCGCGTAATTGGCCATACATCAATTGCCAGCCAGATTTTTGAACGTGGTGGTAATTATGACGCCATTGCCAATGGAGCCACGCGCGCGAAGAAATTATACGAACAAATTGGATGGATTCAAAACGGGGAATATCAAATTACGCCAGATACGAATCCGGTTAAAACAAAGCCAATAAAACTTGATGGTGATTTTATTCGCAGCGAGTTGGAAATAAAAATTTCTGATTCTGAGATAGAACAACGTTTATTGCGATACGGATTTGATAAAACAAAGAATGGTTATCAAATTCCAGCCTGGCGCGTGTGGGATATCAAGGGAGAGCCCGCAGATTTAATAGAAGAATTGTGTCGCAGCATTGGATATAACGCGTTGCCATCAAAGCTGCCACCGGTTATCTTGGGTGCAAAAAAAACAGATATTCAAATCAGAAAATCGGAAATAGATTCATATCTGGTTCATAACGGATTTTACGAGGTTATAACCGACAGCATGTATTCGCCGAAGCATGCCAGTGCCGCGCCAAACGGCGAGCATATAGCGTTGGAAAATTCGGTTGAGGGTGGATACGCATTCATGCGCAATAATACGATTGTCCAAGCGGCGGAATTAGTCGGCAAAAACCTGCGCGTAAAAAACCGCGAAATTCGTGCGTTTGAATGGGGCAAGATTTTCAAAGGCGATAAAGAAATTGAAATTTTGTGGGGTGTTATGAATGGTGCAAATACAAATGCCCTGACCGCAAAAACATTGATGGAAAATTTATTTAATGATTTATCTTTGACGGCAAAAATAGAATACGATGATTTTGCTCAAAGCGCAAAAGTATCAGAATGGAAATTATTAAATCCAAAACGTCGCGGGCGGATTTCTTGCAATGGTCTCGGCGTGTGCGTGTTTGGCGAAATTCATCCAAATTTATTAAATGAATTTGATATTAAAAATGATTTACCTGTGTATTTTAGTTTTGATACCAAGGGTCTGATGGATCTTGCTAGTAAGAAAACAAAATACAACAGCCCCAGCGCGATTGTTCCAAGCGTGCGTGATATTGCCGTTGCGGTCCCTTACGGCCGCAATACTGGCGATGTGGCGATGTTTATAAACAAAGAATATAAACAGGTTGCAGATGTAAAAATCACAGATGTTTATGACAAAACAAAAGAATCAGTCCGAAACATTACTTTTTCGTTGACCTTTGCGGGCGAATTTTCCACCGAAGAGCTAAACAAAATGATTCTAGAAATAATGGAATCTGCAAATAAGTTTGCAAAAAAATAAAACCGGCAAAAGCCGGTTTTTTTATATCGTTTTATCTGCTGCGTCGCACCATGGTGCAACTGGGCATTCGGCGCATTTTGGGCGCAATGCTTTGCAGATATATCGTCCATGTAAAACCATCACATGGTTTGCGATAGAATGATATTTTTCTGGGATAATTTTCATCAGCTGGTCTTCGACTTTTTCCGGTGTGTTTGCATCTTCGCTGACCCAGCTGTATCTGTGCGCATTACGAAATACATGTGTATCAACACCAATGTATGGCGCGTCCCACAAAACATTCATAATAACATTTGCAGTTTTTTGGCCAATACCCGGCAATTTCATCAATTTGTCCCGATCATGTGGTAAATCAGAATCGCCCAGTGCGCGACTGAGCCCCATAATACTTTTTGCTTTGTTATTAAAAAATGTAATTACTTTGATGTGTTCTTTTAATCCGTCTTCGCCAAGTTTTATCATTTTTTGCGGAGTATCTGCAATGGTAAATAATGCGGGTGTAACCTCATTCACTTTTTTATCGGTCGCTTGGGCGGATAAAATAACCGCGACCGCAAAAGTAAATTCATTCGTATGATACAACTCGGTCCGAATTTCCATATTCAGACTGGGTGGAACTTTTTCAAAATAAATTTCCGGTGTCAGTTTCATCTGGAATTTTTACCCATCCATTTTGTAAGAGTTGGCCAAAACGAATCTTTACTGGATATAACAATTTTATCGGCCGGTATTTTCCAGTCTATTTTCAAATCTGGATCATTGTAAATAATTCCTCCCTCGGAAAAAGTATTATAAAAATTATCACATTTATAAGCAAAAACAGCGGTTTCAGACTGAACAGAAAAACCATGTGCAAAACCACGCGGAATAAACAACATGTTATTTGCTTCGTCGTCTAATAAAACAGATACGTGTTTACCAAAGGTTGGGCTTTTTGGACGTAAATCAACAGTAACATCTAATACTTGGCCTTGGACCGCGCGAACTAATTTTGCCTGGGCATTTGTATCAGTTTGAAAATGCAGCCCACGAATAGTGCCATATCTTGAAAAAGACTGGTTGTCTTGAATAAATTTATTTTTTATACCATTATCATGAAATTCTTTTTCGTTATATGACTCAAAAAAATATCCACGAGAATCACCAAACTTTTTTGGTTCAATAATAAAAACACCTGGGATTTCTGTTTTATAAAATTTCATATTTTATGCCTTTGATATTTTTATTGAAAATTTATGTCCATCTATTTCGGTTTCATGTTCGCCGGTGCCCGATTTCATTTCTGTTATCAATGCTTCGGCCATGATTCGCGCGCGATGTGATTCCAGTGCGGCGGACAATTCATCATCCGCATTGTATTCCAACGCTATGCGATCCGAAACGTCCAATCCGATAGTTTTACGGGTATCTTGGATAAAGCGAAGCGCGTCATTTGCCAACCCCTCGGCCAATAAATCTGGTGTCAATGTCGTATCCAAAACAACAACAGCGGTATTATCAGGTAATGCCGCGCCCGTAATTCCAGATTTAACGTTCAGACGCATTTCATATTCGTCGTTCAACAAACCATAATCGCCAGGATTAAATCCAGGTTGTTTGCTGGCAGCGATAATATCCTTTAACTTACTGCCCAGTCGCGCACCGATTTTTGGTGTAATCAAATAAACAAAAGAATCAGCAACAGACGAAACATCATTTGAAAACACAACTTGTTTTACGTTCAGCTCATCACGCAAGATGTCTGAAAATTCATTCATATTTGCGCCCGCAATAGTCATTGACTGTAATGGCAAACGATTACGCAATTTATTATTTTCGCGTAGCATTTTTCCAGTTGCAACAATCGATTGAACACGACGCATATCGTTCATTAATTGAATGCTGACATTCTTTGCGTGTTTTGGAAATGATTCCAGATGAACGGATTCTTTCCCGGTTAAATTGCGATAAATAGAATCGCTGATAAATGGCGCAAGTGGCGCAAGCAATTTGCAAACCTGGGTCAGGACGAAATACAAAGTATTAAATGCGGTTTGGTCTTCGTCCCAGAATCGTGCACGACTGCGACGGATATACCAATTGTTCAAGATTTCCAAGAACCTGGTAAATTCGCGGACGGCAATGTCGGGCTTGTATTCATTTAAAGCCGCTGCCACAGAACCGGTCAATTCGTCCAATTCAGCCAAAATGTATTTATCCAAGACATTATCACCAACAGATGAATCATTGACAGTTACTTTCCCGGCATTAGCGTAAAGCGTAAAAAAGTGATATGCATTCCAAAGCGGCGTCAGTATATTTTTAATTGGTTCATTGAACACTTTACCGGCTTTATCGATCAAAACAGGTTCGCCCTTGATAAAATTACTGCCCAGCAGATAAAGCCTGATTGCGTCTGCGCCATAAGTATCAAAGATTTTCTGTGGATCTTCAAAATTGCCAATAGACTTTGACATTTTTCTTTTTTGCTCGTCCAACGTCAGACCGTTTGCCGAAGCCGTTTTAAATGCAGGTTTATCGAACAATGCGGTTGCCAAAACCATTAATGTATAAAACCAACCGCGGGTTTGATCGATACCTTCGATAATATAATCTGCAGGGAATGTTTTATCAAACTTGTCTTGGTTTTCAAATGGATAGTGCAATGCTGCAAATGGCATAGCTCCAGATTCAAACCAGCAATCTAAAACATCTGGTATGCGTTTCCATCCATCTTTTTCCAGCTTATCCAAAGTTGGACGATGCAGATCATTTATTTTTACATCAAAAAATTCTTCCATTTCTGCGATGCTGCCAAATATCTTGATTTCATCCCCACGTTTCCAAATTGGTAATGGCGTTCCCCAAAAACGATTTCTGGTGATCGCCCATGGACGAGCGCTTTCAATCCAAGATCTAAATCTTTCCCCAGCACTGGTCCAATTTACATGTTTATTGTTTTCCAACAATCTGTCGCGGATGGCGGGTACATTGATATACCAAGAATTTGTCGCACGATAAATCAATTTGGTATGGGTGCGATCATCAAATGGATAGCTGTGTTTGTATTGCTCTTTTTTTACCAGATGGCCATTGTCTTGCAGATGCTTAATAATTTTTGATGATGTATCAAAAATGTTTTCCCCGGCCCAATCCGTGACGTCCGGGGTGAAATTTCCATAATCATCAACGTTCAAAATTATTGGGAATTCGTTATCAAATTCGCGTGCAGCGGCAAAATCTTCCTGGCCATAGGCGGGGGCAATATGCACAATTCCAGTACCATCAGCATCAGAAACATAATCGGCCGGAATTATTGAATACAATTTTTCGTCCGCATAATAACTAAATAATGGTTTGTATTTTAATCCAATTAAATCAGAGCCAAGTAGTTCTCCAACCTTTTCGGCAGTTGCCAATTGTTTTTCGTATGATTTTAATCTGGATTCGGCAATTATGTATTCTGCGCCGTCTGTATCACGCATAACCACATATTTCATCTTTGGATTTACGGCCAATGCAGAATTTCCCGGCAATGTCCATGGGGTTGTTGTCCATGCCAAAACGCGGCGACCATCCGTTAATTCAAACCAAACGGTAATTGCATCATCAATAACATCTGTATATTCTTTGGCAGCATCCGCGTTTGATACAACAGTTCCAAGTTTCCAAGAAAATGGATTTACTTTGTAATCTTCATATAACAAACCCTTTTCATATAGTTTTTTTAATGCCCATATAACAGATTCCATAAAGTTTTTATCCATGGTTACATATTCTTGACCATCATTACCAAATTCAACCCAGCGGCCAATTCTGTTAATATATCCGCGCCATTCATCTGCATAAAGCATAAGGCCGCTGCGACACATATCACAAAAAGCGGCAATTCCATCCTTGGAAACAATATCAATAGATTTACATCCCGTTTGTTTTTCAACGGTTACTTCGGCGGGCAAACCATGAACGTCCCATCCAAATTGATGCGTAACATATTCACCACACATAGTGTGATAACGAAATACCATATCTTTGACAGCAGAAACACCCAAATGTCCAACGTGTGGTTTACTGCTAGGGGTTGGGGGGCCATCATAGAACGAAAAATCAATACGTGGTTTTTTTGCAGCGTTTGCAGAAAGAGTCTTGTGAAAAGTGTCTTCTTTCTGCCAAAAATCCATGATTTGGCGTTCCAATTCTGGAAAGTTTGCTTTTGGTTCGGTCTTTGGATATGACATTAATTGCTCCTGGTAATAATAAAGGGCGCACCTGCGCCCCAGCAACCGCCAAAGCGCTGTGCTGATTATTATATGATAATTATATTTTTTGTTTTCATGCGTATATTTATACAATTATTTTATTAAAAAAGCAAGCGGATCAATATGTTTTATGCGAATACGTTTTGACCATATTCTTTTAAAAACTGTTGGTTTAAAAACGCCTGATAGTCCATATCTTCTTGTCTATGAAATTTTGAAATATGTAGATAGTTTTTTAAAAGACTCTCTAAAAGATCCTTCATTCTTTTGTCTGATGCGGCAGATATTTTACTCATCATATTCCTACAAAAGGCTTCTTTTTTTCCATCGGCAAATCTCTCTAGGGTGTTTATATCGTCATCAGCACAAAAAGCATATATTTGATTAGAGTGTGCGAGATTTATCAAATTAAGATTCGGGACGGTGTTTGCGGCAAAGTAAACCTCTTCAAAGTCTTTGTTCCCCGACAAGTCAAGAGAAGTTATTCCAGAAAAGACAGTGAAATTCTTGTAGAATGGTCTAAATACATATAATCTTTCAAGTGAACAAAAGTTTTTTAGATCAATATGTCCGTTAAACAAAGTAGCATCCAAAGATAATGCGGTTAATTTCTTTGCCGCATTAATTGATATTTTATATGTATCAAATATCCTGGATACATTTTCTTTAGATTGTCTTTCTAGTAAAGTTAGCTCTGACATAATAATCCCTTTATTATTCTAAGAGCACAATAGCACAATAATATTATCTGTCAATAATTAACTGGTGCCGGCCACAGGATTCGAACCTGCGACCCCCTCATTACGAATGAGGTGCTCTACCAACTGAGCTAGGCCGGCGCGGGTATCAGTTTAATACAGTGTTTTGTTAATTTCCAGTTCTAATTTTTCGCAAAACTACGACAATTCCAGCGGGCGTCATCCCCGGAATCCGTGATAAGTCCGCGATATTTTCCGGTCTGGTATGTGTTAGTTTTTGAATTAATTCATTGGTCAGTCCAGACAGTGATTTATAATCAAAATCACTTGGGATTTTTAAATTTGCATCGCGTTTATAGCTGTTTATTTCGCGCTGGTTTCTGGCAATATATCCGGCATAAAGTTTATCAATTTCTGCAATTTTTCCGGCTTTTTGATTATATTTTTCGATGCGTTGGGATTCAGAAATTAATCCCGCATTCACAGCAATCTCACCCAGACGTACAATGGCGTTATCGCTGCGCAGGGACAGGCGAAATTCAGCGCGACTGGTAAACATACGATACGGTTCATCAATACCAATCGTAGTTATATCATCAATCAAAACACCAATCATAGAATTGGTCCTGTCTAATTGTAAATCTGCGCCTGCGGCATTTGCCCCCGCGACCAGACCCTGGGCAGCGGCTTCTTCGTATCCAGATGTCCCGTTAATTTGACCCGCAAAAAATATGCCCGGTAAATCTTTGGATTCTAATGTTGATTTTAACATTCTGGCATCAATAGCATCGTATTCTATGGCGTACCCATATCGTGCTATACGTAAATTTTCCAGACCTGGGATAGTACGCATCCATTTTTCTTGGACGTCCGCGCCAAAGCTGGTTGAAATTCCATTGGGATAAATTAGATCGCTGTCTAATCCTTCGGGCTCCAGAAAAACATGATGTGATTTGTGTTCGGAAAATCGCATTACTTTATCTTCCAGTGATGGACAATAGCGCGGACCTGTGCCAGTAATGTCGCCATTATACATCGGCGCATTTGTAATATTATCACGAATGATTTTGTGGGTTTCTTCATTTGTATGAGTTATAAAACAGCAAGCACGAGATTTACATCCATTATTCCCAAAAGAAAACCATTCATTATTTTCATCACTTGGTTGTTTTTCACAGACAGAAAAATCAATAGAATCGCGATAGATTCTGGCGGGAGTTCCAGTTTTTAAACGAAGCAATGAAAAGCCGGCCTTTTCCAGTGTTTTTGATATGTTTTTATCGGGCTCTTGGTAAGTTCCATTATCTTGCAATCTGCCCGAATCTATCTTTTCGGTACCGCGATGAACCAGTCCACGAAGAAATGTTCCAGTAGTTAAAACAATCGCCCTGGTCTGATATTTTCCATTTACTGTTTTATTTTTCAAATCTAAATTTTCAACTGGTTCATAAACAATATCCAGATTGGGTTGTTTAAGTAAATTTTTAATAGCATTATGATAGAGTTTTCGATCAATTTGCGCACGCAAAGCCTGGGTTGCAGCGCCATGTGTTGCATTTAATAATCTCCAATGAATACCGGACATGTCTGCCACAATCGGCATAATTCCGCCCATCGCGTCAATTTCTGAAACAATTTGTGATTTCCCGGGGCCGCCAACACTGGGGTTGCAAGACAGTGCGCCCAAATCTGAATCAGACTTAGTCAATAACAGTGTTTTTGCACCACATCTGGCCGCGGCCGAGGCTGCTTCTGTGCCGGCGTGCCCTGCGCCTATAACAATAACGTCATAATTTATCATGAGTTTGATTATATGTTAAAAATATTGGAAATCAAGATTTACGCCGTCTGCGGTATTCATCCAAAGAAATTATACGACCGTCATCAGGTAAATCCCCATTCCCTTCCAATGGTAATTGCAGGTCATTTCCGGCATCCAAGGGGTCTTTGGGTTGAAAATTTAAAATAAAATCAACGCTGGTGTCTTTGAATTCCAACATTGCATCAAAAGGTACGCGAATATAAAAAGGACGACCATCAAAAGTCAATGTTACACCAAATTCATCATCTGAAACATTCAGATTTGAATAAGAATATTGTAAAACAATAGTCATAAGTTCCGGATACCGCATACGCAAGAAATCTGGGACTACAACACCTGGATCGCGTGTACGAAAAGTAATATAAAAATTTGCACTATCCCCCAAGCCATTTATTTGTGCATGGCGCAAAGCATCGCGGACAACGATTTTTAATGCTTTTTCTAGTAACTGTGGATAATTTATACCTTTCATGCCTTTAGCTTACAACAGGCATTACCATTCGTGCAAGAGACAAATAGGGCATTTTTAACATTTTCGAAAATGCTGGCATCTGTGCCAGTTATCCAAACCTGGGCCGGGGTTAAATCTAGCCGATTGAATAAATCTGTACGGCTATCTGTGTCTAAATGGGATACAGCTTCGTCCAGCAAGATTACAACAGGCGTATTTATTCTGGCATTTAAAAGCTTTGCATTTGCAATAATCATTAGCATCAATAGTTTTTTTTGCTGTCCGGATGACAACATGTCTGCATTCATATCTAAATCATTACGGAACATTGAAAAATCGGACTTATGCGCACCATCTATAATCATTTTCTCAGAAATAAATTGTCTATTTGATTCCAGATAATTCAGATATTCTTTTTCTGTATCAATACAGTTTTGTCCCTTTGTAAATTTTGATTCAAACCATCCAGAAAGAACAATACGAGAGTTAGTTTCCATTTCTAAAAAATGATTCAATTGTGCAACATATGCTACGCGGGCTGCCGCAACAGATGCCGATATTTCAGAAAGCTGTTTTTCAATTATTTTTAACCAATTGTTATCTGCATTATTTTTTATAGCGAAAGCACGTTCTGATAAGAGCTTTGCAAGACGGTACACACGGCCAGAATGAACAGGATCGAATCCAGAAACCAACCTGTCAAGAAACGCACGTCTGTCAGAAGCGGATTCTGCAAAAAGTCTGTCTTCTTTTGGGGTCAACCAAACCATACGAATGGATTTTGGTGCGGCAGATAAAGGTGCGCTGTCGCCATCAATTCTCAGTTTGCGTCCCGAATCCCCATCGGCATAAGAAACCGAAAGAGATGTTTCGTTATCTAGCGTTGCATAAACAGAAAACCCACCAGCCCCATTTATTCGGGCTATTTCAGGCATTGTTGCCCCGCGCAAACCGCTATTTCCGGAGATCATGGACACAGCCTCTAAAATAGCGGTTTTTCCACTGCCATTAGAGCCGGTTATAATTATGTTTTTGCACCCCATAGGATTTATGCGGGAAGATTCATGATTCCGAAAATTAGTAAGGGTTAAAACACTTAACATATCCATGAAATAATAAAGAAAATAGGGTCTTTCTTCAACAGAATAAATTTAAGTTGAAAACAAATAATGTATCCAGTATGATTGTGGCTCAGGCCTGATGGCAGAAGGGTTATGCACCGGACTGCAAATCCGTTTATGCCGGTTCGAATCCGACTCAGGCCTCCATTATTCCAATTTATATAATTTGATTTTAAAAATAGGAAATAAATAATGAAAACACGAGTTGTTAAAATCAAATCAGGTTTGGGCAATCAAATGTTTCAATATGCCTATGCTCGCGAGCGCGAATTATTGCACGGTGAAAAAGTTTTATATGATTTATATTTTTTTAAATCAAAACAATGTAATAGAAAATTAAAAAAAGTACCCCATCTTAAATTATATTTGTCAGATTTTAATGTTTCTTTACCAAAAGCATCAATTTTAAGTTCAGTCTTTTACAGAGTTTTAGGCAGATATTATTCTGGATATCCATATGGTGAATTTCGTGCAATAAGGAAACAATTATTGTCCGAGTTCTCATTAAAATCATCATTGCCAGAAATTACAAAAAGAATATCAAAAGAAAAAAATAGCGTTGCTATTCACGTTCGCCGCGGGGATTTTGTTGGGAATAAGAAATATGATGTTGTTGGTGCGGATTATTTTATCCGTGCAGCAAAATACATGAATGAGAAATTGGGCAAGCCAGTATTTTTCGTATTTTCAGATGATATAGAATGGGTCAAAAACAATCTGGATATTTCCAAATATGGAAAGGTCGTTTTCGTTGATAATATATCGCCCAGCACAGATATGATGGTTTCAGCCAGTGCAAAGAATCATATAATTACGAACAGTACATTTCCATGGTGGTGCGCATGGCTAAATAAAAATCCTAAGAAAATTGTGGTTTCTCCGCGCAGATGGAATGGTCGCGAACCAGAGAATATAAAAAGGTCCGGAATGAACCTAAAAGAATGGATTGTAATGTAATAAAAAAGCGGGCGTTTGCCCGCTTTTTATAAAGACGCTTTGATGTTTTCAACTTCGTAACATTCTACGCGATCGCCCTCTTTCAGATCGTTATATTTATCGAAGCTCATACCGAATTCTGTCCCGACACCTACTTCTTTTACTTCGTTCTTTTCGCGTTTCAGCATCCCGATTTTACCGTCGTAAACAACAACGTTATCGCGCAACAGACGTACAAACGCGTCTTTTTTAATAACGCCTTCGGTAACGCGGCAACCCGCAACTTTGGTTCCTTTGCCAACTGTGAACAGTGTAGTAACGTCAGCATAGCCAATAAATGTTTCGCGACGTTCTGGGGCCAATTTACCAGACAAGATTTCTTTTAACTCGTCTGTAATACGATAAACAATTGAGTGATAACGAATATCAACACTATTTTGACGTGCCAACTCGCGGACAGCAGAATCAGCGCGAACATTAAATGCAATAATGATAGCGTTACTGGCGGCTGCTAGACGGATGTCCCCCTCGGTTATTTGGCCAACACCGTTGGATAATAAATCAACGCCGGCTTTATCAGAGCCAACACCTTTTAACATGTCGCGGATTGCTTCTACGCTGCCTTGAACGTCTGCGCGTAAAATAATTGGCACTACTAATTTTTTATCATCTTCGCGTTTTGCAAATAATTCTTCAAGGCTACTGCGTTTTGCAATACTGGCCTTGTTCTTTTCTTTAGTAATGCGGTAATTCGCTATTTCGCGTGTTTGGGCTTCGTTTTCTAATACATTTAATGTGTCGCCAGCATTTGGAACAGACTCTAATCCTAAAACAATTACTGGTTGGCTGGGACCAACGGATTTAACCCGTTCCCCTATAGAATTTATTAAACCACGAACACGGCCGAATGTTTCCCCGACAACAAAAGGATCGCCAATGGATAAAGTCCCCTGTTGAATTAATGTTGTTGCAACCGAGCCCAGACCCTTTTCCATTTTTGCTTCGACCACAATACCAACAGCCGGCATATCAGGGGAAGCTTTTAAATCCATAAGTTCGGCTTGTAATAAAATAGCGTCTTCTAATTTATCTAAACCGATTTTATTTTTCGCAGAAATTTCAACAGCTTGAACTTCTCCACCCATTTCTTCAACTTGGACTTCTTGTTGCAGCAAATCAGTTTTGACTCTTTGCGGATTAGCGTCAGGCAAATCAATTTTGTTTATAGCAATTATAAATGGAACCTTGGCCGCCCGAATATGATTGATAGCTTCTATTGTCTGAGGCATTATCGAATCATTTGCGGCTACGACCAAAACCACAATATCTGCCATATTTGCGCCACGGGCACGCATTGCCGTAAATGTTTCGTGTCCTGGGGTGTCCAAAAAGGTTATCATTTTCCCAGATTTAGATTTTACTTCGTATGCGGACACATGTTGAGTAATTCCGCCCGCTTCGCCAGCGACAACATTAGCGTTACGAAATGCGTCCAGCAATGATGTTTTACCATGATCAACGTGACCAACAACCGTGACAACGGGGGCACGAGGTTTTAAATGGGCCACATCTGGTACACGATTTAATAATTCTTCAAATGGTTGTGAAGACACGCGCTTTACGCTTGCTCCAAATTCTTGGGCAATTAATTCAGCTGTATCGGCATCAATAGATTGATTTTGTGATACTAACATCCCCATTTCCATCAGTTTTTTTACAACATTTCCAACTTTTTCAGCCAAAGCGGCAGCCAAGTCTTTTACAACTATAGAATCACCCAAAACAATTTCGCGGGCAATTTTTTGAGGTGTAGTGAACATTGCACGCGCTTTGTCTCGAAAGCGTTTCAAAGATGCTTCGGATCGGCGACGGTTTGAACCGCGTATTTCAATTTCTTCGTCTTCGGTACCACCAATAACTATGTCATGAATAGAAATTTTCCCCTTGGAAAAATCTTTGTTTTTGCGACCAGATCCATTTGTGCGCTTGTCATCATCAGATTCACGCATTATTTTCTGTGGGGCACTAAATGTTCTGCTGGGGGCAGTTTTGCTTTCTGAAGTTTGACGTTTATTTTCTTCCTCGACAGATTCTTTTGCAGAAAGCTTTTCTTTGACCGCTTCATACTCTTCGGCATCACGAACGATTTCGGCCTCGCGCGCGGCACGTGCAGATGATTCGATAGCTTCGCGTTTGCGGCGGTCTTCGTCGCGTGCCTTGGCGGCTTCTAGAACCGCGCGTAATTTTTCATCGGCAGCATTTTTAGCAGTGCTGGGATTTTTAGGTTCGTCCCGCAGCTCGTGGCTGCCAGGCGTGACAACACGGCGACGGCGTTCTACAAAAACGGCATCGCCTTTTTTGCTTTGAACTGCATCGGTTGTTACTGATTTACCTAGAGTAAGTGTTGCCATTATATACCTTTCTTTTTTATTCTTCGTTTTGGGTTATCCCAAATGCAACCTCGCGAGCTTTCATAACAATACGCTCGGCCAGTCTTTCGGACATATTATCTTCACCCAAGATTTCTATTAGTTCGTCAGATGCAAGATCTGCCAAATCGGTTAGGCTTCTAATCCCGGCCGCCCCCAACTTCATTATAATCGGACGTTTAACAAAGTCAAAGTTTAACAGGTCATCTTTGATTCCCAATGCATGTCCCTGGTCCATATAATCGTGTTCTATTTTTTCCAGATACACTTTTGCACGGGTTTGCAATTCGGACGCAAGTTCTGGGTTAAAGCCCTCGATTGTTTCCAATTCATGCAATTCGACAAATGCAATTTCTTCGATTGTTCTGAAACCTTCGGTTATCAACAAATGTGCAATCATTTCATCAACATCTAAACCGCGAATAAACAATTCAGTCTTTTCTTTGAATTCTTTAGTACGACGTTCTTGTTCTTCGGTTTCGTTCATAACATCAATATTCCAACCTGTTAATTGAGAAGCCAAGCGAACATTTTGTCCACGACGACCAATAGCCAAACTTTGTTGATCTTCGTTTACAACAACTGCTGCGGTATGGGTATCTTCATCAACGATTATTTTTGCAACCTTGGCGGGCTGCATAGCATTTACTATAAATACCGCTGGATCTTCACTGTAAAGGATTACGTCTATCTTTTCACCATGGCATTCATTGATAACTGGCTGAATACGAGTTCCCTTCATACCAACAGTCATACCAACAGCATCAACGGACGGGTCGTCGGTTTGAACGGCAATTTTTGCATGCGAGCCAGGTGCCCGAGCAACAGACTTGATTTTAATAATGCCTTCATAAATTTCAGGAACTTCTTGAACAAACAATTTTTCCATGAACATAGGATGAGTACGGGTCAAGAATATTTGTGGCCCGCTGTTGCTGCGCGCAACATCCATAACCAATGCACGGATACGATCGCCAGTGTTCAACCGTTCTCCGGGGATCAATTCTGTTCCACGGATATAACCTTCGGCTTTGCCATTGATATCAACAAATATATTCCCAAATTCAATACGTTTAACAGTACCATTAATTATATCGCCGATATTATCTTTGAATTCTTCGAACTGATGGCCTTTTTCTGCATCACGAACGCGTGCAGTCATAATTTGACGTGCGGTTTGAAATGCCATACGTCCAAATTCAGGTTCTGGTAAAATATCTTCCACTATATCACCAACCTGTGGATTTTTTGAATATTTGCCTGCCTGTTCGACCGTCAACATAGTATCTGGATTGTATAAAGATTCTCCAAATTCATCTGAGCCGACAGTTTCAGGGGATTCGATTACTTCAAATAATCTACGAACACTAATAGCGCCATTCTTGTGATCAATGTTTGCAGTTATATTAAATTCTTCGCCATATTTTTGCTTTGCTATTTTGGCGATAGCTGATTCTAATGACTCAAACACAATTTCACGATCTATCTGTTTTTCTTGGGACAAGTTTTCAATAGCCAACAGCAGATCTTGACGCGGCATAGACACGAACGACATTTTTTACTCCTCTTGTTAAAAGAGCGGGGTTTTTCAAGACCCCGCTCCTAAAAATTTATTTAAGAACAAGGGTATTTTATATGCCGAATCGTGTAAAAGCAAGAAAAATATGATATAATGCAAAGATGAAAGGGGCGGTTATGAGAAAATCTTTTATCTGTGCTTTGCTTTTATCGTATTATATTACGCCTGCATTTGCGGCAGATGACTGCTCTTTGCGTAAATCCGTGCCGACAGAAACACTGACACTGCAACAAGTTGTTGAAATGGGATTGTGCAGAAATCCACAAACTTCGGCTGCGTATTTATCTGTTGAATCCGCGCGATTTAATAAAAATGCGGGCTATGCAAATTATTTGCCGTCTGTTGATGCAGGGGTTTCTGCGACCAAACCATACACAAACGGATCATTTGAAGATGTTCAGTCTGGGGCCTCGTTGTCTGCCAGCTGGCTAATTTTTGATTTCGGCAAAAGATTGGAAGACTTAAACCAATTGGCCGCGGTTTGGCGCGCAACCGGATTTGATTACAGCGATACAGTTCAAAATTATGTTTTCGACGTTATTGCCGCCTATTATGGAATGTTAAATGCTGATGCAAGCGTTATTGCCGCCCAAGATTTGGTTGCTGTGGCCAGGGGGTCCAAAGACGCAGCAGATAAAAAATTCAAAGCTGGCGCAGTGGCCAAGGCAGATGTGTTAAAGGCGGACACTAGCCTGGCCGCGCGCGAATTGGAATTGAAACGCGCCCAGGGGAACCGCGAAATAGCCAAAGGCAAGTTGCTGTATTTGTTGTCATTTTCCCAAGAACAAGAAATAAAAATTTCTGATATGCCGGCTAAATTTGGAAGCTCGGCCGAATCAAAAACGATTAGTGAATTGATCGAAAAAGCGAAATCGCAACGGCCGGATTTGCTGGCGGCGGGGGAAAACACGAATGCTGCATGGCATCGCAGAAATTCCGCATTCCTTAAAAATTTACCATCTATTTCTGCGACTGGTCAGTTGTCTTATGATTTAGATGATAACAATGGCGTAAATCCAAATGATAAATTGGGTGGCAGTATAGGGATCAGGGCATCTATGCCCATATTCGCGGGATTTGCAAATATGTATAATATTCGTGCATCCCAGGCAAATTACGAACGCGCAGAAGAACAACAAAGATTAAAAGAAGATGCGGTTGCCCAAGATATCTGGACGGCATATCAAAACTATCAAACCGCCAGAAAAGTTTTGGAACAAACAAATACTTTGCTGAAATCTGCGACAGAAAGCGAACGTGTTGTTGGTGGAATGTACAAGGTTGGTCGCAGCACAATGTTAGACTGGCAGACACAGCAAGCAGAATTAGCGAGTGCAAAAATGCAAAATATAACGGCCAAGTATGATTTATATATCCAGCGGGCGGCACTGGCGCTGGCAGCCGGAGAGCTGAAAGAAAACATGGAAATTAGCGGAGAGAAAAATGAGAAAAATTAAGGATTGGGCAAAAAGACATAAATTTATAACGGCAATAGTTTTATTGTCTGTTTTAACATTTGGTATCTGGTCTTTTGTTTCCAACACAGAAAAATCAACGGTCAGCCAATATGCGACGATTGAAATTAAACGTGGAAATCTGAAGCAGATTGTATCTGCAACAGGCGAAATTAAACCAGTAAATACGATCAAAGTCGGATCCCAAGTATCTGGAAATATCGAAAAGATATTTGTAGATTATAATGACAAGGTCAAAAAGGGCGAAGTTTTATTAACAATAGACCCCAGTGTTTTACAGGCGACAGCCGATGAGTCCAAGGCAGCATTAGAATCAACCGAAGCACAATTAAAATTTGATAGTTCAGAATATGAAAGAAATAAAACATTGTTCAACGAGGGTTATATTGCGCGTTCCGAGCTGGAAGAATCAGAAACAAAATACAAAACATCAAAACAATCAGTTTTGCGTGCAAAATCACAATATGACAGAGCAATAACCAATTTGGGATACACTAAAATTATATCACCAGTAGATGGCACCATAATTTCACGACAGGTTGATAAAGGGCAAACAATAGCCGCATCATTCCAGTCGCCGGATTTGTTTGAAATAGCCGAAGATTTATCTAAAATGCAAATAGAAACCAGTGTATCCGAAGCAGACATAGGTGTTATTAAGCAGGGGCAAAAAGTGACATTTTCTGTCGATGCATATCCTACCCAAACTTTTGATGGTTCTGTACGACAAATAAGATTGTCCCCAACCACCACCAGCAATGTTGTTGTTTATACGGTTGTTATTGATGTAGACAATTCGGATCTGCGTTTGATGCCGGGCATGACCGCGTTTGTTACAATTATGATTGAAGAAAGGAATAATGTTTGGAAAGCACAAAATGCAGCATTTTTACTGCGTAATTTTGATGAAATAATTGAAAATAGCGCAGATAAAAAAACATCTGAATACTTTGCAATCCAAAGGGCAGATTCCAAAACCCCGATATTAATTCCATATAAAAAGGGCCTGGTGACAGCAACCGAAACAGAAATTATTTCGGATAGAATTCAAAAGGGGGATAAAATAATTACTGGGAAAACAGGACAAAAATCAGGCGCAACCGGCGGAATGATGGGCGGCAATCATGGTGGCAGTGGCGGACCTGGTGGTCCAGGTATGTAAGGTATAAAATGAAAAAAGAACCATTGGTAATTTCACTGCAAAAAATAAACAAAAGCTTTCCCATAGAAAGCGGCGGGGAACAACACGTTTTATTTGATGTCAGTTTTGATATTCACGCCGGGGAATTTGTTTCAATTATGGGCCCGTCTGGCAGTGGGAAATCAACCTGTATGAATATAATTGGTGCGCTGGATACACCAACCAGTGGTACATACAAACTTTATGGGAATGATATAACCCACATGAGTCCTGATGAATTGGCCATGGCCAGAAATGAATACATCGGTTTTGTGTTTCAGAATTTTAATTTGCTTACCAAACGCAGTGTATTGGATAATGTAATGTTGCCGTTGATGTATCGTGGTGTATTGCCAACGGAACGTACATCACGCGCCAGGGAAATGCTGGCTTCGGTCGGGCTGGAAAATTTTGAATCATATTTACCCCCACAATTGTCCGGCGGAATGCGCCAACGTGTTGCAATCGCGCGTGCATTGGCGGGGCAACCAAAATTGATACTGGCGGACGAACCAACTGGAAATCTGGACAGCAAAATGGGCAATGAAATTTTGCAAATGTTCAAAAAATTAAACAAAGAAATGGGTATAACAATTGTAATGATTACCCACGAATTTGAAATAGCAAAATATACAAACAGACTTATACATATCCGTGATGGGAAAATAACCCATGATGGCCCAGTCCCAAAAACCGAAAGGAAATTGTGATGATTATTGATACGACAAATGCTTTATTAAAAAATTTTTATTACGCAATGGATTTTCCGTCGGCCTGGTCTTCTTCAGCGTTAGATTTGGATAATACTTTAAGTATGGCTGGATATAATATCCCAAAATTCTTTCATGATTATAAATTACCAGATTCAAAAGAATCATTAGAACAAGAATCCAATAAAATGTGGTTGTTTTCTTCGCCTCAATATAATATTTCAAGAATAGAAACTTTATTGGGTAAAAAAATTGAAATATCAAATTCTTTGAATCTTGAATTAGAACAAATTAAGATAGATACAATTAATAAAATTATAAGATTAACCGAAGAAATAAAAATCAAAAATCCAGAACTGAAAGATATAAGAACGCCAGAAATAATGGATAAAATTCATTTTATTCGGGGGGCTGTTTATGGATACCCGCCAGCAAATATAGAACATTGGGTAAAGAATTATAAAAATCCCTTAATTTTTAATGAAATTAATGACCATAAAAACAAGATAAAAGAAACATATAATATCAACACAGGTTTGTTAAGATTAACAAAAGAACAGGCAGATAATTTGCTTAAAGATTTAGAAGAACAATCTAAAACAAATGTTAAGTTTTTATCAGCAAAGAATAAAGTTAATGAGAAGAAGTGCGCAATGGATGATTTTGGCACACTTGATCCGACCGGTTTTCTAAGATTTACACAAGGACGGGACGATGACCTTTAACGATATCTTAAAAGAATCTTGGCTGAGTATTAGTGGAAATAAAATCCGCAGTTTTTTGACCATCCTGGGGATTATTATTGGCGTTATGGCCGTTGTTATCATGATGTCTGTTGGTGATGCCGTACAAAACCAAATAACGGGGCAATTTGCATCACTGGGCACCAATACAATTATGATTCGTGCCGGCGCGTCCAGATCCGGCGGAGTTCGCACCATGTCCGGTATGAACACATTAACAATTTCAGATGTCGAGGCATTGGGACAATTGCCAGACGTTGAATATACAACCCCCACCAGAACAGCTGGGGGAACGATAGTTTTTGGAAATAAAAATTGGAGTACAAGCGCGGTTGGATCTTATCCGGTATATCAAGACATTCAAAATATTGAAATGAATAATGGAACTTTCTTTGATTGGTCTGCTGTTCGTAATGCCAGCACTTACATTGTTTTGGGGCCAACAGTTGCCAAAGAGCTGGACCTGGGACCAGATCCAATCGGCCAGGTTATTCGTATGAATGGTGTTCCGCTTATTGTAATAGGCATTACCAAAGAAAAAGGTGGCGCAGGCATGACCAACAGCGACGATATGGTTTTTATGCCTATTACAACGCTGCAAAAGCGCGTCATAGGATCCAGATTCCCAGATTCTGTCCCACAGGTAATTGTTAAACTGGATGCGTCGGCAGACAATGCAATTGCCGTGGAACAAATAAAACAATCATTACGCGAGAGACATCGGCTAAAAGATTCTGATACTGATGATTTTCAAATTACAGATATGAAGCAGGTTATGGAAACAATGAATACAGTTACTGGGTTTCTAAAGATGCTGCTGATGGCGATTGCCAGTGTGTCGCTGTTGGTGGGCTCGATCGGTATTATGAATATGATGTTGGTCAGCGTGGCGGAAAGAACGCGAGAAATTGGAATTCGCAAGGCAATAGGTGCGCGGGAAAGTCATATTACAATTCAATTCTTATCCGAAGCCGTCTTGATTTCATTTATGGGCAGTTTGGTTGGCTTGGTTTTAGGGGTTGTATTATCCCAAACATTATTACCCAGTATTATGAATATGAAAGTACCACTTAGTGTATGGTCGGTATTTTTATCAATAGGGGTCGCAGTTGTTGTTGGAATAGCGTCTGGGGTTATGCCAGCGCGCAAAGCAGCAAAATTAAACCCAATAGACGCGTTAAGATACGAATAATTACATTTCTGGCGGTATCTTCAGTCCCATTAAATCAATTGCTGTGGATAGTGTTTGATAAGCCATAGAGACGATTTGTAATCTGCGATTTCGTGTTTCTGGATCAACATCATCACGTAAAATCGGGCAATTATGATAGAAAATATTTGCCAATTGGCACAAGTCATAGGCATAATTTGCAAGGATATCCGTTTCGCGACGATCAAACGCAGAAAGTATGCACCGTTCAAAATCCAAAATTACTAATAACAAATTACGTTCATCTGTATTTAATTCTGTAATTTTACATGGTTTTGGTTGCGCTTTTTTTAATATAGCGTTTAGTCTGACGGCAGTATAAAGGATATATGGTCCGGTGCGTCCCTCGAACTGCACAACCTGATCCGCGTCAAATATATAATCCGATTTAACATCATGCACCAGATCATTAAATTTTAACGCCGCCATTGCAATCATATCAATGGTTTCGCTTGGTAATTCTTTCCCAGATGACGCAACGCGTTCGCGCGCAGCGTCGTTTACAATTTCTATGATATCAAGTAATCCCGCCGCATTCCCATCACGAGTTTTCAGGGGACCATTTTTACCATTGATTGTTCCAAAATATTGGTGCTCTAATTGTTCTGGTTTAAATAATTCAATCATTTGCGCTGTACGAAAAACCTGTTTGAAATGCAACGTTTGGCGCACATCGGTCAGATAGATAATCCGATCTGGATTGTCGGTAATTTTTCTGTAATACATTGCCGCCAAATCAGTTGCACCATAAGTATCTGCCCCGCGTGAATTATAAAACATAAACGGCGGCATTGGCGCAGTATCTGTATCTTCGCGTACAACAACTATTTGTGCACCATCAGATTCTTGTAACAGGTTTTTATCGCGAAGCAATTTTTCAACTGGTACCAAATATTTTGATGCGTTCGCTTCGCCCAAAGTATTATCAAACGGCAACATTCCCAAACGCTTTATAATATCATTCATTGCGTTCAATGATATCGGCATAAATTTGTTATAAAGCGCGGTCCATTTTGAGTCGCCATCTTGAAACTGGGTTGTAATTATTCTTGCGCGGTCCAAAAATTCGGGATTACTTTTTGCATATTCAGCAGCCATGGGATAAAAGTTATCCAATTCTTTTGCGGTTATTTTTGTTATGGAATTTTTTTCTATCCATGCCATAACCAATCCCATTGGACGCCCCCAATCCCCAATGTGATTGTAAGATATTGTTTTGTGTCCCAAAAACCGGGCGATGCGATTTAATGTATCGCCAACAATTGATGTGCGTAAATGTCCTATGTGCAAAGACTTTGCAACATTGTATGCGCCATAATCCATATCAATAATTTCTGGTTTTATAATATTGATATTTGTTTTTTGATTTACAGAATCAAAGATAAAAGAATCTTTTAATTTTATATTTATAAATCCAGGACCAGCAACAGATGTATCCACAATAAAATCTAGATTTTTAAAATATGGTAAAATTATATCTGCGATTTGACGGGGGGATTTTCCCAATTGCTTGGTTAAAATCATCGCAGCATTAGTTGAAAAATCACCAAAGGTGCGATCTTTTGGAATTTCTGTGCTGACAGCAGACAGGTCTGCATCGGCAAGCTCGGGGATTGTCATCAGTACGGATTTTATAGAATCAGATACAAATTGGTAGAGATTCATGGGTTAGTCCTGTAATTTTAAAAAACCGCGCCAAGCGCGGTTAAATTTACGAAGGCATTTTTGTTTCAGTGAATACCACATGTTTGCGGACTTTTGGATCATATTTCCGCATTTTCATTTTGCCCTGAGTATTTTCAGATTTTGTATTTTTAGTTTTTGTGTAAAAGAAGCCGGTTTCCGGATTATTCATCTTTATAACAATCTTTGATGCTTTTTTAGTAGCCATTTTAACAACCTTTGTATTTGCGGGTTTATTCTAAGGTACGATTTACTAAAAATCAACCAAAATTATCATCATCTTATATTTTTAAGGATAAATTGAAATGACGGGAATTATAGGTTGTTTTTCTTATATCAGACAGGTACAATTCGCGAACAGACTAAAAAGGTGTATAAATGATAAATAATATCTACGAAATGTTACATAAAGCGTGCACAGAGAACAGCACACGAACGTTTTTTGTCCGTCAGGGAGAAACATACGGCGACTTGCTGGTTGCAGTTAAAAAGCGGGCAGTTTTATTAGCGAAAAAGTTCAAAATAAAAAGGGGCGATGTTGTTGCAATTTTATCTGGTAATACTCCAGAATTCATAAAATCTTATTTTGCGATTACTTCACAGGGGGCTAAAGCACTTATGTTGGACACCGGTTTATCCCCGGCAGAACATTTGAATATGATGAAGCATACAAATTGCAAGCTGGCCTTGGCGCAAAAAGAATATTTTGTAGAAGGTGGCCCACAAATGTTTGATATTGAAACATTGGATACTACGGACGAGAAAGATTTTGTTGCAAGTGATGTAGGCTTGAATGATTTGGCTATGTTGTCATTTACCAGCGGTTCAACGGGAAATCCAAAAGTTGTAGGACTTACACACAATAATATTGTTTCGTTGGGAGAAGGATCAAAGTTTTATGGCCCTGTGATACATAAAGGTTATATGTTCTATGGATTTTTACCGCTGTACCATATTTATGGTGTGGTTATAAACATTATTTCCCCGATTTCTTTGGGTTGTTCTTTGTTATTACAACCTGTTTTAAATCCAAAAGAATTCATAAAAGATTTTGAAAAATATCATCCAGAAGTTATTCCCGCAGTACCACGTGTATGGGAAGGATTTTATAAAAAAATCATAGACGGCTTGAAAGAAAAACATGTTTATTGGTTGGTGCGCGGCATAGTTGGAATGCGTGGATTTTTAAGAATTATAGGCCTGGGGGGGCTGGTTAAAAAAATAACCAAGCCAATTCATAATATATTTGGTGGCAGGGTTAAAATTTTGATTTCCGCAGGCGCAACATTAAAGCCGCGTGTTCGTAAATTTTTCGAAAAACTGGGATTTGTTGTTGGCGATTGCTACGGGCTCACGGAAACTACGGGGCCATCGAATTTTAATTTTAAATTTAAATTGCCAAATGGGAAAACACACTATGCGGGTCCATTACCAGGCAATGAAATAAAGATTCATAATCCGAATAAGGATGGAATCGGCGAAGTTTGGGTTCGTGGAAGTTTGGTCATGCCATGTTATATTGGAAATGATCTAGCTAATGCCGAAGCATTTGAAGATGGTTGGTTTAAAACCGGGGATTTGGGAAAGCTTGATAATAAAAAACGGTTGGTTATAAAGGGGCGTCAGAAACAAGTAATTGTTTTGGATTCTGGAAAGAATATATATCCAGACGAATTGGAAGATTTGTACTTGCAAAATGATGACATTTTGGCGGTCGCGGTTTTAGAGCGCATTATAAACGGCAAAGTTGTTGCTTATGGGGTGTTCCAGGTAAAGCCGGGCACCAGTGTAGCCAAGGTCGCATTACTGTTAAAGGCATCAAATTTGGCTATTGCGCCATATAAATGGGTCAGTCATTTTGCAATAACCGAAGAAGATTTGCCAATGACCAGTGCAAAGAAAACAAAACATCACGAAATTGCAGCAATGCTGGATCGTGGAGAATTTAAAAATATATCGGAATAAAAATATAGAAAGATAAAAAAAGACGACATTAAAAAATGTCGTCTTTTTATTGTTTAATATTAGCCTATTAATAACGATTATTTTTGCATCGTACCAATTTTGCTGTTGAGCGATTCAATATTTTCTTTCAACCCTTTAATCTGATTATTATAATCCTCTTTTTGAGTCGCGAGTTCTTTTTTTATTGTTTCTATTTCACCGTACAAATTCTTCTTCAGAGAATCCATATTAGAACTTATGGTATCTAATGATTTTTTTAATTCTTCTGAATTATTAGCACAACATTTTTGTTTAACGTCTTCCACATTAGAATTTGTAACCTCTAATGATTTTTTTAATTCTTCTGTATTAATAGCACATTTTTGTTTAAAAGAGTCCATATTAGAGTTTGTAACTTCTAATGATTTTTTTAATTCTTCTGTATTATCAGAAGTTTGTTTGACAGATTCCACAGCCTCTACTGTTTTAGAAAGGTCTGATAATTTAGTTTCTAAACTAGAAATTTTAGACTTTAAAGCTGAATCAGTTATAGCAGTGTCTTTAGATGTGTTGACTTTTTTGCTAGTTGAAGCGGTAGAGTTTTTTACATCAATTGCTTTATTAAATGATGTGGCGGCTGATGCAGTTGCACAAACAGATACCAATAATGCAACCATAGATATTTTTTTTAACATAATTAATCCTTTTTTTTATGTTTCCAGTCCATAATTCTATCATAATTAAGTTAAAATTTAAAGGAAATATCTGATGACGTGTGCGATATAGTGATTCTTTTTTTCCAAAATCAATATATCAAAAATAAAATGCCCCGTTTGGGGCATTTAATTTTGGTGGATGATGAGGGACTCGAACCCCCGACCTACTGGATGTAAACCAGCCGCTCTACCAACTGAGCCAATCATCCAAAGCCATTATTCTGGCAATGGCATTCCAGCCGTTGCGGCGGACATAACCTTGTCAATTATATCATCGGCCTTGGCTTTTGCATCATTAAATGCTGCAGAAATCAAAGCGGTTATTGTCCCTAAATCCTCTTTTACCATATCTGGATTTAATGTCAATTTAATTAAGTCGTATTTGCCGCTCATTTCAACAATGACCAGACCATTGCCTGCGATACCTTTGACACTAGTTTTTCCCAATTGTTCTTGGGCATCAGAAACTTTGCTTTGCAATTGCTTGGCTTGTTCCATTAATGCTTTCATGTCCATTATTTCTTCTCCTCGGCCCCAGTTTTTTGATTTATTCCGACCATAGACAGACGGGTTTTGCCGCGTTTATCAACGCCCAGATATTTTACAAACACTTTGTCGCCTTCTTTGATTTTGGCTTCTTCAATTGTATTCAGGCGTTCGCCAGTTATTTCAGAAATATGAACCAATGATTCAAAATTTCCGTTCATAATTTTAACGAACAGACCAAAATCTTTCATCCCAGACACAACGCCCGCATAAATCTGACCAACTTCCGGTTCAGCTGTAATGGCCTTGATACGAGCCATTGCATTTTCTGCATCGGCTTTGTCGGTTGCCATAATTTTAACCGTGCCATCGTCTGTCAAATCAATGCTGGTATTTGTTTCTTTGGTTAATGCCTGGATAACACTGCCGCCCTTGCCAATTACTTCACGGATTTTATCAGGATTGATTTTCATGGTAAAGGTTTGTGGTGCATATTCAGACAATTCTTTGCGTGGTGTTTTTATTGCCTTGGTCATGATTCCCAATATATGTAAACGACCATCGCGTGCCTGGGCCAATGCTTGCTTCATAATTTCAAATGTAATAGATGTGATTTTGATATCCATTTGTAAAGCTGTGACACCCTTATCCGTACCAGTTACTTTGAAATCCATGTCCCCCAAATGATCCTCGTCGCCCATGATATCGGTAAGTACTTCAAATTCATTGCCTTCTTTGATCAATCCCATTGCAATGCCTGCAACTGGTCTGGTCATTGGAACACCACCGTCCATCAATGCCAATGTTGTTCCGCAAACGGTCGCCATAGAAGAGCTGCCGTTAGATTCCAACACATCGGATACTGCACGAATTGTGTAATCAAATTTTTCTTTGGATGGCAACATAGGGTTAATAGCGCGCCATGCTAATTTCCCGTGTCCCAGTTCACGACGTTTTGGCGCGCCAATGCGGCCAATTTCACCAACAGAAAATGGAGGGAAGTTATAATCTAAGATAAAGCGATCATCAAATGCCCCGTCCAAAGATTCGTTTGGACGTGCGTCTTTATCATTACCCAATGTTAATGTGACCAAAGCCTGGGTTTCGCCACGTGTAAATAATGCCGAACCATGTGTGCGTGGCAGGACACCAACTTCGACCTCGATTGGGCGAACAGTTTTAGAATCACGACCATCAATACGTGGTTTTTTATCCAAGATATCACGACGCATAATGCGTGCGGTAATCGCTTCTATGATTTCCCCAGCCCACGCTTTCTGTAAATCGGTTGCGTCGGCAATTGATGCGCGTGCATCGGCTTTAATCGCGTCCATTGCTGCATATCTTTCCATTTTGGCGGAAATTTTTAATGCTTCGGAAATCTGGTCAGCAAATCTTTCCAAATCAGATTCCAAAGATTTGTATTCTGGCGAACGTTCAGAAACCGTCCATGCGGCATTTCCAACTTTTTCTTTTAATTCGTTAATTGCTGCAATAATAGGCTGGAATGCATCAAAGCCGAATTTTACCGCACCCAACATTTCGTCTTCGGTCAGTTCCCCTGCTTCGGATTCAACCATTAATACGCCGTCTTTGGTTCCAGCAACAACCAGTTCCAATTCTGAATCTGCAATTTCTTTCTTAGATGGATTTAATAAATATTTGCCGTCAATAAATCCAACACGTGCCGCACCAATTGGTCCCATAAATGGAATACCAGAAATTGCGAGTGCAGCAGATGATGCGATCATCGCCAGGATATCGGGTTGGTTTTTCTTGTCGTATGAAAAGCAAGTAACAACAATTTGAGTGTCGTTTGTAAATGTTTCTGGAAACAGCGGACGAACCGGTCGATCAATTAAACGTGCAATTAATGTTTCGCTTAATGACGAGCGTCCTTCGCGACGATCGCGGGATCCAGGAATACGACCAGCAGATGCGAATTTTTCTTGGTAGTCGACGGTCAGTGGAAAGAAGTCTTGTCCTTCTTTGGTTTCGCGCGAAGATACAACAGTTGCCAAAACCATTGTTTCCCCCATTGTTGCCATAACACTGCCAGTTGCCTGTTTGGCGAAACGGCCAGTTTCTAGAATCAGTTTTTCACCACCAAATTCAATTTCTGAACGGATTGGATTGTTCAAGACATTTTTGGGAGCCTTGTCCCCAAGTAAACCGAATAACATTTTTTTCCCTTTGTTTAAATTTTTATTCAGCAAGAGAAAAATTATTCGTTTTTATCAGCTGACATGCGAATAAAAATGAATAATCTTTTTTCTCTTACCGCTTAATTATAATGTAAAAACATAGATTTGCAAATAAAATTAAAATCCCCTTAAACAGGGGATTAAAATGTATAATTTTTATTTACGCAGACCCAGTTTTTTGATTAATGCTTCGTAATCTGCAGCGTTTTTCTTTTTAATATAAGTTAATAATTTTTTACGACGATTAACCATCAACAACAAACCACGTTTTGAATGTTCATCTTTGTGATTCTTTTTCATGTGTTCCGTCAGGTTTTTGATGCGTTCTGTCAAAATTGCAACCTGAGTTGTTGCGGAGCCGCCATTGTCTTTATCACTGATTTTGTTTTCAGCAATAATTTTTGATTTTATGTTTTTAATAAACGTTTTAATCGACATTGATAATCCTTTTTGGTTTTAAGACGCCATTTTCAATTATTCCAATTCCAATAAATTCTTTATCAGAATAAACACGAACAGAACCATTTTCTGTAAAAGCAGATCTTGTTAAAAATCCACCATGCTGAAATAATACAGAGTCGTTGTTATCCAGATTTAAAACCGGAATGTCGCCCAGTCCAAAATCCGTTCGCTGCAAATAGTCATCTATCGCAACGCGTCCGCCATTATTAAACAAATTTTCCAGAAAATCAAGTGATACCGCATTTTTTATATCAAATCCGTTTGTTTTTGTGCGATTAATATTGATACAGGTCGCAACAGTTCCACATTTTTTCGCAATATCTCGCGCCAATGAACGGACATAAGTACCAGTAGAACACACGACAATAAATGAAGATGGGGTTATGATTTTCAAATCATAAATATGCACGCGTCTGGCCGGGATATCTAATTTTTCCCCCGCCAAGGTTAGTTTGTATGCGCGTTGGCCACTCACATGCACGGCACTGAAATTTGGTGGCACTTGGTCATATTCCCCTATAAATTTCTTACAAACTTGTTGCAGGGTTTCATTTGGTGGGCATTCTAAATTATTGGTTTGTTTAGTAACAAGCCCTTTTATATCCAGGGTATCTGTTTCGATTCCCCATTGAACTGAAAATTCGTATTCTTTTTGCGCATCTGGAATATAAGGGATGACTTTGGTTGCTTCGTTCAGTGCGATTATCAACAATCCTGATGCCATGGGGTCCAATGTCCCAATATGTCCAAATGTTTTCGCGCCAAACATACGGGCAATACGCCCCCCTGCCCCGCGACTGGAAATGCTGCTAGGTTTATTCAATAAAACGAATCCAGAATTTTTCATTTACCAAACAATGATAGTTGTGGGGATGCTTTGTCTTTAGATCTGACGATAAAAACATCGGATATTTTTTCTGTGCCAGCCTGCCCCGAAAGATTTTCATGGTTGTGTTTATGATCCCCATTGTTTTCAAGTCTTTCCAAAATCATGGTTGCGCTGGATATAACCTTGCTGGGCATTCCAGCCATTTGTGCGACATGTATTCCATAAGAACGATTTGCAACCCCTGGCGCAATTTTGTGCATAAATATAATCTCGTCATTGTGTTCTACAATTTCTACATTCATATTTTTCATAGCATCTAATGGTATTTTGGTCAACTCATGGTAATGTGTTGCGAATAAGGTTCTGGGTTTAATATCATTTAAAAATTCTAGTACAGCCTGGGCAATGGCCATACCGTCCCATGTTGCGGTGCCGCGCCCTATTTCATCAAAAATAATAAAGCTTTTATTTGTAGCGCGGTTTAAAATATTTGCAGTTTCTTGCATTTCAACCATAAATGTAGATTGTCCCGCGGCCAGATTGTCAGACGCACCAACACGCGAAAATAATTGATCACAAACACCAATGATCGCCGATTTGGCAGGAACAAATGATCCCATGTGTGCCAGAATCGTTATCAATGCATTTTGACGCAAATAAGTTGATTTCCCGGCCATGTTTGGACCAGTTAGCAAAGCAATTTTTTTATCATTCAGATCACAATCATTTTGTACGAATTGATTGCCAGATTTGCTTAATATACTTTCTATCACTGGGTGGCGGCCATCAATTATTTCAAATTCATCACCATTTGTTATTGTTGGACGAACCCAATTATATTCTGTTGTGGCAATGGCTAGCGCCATCCATACATCTGTTTCGGCCAGCAAATCAGATGTTTGCAACAGATCATCAGAAATTGTACGTATTTTTTCAATCAGTTTTAAAGTAATTTCAGATTCTATGGCAGCCGCTTTTTCGGCTGCACCGCGAACCTCGTTATCCAAATCAATCAGGCGCGCAGTCGTAAATCTCATATTGTTTGCCATGGTCTGACGATGAATAAATCCAGATTCAGGGTTCATCAAAGTGTCTGCACGAGAATTTGGAATTTCTATATGATACCCAAGTATATTGTTGAATTTTATTTTAAGAATATTAATACCAGTTTTTTGTATGTATTCCGCCTGCAGGGCCGCGATAGTCTCTTTGGCCCCATGTGCCATCTGCCGCATATTATCCAGTGCACCATCAAACCCATCAGCAATAATTCCCCCATCGCGGAAAAATGCCGGCGTATTATTTGATAAAGCATTGCGAAGTTCCAAAGCAAACGAATCAAATGTTTTGATGTTTTTGAATCTTGCACTTAAATCCAAATCTAGTTTTTCTCCGACATATTTGATGGTTGGCAAGGCGCCCATAAAATCAGATGTAGCGTGCAAATCGCGTGGTGTACCACGACCGGTGATCAAACGTGTTATCGCACGACCAGCATCTGGCAATTTTGATAATTCATTTGCCATAGATTTAAAAACATCTATGTTTAATAATAAATGGGCGATATGTTCCTGTCTGCGACGAATTTCACCGACATCACCGGATAATTGTCGCAAAAAGCCGCGCAGTTTTCGTGCCCCCGCCGCAGTATGTGTTTTATCCAAGACGTCCAATAAACATGTACCGCCATCATTTAACACAGAATCGATTTCCAAACTTTTCCAAGACGTAGAATCAACCAATAATTGTTTCCCCGCACCAAAACGATAAGGTGTGCGGAACGCAACGGTTGCACCGCGTTGAGTATTATTTAAATAAACCGATAATAATTTATCAGAAAATGTTGGTGTGCCAAAAACAGGTAAAATTTTTGATGTAACTGCATCAATATCTGTCCTGGAATATAATTTTTTATATACAGGCGTTGTAGAAAATGATTCACGTAGACGCATGATTTCTGGCGTTTCAGCTAAATCTTCGGGATAAATAATTTCAGCCGGCGAAATTCTAGAAATATCATCAAAAAGATTTGTAGTTTCCCCAATAAAAAATTCCCCCGTTGAAATATCACAACCAGAAAAATAATAACCAGATGTTCCTGATGGTGCAACAGCTATCAAAAAATTAGATTTTTTTGGACTTAATAAACTATCGTCGGTTAATGTTCCAGCCGTCATAACACGAACAATTTTACGTTCTATTTGTTTGTGCCCCCGGGATTTGGCCTCGTCAGGGGTTTCCATCTGTTCCGCCAATGCAACGCTGACACCAGATTTTACCAGACGGGCAAAATAATTATCTGCAGCATGCCATGGAATTCCACACATAGGAATATCATTACCGCGTTCGTCAGTTCCACGATGGGTTAGAACCAAATCTAGAATTTTGCTGATGATGCGGGCATCATTAAAAAAAGCCTCATAAAAATCGCCCAAACGGAACAGCAAAACAGAATCCGGATTTTCGGCCTTCATATCCAGATATTGTTTCATTACCGGGGAAAGAGTTAATTTTTCAGCCATTAAAATTAATTTTCAGATATTTTTAATTTTTCTATTTTAAGCTCGGCGTCTTTTAATAATTTTTCGCAATGAGCCTTTAACTTTATTCCAGTTTCATAAGCCCGGACCGAATCAGCCAATGGCAATTCACCAGATTCCATTTTTTTTACCAGATCCGTCAATTGTTTATAAGCATCTTCAAAAGATAGTTTATTTTCTTCCATAATATTTTCCCTTTGAAAACTATGCTACTATTTAAACTTTGTACTTTCAACTTTTAACTTTATAAAAAAGGCGCCAAAGGCGCTCTTTTTAATACATGGTTTGCAGGATGTGTTTTGATTTATCCAAATCGTCCAGCATTTTTCCACTGCCACGGGCAACGCATGTAAGGGGATCATCCACCAAAAATGCAGGCAGTCCAGTTGCGGCGCGAATCGCCATATCCAAATCACGCAATAATGCACCACCACCAGTCATTGCAATGCCGTAATCTACGATATCAGCGGATAATTCCGGGGGGGTTAATTCCAAAGCCTGGCGAATTGTATCAATAATCTTAGTAACTGTTTGGCTAAGCGCTTGCGCTACTTGTGATTCGGTAATTGTTGCCTCGCGCGGGACGCCAGACGTTATATCACGACCCTTGATCTTTAAACTTTTTTCATTTGTTTTATCTTTTGGTGCTATTGCACAACCAATCTTTTTCTTGATGTCTTCAGAGGTTGCTTCGCCAATCAGCAGATTTTTATTTTTCCGTACATAATCAATGATATCAGCATCCATTTGATCACCAGCAACGCGAACGGCATTAGAATAAACAACGCCACCAAGTGACATAACGGAAATTTCTGTAGTTCCACCACCAATATCCAAAACCATAGAGCCAACAGGTTTTTCAATCGGCAGTCCGGCGCCAATTGCAGCGGCGGTAGATTCTTCGACCACATAGACTTTGCGGGCGCCGGCGGCGTCAGCAGCTTCTTGGATCGCGCGGCGTTCAACCTGAGTTGCGCAAGATGGCACGCATATAATAATAAGTGGTGCGGTCATCATTGATCGATTATGAACTTTGCGAATAAAGTATTTAATCATTTCTTCGGCTATTTCGAAATCTGCAATAACACCATCACGTAATGGGCGTACAGCAGATATTGTGCCAGGAGTGCGGCCCAACATTCTTTTTGCTTCTTCGCCAACGGCCAAAACCTCTTTACGTCCCAGTAATCGATTTTCGGCAACCGCGACAACTGATGGTTCGTTTAATACAACCCCCCGGCCCTTTACATAAATCAGGGTATTGGCAGTGCCCAAATCAATGGCCATGTCCGAAGAAAACATCTTCATAATACGATTGTACATATTAATCTCCTATCAAAATAAGTCTATGTTTTTACTTTTCTGTCGCAATAATAAAGCAGAATTTGCAAAATGCAATTATTATCTTATACTAATCGATATTATGAGAAAAACAATAAGAAAACATAAAGACTTTATGGCCAGGGAAAATGATCCCATGGTTAAAACACCTCTTTTTATAGCTCGTTCGCGCCCAACATTGTGGGATGGGGACGCCAAATATGGTTTAGTTGTTACAAAAAAAACATTTCATTGTGCCCATGACAGAAATCGCGCAAAGCGTTTACTGCGGGTTTGGTTGCGTGCTTGCGAATCGGATATGAATCTACAAATGGACTATATTTTTATAGCAAGATCGGCGATTTTAGATGCTACATTGCAACTAGGAATAGAGACAATGAAAAAAGCTATTGGTAAATTATCAAATGAAAAAAATAGCCCTACTTTTAATTAATTTTTATCAATCTGGAATTTCACCATTGTTCGGCGGCCGTGCGGTTTGCCGTTTTACTCCGTCGTGCAGTGAATACGCAAAACAGGCGATTGAGAAACATGGGTCTTGGCGTGGAGCGTGGCTTGCGATAAAAAGGATTTTGCGTTGTCGTCCGGGGGGTGGATTTGGGTACGACCCCGTTCCTTGACATCCATTACAGATTTGCTACAATGTCCCTTGCACTTTTAAAAAAGGATACTTAATGTCATTTCGCTCAACAGTAAAGGCCATGACTAGAATTATGGATGAAATGGGACTTACTGAACTTGATTTAGAACGCCAATTTTTATTTGGTATTTATCGTAAACACGTTCATCTTTCTCGGCAAGGCGCAGTCGCGACACAAACTTTTGCAACAATGCCTGTACCAGCCCCTGCGGCACCATTGGCAAAAGCATCTTGTGACGTGTCTTCTAATCCCGCTGCATGCGCAGCAAATGCGATTCGTTCACCAATGGTTGGTGTTGCATATTTGGCCCCAGAACCAGGCGCAAAACAATTTGCAGAAGTTGGGAAAAAGGTTAAATCTGGTGATACAATATGTCTGATAGAAGCCATGAAAACATTTAATCCCGTCAAAGCAGATAAAGACGGCATAGTAAAAGAAATTTTGGTTTCTGATGGCCAGGCGGTAGAATTTGATACACCATTAATGGTGATAGAATAAAATGCCAGCCATAAAAAAAATCCTGATAGCCAATCGTGGGGAAATAGCCCTGCGTATTATTCGTGCTTGTCGTGATATGGGTATAAGAACCGTTGCGGTTTATTCTTCTACCGATAGAATGGCTTCACATGTTCATATTGCAGACGAATCTGTCTGTATTGGTCCAGGTCCAGCAAAAGATTCTTATCTTAACGAATCTGCAATTTTAACAGCAGCATTACTTACCAATTCTGATGCAATTCATCCGGGGTATGGATTTTTATCCGAACGCGCGGAATTCGTAGAAAAAGTCGAATTGCATAATTTAATCTGGATTGGCCCAGATGCAAATATGATTTCAAAGATGGGGGATAAAGTTGCCGCAAAAAAAACTGCAGTAAAATGTGGTTTGCCTGTTGTTCCGGGCAGCGAAGGCGCAGTTGATACATTGGAATCTGCATTATCATGGGGCGAAAAAATTGGATACCCAGTTATGTTAAAGGCGTCAGCCGGTGGTGGTGGTAAGGGTATGCGCCCAGTCATGAATGCATCTGAGATGGCAGAAGCCTTTCAAATGACCAAGCGCGAGGCCAAGGCCGGCTTTGGTGATGATACCCTGTATATGGAAAAATTGTTATTACACCCAAAACACATTGAATTTCAAGTTTTGGCGGACAAGCATGGTGGGGTTGTTATTTTTGGAGAACGTGATTGCTCGTTGCAACGCAAAAACCAAAAAGTTATGGAAGAATGCCCAGCCGCTGCACTGACCACAAAACAACGCGATGATATGATAGAGGTTTGTCGTGCTGCTGTGAAAAAGATGGGATATACAAATGCCGGGACTTTGGAATTTATGTTTGAAGACAGCAAATTCTATTTCTTGGAAATGAATACCAGATTGCAAGTAGAACACCCTGTTACTGAAATGGTTTATGGTGTGGACCTGGTTCGCGAACAGATTCGTATTGCCCAGGGAGAAAAACTGGGCTATAACCAGGGTAATTTGGTGCCAAATGGGCATGCAATAGAATTTCGTATTAATGCAGAAGATCCAGAAACATTTGTTCCAAATCCTGGAACAATAACAGCGTATAATCCGCCCGGGGGTCTGGGAATACGAATCGATTCTGCGGTTTATAATGGATATATAATCCCACCAACATACGATTCTTTGATTGCAAAGCTAATTGTGTGGGCCCCGAATCGCCCAGCGTGTTTAATGCGCGCACAAAGATCATTGGATGAGTTTATAATAGAAGGAGTAAAAACGACGATTCCACTACAGCAAAAATTATTACAAGCCAAAGATGTAAAATCTTTGAATGTGGACAATCATTGGTTAGAAGAATTTTTAGCCAAAGAGAAAAAATAAAAACCGCCGTTTGGCGGTTTTTATTTTGCAGGAGTGATAATAATAGATTTGGTTTTTTCGTCAGGCTTGGATTTAGATTCAACCAATCCCTTGTCCCCTATTATTTGAATAACGCGGTCAAAAAGATTTGTTGTTGCACCCGATCTGGCACCAATCGCAAGTACTTTTTTACTGCCTTTGGTCATTACAGAGATTTTAACTTTGTCCCCATCGCTTAAAAACTCGAATACCTTTTTCATTTTGATGTTTAAATCATTTTCTTCGATGAATGGTTTTATCCAGACTTCTTTCATTTCATTTGTTTTTTGATGTTTACGTGCTTCAGAGGCTTTCTTTTTTTGTTCATATTTGAATTTCCCATAATTCATAATTTTTACAATAGGCGGCACACTGGTTGCATTTATTTCAACCAAGTCCATGTCAGCATCAATTGCTATTTGTAAAGCTTGGGGGGTTGGCATAATACCAAGATTTGCGCCAGTATCGGAAATTACTTGGACACTTTTTGCAAAAATTTTATTATTCATACGCGGACCGAAATCGCGGCGAGGTTCTCTGTTAAATACTGGTTTTATAGTAGTCTCCTTTATGATCAGACAGCCAGATTCTAGACGTTTATTCTAGACTTTTCAATAGTTTTTGTAATTCTTCCCATGCAATCTTTTTGGAATCTGGTTTTAGAATCATAAATTCAAGGCTGGGGATTGAAAATATTTGAAATCCAGAGTTATTTTTAAATTTGTATTTTGCGGATAACGTTCCCAAAGTCAAGACAGCCCGAGGCATTGTTAATTCAATGAATTTATCAATAAATGGGCTGGTCAGGGATAGTTCTTCGTCGGTTGGCATTCTGCCACCTGGGGCACGCCAAAATATCAATGGGCATATTGATACAAGATTTTTTTCTAACCCAATAGCAATTAGCATTTTATTAAGAAGTTCGCCAGACACACCGGATAAAATCTGTCCGGACTCATCATCGTCTGATGATGGGGCATCGATTAAAATTAGTAATCTTTTCCCGATGGTCGGCAAAATAGTATTTTTCGCGAACATTTTTAACGGGTGATTAAATTCTGTGATTGCATTACAAAGCTCTGAAAAATTTGTTGCTTTGCCGGCGGCTTCTTGTGATGCGTTCAAGGATATCGGAGATATTGGGGCAATTATATTTTTTATAGTATTTGTATTTTGTTCAAAATCTTCTTTTTTAAATTCTTTGTTTTTCAGATAAACAGAATTAGAAAGTTCCCACTTTACGCCCGCTAGGTTTAAATCATGTAATAAATTGAATTTCATAAGATTTTTCCTTGATTTTTCACAGAATAGCGTGTAAAATAATACCTGAACCAAAAAAATACAAGGGAGTATTTTCATGAAAATGCAAAAAATTATAATGTTGGCGGGCGTAACTAGCTTGTTGGCAGCATGCGGTGGTGCAAACAAAATTGTTGAACCATCAGATTTAAACGAACAACGCGCTTTCTTTGACTTCGATTCTTCAGTTGTCACTCAGGAAGCACAAAACAATTTGTTGGGTCAATCTTTGTACATGAAACATCATGCAGATACCAAAATCCAAATTGCTGGTAATTGCGACGAACGTGGTACAACAGAATACAACTTGGGCTTGGGCGCACGTCGTGCCAATGCAGCCAAAGCTGTAATGGTTAAAGATGGTGTCGAAGCAAAACGCATTTCCACTATTTCTTATGGTAAAGAACGTCCATGGAAATTGGGCAGCGGTGAAGAAACATGGAAAATGAATCGTAACGCTACAACAACCGTTAAATAAAAAAATCCGCCGCCAGGCGGATTTTTTATAAGGACAAAGTTAAAACCTTTGTCCTTCTTTCTTGCAATCTTTTCCCCTTGAGATTATACTTTGCAGCATGAAGATCCTGGACAGATATTTACTGCGGCAAATTGCCTCGTTTTTTATAATGCTATTGCTGGTTTTAACTGGCTTGGCTTGGATGTTGCAAATTTTAGCTATGCTGAAAATTCTTATTCAATACAATGTCAGCATGGGCGGGTTTTTGGGAGTAACCTTGATGATGGTGCCATTTATCGCGACACTTATTATCCCATTTGCTTTGTTTATAGCCGTTATGTTTGTTTATAATCGTTTGATAGCAGATCGTGAAATAACAGTTATGGTTGGTGCAGGGTTATCCCCTGTACGAATCGCCAGACCAGCATTAATTTTTGCAGGCTTTTTGACGATAATTCATTTATTTTTAAGTATCTGGTTGGTCCCAACAACCCAAGAGAGTTTTTATAAAAAGCAATGGGAAATGAGATACGGATTGGCTCATCTAGCATTACAAGAAGCGACTTTTAATGAATTGGCCGATAATCTGGTGGTTTTTGTTAATAAAGTTAATAATATGGATATTTCAGGACTCATGTTATTTGATAATCGTAACCAAGGAAATCAATTGGTTGCATTAGCAGAAAAAGGAAAGCTGATATCAACATCACGTGGTATGTCTATTGTAATGGCGAATGGCTCGATCCAATCTTTGGGGGATTCATTCGTAATTGGGACATTTGATTCTTTTGATATGGATATGAATATATCTGATAAACAGGTAAAGTTCTCGTTTAAAACCAGACGGATTTCTACACCCCAATTAATCAGTGCCGTCCGTAATTATAATGAATATAAATCATCTGAATATAGATTATTGATATCAGAACTGGCAAATCGCTTTTTGATGCCGTTTATGGATATAATATTTGTATTAATCGCTGCATTGGTTATGCTAAAAACTTCACTTTTAAGAAGAAGAATCAGTTTGTCTCCATTAATTGCTACTGCAAGCATGGGGGTATCAATGGGGTTATTTATGGTTTTTTCTGGTCTTGTCGGATCATTTTCAGGATTGGCTATATTGGGCACCATAGAATTTATAATAATAGGCGTTTTAACATCGGTGTTATTTAGAAAATGAAAAAAATATATGCGGTTTGTATTTTAATACCATTTTTTTATACGGCTACTGGCGCTGCTGGTTTAGATGCAAACGCACCAAAAACGATAATTGCACCAAAAATAGAGTATAATGTTGAATCCAAGGAATTTAGAACAAGTGGCGACACAAGCATAACAAATCAAACAGGCCAAAGTATAAATTTAGTTGATGCGTATTTAAGCGAAAAAAATACCAATGTATCTGGGAAAGAAGCCACATTATATCTTTCTAAACAGACAAAAATAACCGCCGAAAGTATAGAAAAAGACGGGGATATAACAACAGCATTACATTTAACATACACAACATGTGCAAATTGTGGTGACTTTAGAGACGCGTGGAGCATATCTGCATCTAGATTGGATCATGAAAATTCGAAAATGGAGATGACTTTTTATAATCCGGTTTTATGGTTTTATGATGCTCCTGTATTTTGGTTCCCCAGAATGAGTTATCCTGATCCGCGGGTAAAATATAAAACGGGTCTTTTATTCCCATACTTAAACTCAACAAATAATATGGGTATGCAGGTTAATATACCATTCTATATAAATTTTTCTGACAATCATGATGCTACAATTACGGCGTCATATTTAACCGAAGAAAAGATTTTATGGCAAGTAGAGCATCGGTTAAACATGAATCGTTCTAGTATGAACACCGAAGGCTCATATACTCATAACAAAATGGGTATAGATAGATGGCATATTTTTAATAAAGACATGATAGAATTGGGTGATAATGCTCGCGTGAACTTTTTCCTTGATAGAACATCAGACAAAACATATTTGCAACAATATGATTTTTATAACGATCAGCCATATTTAGATTCAGGCGCACGTCTAGAATTGTTTGCGTCCAGGGGTTATACAACAGTTGATACTCATTTTTTCCAGGAACTACGTGTATTAAGTGGTAATTATACGAACCCATCTGGTGATATTTTACCTAATATTCATGGCGTCTATCAAACTGCGCCAATATTCGAAAATTCTTATGTATCATTTATGGGTGATGTTTTGGGAATCAGTAATGACAGCTCTACCAATCAAAGATTAATCGGTTCTGCGCAAATAATATCGCCGTGGTTGCTGCCATTTGGACAGAAATTAACCATTTCTGCTTCAGCGCGGTACGATGCCTATAACTTTATAAACACGCCTATTTATGGCGTTCCTGACGATTTTTCAGGGGTTAAAACCCGCTTTTTGCCATCAGGATATGTTGAATGGGCGACGCCATTTATAAAAAATGGTGAAAACTGGACACATATAATTGAACCAAAGGCCAGATTAACCGTGCAACGCAGATTAAATACATCTGGATTTGTTAATACAGATTCTGCGGGCTCTTTGCTCTCTGATGCTATGTTGTTTTCCGATAATCGTCTATCTGGATACGATCTTTGGACTAACGGAAATTATGCTGACTATGGGGTTGATTGGAGCGCCTTCTCGGCAAATGATTTGCGTTCGGAATTGTTTATGGGTCAAAGTTATGATTTCTTTTCTCCTGGAGAACTGGACCCAAATTCAGGATTTCATGATGGTGCATCAGATTATGTCGCGCGTGCAGCGTTGTATTCTGGGGAATATTTTGGCTTTTTAAACAGATTTAGATTTGCAAATGACAGTATGGGTCTGCGCCATTTAGAATCTATAGTTCGTTTGGGGATGGATGAATATGTCGAGGCTGGATATATTCGTGCAACACAATTTACAGATGCGCTGGTTTTGGATAATGTAATAAGCGAATCAGTGTTGGGTACAGGCATTAAACTTACTGATAGGCTTTCGTTGCGAACCCGTGTTATTTACAACATATCAGACAGCAGAATACAACGTTTAGGCGCGGGCTTGTATTATGAACATCCATGCTATACAATATCGTTCGATTATTCAAAAGATGGGGCCGAACGTATTTACCAAGATGGTGAAAACTATTATGGTGGTACACGATTCAAGTTCCAGTTTGCATTAAAACTTACCGAAGGGAAATAATAAATGAGGAAAATATTTTTGCTTTTTATTTTATGTTTAATACCTTATACGCTGAATGCGGCCAGTGTTATTGCAACAATAAATGGAACGCCTATAACTGACGCTGATATCGTGGCACGCGTAAAATTGATGACCGCCCAGGGACATAATTACACAGATAATCGCAAACGCGCATTGAATAATATTATAGATGACAGTGTAAAATTAAGATACGCTGAAAATTTCAAGATTGTTCCGACAGATAGTGAAATAAATAAACAATTAATACAAATGAAACTGGACAGTTTGTTCGGAACAGATCGAGAAATGGCTAAATCCGCGATCAAAGCGGATATGGCATGGCAAATTGTGATCGCACGTACAATAATGCCAACAATATCTGTTTCTAAAGAAGAAATAGCAAGCGAAACAGCAGAACTTGAACGGGCCAAGGGGTTGCCTTTGGAAATAACCTTTGTTCGTTTATTAAATATACCAGAATCTGTCGCAAAGAGTTTAACTGCCCCCAAAAATTGTGATGATGCAGTTCATATAGCTGAAAATCTTGGTGGTGCGCCACAAAAATTAACAGCACCACAATATGAATTAACCGAAGATATCCGCGCCCGCATGGCAGGATTAGACTTATTAGAATGGTCTCCGCGCCAAGATGATTCGATAATTTTAATTTGCGATAAAAAGAAGATGAAAGATTACAATCAATTGGATGACATTTTAGAACGTAATGCAGTATGGAAAAAAGCCATGTTTCAAGGAGATCAACAATTAAAACAATTGCGCAGAAAAGCAGTCGTTGTAATTATGGATAATAAATACAAGATTTAATGAAACAAGCTCTTTTTAATCTTACAAAATTAGAACTGGAAAAATTCATAACGGATTTAGGGCAATCAAAATTTCGCGCAAAACAAATAACCGATTGGTTAAATCGTGGTGCACCGGACTTTTCTGTTATGAAAAATTTGCCTGAATCACTGCGCGTACAACTAGATGAAATTGCAACCACCCTGCCCTGTGAAATTGCGCAAAAATTGGAATCATCGGACGGGCAAACGACTAAATTCTTGCTGAGATTAAACGATAATGAATTGATAGAATCGGTTTTAATGCGCACCAGCTATGGCAACAGTGTTTGTGTTTCTTCACAAGTTGGCTGTGCCATGGGGTGTAAATTCTGTGCCAGTACATTACTGGGACTAAAAAGAAATCTGACCGTAAATGAAATGCTGTCCCAGGTTTTGGTTGCTCAGTGGGCACTTCGTGGAGATACTGGGAATTCTCGCCCAAATGGAGATCCAAATAATAATGATGTATCTCATTTGGTTGTTATGGGCACGGGCGAACCATTACAAAATATGGAAAACCTAAAAGGTTTTTTAGAACGTGTAAATTCCGAATTAAATATAGGCTGGCGGCGAATAACGGTTTCAACATGTGGAATAGTTCCGGGCATAAACGAGCTTACTAATTGGGGCAAGCCGATAAACCTAGCCATTTCTTTGCACGCTGCGGTCAGCAGCATGCGCAGCGAATTAATGCCCAGCAATAAAATGTATGATTTAACCGAAGTTTTAGACGCAGCATTTCAATTTTCTGAAAAAACAGGGAGGCAACTGATGATTGAATATATTTTGCTTGGCGGAAAAAATGATTCGGAACAAAATGCAAAAGATTTAATTGATTTGTTAAAGGGCAAAAATTGTATGGTCAATATAATTCCATGGAATACGGTATCTGAACGCGACTTTGTTGCCCCCAGCGGGAACGCCGTTCATAAATTTCAAGACGTATTATTAAAAAATGGGATTCATGCACGAATTCGCCGGGAACGTGGCGCAGATATAGGCAGTGCATGTGGACAATTGCGTATAAAAAATAAAGAATAATCAAATAGTTATAAGTTATTTCACGCGAAATAATTTTACTCTTGCCCGAATCGTCAGATTCGGGTATTTTTGCGTGGTAAAGGAAACAGGAAATGGCAAAAATAATCGCATTTGCAAATCAAAAAGGGGGAGTTGGTAAAACAACAACCGCTATAAACATTGGGGCGTCTCTCGCCGCAATAAAACGTCGGGTTTTGTTGGTGGATTTGGACGCCCAGGGAAATGCTGGTACAGGACTTGGCTTTGTGCGCGCATCACACCCACAAAGTGTTTATGGTGTAATTATGGGAAGCGATTCGGCAGCAAATAATATACTTTCGACTGCCATTCCAAATATGCATATTTTACCCAGCAACCAGCAATTGTCGGGTGCGGAAGTCGAATTATTAGATATGGATAATCGCGAATATCGTTTGCGTGATGCTTTGGCACCAATTGTTGAGCATTATGATTACATTTTACTGGATTGTCCCCCTGCCCTGGGCTTTTTAACATTAAATGCATTAACTACAGCAGACTCTTTGATTGTGCCGTTACAGTGTGAATTTTTTGCATTAGAAGGAGTACAAAGTTTAATGAGTGCGGTTAATGAAATTCAAAAAAAATGGAATCCGAATTTAGATGTTTTGGGAATAGTTTTAACAATGTACGACCGTCGTTATGGTTTGACCAAGGCTGTAGAAGAAGATGTCCGGGGAACTTTTGGTGAAAAAGTATTTAGAACCGTTGTTCCCAGAAATGTAAGAATTTCAGAGGCCCCCAGCCATGGGAAGCCTGCTTTGTTTTATGATTTTAATTCATCCGGTGCCCAGGCTTATTTGCGTTTGGCAACCGAAGTTGTAAATGCCTGTGGTGATAAAGGAGAAATAAATGTCTAAATTTGGATTGGGTCGCGGATTAGCGGATTTGCAAAAAGAAATGGGGGCAATGCCTGAAATATCGGTATTGTCTGGCGCGGAACGTGTAGCCGTTCGACATATTCCGATAGTGGCAATTGGTTCAAATCCAGATCAGCCAAGAAAATCTTTTGCCGCCCAAGAATTAGAGGAATTAGCAAATTCAATACGCGAAAAAGGCGTATTGCAGCCGATTTTGGTCCGCAGTGTTGCAGGGAAATCAAATCAATATGAAATTATTGCGGGGGAACGTCGGTGGCGCGCCAGTAAAATGGCGGGGTTAGCGGAAATTCCAGTATTGGTAAAAAATATGGACGAAACAAGCGCGGCAGAAATAGCACTGATTGAAAATGTTCAACGTTCTGATTTGAATGCTATAGAAGAAGCCGCCGCTTATGAAAATTTAATGAAAAAAGCCGGGTATTTGCACGAAGATGTATCTCGTTTAATTGGCAAATCTGTCAGTTATCTACGAAATATTTTGCGTTTATCGGCATTACCAGATTCAATTAAACAAATGGTAATAGAAGGCAAATTGTCGGCCACCCACGCAAGAACATTGGCTGTTGCGGAAAATCCCGAAGCATTAGCAAAGAAAATACTTGCTGGAAATTTGTCTGTAAAAGACACAGAAGAATTAGTAAAGAAAGCACAAAGAAGCAAAAAGAGCCGTTCTTTTTCTGGAAATCCTCAAGATATGGCAGAATTTCAAGAGTTTGAAAAACAAATCAAGAAAAACACAGGCGTTTTTGCAAAAATAACATTAAAAAGAAATGGGGCAGGGCAGCTGATTTTACGTTTTACAAATCGTGCCGAACTTGAAAAAATTATAGGTAAATTACAATGAAAATTGGCATAATCGGCGCGGGCGCGTGGGGAACTGCTCTGGCAAACATTGCTGCCCATTCTGGGAATCAGGTCATCTTGTGGACACATGACGACAAAGATGAAATTAATCAAAAACACCGGAATTTCAGGTTACCTGGGGTTATTATTTCTCACGAAATAACCGCCACGGATAAAATTTCTGAAATTTCTGAGACGGATGGATGGTTAATTGCAACGCCTACAGAATTTTTTAGGGACACAGTCAAAAAACTCCGGCCTTTTTGGAAAAAACAACCAATAATTATTTGTTCCAAAGGTATAGAACCAAAATCAGGTCAGTTATTATCAGACGTTGTAAATGAAGTTATAAAAGGATCAGAAAAATACATAGGGGTATTATCGGGACCGCAATTTGCAGGTGAAGCCGCCAAGGGGAAAACAACTGGCAGTACCATCGCAGGATGCCCCAAAGTTAGGGAATTTGCACATAATGCATTAAGCAGTATTTATCTAGAAGATACATCTGATATTAACGGGGTTCAAATATGTGGGGCTGGGAAAAATGCTATCGCCATATTATTGGGATATCTAGACGGAATCGGGGCCGGCGAAAACGAAAGGGCATTAAAATTAACCCTGGCATGGCAAGAAATAATTCAATTTAGCCGGCTTTTTATGGCAAAGCAAGAGACCTTTAATATGCTTTGTGGGGTAGGGGATTTGTTCTTAACTGCGTCCAGTAAGACCAGTCGAAACTATTCCGCGGGGCTATCAATCGCAAACAAGAAAAAAATATCTGGTACGGTTGAGGGTCAGGCAGCGTTAAAATGGATAGTCAAAACAGCAAAATCAAATAATCTAGAATTACAAATTTTAGAAAATTTTTATAAAACAAATTTATCATTGTTTAGAAAATAATAGCCCAAATTTTTTAGGCTACTTTTTATAGATAATTATAAAAATATAATGAATAAATTTCATGATTTTTGATCATAAATAATGAATTTATTTGCAATATTTTTTTATAAAAACGATAGTTATATATAAATTTTATGTCAGGGGGAATGATTTATTTGTAATTGGGGGTTACGTGGTCAATCTTTATAATAAAACCATCCCCGGTTTTTGATGGAAAAAGGGTATAATTAAAATTATATTTTTTTTGGGCATTAATAATTTCTTCCTTGATCCCCGCGCCTTTCAATAAATATAGTGGGGCTGCATACGCGGCAATGTAATCCAGTACCCTAACTAGAGGGGCAAATGCCCTGGCGGTGAAAACAATGGTATTTTTTTCACAAGCAGGCATCTTTTTTAGATAGTTTTCAACCCTATTATTCACAATTTTTAAGTTTTGTAAGTCTAATTTTGATTTAACTTCTTCTAGGAAGCTTGTTTTTTTACCAATTGATTCGATTGCTATAACTTTCCACCCTAAAATTGCCAGGACAACAGATGGGAAACCAGCCCCACTGCCCATGTCTAAAACAGTAATATTTTGTGGTAAATAATCGGCCAGTTGAGCAGAGTCGTCTATATGGCGCTTTTGTACATCATTTAATGTACTGGGGGCAACCAAGTTCATTTTTGTCTGCCAAGTCTGCAGAATTTGAGAATATAGGTCAAATTGTTCTTGTATTTGGGGTGTGTATTTCATAAACTTATTATACTATGAAAAAATCAATAAACAAAAAAAAATCATTTATTGCCCGGGGCTCCCTTTTGATAGGGGGGCTAGCGGTTCTAAGCATAATTACATGGGGACAACTGCAAAAGAGCAATAAGAATAAGATTTATGTTTATCCAGAAAGCAAATTTGGGAATTATTTAGCGATAAAACATGCGGTTTGGATTGACGATTTCGATTCTGTAATCAAATTTTCCGAGGGATTGAAAGATTCTGATATAACCTCGGTCAAGGTGGATGTATCTATAGGCCAATTTCTGGCGGGAAACTTTGATTATTCTGTAAAAGCCCTGGAAAAGGAAAAAACTTTACCTGCTCGAATCGCTCTTACGGCATCTTTACTAAAAACGAATGATTGGAAAGGCGTTTATAATATTTTTGCCAAGGACAATTCACAAATTATGGCTCCGATGCGAATTTGGAGTGCAGTTGCGACAGGCAAAGAATCGGAAGCGCTGAAATTTATAAATCAAACGAATATGTCCGAAAGCTGGAAATTATTTGCGCGGGGGATGGTTTACTCTGAAATCAAAAAGCCGGCCAAAGCCAAAGAATACTTTGATAAAGTCCCCCTAGATTTCTTCAATGTAAATGATTATTTGTATTTAATGGCATTTTATGAAAAAAACGGGTTCGATAAAGCGGCCCAAGAACTACATAAAGATTTCTCTGAAACGCCGGGTGGGGCATTTGCACACTCTTATAAAGCAGAATATGCTGATTTTGCGGGTTTAAAAAAAGGGTTTAGTTTTGTACTGGTTCAGAGTGTTTCTCATACCCCGTCGCTGTCGTATTCTGGGGCATCACTTATGTTGATGCGATTGGCTCAATCCATAGGTGGCGACAGTGATGCAATTAATTATTATTTAGGAATGTATTTTTATATTTCTGGATCTGAAGAATATAGCGATTATTTTTCAAAAATAAATTCAGACAGTCCTTATTATTTATTTGTAATGATGAAAAATGCGGAAAGAACCGGAAATTTTAATAAAATGCGTTCAAGTTTAAAGGGGGCACTTGAAGAAAATCCTTATTTTATGCCTGCTTTGCAGAAATTGGTAAATATAAACCTGCAGAAAGGCCGGTATAAAGACGCATTAGAAACTGTAAATAATATATTAAAAATGCCAGATTTATCAAAGGAAGGATCTGAAAAAATAAAATCTTATTTATTACTTATGCGGGCACGAGTTTATTTGGCGAATTCGAATTTTAATAGCGCCCAGGATGATATTTTAAAAGCTGGGGATTTAACCAAGAGTAATCCCGAAGCGTTATTAAGTATGGCAAAATTATGGGCAGCCAAGAAAGAGCATCTGGACAAGGCGTATTTATATGTGACGGCCGTTATAAAGGACTCTCCATCAAATATAGATGGTTGGGATACGCTGGCCATGGTTGTTTGGGCCAAAGAAGGCGCGGCCGAAGCGGCAGATGTTTTAGAACGAGTAGGACGAGTAGCCGACGAAAATTCCGCATTATTTCAGCATTTGGGGGATGTTCGGGCGAAGCTTGGGGACAAACGCGGCGCTATAGAAGCGTACCAAAAAGCTTTGACCCTGTCGGGAGATGGGCTGTCTTGCAGTGAAATATGTCTGGAAAAGAAGATTAATAGACTAAAATAATTTGCAATTGTTTATCAGTCTGTTATAATCTTTCGCGCTGGACGCGTAGCTCAGTTGGTTAGAGTATCTCCTTGACATGGAGGGGGTCGGAAGTTCGAGTCTTCTCGCGTCCACCAGAATTTGTAAAATGAAACGAATGAAAATATAATTTTATTAAGCACAAACGGGAATGTCTCAGGCGCCCCCGTTGGCGTCTGTTTTTATAAAAAGCGAGAAAAATATGAATAAAAAATACCTTATTACCAGCGCATTACCTTATGTAAACGCTATGCCACATATTGGAAATTTCATAGGTAGTGTTTTGCCCGCAGATGTTTATGCCAGATTTATGCGTGCCCGTTATGGTGCAGAAAATGTATTATTTGTATGTGGCGCAGATGCACACGGCAGTCCAATAATTATCAGCGCAAAGAAAGAGGGTATGCCAGTTGAGGATTTGGTAAAAAAGTATCATTTGCTGCATTCAAAGATTTTTCAAGATTTCAATGTGTCATTTGATGGTGGATATGGAACAACACATAGCCAGGCGCAAACAAAGTTAGTTCATGAATTATTTAATTCTTTGGAAAAAAATGGTTTTGTAGAAGAAAAAACAACAATTCAACCATATTGCGTTGATGATGCAATGTTTTTGGCAGACAGACAGGTTGAAGGTACATGCCCAAAATGCGGTTATGAAAAGGCTCGTGGTGACCAATGTGATAAATGCGGCGAATTACTGGATCCATCAGATTTGATTAATCCATATGCAGCAGAAAGCGGCAGTCGTAATATAGAGATGCGCGAAACACAAAACTTGTTTTATCGCGCAGACAAGGTAAAGCCAGATGTTGAAAAATGGTTTAATGAAACTGCAGAAAAAAATGGTTGGTCAAAATATGCCATTGGTGCGACAAAAAAGTACCTGTCCGAAGATATCCCAAATCCATCAATTACACGTGATTTACCATGGGGAATACCTGTAAACAAAACAGGATATGAAGATAAAGTATTCTATGTTTGGTTTGATGCACCATGGGGATATGTTTCCATTTCACAAAATGCTAATAAAAATTGGGCCAATTGGTGGCATGGTGGAGAAAATTGCCACTATGTGCAATTTATGGGCAAAGACAATATAAAATTCCATTCATTATTCTTTCCGGGCCAGGAATTTGCCTGGACAGATGGGAACTGGAAGAAAGTTGATATATTAAAAGGCTTTTGTTTCCTGAATTTTGAAGGGGATAAAATATCTAAATCTGCCAATCATGGAATCTTTCTGGACCAAGCCATCGTTGATGCGCCGTCTGATTGTTGGCGGTATTCATTATTGGCAAGTGCACCAGAAACAGACGATACAGATTTTACAATCCAACGCTTTGCCGATATCGTGAACAAAGACTTGAACGGCATGTTGGGGAACTTTGTTTCGCGCGTTTGCAAAATTACAGAAAAGAATTTTAGTCTGAAAGTTTCAAAAAAATCGAATAAATTTGATACAGAATTGGAACAAACACTAAATTCTAAATTATCCGATTTAAATCATGCGCTGGAAGCATGTGAATTTCGTAAATCTGTCGAAGCCGTTCGCTCTCTATGGGCTGTGGGGAATGAATTTTTTACCAAAGCAGAACCATGGAATTTGGTTAAAACAGATTCGGATGCCGCTGGGGCAGTATTAAACGAATGTTTTCAATTGATTGATTTTTATGCTCGTGTTTCTGCACCATTTATTCCAAACGCTTCGGAAAAAATGCAAAATATATTTAAAGTAAGGCAAGATTTAACATGGCCAGATAAATATGAACGCAGGATTGCTGATAATACCGATTTTGTAGTGCCTGAAAATATATTTTCGCGAATAGATGACGATAAAATTGCGGACATGACCGAAAAATATGTCAAAAAATCGCCGAAGATTGTTATTGCAAAGATTTTAACGGCCACGCCTCATCCAGAAAGCGATCATTTACAAGTCTTGTCTGTGGATGCGGGACAGGGGGTGCCATTACAAATCGTTTGTGGTGCGCCAAATGCGCGAGCGGGATTGATTTCTGTTTTGGCCATGGTTGGTGCAAAATTGCCGGGGGTTGATGCGCAGCTGACGGCAAGAAAGATGCGCGGTGTATTATCAAATGGCATGATGTGTGCGGCAGATGAGCTGGGTATCAGTAATAATCATGATGGTATAATTGAATTACCAGATGATTCTGTCATAGGAAAAGAATTTAAAATTTAATATGCCTAAAAAAGATAAAATAGTTCTGATGTCTTGTTGTGCGCCGTGTTCTTGTGGGGCAATTTCAGAGATGAGAGAGCAGGGCGCAGATTTTATTGTTTTATTTTATAATCCAAATATATTTCCAGAAACGGAATATCAAAAGCGTTTGGACGAGCAGATAAAATACTGCGAAAGCTTGGGCGTAAAATATCATGTTGGTGATTATAATCATGAAAAATGGTTAGAATGTGTGTGTGGTTTAGAACCCGAGCCCGAACGGGGTAAACGTTGCAGCGAATGCTTTAAAATGCGCTTTGCATGGGGCGCGCAATGGGCGCGCAATAATGGATATAACAAAATAATGTCCGTATTTGGGGTTTCAAAACACAAAGATCAGAATCAAGTTGATGTCGCTGCGGCAAATCAATCGGTTGAATACGCATCATTTGCGTGGGACGAAAAACTTCGTCAAAAAATCAATCAAGAATCAGATTTTTACAGACAAAATTATTGTGGCTGTGAATTTAGCCAACGAAAAAACTAACTAAACGGATTTTCCGACTTTTTGTATTCTATAAAGATAGGCAATTGTTCCCAATCCATAACCTTGGCAATTCCTTTGCGCAAATATCTGGTATAAGATTCTGGTATATCTGACGCACCACCAACATTAATAGCAATCTTTATCGGATTTGTAGAAACTTGGGACACAAATTTTATTTTCATCGGGCGTTTCAGACGTGAAAGTGGTGGTTGTCTGGCCTCGATCAATTTTTCAACAGTACGATTTAACAAAGATGTTGGTGCGCGATCTGCGGTTTTATCATACAGTTCAAATACCCGTTTCATCATATTTCTCATACCCATTCCACTTTCTGCCGATATTGGTAATATCATCGGACGAATTATCTGAAAAAAAGAGTTTTTGAATTGGTGTTTTAATTTTAATAATTTATCATCGCGTTCTTCTGGTTCAACCAAGTCCCATTTATTCAGTGCGATTGCCAAAATTTTTCCGGCATCATAAACGCGTGCAGCGATTCCCAATGCTTGATTTTCAATGTCCCCAGTGGAATCCACTATTAAAATTACAACATCGGTTTTTTCCAAAGCGTCCAAAGACTTCAATGCAGATAAAGTTTCCAGTCCGTCTGTAATGTTCGATTTTCTGCGAAGTCCCGCAGTATCATTGATTACCATATTGCGGTTTAAATAAGTGGTCTTGATTTCAATTGTATCGCGGGTTATGCCGGGTTCATTACGAACAATTACACGTTCATGACCCAAAATTTTATTAACAAAAGTGGATTTCCCAACATTTGGCTGACCCATAATGGTAACGCGTATGGCTGGACGCGGATTTACGCTTTTTTGTTCTTTAACCAATGGCTCAAATTGTTTTATAAAATCATAAATCTTATCAAAGCCGAGTTTATGCTCAGCAGAAATAGGAAATGGTTCGCCAAAGCCGAGTTTATAAAATTCGTGCATATCATTTGTGCGTTTTATGGATTCGGTTTTGTTTGCTAACAAAAGGGTTTGGTTTTTATTTGATGCTTCTTTTCTTACGCGCTTTGCCCATTCTAAATCTTGGGCTGTAACACCCGTGCGCCCATCCACAATGAATAAAATTACATCGGCAGACTTTATCGCGCCCAATGCAAATTCTGTTGATTGTTTTTCTATTCCGGTTCCTTTGGCTTCTAGGCCTGCGGTATCCATCAGTTCGAATTCTAAGTCCCCCAGTCGTGCATTGCAGATTAAAACATCACGTGTGACACCGGGGCGATCATGTACCAGTGCGCTGCGCGAATGCGTCAATGCATTAAACAAAGTAGATTTTCCAGTATTGGGACGACCAGCAATCGCAACTTTTAACATGTTTTTTCCTGTTGAAATATTTGTTTGTTGGCTCTATTATAGACGTAAGAGGAAGAAAAGGCAAAAAAATGATTACAAAGTTTAAAAGCTGGCTTCAGCACATAGTCCATATTTTGGTTCACCCACGTCAATTCTTTTCTAAAATCGTCGCTGACGGAAATTTAGAAGAATCCATGCTGAAAGCATTCATGTATGGTTTATTGGGCGGGATAGCGGTTTTAGCATTACAATTAATTGGTGGTGCAACAATTACATTTGGTGCGGTGTTTTCCAAGTTGATAGTTGTTCCAGTGTTAGCCGTTGCATTACTATTCTTGCTTGCGGGAATGATGATGATGGTATCTGAAATAACCAGTGGAGAGCGGGATTGGGAAATCGCGGTCAAGGGTTTGGCGTCAGTATTCTTTATTTATCCAGTTATTTTGGTTTTAAATTCGCTGGCTTGGAATTGCACCAGCCTGTGGATAGTCAGTGTTTTGGTTGATGGCTATGTATTATTCTTGCTTTATAACATTGGTGTATATTGCATGAAGGGAATAAAATAAAAGGTAATGTTGGTTATCGGCGCGTTTGCAATTTTTGCAATAACAATTTACTCAACAGATTATCGCTTGGGCTGGTTTATGTTGAAAAACACCGGTGCGGCTTTAAAGTGTTTAGTGTAAAAAATAATCCCGCTTTGCGGGATTTTTTAATTAGAATTTGAACATTAGTCCCGCCGATATAAATGGCGAAGTTGTAGTTGCAGAAACCACCCCACTGCTGGCCCAAACATTCCAAGATTGATCAATTTTATAACGCAGCGAAACTATGCCGGTATGGGTAAAGTAGTCTTGTGTATCATGGAAAACGCCAATTTGGGATAACATATAAGATACCGAAGCAGACCATTGTAAGAAATCATAGCTGACCCCAGTGCCAACAGAAACACCATCAGAAACGGCGCCGGCTGGATTTTTATCATAAGTGGTTTTTGCATTTAATCCCCAATTCCAGCTGTTGTATTGTAAATTTAATCCACCAGAAATTTGACCGCGCCAATCCGAGTTTGCGCGCGGCGCATAAATATCACCAGTGAAATCTGTAGGCCGATCTATGAAAGAGCCACCAAACGATAATGCCAGTTTTGTTTTCCCATCTGAATTTTTATATTTCAGACCAAAATCAGTTGCGCTGTTAAAATGATGTTGTTTTGGTGCAAATGAAAATCCGACCTGAACAGGTCCTGGTGCGCTGACGGCGTTTGCGCGAAATGCAAATTGCGTCCCAGATACAGTTCCACGTGAAATCATAGGTTCTGGGTTTGTAAATTCATAAATAATTGGATCATTGTTTATACGCAATCCACCAACATCAGGCAGTCCTAAACCCAGTTTTGCAGCAATAGTGTCAGTCCAGCCCAATTCTGCGCGTCCCCATGGGGATTCAGTATAAGCAAAAGCATCCATAAATGGCTTTTCTTGATCCAGATACCACGCGCTGTGTGAAACGGCCGCACCAAATAACCAATCTTTGGATTTTCGATATGCCGCTTGGCCACGAATTTGCCAATCATCTGTGAAATCAGATTTATCTTCTGCGCTTACATATCCAGCAGTGCCATAACCAGATAATTTGAAATTCCAATTACCATAATCGTTTTCCAATGCATTGGCAGCAAAGGGTAAAAAAGCCAAGGGCAAAATAATTAATTTTTTCATTTTTTTGTTTCCGCTAGGATGGCTGCTTGCAATTTTGCAAACGCTCGTTCTTCTATTTGACGCACACGTTCGCGCGATATATTATATTCACCAGCTAACTGTTCCAATGTTTTTACAGGATCTGACATCCTGCGAGCAATTAAAATTGCTCGATCGCGCTCTGACAAAATGGTCAGGTGTTTTCTCAAAAGAGTCATACCAGTTTTTCGCATTTGAAATTTTTCTAATCTATTTTCAATAGATTCTGTTTTGTCTTCTAAATTAGAAAGAAGATCCGTAGAATCTGAATCTTGGCGCGCCGGGGCATTCAGCGATACATCACGTGCGCCCATTCTTTGTGCCATGCGTGAAACATCTTTTTCGCTGACGTCCAGATAGTCGGCAATTTGTTTGGCTTCGTCTGGGGATATGTTCCCACTCATTATTCCCAGCGCCCGTTTGGCCTTGGATAAATTAAAGAAAACGCGCTTTTGATTTGCTGATGTTCCAATTTTAACCATAGACCAATTAGAAAGTATTAAATCATACATTTCTGCCTTGATCCAAAACATAGCATAGGTTGAAAAACGGAACCCTTTTTCAGGAGCAAATTTTTGCAAGGCCTGCATCAGTCCTAAATTCCCAGATGCAATCAAATCAGATACGGGGATACCATAATTTTTGAATTCATAGGCAACTGCAACCACCATACGCAAATGTGAAGTAATCAATTTTTCAGCCGCCGAAGAATCGTGTTTCAATGTCCATGCGGTCGCATACTCATATTCTTGCGAAGCAGTCAAAATAGGGTATTTCTTAATATAATCGATATATCGCGCCAAAGAATAGTCATCTGAAATGGCGGGAAGGGTCGAACTTTTAATAGTTGGCAGTGTTTCTGACATAAACTCATTATAGGGCAGACGGTCTTAAAAATCAACTTGCGGGCAGGCAATAAAATTACTATGATTTCACAAAACCAAAAGGAATAAGTAATGGCGAATATGTTATCGCATAATAAAAATATTAAACCAGCAAAAAAAACCACAGAAGAACATGCTGAAGACGCATTATATCGTGAAATAACGGAAGAAGTTCATGCGGAAAAGATATATAACTTTGTAAAAAAGTATATGCGGGTTCTGATTGCCGGCGCAATATTGGTTGTAATTATAGTTATATCTTTTCAATTATATCGTAATTATCGTATTAATTCCGCAAATGCCCAGGCAAAGATGTTTGAATCTGCTATCGCAAAGAGGGCTAATGGAAATATGGCCGCTGCAGATGAAGAATTTGCACGTGCCGCCGCCAAGATTTCTGGCGGAATGGGGGATTTAGCATTGTGGGAATCCGCAATTATGGATTTACGCGCGGGTAAGGGAATTGCAAAGTTGGAAAAATTGGCAAAAGATGGTTCAACCCGTGATTTTCGCGATTTGGCATTAATCAGACTTTCGTCGATTCGGGGAGATTCAATGTCTGCAAAAGAATTTGAAGATTTGTTGTCACCAGTTTTAACTGAAAAATCACCATTTTATTATACTGGTATGTTATTAGTTTCTCAAAAATATATATCGGCCGAGGATAAAGATAATGCAAATAAATGGTTGGATAAAATTATTAGTGATAAACAAGCACCAGCAGTAATTTCAGCAATAGCAGAAAGCTTAAGATAATGAAAAAAACATATTTGTTATTATTTTTATTAGTGTTGTTTGTAGGGGCTTGTTCTAAACCAGATCCAATTTTACCGGGCGTTAGAACGCCTGTATTTGGTATGTCAGAACCGGCTCTTTTGGGTAATATTCCAGTAGATGTTGTAACAAACAGCTTTGGTCGTATAAAAAAAATAGAACAACAAAAAAGCTATGAACAAAATATAAATAATGAAGTTTTTGAAATCGCTTCTGATGGAACAAAAAGAAAAATATTTGCTGGGTTTCCAACCGAATCAAAAATAGATGTATCCAGAACGCCATTATTTTATAAAAATTTTGTTTATGCGGGACTGACAACTGGAGAATTAATAAAAATAAATTCCAAGACAAAAAATATAGAATGGATAGCAGATGTTTATAAAGACATGGATATGTTAAGTGTAGGATCGGTTTTGGATATTGTTGCGCCATTAGTTATTGATGAAGATAGATTGTTTGCCGGTGGCATGGGACATGCTTTCTGTCAGATAAATATAGCAAATGGTGATAAAAAATGGTGCGCGGATATATCTGTTGCATCCCCATTTATGATTGCGGGGGATATTGCTTTTGTTGTTGGTGTAGATTCTCGACTGTATGCGCTGAATACAAAAAATGGCGGGGTATATTGGGTAGCGGATGTAAAAAGGGCTGTTCAGCCACGTATGAAATTAGATGATGGAAAATATTTTGTAATCGTTGGCAAACAATGGTTTGACGCCACCAGCGGTGTTGATGATGATTAAAAAGATATTATTTACCAAGATTATTGATTTTTTCTTTCCACCAACATGCCCCATTTGTAAAAACCTGGTGTCCCAGCATGGAACTTTGTGTCATGATTGTTGGGGCAAGTTTAATTGGATTTCTGATCCAAAATGCCATATTTGTGGATATCCATTCCCAGCTAATTTAGATCTTGGACCGCGCCCAATGTGCCCGGTATGTGCATCCGGACAAAATGAATTGAATTGGATGCGCAGTGCATGCGTTTATGATGAATTTTCAAGAAATGTAATGTTGCCCTTTAAACATGCAGGAAAAATACATTATCAAAATATTATGAGTCGGGCGATGATAATGGCGCTTCGCGAAATGAATGAAAAGATTGATATTGTTATACCGGTGCCATTATCCAGGCGCAGATTATTCAATCGTGGATATAACCAAGCAACATTGTTGGCGCGTCCAATTGCAAAACATTTAGGAATTACATTAGACGTAGATTCTATCCACCGCAAACATCGCCCCGATATGGGACATAAGAATGCAAAGCAAAGGGCTGAAAATATCCATGGGGTCTTTGCCGTGATACATCCAGAAAAAATTGTTGGGAAAACAATTTTGCTGGTCGATGATGTTATGACAACAGGTGCAACATTTGCGGAATTGCGACGCGTATTGAATAAAGCAGGGGCAAAAACGGTAATGGGTGTAACGTTTTGTCGGGTTGTTAGGGCTATTTAATTAAATTGATTTTCGTATTTTTATGTGCTAGTTTTCATACTAATCCAATATAAAAATTAAAAAGGGATAAAAATGAAAAAAATTATACCAATTGCTTTTATGATTTTACCATTTGCGGCGAATGCAATGCCTTTGACCGGGTTTTATCAAACGGTTGATGATGAAATACATAAACCAAAATCAATCGTTGCATTATATGAATGCAAAAACGCGGATAAAACAGAAACCAGATTATGCGGCAGAATAATTGCTTTGTATAACTTGGATACCGGAAAAATTTCTGAAACTTTGAACAATCCAGTCCGTATTGCTGACAAGGTTAAAGGCAGCCCTAAAATGGCCGGTTTGGATATTATTTGGAACATGGGATGGGACGCCGATGATTCAGAATATGCGGGGGGAAAAATCATGGATCCTAAAAAGGGCAGCGTTTATTCATCTGTAATTTGGTTGGATGAAAAAGATGCCTCTAAATTGCATGTTCGTGGAAAAATCGGACCATTTGGACGCACCCAGATGTGGAATGTTATGAAGAAATCCGATTTGCCAAAAGATTTACAAAATCTAGATACCAGCAAATGGGAAGTAGTAGTAATTAAATAGCGGGATGCGCAATTTGCGTATTCCGCAATGCCGCGCTTGAATCGCGGCATTTTTAATTGTAAAATGCAGGCGAAAAGGGAAAATAATATGAATATCGAACTTGGGAAAAATATTGCATCACGTGAAATAGAAACACGGATTCAAAAATTTTGGGATGAAAATAATTTTGGGGAAAATGATGTAGAAAGTAAAAAGCCTGCTTTTTGCACGATGATGCCACCGCCAAATATAACCGGCAGCCTACATATGGGGCATGCGCTGGATAATGTTTTAACAGATATCATATGTCGTTATAAAAGAATGGATGGATTTGATGTTTTATGGCAACCCGGAACTGATCATGCGTCTATCGCTACACAATTACTTGTAGAAAGAGAATTATCAAAAAATGGCATAAATCCAAAAAGCTTATCCAAACAAGAATTATTAGCGCACGCATACAAATGGAAAGAGGAAAAGGGCGATCAAATAGTTAATCAATTACATGTTTTGGGCGTTACGCCAACGTGGTCAAAATCCAGATTCACAATGGACGACGGGTTGTCGCGAGCGGTTATAAAATTGTTTGTTAAAATGTATAATGAAGGTTTAATTTATAAGGCTCGCCGTCTTGTAAACTGGTGTCCAAAACAACAAACTACAATTTCTGATTTGGAAATAGATACCAAGGAAGAAAAAGGAAAATTCTATTATTTTAACTATCCTTTGAAAGATGGCGGAAATGTGGAAATAGCAACAACCAGACCAGAAACATTGTTTGGTGATAAAGCAATAGCGATACATCCAAAAAATGAAAAATTAAAACATTTGATTGGCCAAACGGCGATAATACCACTTACTGATATAGAAATTCCGGTAATTGGTGATGAACATGCTGATCCAGAAAAAGGAACTGGCGCGGTTAAAATTACACCAGCGCACGACCAAGATGACTGGGCTGTTGGGCAACGCCATAATTTAGAACCTGTATGCATATTAACATTAGATGCAAAAATGGCATCAGTGGTTCAGGTTCCAAAAAAGTATCAAGGTTTGGACAGATTTGAAGCCAGAAAACAAATAATTTCAGATATAGAAGCCGCAGGGCTGTTGGTAAAAATAGAAGAAAAAACAATACCAACCCCATATTCCGAACGTGGAAATTGTGTTATTGAATATATGGTTCGTGACGAATGGTTTGTTGATGCAAAAAAATTATCTGTTCGTGCGATGGAAGTTGCAGAAAATGGCGGCCTGGGATTTATACCAGAACATCGAAAAAATTTGTATATGTCATGGTTGAAAGATATTCATGAATGGAGTATCTCCAGACAACTTTGGTGGGGGCATCAAATACCAGTATGGTATGATGACCAGGGTAATGTTTATGTAGCAGAAAACGAAAATGAATTACCAAAAGATAAAAAATTAATTCGCGATGAATCATGTTTGGATACTTGGTTTTCATCCGCTCTTTGGCCATTTTCAACACTTGGGTGGCCAGATGAAACGCCAGAATTAAAAAAATATTATCCAACTGATTTATTAATAACTGGTACAGATTTAATTTTCTTTTGGGTTGCCCGTATGACAATGATGGGAATGTATACCATGGGCGATGTTCCGTTCCGGGTTGTAGATTTTCATGGTATGGTTCGTGATTCCAAGGGGCAAAAGATGTCTAAAACCAAGGGAAACGGAACAGATCCTTTGGAAGTTATAGAAAAATATGGTGCAGATGCATTGCGTTATTGGGTGACTACGACACCAATCGGGCAGGATGTCAGATATTCCGAAGACGAGGTTAAACGCGGCAGTAAATTGCTGACAAAACTTTGGAATGCTGCAAAATATGTTTTGATGAATTTGCAAGATTTTGATCAAAAATCAAAAACAATAGAAATTAAAAACAGATTTATAGAAGACAGATGGCTTTTGGCAGAATTAAACAAAACTGTTTTAGAAGTGCGAAAACATTTGGATAAATATGATACATTTAATGCACGTGCAGCAATAGATACATTCTTTTATGATGTGTTTTGTGATCAGTATTTGGAATTTATCAAAGACAGATTTTGGACCCCAGAAAATTATAGTGCCGAATCAAAATCTGCGGCGCAATGGACGCTGTGGGAAGTTTTATATGAGATCATAAGTCTTTATGCACCTTTTGTGCCGTTCATTACAGAAGAGCTGTATCAAAAACTATATGCTGATGAAACCAAGACATTGCATTTAGAAAAATACCCAGTATTTCAAAAAGAAAGAAATACAGATGTATCAAAAATGGAAATAGCATTAGACATATTAAAGCGAGTTCGTGTATTACGCACAGATTATAAGTTAGGAAATGGCGCAAAACTAGAAAAAGTAATTTCAGATACAGAAATACCAACAGAGTTGAATGGGGTTATAAAATCTGGCGCGCGCGCTGATGCTATAGAAATTGGTAATAAGTTTGATATAGTGGTAAAACAAAATGAACAATAAATATACCGAAGACAAAATTGTAAAAACTTATCAGTGTGATAGACAGGGGTTTATTCGCCCAGTTGTTTTGATGAATTTTTTACAGGATGTTGCCGATACTCATGCAGAAATTCTGGGTGCAGGACGTGCATTTTGTATTGAAAAAGGGATCGCTTGGGTTGTTACTCATTATTTGGTTGATATTATTAATCTGCCCCGAGAATTGGACGAACTGGTTATTACAACATGGCCGGCGGTTCATGGCCCATTAAAAGCGGTTCGTGATTTTGAAATTCATAATGCTGATGGACGATTGATGATTCGTGCAACCAGCCAATGGATTTTAATAAATACCGCGGTTCGTAGACCACTTCGATTGAATGATTATTTACCTGCAGATTGGGTCAATGGGGCGAATCGTGCGCTGGATTTGCCATTCGATAAATTCCCAGACTTTATTGCAACTGAGAATACTAAGTTTTTGGTGCATCACGATGATGTGGATGTGAACCAGCATGTAAATAATGCAATTTATACAAAATGGGCAACAGAAAGCGTTGGGTTTGATTTTCGCGATTCACACAAGCTGCACAAGATATTCCTTAATTTCAAAAAAGAAATACCATTTGATATGAAAGATGTAATCGTTGAAACGTCAATAGATGGTTTAATCAGTCGCCATAAAATAAAAACTGGCGAAATCGAAAACGCCAGCGTTATTTGTGAATGGAAGTCAAATTAAAAAACCGCCCAATCGGGCGGTAAATTTTATCGAACTGCGGATACTGCGACCCGGGCACGCCCCTTGGCACGGCGACGATTTAAAACGTCACGACCGCCCTTGGTTGCCATTTTTTCACGAAAACCATGGGTTTTTACCCGACGAGTTTTCGATGGTTGATATGTTCTTTTGGTTGCCATTTCTAGATCTCTTTATTTTTAATTGCCACGGCATTTAACCACAGGTTTTACCGCTTTGCAAGTAAAATCTGCCCGTTACTTTTTTCTTTCCAGCAGGCCCAACCATGTTAAAAACTCGGTAAATAAACACCATACGAATAAAATCGCAGCAATTGTTCCAATGGGTCCAAGTAAAATTGTAGAGTCCATAGTGTGACCTTATTTATATATGTTTTCTATTTCTAAGATTATTTAACATTAATATAGTTGCATATTCAGGCGTTTTTGCAATGAATTTATGAGTCCCTGTGCCATAGGTTGCAAAACATTTAAGCTCTGTATCTTCTAGGGTTGGTATCTTGAAGCTGTTTCCACGTTTATCAAGATTTTTACCATGAATGGATTTATCAAGCTCTATACCATAAAGATGATAATAAATGACTTTCCCAGTTTCGGCGCTGACGGTCTTTTTTATCTTGGCCGAAGTAATAACAAATTGACTAAAAGAGATGCTATGACTAAATCCTAAGGAATAGCCGATTTTATATAAAAATTCAGTTGGTTGTTTATCTAATTTTGGCGCCATTTTAAATCCTTTTTATTGACGAATGCAATATAACCATAAAATACCATTTGTCAAGTATTTTATGATGATAAAAATCGTATTTTTTTTGGATTATTTTCTTGCCCGAAACTTAGCAATTTGCTATCTTTATAGGGCTAGAAAACGGAGTATTTTTTATGTCTGAAATTAATGAAGTTTCCCCAGAAATCAAAGCCCCAACCAGTATTCTTGAACACGAAATGCGCGATAGCTTTTTGAACTATGCAATGTCGGTTATTGTTAATCGTGCTTTGCCAGATGTTCGTGATGGGTGCAAGCCCGTGCATCGTCGTATTTTGTACGTTATGAATGATGTGGCCCCAAGTACGCGTAGCACCGTAAAATGCGCACGTATTGTGGGGGATGTTATGGGTAAATACCATCCACATGGCGACAGCAGTATTTACGAAGCAATGGTTCGTATGGGCCAGGATTTTTCCATGGGATCATGCTTGGTTCAGGGACAGGGAAACTTTGGCAGTATGGACGGCGACAAACCCGCCGCTATGCGTTATACCGAAGCCAGATTGTCTAAATTGGGCGCTTCTTTGATGGATGATATGGAAAAAGACACTATTGAATGGATGCCTAACTTTGATGATACTTTGCAAGAACCCCAGGTTTTGCCAGCGAAATTTCCAAATTTTTTGGTAAATGGTGGCAGTGGAATTGCGGTTGGTATGGCAACAAATGTACCAACTTATAATTTAGGAGAGGTTTGTGATAGTGTTCTGGCTGTTTTGAATAATGACGCAATTACAGATGAAGAATTGTTTGGAATTATCCAAGGACCAGATTTTCCAACCGGTGGAATTATGATGGGTCGCAGCGGTGCATACAAAGCGCATATGACCGGACGCGGCAGCGTAATAATTCGTGCCAAAACGCACGTAGAAGATTTAAAGGATCGTCAAGCAATCATAGTTGATGAAATTCCTTATCAGGTTAATAAAGCCCAGCTGATTATAAAAATAGTGGATTTATCCAAGGAAAAACGGATCGAAGGAATTGGCGAAATTCGTGACGAAACCAGTAAAGAAGGGGTTCGCATAGTAATTGAATTAAAACGCGATGCGATCGCTGAAGTTATTTTGAATCAACTGTTTCAATATACAGAATTACAAAACAGTTTCCCTGTGAACATGATGGCATTAAATCATGGTCGCCCAATGTTATTTAATGTTCGTGGTGTGTTGACTTCCTTTATTGATTTCCGCACGGATGTTATTCGCCGCAGAACCATATTCGAATTAAACAAAGCAAGAAACAAGGCACATACTTTGCTGGGGTTGTCGGTTGCGGTTGGAAATTTGGATGAAATTATTACCCTGATAAAGGGCAGCGAGTCCCCCGAGGCAGCACGCCAGGCTTTGGCTGCGCGCAGCTGGAAAGCGTCCGATATAGAAAGTTATATCAGATTGATTGATGATCCAAATACCGAATACGAAAATGGAATGTTCCGTATGAGCGAAGATCAGGCCAAGGCTATATTGGAATTACAATTGCATCGCTTGACCGGATTGGAACGCGAAAAAATTCACAATGATTTAGTGGATTTGGGCGCAGTTATCAAAGAATTGTTGGATATTTTGGGCAGTCATGAAAGAATCATTCAAATTATTCGTGATGAAACTGTTGCGGTGCGTGATAATTGGTCAGTGCCACGCAGGACAATTATTTCTGATGCCGAAGTTGATATGGACATAGAAGATTTGATAGCCCGCGAAGATATGGTTGTAACAGTTTCAAATACTGGATATATCAAACGTGTTGCGCTGGACACTTACCGTGCGCAAAAACGTGGTGGCAAAGGCCGTAATGCAATGACGACCAAAGAAGACGATTATGTGGCGCAATTGTTTGTTGCAAATACTCATACACCATTGATGTTTTTTAGCAGCAAGGGGATGTGTTATCGTTTGAAAACTTATAAATTACCAGAATCAGCCTCTAGTGCCAAGGGACGTCCATTGGTAAATTTATTACCATTGTCTGCGGACGAAACAATAACCGCAATTCTGCCAGTACCAGAAGATCAAACAAAATCTTATTTAATGTTCGCAACCAGCATGGGAACAATCCGCAGAAATGATTTTTCTGATTTCGAAAGCATACGCGCAAATGGAAAAATCGCGATGAAGTTGGAAGATGGGGAAAGTCTGGTCAGCGTTATGCTGTGTAATGAAAACCAGGATGTATTCCTCAGCACTTATCGGGGTCGTTGTATCAGATTCCCTGTGAATGAAATTCGTGTATTCCAAAGCAGAAATTCAACCGGTGTTCGCGCAATCAAATTGGGCACGGACGATAAAATTATCGGCATGGCAATGCTGAATCATTCGGATGCAGACGCAGAAACGCGAGCGGCATATATCAAGCAAAGCCGTGCGGCACGTCGTGCAGAAGGAATGGAAGAAGAAATAGGTGATGAAGAAGAAACAACAAACATTGTTTTAGGTGAATCAACAATGGCAGACATGGCGCGCGATGAACAATTTATTTTGACAATCAGTGAAAATGGATTTGGGAAACGCACCAGTTCTTATGAATATCGTTTGACCCATCGTGGCGGCAGCGGTATTACCGCAATTAAATTGGGTGGTAAAAATACCGCGGTCGCGGGCAGTTTCCCAATTGATAATGGGCATGATATTATGATGGTAACAGACGGCGGCAAAATCATCAGAACGCCGGCGGATGCTGTGCGCATAGCGGGTCGTTCAACAGCGGGGGTAACATTATTACGTACAGCAGAAAAAGAACGCGTAATCAGCACCACCGCGATCGAAAAAGAAGAAGAGTCAGAGGAGCCCGATGCCGAATGAACCATTTATTTCTATTAACGAAGTAGCAAAGCAGCTGGATATTCCTGCACATACTTTGCGCTATTGGGAAAAGCAATTTCCTGTTTCTATCAAGCCGGCCACTGGCGCGGGTGGGCGACGCTATTATCGCCCTGAAACAATTATTGCCCTGAAACAGGTTCGGTCGCTGTTGTATGATCGTGGAATGACAATCGCAGGTGTGAAAAAACTGATGAAAGATGGTCAATTTATGACCGCGGGGACGGGCGCTCCCGTTGAAAAGCCAAATAGCGGTGCAGTCCCATTAAAAAAATCAGTAAATTTGTTTTCATCTGATCCAGAAATAGATAAAGTAATAGATTTATTAGAACAAGCACGAGAGGCCTTGAAATCTTGAGTAATAAAAAGCCCAAATGGGCTTTTTATTTTATAATGTATTTTATTGTAAATAGTATTTTTTGATATAAAATTGTCGGACAAAGGTACGAATATGAAAGTAATTGAAAAAATAAGCATCTTGGGCGATTCAATTTCCAAAGGGGTTGTATTGGATACTCTGTCGCAAAAATACAGAATATTGAAAGAATCTGCAGCGGATTTATTCAGCAGCGAAAATAATGTGGTCGTAAAAAACTATGCTAAATTTGGTTGCACCAGCGAAAGGGCTTTAACCCTGATTGGGGATATAGTAAAAGAAGAAAATAAACATGAAATTATCCTGATAGAACTTGGGGGTAATGATTGTGATTATAAATGGGACGAAGTTGCAGAAAATCCCGACGGGGAACACCATCCAAATGTAGAACTGGAAACATTCAGATTAAATATCGCCAAAATTATTGAAATTGTAAAGGCCAGCGGGCGGGATTTGGCATTTATGACGTTGCCTCCAATTGACGCGCAGAAATATTTTAATTGGATTACGCATGGGGATGCGGAAAGAATGAAAAATATCAAAAAATTCATAAGCGAAATAAATTATATTTATCGACATCAAGAATTATATGCCACTGCGCTGGAAGAAATTGCAACCCAGAATAATGTATATAAAATACCAGTCAGGGCAGGGTTTTTGGCAATTCCAAATTGTGGCGATTATATTTGTGACGATGGGATTCATTTGAATGAGCAAGGCCAAGAAGTAATGAAAAAAATATTCAATGATACCTATAACGAGTATATAAACAAAAAATAAAAACCCGCATTTGCGGGTTTTTTATCTGGCGTAAGTAATACCATGCATAATTTTTTTATTTTGAGCTTTTTGAGCATCAAGTTGTGCCCAAGAAATAGCTGAACCAACTTCTTTTGTGCAATTTGAATGTTCTGCAATCAATTTCAACAAAGGCGGAACATCTAAATTGTTTTTAGCTAATTTAAGAAGCAAGATACCAGAAGCAACTTGGTTTTTAGTAATTGCCATTGTAACAGCATGATTTGGAAAATCTGAAAGAATCCAAAGGTGATTTTTATTTTTGGTTGTTTCTGCATGGTTGACTATTTCTTCCAAAGGATGATTGGCAGCAAACTCTGCCATAGTGATTTTTCTTTCGTTTATTGTACTCATAACTAGTCCTTTTTTTGTATTTTCCCCCTTTAATAAAAATTAAGGGCAAAGAGGGCAATTATATAAGTAAATATACTTTTGTCAAACCTTAATTATAGATATAATAAAATTAGGAAAAGTATTTAATTTTGGCAGTCCCAACGGGAATCGAACCCGTGTTTTCAGAATGAGAATCTGGCGTCCTGACCGCTAGACGATGGGACCATTTAGCAAGCTTTTGCCAGCTTATAATGAAAATCCAGCATTTTCAAGGATAATTATAAAAAATGCCCCCAAATGGGGGCATAATTTGCACGGATATGCTCACCATTTTATGGCTGCGCGGCAATCGTAACGATTTGTGTGCGCGATGCTTCCCAAATCTACTGCTTGTCGAACCGCGCGGTTCTGCCTTCCGTAAAACTTAACCAAAATAAAAACGCCACAAGGGCGTTTTAATTTTGGTTGGGCCACACGGATTCGAACCGCGATAAAGAGAACCAAAATCTCTTGTCCTACCGTTAGACGATGGCCCAAAAGTCCCAAAATTATAACTAACTAATCTAAAAAAGCAATAGAAATAATTAATTATAAAGAATGCATACCATTTCTTATTTGGTTAGACCAAAATATTTTTACGAATTCGGAAAATTCAGCATTCTTTTTCTTATAGGTTTCATTTACATTCTTAACAATATCATTCCCCAAAGATGTAATATTATTTATATGATAAGAACATAGCATAATAGTATGTACATTAATTTTATCACGAGCGGCTAATTCATCTGAAATATTATTTAATTCATTATTACTTTCTAATATTTTAGAAAGAGGCTCAAAAATGTTTACAGGGGTTATTTCCCTGCCAATTGATCCACCATTTTCATGGATATCATAAAATCTGCCAGAAAATTTTAATATTGCAGAATCTGCATTAGCGTAATTATTTATAAGTTGCGATTTCATATCCGGAGAATTATTTTGTAAAAATTTCAAACTTGATTCTGATACTGAAGAAAGAGAAGTACTCATTTTTGTTGCATCAGATTTTATCAGGGCTAAAATCGACAATTCATTTTTATACAATCCCGTTGGCGAGGACCATAGTAAAAATTTTTTTGTAAGTTTCCATTTTGGATCATAACGTCCGTCGGAGGTTCTGATTAAAGCCATAAGAATATCCTTTTTGGTTATTCTCTCTTCCATTTATTATTAGACGCCATTAATTCACCATCCATAGTGACCGTCCCCCCGGCCTCTGTAACAAGCATTTCGCCGGCACAAATTTCAGCGTAATCCAAAGGCTGTGATACAAATCCATCAAATTTTCCGGCGGCAACCCACGCCAAATCCAAGGCAGGGCAACCCGTGCAACGGCAAGTGGTCGAACCAAACAAAGAAAAAGGCATAGAGTCCGAAGGATTTAATCCAATAGTCAAATCTTTTGGATTTTGTAAATTGGATACCTTGATTCTTGCAGAATGAAATGCGGAAAATGCGAATGCACCGATGCCAGCCTCGGCATAATATAATCTTTCATCAATGGGACTGTATACCAATGCAATTTTTGTTTCGTCATTTGAACGCAGCGCCAAAGAAATTGCAAAATGAGGGTTTGCCCGTACAAAATTTTCTGCGCCAGAAAGAGCGAAAACAAATTCTTCGCGTCCGTCCCCTGGGCGTGAATAATTTGGTGTTAAAATTCCAGCATATGGGCGAACCAAAATTAGATCTTGTAAAATAGATTCTTCTATTCTTGATGCTGCTTTTTTTACAAAATCACGAGCACCAGAAAGTGATTGTTGAAGATTTTCAACTTCGAAGAAATCATGACGTAATCCAGAACCAGTTCGCGATAATGCTGCGAACATTTTATTTAATTCCGAAGAGCCTTTGATCAGGATTTCTGTGTCCATTTTTAATACTTTTTAAAATAAAAGCCAGCGCGAACGCTGGGTTTAAAATTTAAATCCGTCGAACTTTTTCTTAAAGTCGGCGGCGCGTTGGCCCTTGTCTGCGGCGGCGCGTTGGCCGGTCCAAGCAGAATGATTCAAATTATCAACAGACAAAACCAAGTCCTTGTTTACGGATGAAAACATTTTAATTGTTTTGCCGTCTGTCCGGGTAACTTTAATTTCATGATATTCCGGGTGAGTTTTTTTCTTCATAGTTAAACCTTTTTTAGCCCGTAAATTATACATGGAAAATTTGTAAAATCAAGTAGGAATAGATTTAATTTAATATCCGCCGACACAACCCAGGTAAAAATTACCCGAAGATTCTATAAAATTTTGGATTTTGCTTTGGTTTTTCCCAGAAAACAAGGCCAAAACGGTTCCAGATTCAGTTGCCAGCATATCTGATATGCTGATCCCAAAACTGGATGCTTTTTTGAAAAAGCCAGGGTTCGGGAAGATCTCGGCCACAAAAAGCTTGTTTTGATCCTTGGTTTCGGCTGGTTGGTCTTTGGCAATTGCCATTAATGTGCAGTCTTTGGTCAGTATTATTTTTTCATAAACTTTTGCCTGTCCCCCTAATAACTCGCCCCACCAACCAGGTGTGCCAGAAAAGACAGGATAGTAAAGTACCGCATCGGGGGTATTTTTGAAAAATTCGACCATGTCAAAATCAGTGGGTGTTAAACAAGGCATTTCGCCGTGACGATCCGAAACGATTCGTCTGGCTGATTGATAGGTGTCCGAATCGCGGGTCCCCCTAGTGGGCCAAAATAAAAACGGGGAACGTATAGGTTTATAAGTCATTGCTGAAATTATATCAGATTTTTAAACTCTATTAAAGTCAGTATATTAAAATAAATTACTTGACTTTTAATCCTTCCTTATGTTTTTCCACCATACTTTAACATTACTGACGATTTTAGTAAAATTGCTCTTGGTTTCTTCATAAAGGTTTGTTGGGATTTTGACATTTCCGAACAGGGCTTGGCTTAATGCCGGGATTGCGTTCATAAATATAGCCAAGAATAATCCCATCATTACAATTGTTACCAGGCTGTCATTATTCATAAGTAAACCATCTATTAAAATATGGGAATCATTCTTTTCTATGGCAGCCTGTAAAAGACTGGCGCCCTCCCATTTACCAAAAGCAGCATTCAAAAATAAAATTGAAAATGCCGTGAATATCCCAACCATTGCGATTCCCAAAGTGTTTTGAATTACTTTATCAATAATACCCTGGATATTTTTTTTGCCGTCCGGAAAGATCATCCATGGTTTTCCATCTGCGTCCTGGAATAGCCAAGCAAGCAGCATTAATGGCAACATAACCAGACTCATGGCCAGTTCTATAAAGGTTTGTAAGAAATAAAGCGGGATTGGCAGCAGGGCAAAGAAAAATAAAACTGTGACCAAAAGCCCAGCCAAGAGCATAGCCACATTCGGAAAAATTGGGATATCAAAAATAAGTTTATACATATATTCATCATTAAATGCCATATTCATAACTGTCCACCCAGCTGTCATACCAAGCCCCGTCATTTGATGGACTTGTCCAATTTGACATGCCAAATTATGGCGCAATTTTGGCGAAAATGATCCGTTGTTCGCTGCAGCTCGGTCTGTGCTGGACGGATCCATAACTGCGGTTGCGACCAAACAAGACTCGAAAGAGTTTTCATTATTTATATCTGGGGCCATTCTTACGTCCACCGAGTGTGAAAGCGCTAAACCGATATTAAAAATAGGCTCTATGGCCACACTGTTTATAAATCGGGGCAATGGAAATGCCAATAATAAAGTCACAAAGGTAAGTTTTACCAGATGTGTTCCCAGCTTGCCGGAAAAATTCCATGCGTCTGGGGATCTGGGTTGACCATCCATTCCTAGATAGCCTTTTAACACTTCCCATCCAAAATATACGGCCGTCAGCGCAAAAGCCATGGGGATACAAATCTGGCCTATGGCGGAATAAATGCGCGGTAAAATATTTGATAGAACCAACATTATGTCATTAAACATCCCGCATGACCAGCAGCTGGAAAAGAAAGACAATGCATCTGCCATATTAACTGGCGACATAGAGCGATATATTGAAAATCCAGCAATTGATACGGCACCACCAATAGCACCAATGGCCAATGGTGCGATTGCTCCCGCGGAAAGGGGCAAGAACGAAAGGAAGAGAATCCAAAATTTTTTTAGCTTGCTCACGGGCTAATTATATCATAATTTGGGCAAGCTTTTTATGCTATAATATAAAGAAGTGAGAAAAATACTTTTATCTTTATTATTTTTAATCTTGCCATGTGCTGCGCATGCATCATGGAACATTGTTGATGCACTGGATCTGTCACCGTTTATACCGATTGTTTTGGATGCGTTTATATCTGTTGCAATGGCCACGTATGAGATGTTTGTAGGCAAAGGAGATGGGATAATTTATCTTTTTGTGTGGAGCTGGTTGGGCTGGTTTATAGGATCGTATTTAATAAAAATGTATATCCCACAAACTTGGTTGGATTTCTTTGGAATGAAGGGCGGACAAATGTGGAATAAACCGTCTGCACTTAAAATTTCCGAAGATGTATTAAAACCATGTATTCGTGGTATAGTCGCGGCAGCGTTACTTTTGCCAATAAAGCCACAATATATTACAGGAATCATAATAGATCCTTTTCTAAAATTTGGGGCACTTTATACCCAAAGTATTTCAGAAAGTATAAATCAGATGAATGTGTCGGCAGGCATTTCAGAAGAAAGTATAGTTTGCCCGGTTAATCTGATTGAAAAAGAATATATTTCAGAAGAAAGTTGTAAATTCTTAATTCGCCCCGTTGCCCAAATAACACATGCAAATAACCAAGTTATCAAACGTGGGCTAAAATTCATTACCAGTGGTTTGGCGGGCATGATGACACTGATACCGCATGGTGGTCGGGATATTATGAATTTGGTAACGGGGATATTTTTGGTGTTTGCTTTTGTATCCAGTAATTTCTTTATGGCACTTTTGATAATACAGGGGATATTTGAATTTGGAATGTCTTTGATAATGTATCCATTCAAAGTTTTAATGTTTGTCGCAGACAAAAATGCCAAGGGCTGGGTTAATCCGTGGCCGGCGTTTAGCCAGATAATAGAAAGTCTGAAAAAATTAGTAATAACAATGATTGCGTGTGTATTTATTTTGGCTATAAATATTGCCGCGATCAAGGCCCTGTTTAATTTTAATCATTCAACGTTTGTTGTTGCGGCAGGGGGATCGGCGTCCAGTAATGTTCCAGTTGTAGCAAATAATGCAATGGGATTTGGGGAACATTCTATTCTTTGGATGTCGTCCGCATTAACGTTCTTTTTAATGTTTAAAATTTTTGAACTGACCAAAAAGCAATTATTGGATTATACAGGCAAGGGAGCCGATGATCTGTATAACAAAGCAACGAAAGATACAAAAAACGCATGGAACAAAGCAAATCAATGGCGCAAGGGTGTTGTTAAAGCAACAGGATGGTTTAAAAAGAAATGAATAATCTGATTGAATCTTCGGTGCAATGTTGGAGCTGTCCTGTATTTGACCGTTTGTTTCAGGTTATTTCTGCAACGACCAGTGCTGTGTATGGGAAAATGGCATTGCTTGCAGCTGTATTGTTGTGTGTATTCATTGCTTTTTATATTTTGTATTCAGTTGTAACGAATTTACGCGACAAAGATAAAATGGAGCCGATGTATCAGACTTATTTGAAACCGGTGATAATAAATTCTTTGTTTGTAATTGCAATTTTGGGGATGGGGGTTATGGTCCCACGATTCATAACAACCGTCAGTTTTGAACCAGTTGCTGATATAACATTGGTTTATACTCAATCAATGCTAAACACAGATCAAACAAAAGTAGATCAGAAAGTAGAATATGTTCCAGAAAGAATGTCCGAAGATGGATTTTATCGACCACAACTTCGCGATAAAATACTTATGCTGATGAAAACCAGCATTACCCAGTTTCAATCAATGATGAAACTGGGGATGGCAATAATGGATCAAGCATTTACGTGGAAAGCATTTCTTGGGGTTGGTGCGCTGGTAAAACATATTATGATATTTTTTATGGGGCTTTATGTTGTTTGGGCGTTTTTTAAGTTATTTATAAAATTCTGTTTTTATTTTGCTGACGTTGTAATTGATATGACTTTCTTTGCTTTTTTCTTTCCGTTCATGACGGTTTTATGGGTATTTAAAAATTCTAAAAGTGCGGATTGGGTAAAAAATATGAGTAGCAAAATAACCCCAGCATTTTTTCAAAATTTAATAAACTCTATCGTTTCGTTGGCAACAGTTATTATAACCTATGTTGTAATTATGGTTATAATTGCAAAGTTTTTTGCGGGACCAAATGTTGAGATCACAGAAATAATGAATGGAAATATACTGGCCAGTGATATATCAGATGATAATCTGGCCATGGTTACATTGGGGGGCGTCTTGGTTTTGGTTTATGTAGTTCAATATATGGCTGAAAATATCAAGCAGGTTGCCAAGATAATAACAGACACATTCAATATAAAAGATATTCATGCAGATGGAAAATCAATGGGCGAAACAATGGGCGAAGATGCATTAAAGTTGGGCAAAAATACCTTTGATTTTGCGAAAAATACTGGCAAAGTTCTTTGGACTGCGGTATCAGGGAAAGAATCAGAGAAAAAAGAAGGCGAAAAAAGCGAAGCAAAATAATTTATGTTAAGATCAAAAATAATTTTAATAATAGTAAAAGCGATAATGTGGATTATTGCCATTGGTGTTGGAATTTGGTATTTATCATCCAGCATAAATGGCGATTCTATAACGTATGCCAGCATGAACAGCTTTCTACAAGCAACTGGTGCATGCAAAGGGAATGTATGTGATATATCGCAGACTCAGGGCTGTTTTTTATGTCCATATGTTACACAATTATTTAATGTAATTGGCATGGCGACCAAGAATTTTTGGGATGCCTTGGTTGCTAATTTATGGATTTTAATTTCGTTGGGATTTGTAATATTTTTATTAGTACACACCTGGAAAGAAATGGCAAAAGCAAACAAAGCAAATATTAAGATGACAACCACATCCAGGGATTTTAATTTCAAAGATTGGTTTGATCCGGTATGGAAACAATTTGCCAGAGTTTTGTTTGTTGGAGCATTTTTGGGCGCATTAAGTTTTGGTGGTACAACAATTTTAAAGACAGTATCGGATATTACGATTCGTCCCGTCATGTATGTTGGGTCTGAATTGGCAATGGCTGCAACGGGCGCAGGTGCCAGTGCACAATGTCCAGCATTGGAAACTCAAAACACAGATAATGTAATTGGCCCAGCATTAAAACCATTTATGTGTGTTGTTGGAAATGCCAGCAGTGTTGTTTTGGCGGGCGCGTCGGGTGGTTTTTCTTTGATGAATTTTGCGTGGATGGGGATGGGGGGTGGGTTATTTACTTGGCTGGCCGGCCTTGGGTTGGTATTAATGTTTTTAATTATCGGGTTTGGTTTATTTTTTGATATTTTAAATGTTGTTTTCAGGTTGGTATTTATAATCATATTTTTACCGGTAATTATTGCCAGTTATGCGTACGAAAATGTTTGGGGGATATTAAAGGGTGCGGTTGGCAAGTCAGTAGATATGCTTGTGAATTGCGCGGTCAGAGTTATTGCCATTACATTAAAAGTTTTAATTATTTATTCAATAGTTGCATATGCCGCAGATGAATATTTCCCCGGGCCAATTGATGGATATTCTGTAATCACTCCGCCCGGGTTTGCCGGGATGCAATCCGCAGAAAATTCATCAAATCAAATTGTTGCCCAAGTGTTCGCAGATTGTGAAAAAGTATCAATACAAGACGGTAAAATGGATAAAGATTTATTTAAGGCATGCTTTGACCGCACCAGTGCAACCGTTGAAGCATCGCATCCAGGGGCATTTGATTTTATGTCCGATGGTTGGAATTTCTTTATGCTGATGTTTGGAATATTCTTATTATATTTTTATGTTATTAGTAAAAAACTGGATGAAATCTTTGTTGGTGATGGGGCCGGGAAAGATCCTATATTTAATATAGGCGGTTCATTCAAAGAGTTGGGGCAGAAATTATGGAGTATCCCGTCCGGAATAACCAAAGCAATTACAGACGCAATGGACAAGGGAAGTAAATAGCAAAGAATAAATATGAACTTGTTTAAATTATATTTTAAGAAATTAAGTATAGTTCGCAAATTTGCCTTGGTGGCGTTTTGCGTTTTGATTTTTGCTTTTAATACTATTCCGGCGTATGCAGCAAGTAATATTCCAAACGGTGGTGATATTACAGACTATGGCGTTTGGGCAACCGAACATAACAGGGAGCTTTTGATAGGGAATCTGTCTTCGGATATAAATTCTTTTTACCCCCCAATCGTTGATGATTATGTCCCGGTAGAGGCGCGTGTTGGCAAAGCTTTAGTTGGTGCATTGGATAGCGTAGGAAAATCCCTGCAACGCAGTTTGTTTGATTTTATTCAAATCTTTTTGGTGGCATTGTTTGCTTTTTGGTTAATGTTCGAAGCGTATAATTTAATTAAATCAAAAGGCGATGTAAAGAAAACCGCCATGGAAATTGTTAAAAAAACCGTATTAGTATCAGTTTGGGTTTGGGTTTTAAATAATGATCCGGGTCAGATTTTTATGACTATATTTGGTCCAATAATTAAAGTTGGCAGTTATACATCAGATTTAATATTGAATTCGATTGTTTCGGAAGCGGGTAAAATAAATTTACCAGATACTTGTGGTGCAATACGAAATTTTATGGGTGGCAATGATTATACCGCAGATTTGATTTGTATGCCCACGCGTCTGTCCGGATTCTTTTATACTTGTATTACGGTGGGATTTAAATGGATGGGGGCCGGCCTGGGGCACAGCGCACTAACATTTGTTGCTGGTGCTGTTTTTGTGGTTATATTTACTATAAATATATGGAAGTTTGCATTGCTTGCTTTGGGGGTAATAGTTGATTTATTCCTGGCTATAATTTTGCTGCCATTTACTGCAATAAAGGAATGTTTTGGCAAAGGAACCAGTTTACAGGGTATCGCAGGTAGTATATTTACATCTTTTGCGGGACTTTTTAAATCAGTCAGTTTGAATGACCAAATAATGCGATTTATTCGTGCAATAATTTACTTTATTGTTTTGGCGGTTATGGCGGCAATTGGTGCGGCATTGCTGGGCGGTGTAATCAGCGCAGATTTATCATCAGTAACGCCATCGGTTGAAAGCGATAGTTTTATGTCGGTACTGATTGTTGGATGCTTGGTGGCTTATCTGGTGTCTAAAGCATCAAAAATGGCCGAAGATTTGGGCGGGAAAATAGATGGTTCTTTCGGAGAACAAGTCCAAGGCGACATTAAGAAACTTTGGAGTAATACAAAAAAACAAGTTATGGATTGGAGAAAAGCTTATAAAGAACAAAAAAATTCATCCGCCAGCACAGCGCCAAAAAAGTAAATTGATAATTGATAAATTTTGAGGCACAATAGGTAAAATTTACAGGAGAAAAAATGTTATCAATGATCTTATCTAATCTGGGGTATGAACTGGGCGGGGGGTTGTCTTTTGCCTGTGGTTTCGCGGTTGCCTTGATTATAATGTTGGCGTTTGGACGCAAATATATAAATGCCATGAGAGGCTGGCAAAAAAAGGGACAGCCGATTAGTGAAAATGTTCCACAATCTCATTTGGCCAAAGCTGGGACCCCAACAATTGGTGGGGGATTGTTATTGTTATCCATAATTATATCCAGTGTTTTATTTATGGATTTTGCAAATCCGTCACCGTGGATAGCAATTGGGGCATTAGTTTGGTTTGGTACAATCGGATTTGCAGATGATTATAAAAAAATAACCAGCCAAAGTAAAAAAGCTGCCAATGGTTTGTCCCCAAAAATGCGTCTGCTGCTTGAGGGTCTGGGGGTAATTATATTGGCATATTGTGCGAACGCTGTTATGCCTTTTTATTTGCCTTCTTATTCCGTAGCTTTCCCCGGGGGGCATGTTTTTCCAATAGGGATTTTATATTTTGGGTTTGCTTATTTTGTAATTGCTGGGACAGCAAATGCCGCAAATATAACAGATGGTTTGGACGGGATGTTATCAAAAATATATTTGCCAATATTGGTTGTAGTATTGATTGCTTTGTTTGGTGCAACGCGCGTTGGTTTTATTCCAAATTCTTTATTATTGCCAGACAGTGCGGGACTGTTCCCTTTGTTGGGTGCGGTATTTGGGGCGTTGGTGGGATTTTTATGGTTCAATTCCGCCCCTGCGCAAATCTTTATGGGGGATACCGGCAGTTTAGCGCTGGGCGGATTTGTTGGTACAATTTCAATGTTATTAAAAGTTGAAATTATAATCGGGATTGCCAGCTTGATGATGGTTGCGATTCTAGCGTCCAGTTTTATTCAAACATTTATTTATAAATTGACCAAGAAAAATGGAGTAGGCAAGCGGGTGTTTCTGCGCGCACCATTACATCATCATTTTGAAGAAAAAGGATTGTCAGAATCAAAAATCGTAGAAAGATTTTTTATAATGTCGATTTTATTTTGTGGTTTTGCTTTGTTGTTATTAAGGTTATAAAATGATAAAACGTGGGGAAGAAAGCATTTTAACCAGTTGGTATTTTGAAATAGACAGGCGTCTATTTTGGTGTGTATTAATCATGTTTGTTGTTGGTCTTTGGGCGATGGTGTCTGCTGGCAGCGTTGCCGCCGAACGTCTTAACCCGCCACAGCCATGGCATTTCTTTTTGATAAAAGCGATCCCCCTTTACATAGTTGGCTTAATAACTTTGATGGTTTCATCTTTTTTAAATCGCCGTCAAATAATGATGGTTGGTGTATTGAATGTGTTAGTTTGCGGGCTGCTTTTGATCGCAACATTGATTATGCCGGCCGCTGTCAAGGGCTCTGCAAGATGGGTGGATTTGGGCTTCGCATCTGTTATGCCCAGTGATTTAATGAAGCCCGGATTCATAATTATAACCGCGTGGTTTTTAACAAGACTGGAAAGATTATCACCAGGGAATATATTTTTTTCTAAACGAGTTTGGAAATGGGATTCGTGGCCAGCATATTTGGCGGCGTTTTTTCCAATGTTGCTTATTATTTTAACTCACCCTGACTTCGGTTCTTTTACTTTATATTTAGCGGTATTTTGTACGATGATTTTCTTGGCCGGACTGCCCATGTATTTCATACCTATTTTTGCTGGGCTTGGTTTGGGGGCGGGTGTTTTTGCATTCCTTACTATGGCACACGTTAGATTGCGCGTCCTGGGATTTTTGGGGTTGGCTGGTGGTGGTGATAATTATCAAATAAGAAAATCGGTCGAAGCGGTTCAGCACGGAGGTTTGTTTGGTCGCGCCGAAGATAGTTTTATAAAACAATCATTACCCGATGCGCATACAGATTTTGTATTTTCAGCCATAGCAGAAGATTCAGGTGCAATTATAGCATGTATTTTATTGCTGGGATTTTTGTATATATTAAAACGCTTGGCCACGAACGCCATGAATACAAAAGACAGAATGGTGTTTTACGCATGTGGCGGAATGATGGCTTTGTTTGGTGCCCAGGTTTGTATTAATATAATGTCAGCATTAGGATTGTTCCCGCCAAAAGGGATGACTTTGCCCTTTATTTCTTATGGGGGGTCTTCTTTTGTTGCGTTCTGTTTGGCATTTGGTATTATTTTGGCATTGGTCCGCGAAGACAAATGGAGATAATTATGAATTGGAGTAAGCAATGAAAATTTGGATAGCGACCGGTGGAACCGGTGGGCACATTTTCCCGGCAATCAGCGTTACCGAAGAATTGGTGCGCCATCATCATCGTGTCATTATTTCCAGCGATGGGCGTGGGATGGCAATTGTAAAAAATAACAAACCCGCTTGTGCTGGAACCGCTTTTATTTGGGCGTCGGGGGTAGGGGCCAAATCAAAACTTCAGCAAATCGCAGCATTATTTAAAATAGCAATTTCTGCATTTGCAATGCTTTTACGTTTTTTAATTTTCCGTCCATCGCGCGTGGTTGCTTTTGGTGGGTATTCATCGGTGCCTGTTTTATTTGCCGCCAGAATATTAAAAATACCAACATTATTACATGAACAAAATGCGCATATTGGTCGCGCCAATTTATTTGCTTTGCGTTGGATTGATACTTTAATGACCAGCTTTCCAAATGTTAAGGGAATACCAAAATCAAAAACAAAAATGGTTTATACCGGATTGCCAGTACGTAAAGAATTTTTAAATGAAAAAAATTATGCCAAGGCAACAAATGAAAATCGTTTGCTGGTTACAGGTGGCAGCTTGGGGGCACAAATCATAGACGAAGTTGTTCCAGATGCGATTATGAGTTTGTCAGCAACACTTCGTAAAAAGTTATTTATAACACAACAAACAAGACCGGAAAATGTTGCGCGACTGCAAAGGTTTTATGCCAGCAATGGGATCAGGGCGAATGTAGTTAGTTTTATAAATGATATGGCGGGTGCTTTGGGGGCTGCGGAATTGGTAATCAGCCGAGGGGGCGCCAGCACCATTGCAGAAATGCAAGCGATGGGACGACCAGCGATCATTGTGCCATTGGGGATAAATCCAGACCAGATTGCAAACGCCGAAGAATTCGCAATAACGGGTGGCGCAATCACAATTGAACAAAAAAAGTTCACAGCAAAGTGGTTGTCCGCAACACTTGAAGAATTATTTGAAAATCCAGCCAGGTTGAAGAAAATGGCGGACAAAGCCAAAATCCCAAACAAAGCGGTTGAAAATATAGTAAAAGAAATTTTGATATAAAGGCATAGATTACGCCTTTTTGTCGGCATCTTTGTTCTGGACATTTTTCCTGACCCCAGCTATATTCACGCAGATGGAAAGAACAAGGAAAAAGAAAAATGCTTAAAAAAGTAGTAATATTTGATTTTGATGGAACAATGAGTGCGCGTGATGCAAATCTGGAATTTGGGAAATATTGTTTTCGTCACAGCATTCGTCCATGGCTGTTTATCCCTGTGATAATTTTTGGTGGATTATTGTCTTTGTTTGATTTCAAAACGACAAAAATGCGCCCAATTAAAAAAATATGGCGCGAAGTTATGCGCAGCTTTGTCAGTGAAAATCTGGTAAAAAAACTGGCACCAGAATTTATAAAACAACATAAAAAATTGCGCTGGAATTGGGTAAATTCAGCAGTTGCAAAAGAGCTGAATAATAAAGATGTAAAAGTAATTTTAATTTCTGCTGGCCCCGATTTTCTGGTTCCGTATTTGGTAAATGATTTAAAATTTGATGCGGTTTTAACGTCTGATATGCAAAAGCATAAGCCATGGAAATTTAATTCTTTTTCTTGGGGTGATAATAAAGTAGTCGCACTTGAAAAATGGGCAAAGAAAAATAAAATTCAACCAATTGTTTTGCGCAGTTATGGTGACAGCTATGGTGATACAGCATTAATGGCACTGGCACAAGAAGCAATCTGGATTGATTCTAAGACTGGGAATCGAAAAATTTAATTTTTATTCCCCAAATTCCAGTTCTTTTAGTTTTTCTGCGCGCGGTGTGATTTTACGGATTGATACTTGCAAATCTTCTATATCGTTTTCTGCCATTTTGAAATGATTTTCAACCCGTGCGGCGCGTTCGGATAAACGTGATAAATCCATTAATAATAAATCCAATTCTTTTTTTATCTGCGCGGCAACACGTTTGATTTTTATATCTGATAAAACTGCGCGAATTGTATTTAATGTTGCCCATAATGTGGCGGGGGATACGATAAAAACTTTTTTCCTCGCGGCATAATCAATTATACCCGGAAATTCACGATGAAGCGTTTCAAATATAGATTCCGATGCGATAAACATCATCGCGCTTTCGGCCGTCTGACCAGAAATTATATATTTAGATGCGATTGCGTCAATGTGCGTGCGAACGGATAATTCAAAAATTTTGCGCGTTCCGTCATCCGGCGTTTCGATATACTTTGTATACCCTTCCAGCGGAAATTTGCTGTCTATGATCATATCCCCTGGCGGATAGGGCAGACGAATTATACAATCGGGCCGCACCCCATTTTCGAGCGTTTGTTGAAACGCATAAGATTCAGGCGGCATGATATCTGCGACCAAATCTTCCAGTTGACGTTCACCAAAGCTGCCGCGGGCCTGTTTAGAACCCATCAAGATGTTTTTGAAATTTGCGATATCGCCACTGATATTTTTCAAATCTGCCGCATTTTGTGCCAGCGCGGTCAGACGCTCGGATATACGCTCGCGCAGGCGGACATTGTCTTCGCGCAGGGATGATAAATCCACGGGGCGCTTTTGAAACATTAAAACGACCAGTAAAACAATAACTATTCCCAGCAGTATAAAAATGATTGCCATTTGAATTTCCTTTGTTATTATTATAAACAGCTATGAATAAATTACAAATGAAACTTTGTGGGGATTTGATTTTGCGCGAAAAATGCGCCCCTGTGGATGATATATCCAAATTTGCCGATGTTATAGATGAAATGGTTAAAATGATGGATGAACAAAAGGGGGTTGGTCTGGCTGCCCCCCAGGTTGGGATACCGTATCGTTTTATTGTTATGAAAGAAGTTAAAAATCGCAAAGATCCGGGCATAGTTCATAAAATGATAAATCCAAAAATTTTATCAAAATCAGAAAAACTATGTGTAATAGAAGAAGGTTGCTTGTCAGTTCTGGGACCAGATAATTTACCAATTTATGCGGATGTGGAAAGACCAGAATCTATTATTGCAGAATGGACCGACGAAACGGGTACAAAAAATACACGTGAATTTTCCGGATATGTTGCACGTATAGTTCAACACGAATTGGATCATCTTGATGGGATTTTATTTATAGATCATTTGCCAGATGTAAAACGCGAAATAGTTATGCGTAAGGTTCGGAAAAGAAAATGAAACTGATTTTAATGGGTACGTCTGAATGGGCGGTTCCTATTTTTGATAAAGTTTCCGCGTCGCATGAAATTGCTGCGGTTTTTACACGTGCGCCAAAGCCAGCCGGGCGTAAACAAATTATAACAAAATCGCCAGTGCACGAATGGGCAGACAGCCGTGAAAAAAAAGTTTATACAAATATAAATGATTTTAAAACCGAAGAAATTCAAAAATTAAAATCTGAAATTGATTACATTTTTGTGGCTTCTTATGGGGTTATTTTACGCGACAATGTTTTAAATTTTGCACCATGTATAAATATTCATCCCAGCAATTTACCAAAATATCGTGGTCCGTCCCCAATAATAACATCAATTTATAATGGAGACAGCAACAGTGCAGTTTGCTTAATGAAATTATCCCCTGAAATAGATAGCGGTGATATTTTAATGTGTCAAAAATTTGGGATTGGCGAAAATGAAACACTGGCAGAAATTGAATCCAAGGTTTCAGAAATTTCAGCGCCAATGGTTTTGGAATTTCTGCGTAAACCAGAAAACTATCCACCAATGCCTCAGATTGGCACACCAATTTTTACAAGAAAACTTACCAGTGCGGATGAAATTATTGATTGGTCGCGCACACCAAAACAAATCCATGATCAGGTTCGTTCCATCGGCGGACGCACAAAGATAAATGGCATAGACGTTAAAATTTTAGAAACAAAAATCACAGATGGTAAATTAGAATTTTTACGAGTTCAACCTGCGGGCAAAAAGCCAATGAGATGGAAAGATTTTGTAAATGGGCTTCGCGGCGCAGAAATAGAGTTTGGAAAATGACGCGATATAAATTAATTATCGAGTATGATGGAACGAATTTAATTGGCTGGCAAGAAAATCGCCAGGGTCCGTCCGTCCAGTCTTTGATTCAGGGCGCGATAAAAAGCTTTTGCCAAACAGATGCCGATGTTGTTGCCGCTGGCCGTACTGATGCTGGGGTGCATGCTTATGCAATGGTTGCCCATGCTGATTTGCCGGAATCTGACCCCGAAACAATTAAACGTGCATTGAATTTTTATTTGAATGATTCCCCCGTATCGGTTTTGGATTGCAAACAAGTTTCGGATGATTTTCATGCCAGGTTTTCATGCGTTCAGCGAAACTACAGATATATAATTTTAAACCGTAGTGCGAAACCAGCATTGGATAAAAATCGTGTTTGGTGGGTGCCACAAAAAATGGATATTGACGCGATGCGCAGTGCCGCTGAAAAATTAATTGGCAATCATGATTTTACCAGCTTCCGCGCAAGTGAGTGCCAGGCAAAATCACCAATAAAAACGTTGGATAAAATAAATATAACCCAAAATGAAGAATTGATAATTATTGATTTTTCAGCGCGTTCATTTTTACATCACCAGGTTCGCAATATGGTTGGGACTTTGGTTGAAATTGGTTTGGGAAAACCATTAAACATAGATGAAATCTTTGCGGCGAGGAATCGCAGCGCGGCGGGACTTACGGCGCCAGCGACGGGGCTGTATTTTGTTTCGGCAGATTATGCCACCAACGATTAGAATTTATATATTCTACGCGACCATTTTTATAAATTACAAATCCACCACGCAAAATTTTCGCATGGCAATTTTCCCCCGCATTTATATCAAAATATGAAACAATAAAATCATTTTTGTTACACATATATTTTATATTTTTTAATAATGGCATAAATTTTTGTGTATATGCCAAAGACCAATTTTCAGTTTTAATAATACATAATCCTTTTTTGCATTTTATACGTTTATTTGGGGTTTTAATTTCTTCGGAATTATTTTGTTTCCATGTATCAAATGCAAAAAAATGATTGCTGGCTTTATTGCGGTTAAAATAAAGTTCCCTATTTTTAACAACAGCAATTAATTCATGGTCGTATGTTGAATAAAATACAGGCTTTGGCTTTATCGCGGTTAAAATTATTGGTATTAAAAAGCACAGGGAAATTGAAATAATTTTTATCCGTTTGTTTTTAATCATAACCAAGCAAACTAAACCAATTACCATTAAATAAAATGCAACGCCAGAAATAGTTGGCACTTGTATTCCGGCCAGTGGCAAACCAGAAATCCAATTAGCAATGCCCAGTGTCCAGTCATAAACAGCGTTTGCATACGATGTAAGCCCCAACATAGTCAATGGCATAATTAAAATTGAAAAGATAGGCAGGCATAATAAATTTCCCAACAAACTATAAATCTGAATAGTATGAAAATGATATGCTATAAATGGCATAGTAAAAATTGTCGCGATACAAGTTGTCAGTATCATTATTTTTAATGCGCGCCAGATTTTATAAATAAAAGAAACCTTTTCATATTTGGTGTCCCCGAAAAACCATATCAATCCGAAAATTGCTGCGAACGAAAGTTGAAATCCAGGTTCGGTTAAATAATTTGGATTTACAAGCAACAGCGCCGCAAAAACGAGCGATACATTTCGCATAGTAAAAATATTTCGTCCCAAAATAAATGCCGTAAACATTAATCCAGTGGTTAAAAATGCGCGCTGGGTTGCGACGTCTGCGCCCGATAAAAATAAATAAAACAATAATCCAGAAAATGCGCAAATCATGGCGGGATAACGCGCGGATGTTCGCCGTGTTACCCATGGCACAAGTCTGAATAAAAAATAAAATAACATAAACAGCCAACCACCAACCAACGAAATATGAAATCCACTGATAGAAAAAACATGTCCGACCCCGGCCGCATTCCAGGCATTGGTTTCTTCTTCGGTCAAAGTATGTTTATATCCCAAAACCAATGAATCAAAGAGCTTGGAATTAAATGTTTTGTGTAATTTATGCCGCAAGCTGGCAATGCCGTGTAGATTTTTATCTGCATTATCAACTTTCAAATCGGTGATGTAACCGGTTGCAGAAATCCCTTCAAAATAAGCCCACTTTGCAGAATCAAATCCATCGGGCATATCTGCTGGGTTTGGCGGAAATAAAGAAACATTAGCCGTTATATTATCACCGATATTTGGTGTTGGAACTTCCTGGGTTTCGGATAATCTGTACAGAGCGTCAGTTTTATTATCTTGTAAAAATACACGTGCTTTATCGGGGGTGTAATCTATGTTTTTAACAATTCCCGATATTTCGATATTATGTTTTGGATTGATGATTCTGGGAATATCCACCGCACGTGTATATCCAATGCTGTAAAAGAAACCAAATAATAAAGCAAATACAGGTGCAATTATTTTTTTACGCCATGCAATAAAATTTATAGCGCAAATCACGGATATTAAAAATGGATAAATAATCGCCGGTTCAAACGGCAAAGCAAAGTAGATTGCAATGCCCGTGCAAAAAGCAAAAAGACTAAATGCCAAAGTCATGTTATGGGAAATAATAATAAATAATAAATATAAAGTCTAGATTACTTTCCAAAAACAAAATCGGGATTTTGAGATAATGAAATAATAGCATCTATGTTGTCGTCAGGGGCGGATTTGCAACGTGCAGTTTTCCCGCATTTTTCGCATTTGTGAATAATTATAAATTTATCACCAGATGATTCAATTCCGATGGGTCTCATCATACCATTACACTGACTAGCGCGATCGCCTGGATTTATATCAACACAACGCGACCACAGACAAACAGGACAATGATTTGTATAGCCATTACCACGAACAGATGCGCCACAATGTTCGCATGTAAAATCTTCAATAGTGCGGGAAAACTTTTTCATGGTAAATATAAAATTAAAAGCCAAAAAATTAATTTCGGCTTTTGAATTTATTACAGGCCCAGTGCTGTGCGATACATTTTTATCAATTCGTCTGTTTCATCCAATTCATCTGGATCCAATTTGCGCAGACGTATCATTTGTCTGATGTATTTTGGGTCGTATCCGGCGGATTTAGCCTCGGTATAGATTTCTTTGATGTCTGCGGCGATGGCGGCAGTTTCTTCGTTCAGTTTTTCAACGCGTTCAATTATGGTCAGTAATTGTTGATTATCCAATTGTCCGTGATTTTCTTTTGGCATAAATCCCCCTTGTTTTTGACTTGTTTATTTGCCCAGATATGTTATCATTGCAAACGCAAAATGCAAGAAAAACAATCAGCGGGGAAGCCGTCTCTTTCACCGCAAAAAAATAGAGGTATTTTTATGACAATGAACAAACTGACGAAAATTATAGCATCAATTGGCCCAGCCAGCGAAAATTACGACACATTAAAGAAAATGATAGAAACGGGGGTTGATGCGTGCCGGCTTAACTTTTCACATGATACTGATGAGGTCCAAGGTAAAAAAATTGATTTAATACGCAAAATTTCCGCGGAACTGGGACGCCCGGTTGCAATTATTGCCGACCTGCAAGGGCCAAAACATCGTATTGGGGATTTCCAAACCGAAAACCATTATCCGTTGGAAATTGGGCAAGAGTTTATACTGGATAATAATTATGAGCGTGGTAATGAAACACGTGTGTTTTTACCAGACAAAGATGTTTTATGTTCTTTGAAAATTGGCAACAGAGTTTTATTAAATGATGGGAAAATAGAACTGGAAGTAACTGAAACAAAACCAGGTAAAGTAACAACCAAGGTTATTCGCGGTTCTGAAATATGGTCGCGTCGCGGATTTAATATTCCAGATACAGAAATAGAAACCAGTGTTTTGACCGAAAAAGATCGCGCAGATCTAGATTATGTTTTAACAAAAAATCCAGATTGGGTTGCAATCTCTTTTGTTCAGCGTCCCGAAGACATTCAAGAAGTTCGTGATTTTATAAATGCCAGAACAAAAAGACCCGTTAAAATCATCTCTAAAATAGAACGCCCCCAGGCATTGGAAAAATTAGAAGATATAATTCAGATTTCAGACGCAATAATGTTTGCCCGTGGGGATTTGGCGGTAGAGGTTCCTTTTGAAAAATTACCGGCCCTGCAAAGACAATGTATTCGTATATGTCGCAAGATGAACAAACCGGTAATTGTTGCAACGCAAATGTTGGGCAGCATGGTGCATTCTGATTTCCCATTACGCGCCGAAATATCTGATGTGGCATTAACTTCATATTTGCGTGCGGATTGCGTTATGACATCCGAAGAAACAACGATTAGTGATAACCCGGTTAATGTCGCCGAAACAATGGTCAAGATTGTTACAAACGCGGATATGGATATTTATGAAAATGGAAACGATTGGTCAAAAATAGAAAATATCCCGGAAAACGATTGGTCCCGTAGTGTTGCTTCTATGGCTTATTTAAATAAGGCCGAAGCAATTATAGTTTTTGATACCGGTACAAATATAGTAACCCAAATTTCATGTAGAAAACCAGATGTGCCAATTATTGGTGTATTCAATGATGATATAGATGCAAATCAATTATGTATCTCGCGCGGGGTTTATCCGATTTTTGATACAAAATTGTTTGGAGAAAAAGACGCCGCAGGCGTCGCCAGCAGATTTAAAATTACTCGTGGAAAACTGGTTATCGTTGATGGGGATAAAATTTCCCTGCGTGATTTGGAAATGTAAAAATTAATGGATATAAATTGAAATGCCGCACTGTCGTGCGGCATTTTTCAACCCTTGACCCGATAGATATATTTTTTGTATTCTATTATTTATGAGAAAACTATCCGTTATATTTGCTATTTGCTCGGCATTTTTTGCTTTACCTACAAATGCGGCGGAATATAATGCTGCGCTGGTGGCAGATATGGACACGGGAAGGGTTCTGTATTCTGAAAAAGCCAACGATTTAAATTATCCCGCTTCTTTAACAAAAATTATGACACTTTATTTAACTTTTGATGCGTTGGAACATGATCGGTTAAAGCTGGATGATTATTTAATAGTTTCACAAAATGCGACCAAGGCTTCGCCGGTAAAACTAGGGCTGGCCGCAGGCAGCAAAATAAAAGTAGAAGATGCAATCAAAGCATTGGCGGTTCACAGCGCAAATGATGTGGCACTTGTTTTGGCAGAAAATTTAAAAGGCGGTAAAGAAGGTAATTTTGCATCACTGATGACACAAGTTGCAAATCAAATTGGTTTATCAAAAACTAACTTTGAAAATTCGTCTGGATTGCCTGATGATGACCATATGTCTAATGCGCGTGATATAGCATTAATGAGTATGGCGGTTTATAAACATTTTCCAGAATATTGGAAATACTTTGGGATAAAATCATGGACTTATAACGGTAAAACGTATAGTAATGGGAACCATTTATTAGAATCGTATCCAGGTTGTGACGGTATGAAAACGGGATATACAAACAAATCAAAATATTCTTTGGTTGCGACCGCATACAGAAAAGGGCATCATTTAATAGCAGTAGTATTGGGGGCGCAAAACAAAGACGTTCGTTCAGTTATTGCGACCCAGATGCTGGATAAAGGATTCAAAGTCGTCGATGTAAAAAATAATGGGAAAGTATCTAGTCCTATCAATCAAGAAATAGATAATTACAAATCAAAAACTGTAGAAATTAAGACACAAACATATGTTATAAAATCTGTTGGCAGTTATGGTATCCAATTTGGTGCTTTTTCTGTGCGCTCAGCCGCGGAACAACAAGCACAAAAAGTAAATAAGATCACAGGAACAAATGCGGCAGTTGAAGAAAATAATGGATTGTTTCGAGTAAGAGCATATGATTTGCCAGAAAATATCGCCCAAGATACATGTATATCTGTAAAGTCACAAGGGATAGATTGTTTTGTGTTTGGTAAATAAATGAATCCGAAAATAGAAAAACTTATTAAACAATTTGCAAAGCTGCCCCGGGTTGGTGGGCGCTCGGCCGAACGCATAGTTTTATCTTTATTACAGGATAAAACAGGACGTTGCACAGCATTGGCGACTTCGTTGGCGAATGCAGTGGAAAGCATAAAACCATGCCCAACATGTGGATGTTTAACAGAAAACCATTGCGAGTTTTGCAACGATATTTCCCGCGCAAATGGCCAGTTGTGTATAGTTCGTGATTTGGGGGATGTTTGGACGCTTGAAAAATCTGGAATATTTCGAGGGAGATACCATGTTATTGACGGATTGCTGTCTGGCATATCGGGGATGACACCAGAAGACTTGAATATATCAAATATATCATCACGAATTAAAAATGAAAAAATAACAGAAATAATTTTTGCATTGCCTAATACTGTTGAAGGCAAAACGACCCAGCATTACATAATGACTATTATTGATAATGAAGTTATGTTTTCCGAATTAGCATCTGGGGTCCCACTTGGTGGTGATCTGGATTATATTGATGATGGAACATTATCAATTGCATTTGGGGAAAGAAAAAAGATATGAATGAAAAATTGTTAAATCTTCCCCCTGTTGCGGAAATGATGCGTGATTCGGGCTTGGAACCAAAAAAACAATTTGGGCAAAATTTTTTATTTGATTTAAATTTAACAAGAAAAATTGCCCGCAATGTTCCAAATATAGATGGTGCAACAATAATAGAGATTGGCCCCGGTCCCGGGGGATTAACGCGTGCTTTGTTGGAATGTGGCGCAGCAAAAGTAATCGCAATTGAGAAAGATTATACAACAGAACCCATATTATCACATATCAAAGATGCCAGTAATGGCAGGTTGGATGTGGTGTATGGCGATGCCATGAAAATAAAAACCGAAGAATTAAAAATTAAAAAATATTCAATTTGTTCTAATCTTCCATATAATGTTGGAACTGAATTATTAATTGGGTGGTTACATTTGATGGCAAAATCCAAAGGACCATTATCTTTGACATTAATGTTTCAACGTGAAGTTGCAGAAAGAATAGTTGCAAAAGTTGGCGATAAACAATATGGCCGATTAAGTATTTTGGTAAATCTGGTCGGTAATGCCAAGATACTATTTAATGTTCCAAACACGGCATTTTTCCCTGCGCCCAAGGTACAATCTGCGGTCGTACAAATAACCCCAAAAAATTTGAAAATTGCATTGGAAAATATAGAAAGATTGACAGCAAAACTTTTCGGTCAGCGACGAAAAATGTTACGTGGAATTATCCCTGGTATCGATTGGGCCCAATTTGATTTGCATGGGACAGAAAGAGCCGAAGAATTGTCCCCAGAAAAATTTGTAGAAATAGCACGTGAAATTGTGGTATAAAATCAATCGAGAGCAGAGAGAAAAATTATGAGCACATCTATTTTCATATTTCTTGGTATTTTATTCTTAATGGTTTTTTTACTAAAACTAGTCAGAATCGGCACAATGTTGGCATTTCTATCGGCGGGGATTATTGCCGGACCTTATGTATTAAATCTGTGGCAAATTTCAGAAAGCTGGGCGTTTTTGGGTGAAATTGGAATTATGTTTTTATGGTTTGTTATTGGTTTGGAATTAAGTATAAAGCGTTTATGGAGTATGCGTAAAAATATATTTGGTTTTGGCGCTGCCCAGGTAATGATGGTTGTTATTATATTATTTCCAATTTTATTTGGAATAACTACATGGACAATAATGGGCACGTTAATGGTTTCTTTAATGTTGGCCATGTCCAGCACTTCCAGTGATATGCAGATTTTGGCAGATCGCAACGAATTACAAACCGGCGTTGGTCGTCAAACATTTTCTATTTTATTATTTCAAGATTTATTGTCGGTTCCTTTGCTAGCTATGTTGCCGATATTTGCGGGACATGGATTTAATCTTGGGGCGGAAATAATTGATATATTGGTAATGTCCGGGGGTCTTATTTTTGGGGTGGTTATTGTTGGCCGCCTGTTGTTGAATCCATTAATGCGTTTAATTGTTCATTTAAAATCAAAAGAAGCGTTCTTATTAGTAATATTATTAAATATAGCTTTGTGGGCAGTAGTGTTTCATTATCTAGGTCTGCCACCAGCAATTGGTGCTTTCTTGGCCGGGATGCTGTTCAGTGAAACCATTTATCGTCATCAGGTTCAGGCAGATATTCAACCATATCAAATGTTGTTTTTAGCGTTCTTTTTTATAGCATTAGGACTGGGGATGGATGTTCCATCCTTGATAAATAATTGGTGGCTGATTGCGCTGGGCGTTGTCGGATTGATAATTATAAAATTTACCGCAATTTATATCGTTGCACGTGTGCGTCATGTTTCTACCCGGGAATCGTTTTTTATCGCATTGGTTTTGGCCCAGGGCGGGGAATTTGGATTATTGATATTACAAACTATGAAAACAAGTGGGATTCAAGCCATTCCAGCGGCAAACGGTGAAATACTGACGGCCATTATTGTTGTATCAATAATGGTAACGCCAATATTAATGGGGATATATGATGTAATAAGTCGCAATGGAAAATTATTTATAAATAAAAAGCTTGTGAAATCAGATGTTCCAGAATTAAAACCCGAAGTTATAATTTGCGGATTTGGTCGTGTGGGACAAACAATTGCACAAATGATGGAATCACAAAAAATACCTTATGCTGCAATAGATTCTAATATAGACACGGTTATGTCTGCGCAGAAATCTGGATATAAAGTGTTTTTTGGTGATACTACAAATGAAGCAGTTCTAGAAGAAATTGGTCTGGCACCCAGACATACAAAAGCATTAGTTATCGCTTTGAATAATGCAGCGGTTGCAAAAAGAACTATACGGGCAGCACGCGAAATAATGCCCAGTGTAAATGTTTTTGCCCGCGTAAGGAATCTCCAAGAATCGGAAGATTTGCGAAGCGAAGGAAAAATAACCACATTGCCAGAAACCATAGAATCCAGCTTTGTCTTAGGGAAAGAGGTTCTAGAAGCAATGGGGATCAAAGAAAAAAACATATCAAATTTATTGGGTTCGCTGCGTCGCGATAATTATCAGGCTTTATGCGTTGATAAAAATTGTGGCGGGCACTAAAAAAAGCAAATTTAAATAAATAATGTCGCGGCAAGTTCCGCGACATTTTGTTTGTGTTTTGGCTTTTTTTGTTTATAATGTTCGCGGAAAAAGGATAAGTTATGAAAAGACCAATATTATACTCTGTACTATTCATGCTTTTGGCGATTATTTTTGATCAACTGTCCAAAGGTGCATTGTTATATATGATTTTGGGCAGTGTTCCAGTTGGTGGTGAATCATTTCAATTGGTGCCTTATCCATATTTAATGGCGCATGTAACGGGGTTTTTCAATTTAGTATTTACTTGGAATCCTGGGACCAGTTTTTCATTGTTTAGGGCGCTGGGAGAATCTGCGCCATTGGCAATTGTAACCATGACGGGAATGATAATTGGATTTTTAGGATATCAACTATTTGCCAGAAAAAACACAAAACTGGAAACCGTTGCATTATCAATGATTACAGGTGGTGCGTTAGGGAACTTAATAGATAGGCTGCGTTTTGGTGCGGTTATTGATTTCTTGGATTTTCATGTTGGGGGGCTTCACTGGCCAGCATTTAATTTTGCGGATATTTGTATAAGTATTGGTGTTTGTTTGTTTATCTTAGGTTTGGTTATAAATAAAAAAGGAAAAAAATAAAATGGTTAAGTATTTAGAAAATAATTCTGGTTTTAATTCTTGGATGTCATCAAAAAACACAAATAATAAAAAATCAAAATTTTCCGGATTTTTAACTTGGATTGCGGTGTTTTTGATTGCTTGGTGGGCGTTCAGTGTTTGGTTCGCACCAAAAAAGCAACCAGTTGTTGAAAATAAAGGTCAAATAGTTTCATCTGAAAAAATTTCAAATATTGCTGTAAAGCAAATCGATGCGGAAAAACTGAATGTTAATGTCCAAGGCATTAGAATTTCAAATATCGCATTAAAAGATTTTTCTGAAAAGATTCATGAAAAAGAACCAGTAAAATTATTGGCTGGGGATAATGAATTTGCAGAAGTTGGATTGTTGGCGAACGGAACGGCTGCGCCAAAAATAGATACCAATTGGGCGTCAGGCTCTGTTATGAAATGGAGAAATTCTGATGGGGTTGATTTTTCCAGAACCATAGAAATCAAAGATTATGTAATAACAATCAAAGACGAGATAAAAAATAGTACCGCGCGGGATTTTTCTGTCTCTCCTTATGCACGAATTGTTCAAAATGCTAAAAAAACTACTGCTGGGGTTGCGACCGGTGGCGTTGCATTTACAGACGAAAGTATAGAACGTGAATCTTGGAAATCGGTGTCTAAAAAATCATACGCTTGGACTACACAATCTGGTTTTGCCGGATTTGAAGAGCAATACTGGCAAACAATTGTTTCGTTAGATTCTGCGGATCAAACAATAAAGATTCATCCGCTGATAGATGGTCGTATCCAGTCAGAAACATCGTCTGTGGATATTCAGGTTCCAGCCGGAAAAACAATAACAATAACAACAAATTTATTTGCAGGTCCAAAAACACAAGATGTTTTGAAAGCTGCGGCAACCGTAATTCCAGGGATAAATCAAACAATTGATTATGGTTGGTTTTGGTTTTTGGCACGTCCATTTTTGTGGTCTTTAAATGCTTTGTATTCGTTGGTATTAAATTATGGTTTGGCAATTATTTTACTTACGATTGGTATAAGGATTTTAATGTGGCCATTGACCCGTAAATCCTTTGTTGGTATGGCCGCAATGCAAAAAATGCAACCTGAAATGCAACGTATACAAAAACTGTATGCAAATGATAAAGCGCGCATGCAAGCAGAAATGATGAAGTTGTATAAAAACAGCAAAACTTCTCCTATGTCGGGTTGTTTGCCAATGTTATTACAAATTCCGATTTTCTTTGCTTTGTATAAATCATTGTTGATTGCGGTGCCACTTCGCCATGCAGGATTTTTATGGCTGCAAGATTTAGCGGTTATGGATCCGTATTTTATATTGCCGGTATTGATGGGACTTACCATGTGGTTACAACAACATATGCAAACATCGGCCACCAAACTTGATGGAAATGATCCGGCCGCCCAGACACAAAAAATGATGAAATGGATGCCATTATTATTCACTATATTATTTGCGTGGATGCCATCGGGATTAGTCCTGTACTGGACAATTTCAAATGTATTTGGAATTGGTCAAATGTGGTGGATTAAACGCAAGGTTAAATAATTATTTTGGCCAGCGCGGCGACCGCAGCGGTTTCCGCGCGCAGAATAGTTTTTCCCAAAGAAATTCCAACAGCTCCGTCCTCGTCCAGTGTGGCAAATTCTGCCGGCGAAAAGCCCCCTTCGGGCCCTATTAAAATCGAAGTATAATTTTTCAATTTACCCGTATCTGCTTTATTTTCATGAGCAAATCTTTCGTCAGCAAAAATTAAATTATTTCTATTCAGCCCAGAAAATTTTATTGGCGGCAAAAGTTTTGGAACGCTGTTACGGCCAGATTGTTCGGATGCCTCAATAATAATTTTTTCAATACGTTGCCATTTTGGGAAACGTTCGGTCGTACGATCAGTTATAACTGGTTGTAATACTGCGACACCCATTTGTGTTGCAGCGTTTAACATTTCTTCCATTCTGGATTGTTTGATTGGTGCAAAGCAAAAAACAATTTTATTGCTGGGGTCTGCATGGTCGGTTTTGTTAATTATATTAAGAATAGAACCAGAGACAGATGTTAAAAATTCAAAACCATCATTAAATATCAAACATTTATCGGTTCTCATTACTTTGGTTAAATAATGGGATTGTTCTGACGAAAGTCGGATTTGTTTTCCGATTTCCAATTTTTCATTTATAAAGATTCTGGGCAAGTTTTGCATTATCAAACACCAATTTTTTTGATATAATATATTTAATGGCGGAAAAATTCAACATTTTATCTTTTTCAGGCAAGGGCAAAGGATTAAAAATCTTTGACTCGTCGGTCTATAAGGATCACGAGAAAGGCCCAATGGGCAGATTGTTCTGGAATATGCGGTACAAGGTCACCGTTTGGTGTGCTTGCTTGGTCGCGTTTATTTTTTCATTCCCAATAGAACATTTATGGCGTTATGGATGGTCAGCAGCAACCGAGAAATGGATTTGGACGTATTTTGGGAATTTTCTGAGCAGTTTTGGTTTAAATGTTTTTTCCGAAGTCCCTTATTGGCTGTATCGTACGGTCACACAAACAGATATTGCAACTATGGTCCCACTATTTCCAATAGCTATATTTTTTATCCTGGCAGACGAAACATTATTAAAAGAATTTAACCCTTATGGCAAAGATACATTAAAAGAAGAATCTTCGCGCAAGGCTAATGACGAAGACATTAAAAAAATGGGTCTGGGGGATGGATTTATGATGGTTTTGGGGTATTGGAAGAAAAAACCATTAATGATGAAAGAAACATTATCAACTCTTTGTTTGGCTCCTCCCGGGACCGGTAAAACCCAGGGTGTTGTATTGCCAACAATCTTTGAATGTAATACAGTTTCAATGATTATTAACGATCCAAAACCAGAATTGAAACAGCAATCATCCGCGTATCGTTCAAAAAATGTTGGGCCGGTATTTATTATGAATTGGGCGGGCCAGGATGATCCAATGGCTGGAATTTATTATCCGTCTTGGAATCCATTATCTCCATCACATGTTCCATTTATTGCCGAAGAACGTGATTTATATATAGACTCTATATGTTCAACGCTGATTGCGGATAAAACCAGTTCTTCGGCAGACCCGCATTGGACAATATCTGGTCGCGCAGCATTGTCCGGACTGATTAACTTTATGGTTTCAAAAATTGACAAGGCCAAGGCAGACGATTATTTTTATGCACGTTTACAATCTGGTGAATTTGACGCTGAAGATGCGACATTGCTTGGCGAATATTATACGCTTATGAATGATCCAAATGCGGATGCCGCACGATATGCACTGGATAACGGTCAATTAAGTGCGATGAACTATGTTCACGTCGGGACATGGGCAAATATCCCGGATGATTGGCTTGGACGAGAATCGTCATTATCCATGATTTTGGATTGGTTAAATAAAAATCAAGTTCGCATAGCCGAAGAAATAGAAAATCGCCGCAAGCAGGGCGATCAAATGGTTATGATGGCCGACCCAATGAAGGATTTATTCCAAAATGCGGTAAATGAAGCATTGCAATACGGATATTCACATCGTGCGGTTTTGGAATTAACCCAACTTGCAAATACCCCTGATAAAGAACGCGGTTCTATTATTTCAACCGTTTTGGCGGGGTTATCCATTTTCCGAAATGCCGCTGTAAAAAACCGCACCAGCCACAGCGATTTCCATTTCAGTGATTTGCGCGGAATGATCGATCCTCGCGATGGCAAAGTAAAACCAGTTACAGTTTATCTGTCTATTAATCAGGTTGATGCCGAAGCATTAAATCCAATAACTGCAATCTTTATTGAATTGATGTCCAGATTCTTGATTGCAAATGCACCAGATGGGGAACGTGCGGGACAAAAGTTGGGGCCGTATCCGGTGCTGTTCGTTTTGGATGAAATGCCAAAGATGCAAAAGATGCAGGCAATTATCCAGGGCCCAGATATAGGCCGTGGTCAAAAAGTATCTTATCTGATTATTGGTCAGGACATTCACCAGATCCAGGAAAAATATGGTGCGGATGCAGCTGCTACAATTATTTCAACAACTGCGGCGAAAATCGTATTCCGACAAAACGACCCAGACACCGCAAAACGTTTCAGTGAAATGATGGGCGAAAGGGTAGAGACTAAAAAAACCAAGGGTGCAGATGGCAAAGAAACAGAAACCACGGAAAGAAAACAGTTGTATAGTTTTATGGATATTTTGAAACTGGATGCTAAAAAACAACTGGTTATATTCCAAGGATATTACAATCGCCCGATCGAGGCAGATTACAGCCCGGCATATTTGGATGAAAGATTACAACAATTCAGAAATATGGGCGAATGTCCGCCATTACCAGAGTTCCTGGTTGCTAGCCATCATACCACAATGCGTTATCGTGGAACCCCACGTCAATATGATCCTATGACCAAGACGACAAAGGATTTGTCAGTGTGAAAACACGCCTAGCAAAATTTATCGCAGATACCGGTATTGCATCAAGGCGAGAGGCTGAAAAGCTTATTGTGGGTGGCAATGTTTTTGTTAACAATGAAAAAATTATAACGCCCGTATTTTTTGTTGATGGCGCGGAAAAAATAATTGTAAATGGGAAAGAGATTACAAAAAATAAAGATGAATTATATATTTTTCATAAACCAATAAATACAATAACTTCGCGCAGTGATCCACAGGGCAGGAAAACAATTTATGATGTTTTGCCAAAAAAATATGAACATCTAAAATATATTGGGCGCTTGGATTATAAAACTACTGGTTTATTATTAATGACTACAGATGGCGATTTGGCGCGGGAAATGACACTGCCCAGCAGTGGTTTGAAACGTGTTTATATTGCACATTTACATCCGAAAAATTTTGCAGAAATAAAATCGCCCGCAAGGGCAAAAGCGTTGCGTGGATTTTTATCACCACTAAATTCGGATGATATAATTTTTGATACTCTTCGTCGTGGCGTGACAATTGACGGGATCAAGTATGAGTCAATGGATATTAAGGTTTTGACGCGTTATCCATTAAGTATTCAAATTACACTGACCGAAGGTAAAAAGAACGAGATCCGCATAGCTATGGATTGGTTGGGTTTCATGGTGAAAAAGTTACACCGAATTTCTTATGGCGAATATGAGCTTGGGGATTTACAAGTCGGCGAAATAGAAAAAATATAAAATAACTTTTTATTCTTGAATAATTTTTTAGTGTCTGGTATCTTTTTGCTGTAATTCAAAGGGGAGATTTCCAAATGAAAAAAATAATTCCTATTTTATGTGCATCTGTTTTGACTTTACCAACATTTGCAGAAGAAACAAAAGCAGTTGAAAAAGTTTCTACTGCTGCGCCAATGGTTGAAGAAAAATTAGTCGAACCAGCAAAAGAAAAAGCGGCAATAGCTGATAAAAAAGTTGAGGCTGTAGTCGAAACAAAAAAAGAACAAAAACTGGAAACAAAATCTGAATCAAATCCAGAAATAAAATTCCCACGTGGAATGCAGTTGGGTTTGGGTGTATCTGTAACTTCGGGTATAAACGGATTTGTTGGATATGCTAATAAAAACTTTGATTCTTTCTGGTGGAAAAGATTGGGTGTGCGTTTTGACTTTGCAACAACCGCACCAATTGAATCTTCTATAAACGCAACAATAAATACAGCAGTTGATGATAACCAAGAAGTTGGAGATAGTGTCGCGATTAAAAGCGTGGATGTTACGGCCCACCATATGGGATTGTTGGTTGATTTTTATCCATTCGGCGATACTTGGTTCTTGGGCGGATGGCGCCTGACAGGTGGTTATATGATGGGTAAATTTGGTATAGGCGCCGATTTGTCTGGAACAATAAACGATGCACCAAGTGAGCCGGTTAGTTTTGAAATGAATGGGAATGATTACCATTATTTGGGTAATGCCATTACTGGTCGCGCAACAGGTACTTGGAAATATTCTGGTCCATATATGGGAACTGGTTTTGATCTGGGATTGCTGTGGGGTGTTAAAATTTATATGGATGCGGGCGCAGTATATTCAAACAAAACAGCCGTTTTGGGCTTGAATGTTCCGCTTAATAATTTATTAGAAGTCAGTACAGATGGTGGTGCAACTTGGAATCCCGTAGAAGGCACGCCATTTGAAACGCAATTTAATGCAGATAAACAAGAAGCATTAAGAGATGCCAATGATGATTTAAACGAATATAAATTTTTCCCGATGGTGAAATTGGGGTTAATGTATAGATTTTAAAATAAAAGCGTTTATAAAAAAAGGCCCCACATGGGGTCTTTTTTAGGCAAATAATAAAAATTATAACTTTAATAAACATATTGACAAATATTTATATTGTGATATTTTGTTAAAGCATAATGGCTGATAATAATGATACTGCTGTGTGTGTTTGGCATTACTTGCTGAATTTATATTTAAAACAAGGGTGTGTATAATGAGAAGTCAAAAAGATTGGCAAAGTTTTTTTAATATAGAACTGTCAAAAATAATTGTTATTGATAGAAAGGGCCAAAGAACGGCCGATGGTAATACAGAAAAATATGACAATACATATGATTTTTCTGATAGCATGAATCATAGCATAAGACAGATGTTCAGAATAAATTGGGAATGGACGAGGACCGAGCTTGGAATTACAATAACAAAGGCCGAAATTGTCCCTGTCGCTAATAATAATGGTAATTTTTATGGAAAAACTACGGAACAGGTAGAAAATATAAGAAAGATCGATATTAATTATGCTAAACATGGAGTAAATTCGCTTTGTCGTTTAAGCTATACGAGTATTGATGATAAAATACATCAAGAAAAAATAATTCCAGCAGGGATTTTTTTACCATATTATGGAAGTTTAGAATTTTTTCCAAAACGTGTAGGACATAGTTTGGCATATAGCGCAAATGACGAGAAGTTCCAAAATATTGTAAAGATGGCTTTTAGAACTCAAATTACTAAATAAAAAAAGAAATGGTATATAAAAAGGTATGAAATTAAAATTTTCATACCTTTTTTGTTTAATAAAAATAACAATTTTTTGGTTTAAATATGGGTTTTGTAAAAAGTTCTGTGCAAAACAATATTATAAAAGCAAAAACTCTTGATTTTGTGGGTGCAGCAACATAATAAAGATAATAATTTTTTTAACTTTGCGCTTGACTTTTTTCAACAATAGGCGCATACTATACGGGCTTTCACGTTGGAATAAAAGCTTCAACCCCTGAAATTCTGCGGTTTTTTGGAAAAATAACGATTCGTCGTCCCAAAGCAAATCGCAATTTTGTAAATAAAGCAGCTCATCAAGATTCGTGTTGATGGCTGGCATTTTTATATGCCATGTAATCAGACACGAAAGAAGGGATGTGCAGGCAGTTAATTTGGAAAAACATCCAAACTTACATTTAAAGTTTGCACAATCCTAGACAGGTAGTAGGTTACAAAATTTGTGACCTCGTTAAAATACTTGTCTTGCGAAATAATAGTAAAACGAATGACTAGATTTATATGTAGTCAGCTCGTAATGTGCAGGTTTTAAGCTACAAGTTTTTTAATAGAACTTGAGAGTTTGATCCTGGCTCAGAACGAACGCTGGCGGCGGGTCTTAGGCATGCAAGTCGAACGCGTGTAGCAATACACGAGTGGCGCACGGGTGAGTAACGCGTGGGAATCTGCCCATTGGTGGGGAATAACGTTTGGAAACGAACGCTAATACCGCATAAGCCGGAAACGGGAAAGGCGAAAGCCGCCAATGGATGAGCCCGCGTTGGATTAGTTAGTTGGTGGGGTAAAGGCCTACCAAGGCGATGATCCATAGCTGGTCTGAGAGGACGATCAGCCACACTGGGACTGAGACACGGCCCAGACTCCTACGGGAGGCAGCAGCTAAGAATATTGGACAATGGGGGAAACCCTGATCCAGCCACGCCGCGTGAGTGAAGAAGGCCTTCGGGTTGTAAAGCTCTTTTAGTCGTGACGATGATGACGGTAGCGACAGAAAAAGCACCGGCTAACTTCGTGCCAGCAGCCGCGGTAATACGAAGGGTGCAAGCGTTGTTCGGATTTACTGGGCGTAAAGCGTCCGTAGGTGGTTTGTTAAGTCAGAGGTGAAATCCCAGGGCCCAACCCTGGAACTGCCTTTGATACTGGCAAGCTGGAGCACGGAAGAGGAAGATAGAATTTGTGGTGTAGGGGTGAAATCCGTAGATATCACAAGGAATACCAATGGCGAAGGCAGTCTTCTGGTCCGTTGCTGACACTGAGGGACGAAAGCGTGGGGAGCAAACAGAATTAGATACTCTGGTAGTCCACGCCCTAAACTATGCATGCTTGTTGTTAAGCTCCTTCGGGGGCCTAGTGACGAAGCTAACGCGTTAAGCATGCCGCCTGGGGAGTACGATCGCAAGATTAAAACTTAAAGGAATTGACGGGGACCCGCACAAGTGGTGGAGTATGTTGTTTAATTCGATGCTACGCGAGAAACCTTACCGACTCTTGACATGTTCGACGCGATTTCCAGAGATGGATTTCTTCAATTCGGTTGGTCGAAACACAGATGCTGCATGGCTGTCGTCAGCTCGTGTCGTGAGATGTTAGGTTAAGTCCTGCAACGAGCGCAACCCACGCCCTATGTTACCAGCGGATAATGCCGGGGACTCTTAGGGGACTGCCCGCGTCAAGCGGGAGGAAGGCGTGGATGACGTCAAGTCATCATGGTTCTTACGAGTCGGGCTACAAACGTACTACAATGGCGATAACAGTGGGTCGCAATGCCGCAAGGCAAAGCTAATCCTTAAAAATCGCCTCAGTTCAGATTGTCCTCTGCAACTCGAGGGCATGAAGTTGGAATCACTAGTAATCGCTGATCAGAATGCAGCGGTGAATGCGTTCCCGGGTCTTGTACACACCGCCTGTCAAACCATGAAAGTCGATTTCACCCGACATCGGTAGTCTAACCGCAAGGAGGACGCCGCTTACGGTGGGGTTGGTAATTGGGGTTAAGTCATAACAAGGTAGCAGTACCGGAAGGTGCGGCTGGATCACCTCCTTTAAAGAAAAATCCGTTTTCACGAACGGACACATCCAACGACTGCCTACACATCTCTTCTAAATGTCATGAGTATTTCATTTCGGTATCAGTGGAATGGATTTAATTTTCTTCTTTTCTGGGTCAGTAGTTCAGTTGGTTAGAATGTCGCTCTGATACAGCGAAGGTCGAAGATTCGAGTTCTTCCTGACCCACCATTTTTGATGAGGTTGCAATCGTGAAGTGTTAACCTTGGTTCGCCATCGCGAACACTTCACGATTCCAAATATTCGTATTTAGAATCTGCTTTATATTGTGAATCGGTTTTATATGTCGCAAATCAAAGAAATTTGATTTGTTTGAACATCGTAATAATCTCAAAATATCTTTCTTAATAGAAGTATCGTCGCGATTTGCGTCGCGATGAAATTCAATTTAAAGAACAAGAATCAACTTACAACTGCAAGATGGGAGTCGCTTCCCATCAGCTCATTCAAGTTATTTTTAGACGTGCTCTTCAAGCATCGGATAAAAAGTAACTAAGGGTGTTTAGTGGATGCCTTGGCAATCAGAGGCGATGAAGGACGTGAAAGACTGCGATAAGTTCCGGCGAGCCGTCAATATGCTTTGACCCGGAAATGTCCGAATGGGGAAACCCACAGCTTTATGCTGTATCTTTAACTGAATACATAGGTTAAAGAAGCAAACGCGGAGAAGTGAAACATCTCAGTATCCGCAGGAAAAGAAATCAACCGAGATTCCGTTAGTAGTGGCGAGCGAACGCGGAGAAGCCCAGTGGCCGATTTATTAGTTAACAAAATGGGATGGAAAGCCCAGCAATAATAGGTGATAGCCCTGTATGTGAAAACTAGTATTTTGGTCCAAGAGTAGGGCCGGACACGTGAAATCCGGTCTGAATATGGGGGGACCTTCCTCCAAGGCTAAATACTCCTGATTGACCGATAGTGAACAAGTACCGTGAGGGAAAGGTGAAAAGAACCCCGAAAGGGGAGTGAAATAGACACTGAAACTGAATACTTACAAGCTGTCAGAGCCGGTTTTCCGGTGATGGCGTACCTTTTGTATAATGAGCCAACGAGTTAATGTTGCATGCAAGCTTAAGCCGTTAGGTGTAGGCGCAGCGAAAGCGAGTCTTAATAGGGCGATTTGAGTATGCAGCATTAGACCCGAAGCGGAGTGATCTAGGTATGGGCAGGCTGAAGGCTGTGTAACAGCAGCTGGAGGGCCGAACACACTAATATGGCAACATTAGGTGATGACCTGTGTCTAGGGGTGAAAAGCCAATCGAACTCCGTTATAGCTGGTTCTCCGCGAAAACTATATAGGTAGTGTCTCATGTGATCGTCGTTGGGGGTAAAGCACTGAAATGGCTAGGGGGAGTAAAATCTTACCAAACCATATCAAACTCTGAATACCAACGAATAAATAGCATGGGAAACAGTCCGTCGGTGCTAAGGTCGGCGGGCGAGAGGGAAACATCCCAGACCACCAAATAAGGTCCCCAAGTAATGATTAAGTGGGAAAGTGAGTCGAGACTCCAAAACAACCAGGATGTTGGCTTGGAAGCAGCCATCATTTAAAGAAAGCGTAATAGCTCACTGGTCTAATCAAGAGTCACGGCAACGAAAATGTAACGGGGCTAAAATCATTCACCGAATTTGTGGGTGCGTCGTAAGACGCGCGGTAGCGGAGCATTCTGTAAGCCTGCGAAGCCAAAGGCGCGAGCCATGGTGGAGGTATCAGAAGCGAGAATGTTGGCATGAGTAGCAGCTAATCAAGGTGAGAAACCTTGACGCCGTAAGAGCAAGGGTTCCTATCCAATGTTAATCAGGGTAGGGTGAGTCGACCCCTAAGGTCAGGCCGAAAGGCGTAGCCGATGGGAACACGGTTAATATTCCGTGACTCGTGGGAGTGTGACGGATCTGGTAAATTGTATTTCCTTAATGGATTGGAAATGCAGTGAACAGGTTCCAGGAAATAGCACCCACATAAGAATCGTACCCAGAACCAACACAGGTGCTCGAGTCGAGTAGACTAAGGCGGTTGAGAGAACTATGTTGAAGGAACTAGGCAAAATGCATCCGTATCTTCGGTATAAGGATGGCCTGTTTCAAGGCAACTTTAATCAGGTGACACAAACCAGGTGGGGGCGACTGTTTACTTAAAACCCAGGTCTCTGCTAAATCGTATAAGATGACGTATAGGGACTGACGCCTGCCCAGTGCTGGAAGGTTAAGCTGAGGAGTGCAAGCTCTGATGTGAAGCCCCAGTAAACGGCGGCCGTAACTCTAACGGTCCTAAGGTAGCGAAATTCCTTGTCGGGTAAGTTCCGACCCGCATGAATGGCGTAACGATCTCCACACTGTCTCCAACATAGACTCAGCGAAATTGAATTCTCGGTGAAAATGCCGGGTACCCGCAGCTAGACGGAAAGACCCTATGAAGCTTTACTGCAGTTTCGTATTGGCATTAGGACACATTTGCGTAGGATAGGTGGGACGCTTTGAAGGCATGGTTTCGGCTGTGCTGGAGCGGTTGGTGAAATACCACCCTTGTGTGTTTTAATGTCTAACCCGCGTTCTTGAAACAGGGCGGGGGACAATGCGTGATGGGCAGTTTGACTGGGGTGGTCGCCTCCCAAATTGTACCGGAGGCGCGCGAAGGTTTGCTCAGGCTGGTCGGAAATCAGCCGGTGAGTGCAATGGCAAAAGCAAGCCTGACTGCGAGGGGGACACCCCGAGCAGAGACGAAAGTCGGTCATAGTGACCCGGTGGCTCCGCATGGAAGGGCCATCGCACACGGATAAAAGCTACTCTAGGGATAACAGGCTGATGCTCCCCAAGCGTCCATAGCGACGGGAGTGTTTGGCACCTCGATGTCGACTCATCGCATCCTGGGGCTGGAGCAGGTCCCAAGGGTATGGCTGTTCGCCATTTAAAGCGGTACGTGAGTTGGGTTAATAACGTCGTGAGACAGTTAGGTCCCTATCTACTGTGGGCGTTGGATATTTGAGCGAACTTGACCTTAGTACGAGAGGACCGGGTCGAACGAACCCCTGGTGTACCTGTTGTCACGCCCGTGGCACCGCAGGCTAGCTATGTTCGGAACAGATAACCGCTGAATGCATCTAAGCGGGAAGCTGGTCGCAAGATAAGATATCCCCATTAATCCTGTAATAGACCATTACGTTGATAGGCGGTAGGTGTAAGCACTGTGAGGTGTTTAGCTCAACCGTACTAATCGGATGATTGACTTTTTATCTATTTGTTTGATTTTCTGAAACTTTGGTTTCGGGAAATCAAACAGTATGCTTGAAGAGTGCGTTGTAAAAATTGATTCTTTTTGAAAAATACGATGTTTGTGAATTTCGTTCTGGTGATTATTGAGCATCAGCCACCCTCTGTTCCATTTCGAACCAGACAGGGAAACGATGTATCGCCGATGGTACTTTGGCTTAAGCCACGGAAGAGTAGGTCGTTGCCAGAACGAAATTCATAAAGATATATAAAACCGAAATATAAATACTCCGCCTTTTTGGCGGATTTTTATTTGTGTTTATTATTGACAGATGGCTTTATAGGTGTAATATATAAAAAATATAAAGGGTTATTATGAAAAATCTTTTGGTTTATCTTCATGGTTTTGGCTCAAACAGTTCCGAAAACATGGAATTTAAGACTTCTTTGGCAAATATGTTGAATTCTCATTTATTATCACCGCAAGCAGAATTGCCCAGCGGTCGAGAACGGGGCGGATTTGCTTGGTATCCATTAAGTGCAGATTGGAAACATAATCTAAATGGCCCGTGGTTTGTTGGACAACAGGGATCGATGTATATCGACATAAAAATAAAGTTAAAAGAATTAAATTTAGATTGGAACTCTGTAATTCTTTCCGGTCGTAGTCAGGGTGCATTTATAGCGTTAAAAGCCGCACTGGGCGGGGTTATTCCAAATCCGAAAGCCATAGTATCTTTTAATGGTTATTATATAGAAGAAGGATTGTTCCCAATACAAAAAGAAAATAAAAAAATTCCTATTTTATGGTTAAATAGTGATAAAGACAATATATTGCCAGAAGAATCAAAAAACTCTCATCATTTTTTAACTGACAAGGGGATAAATACACAAGTTATGACATTAAAAAATTCTGATCATGATACTTTGTCAGTAAAAGATGTTCCATCCATATTGACTAAATTGCAACAAATGGGTATTTCTCGGTAATTATTTTTTTTTAAAGGGGGTTATTATAAAAAATCTTTTAGTTTATCTTCATGGATTTGGTGCGCGCAATTCCGAGAATTTAGAATTCCAAGAAAAGTTAGCATACAAATTAAATGCCCATTTATTATCTCCCCAAGCAAAATTACCAAGCAATCGTGGTTGTGGTAATGTCAAAGGGGGGTTTGCTTGGTATCCTATTGGTAAAAAAGATATAGACTATGTTAAATATTATTGGTTTCCCCTGCATCAAGTAGCGATTTTTGATGAAGTTAAAGATAATCTTAAAAGACTGAAATTGGAATGGAAAGATGTTATTCTTGCCGGTCGCGGACAGGGTGCATTTACCGCAATAAAATTAGGTATAAGTATTAAAATTCCAAACATCAAAGCCATAATTTCTTTTAATGGTTTTTATAATCCAAATGGTGATTTTCCAATAAATGAGGAAAAAGGGAACACGCCGATTTTATGGGCAAATGGTGCAAAAGATAAAGTGTTCGATGAAAAAAAGAAAACCAGTTATAGATTATTGAAAAAAAAGCATTTTGATCCAAAAATTATTACGATGCCACATTCTACCCATGATGAATTATCTTTAAAAGATATTAATCGTGTGATACGAGAATTGAAACAAATGGGCATCTATCGTTAATTATTTTACATAATGCAAAATTTCTTATCCGAAGTCATTCCTATCATTTAAATTGTAATTTTCAGATATAATTTTATTATGATTCAAGAAAGCGCACAGTTAAAATCCGAATTATATTCGGATATTATTTCCCTTCCACAAAACCCGTGTGAAACATGTGGATTTTGGAGTACGATGTGCAATCAATCTGGGTGTTCATTTTTTCAAAAATACAAAGAAGAAATGAAAAGATTTAATAATTGCAAATAGAAAATAATTGATAAATTTCTTTTATATATAGAAAATTCTTCCTTTAACAATTTGTATGGTTATGATATAATAAAATAAAAATAGGAAGGGGTTTTTATGAAAAACCGGTTTTTTGCATATTTTACAATTGTTATGTGTGCCGTTTTTGTCGCGCCAGCAAAGGCTGATCCGATTGCTGGGTATGGGCAAACGGCTGTACCTGCAGCTAGCACATCTGCTGCCCAATCTCCACGTGCAACATCGGGGCAACGGTATGGACGCACATCTGCTGAAACAAATAAAACAAAAATAGACAATGCTGTTATAGCAAGAAGCACTGCTTCCAGAAGCACCACCTCTCGGCCAATTACACAACAATCTAAAAATGTGGTATCGCGCAATAATAATTCACGTACAACAACCAGCCGAACCGTCCGCTCACGTTCAGCAACTAGTGTTTCCCCAGCCAGAGTATCAGTTTCCGGGGCATCAATTCGTGCCAGCGTAAGCTCCTCTACTACTTCATTAGCCAGTAAGTTGTATACGGGTGCATATTCCAATATTATTGATCCAACAACTGGTTTGATTTCAGCGGATGCATATAGCAATTGCTTGGAATCTTATTATACATGTATGGATGAAATTTGTGCCGCACGCAATCCTGGTCAACGCCGCTGCGCCTGTGCGGGTCGTGTAAAAACATTTGCAAACGTAGAATCACAATTACAAAAAGCAAAAGAAGATTTATTAAAAGTTTCTGGTCAACTGTCGTTGTTACTTTTAACCAAAGGTAAAGATGTAACAGATGCATTTACTTTGACCGAAGCAGAAAAAGTTTTGAACTGTGTTTCTTGGCGCGATGCCACCACAGGTGGTACAGAATCCGATTGGTGCGAGACCCATACATTATTGGCCGGAACAGCAACCTGCACCAGTTATTCTGGCCCTCCGGCATTCGTAGCAGAATATTGTTCAAGCGAAGATTTTGTGTTGGGTGGGTCCGACTGGATGAATGTTTTGAATGGTTCAGATTCTGATATATTGGCTGGATTGGAAACTTATGCTGACACAATTAACGAAGTAAATGTTATAACCACTGATGATTCAAATAGTTTGTGGTCTTCGTACATGAACGTCAATGATATAGTTGGCGAATTAGATGGGACAGGTGATTTGTTCAATGCGTCCACTACTTCGGCAGATACATTGGCTACATTATGGGGATATAATTTATTCCAATACGCTCATAACAATGTATGTAATCGGGTTTTAGATTCATGCTTTAATGGAATTTATGAAGCCTGTGGCAGCCATGATGGAAAAACCGGACCGTATAATTATAATACTACTATAACGGTTAACAATGATGGATCAGATCTGAATTTTGTTCAAGCGGGGTCTTCTGCTGTTACCAGTACAGCATCATGTTTTGGTTATTCTTCAACTGGTGGCGATCCTTATTCAACACTGCGTACCCCAGTTGCGGATTCGCGCCGTAGCATAGTACAAAAATATGCGCTGGATGCAAATGCTGATTGCGATACTTATGGGGAAGAATTAAAAACACAAGCCACAAATATGGCATATCAAAAAATTGCTGCTACACAATATTTACAGAAAAAACGTCTGGAGTTTGCACAAGATGAAGAAACTCAGACAGCAGCAGAATTGGCAGAAGGCAAAGAAAAATATCGTAATTGCGTAAATGAGATTTACGATTGTTATGATCAACAAACCAGAACAAATCCAACATGGACATCTGCGCGCATAAAGAATTATTGTGCCCAAAGTGCTGAGTCACCAAGTTGCTATGAAACAATGATATGCGACCAAGAAGTTGAAGTGCTCATCGATCTTGCGGATAACATAGTATGCAACGAAACGTTGAATTGGTCTGCTAACACATGTAGAAATGTAACTTTGTTATCGGAAATTCTGAACGGAACAGGCGCTGCTGCGGTGGCCCCAGGTGGAGAAACAACAGCAAATTCTCGTGGATTACGTGAATACTGTTTGCAATCAACCCCAGGTGTATACGGCGCTGGCAGTATCCGTGATTTCGGAATTGGTTGGGGACCAGGAATTTAATTGGTATATAACAAAGAGCAAATAATGAGTTTTTTACGCTCGTATGTAGGAAAAATATTCACGCTTGGCGCGATGGTCATATTTGCTCTTTTTGTATTGAATGTGAATGCGGCAGAAGTTAGTAGAGCACTTCCCGGCAAAGCAAACATTGTTGTTCAACAGCCCCAAGATGAAACAGTATCATCAACGACGGATGAAGAAGAAATTAAGTCGGTTACTCAACGTGCTGCAACACCATCCGTAGTAAGAAGTACAACAATAACATCAAGAACTGCGACAACCGCAAACCCCAGAGATTCATTAAATGAAACGGTACGCCAAGTTGGGCGTTCATCTAGAACAGAGGCATCAGGCTTAAACGCTTCTGCCCCGGTTCGGCGTGCTGGAATTTCACTTCGTCCAACCACGGCAGAAGTTGGTGGTCGTGCAACAATTTTGGGTACAAATACTCAAACTGGTTCTAATATAAGTTCTGAAAATCGTCGTCTGGCATCGCGTGCCGCAACTGTGGGGTCGTCGTCTGCGCCTACCATTATTGACACAGAAGCGGCCAATTCAATTACAGAATCTTGTATTGCACAGTATACAGATTGTATGGATCAATTTTGTTCAATTATTGATGCTAATCAAAAAAGATGTGCATGTAGTAATCGTCTGGCGTCTTATTCACGTGTAGAATCCGCAGTTAAAGAAGCAAATACCCAATTGAATGATGTTGCGCAACGTATTCGTTATGTTGGATTATCCGCTGATGAAATTCATGCAATAATGAGTGCAACCGAAGCAGAACAAGCATTACAAAATACCAAAGATAATACAGAATCTCGGAATATGCTGGAAGAAATTGAAAAGCTCATTAAATCTCCGGAAACTGTGGTTAATGACAGTAACAGCACTTCATTAGATTTGGATTTAGATTTTGATGTGAATGCTGATCCATCAGAAATGTTTAATTTATCTGATGATACAAGTGATTCATTTTCAAGCCTGCGCGGAACAGATCTTTATAATGCCGCTAAAAAAAGATGCCAATCAGTAATGAATTCTTGTAAAACAAGGGGCGCGGATTTAGCCCAAGTGCAAGGTCGTTATGAAATAGCAATTGATAAAGATTGCATCACATACGAAACTGGTTTGGAAAAAATGAATCAAACTCTGCGTACAAATGTACGCAGTGCAACGCAAATGTTGCAAAAAGCTAGATTGGCAGTTTTGGATGATCATAACTCTTATGACGCAAAAGGTTGTGTAGGAGCAATGGAAGAATGTATGCAAGATGATATGGTTTGTGGAGGGGATTATTCAAAATGTTTGGATCCAACAAAACGTTATATAGACGAAAATGGCGATGTTGTTTTGGGTCAAAATATTTCTAAAATTAGAGATATGATGGAGAATTTTGATAATTCTACTATAGACGCAACATTTATTACCAATGCGTGGAGTATGTCTGGAATGACAAATTGTGATATGGCGCCAAATAATAATGGCAGATGCATTGTTAAATATCTTTTGGGAAAGATTGGAATGACATCGTCTACCAGTTCGGGTTTGTGCAGACCAGTTTTGGAAAAATGTCAAAAACAAACATATGATAACAATGGAAAATATAACCCTAAAAATTCCATAGTAGTTAGTTATATTCAACGTGCGATGACCAATATTCGTGCAGACCAAGAAAAAATAATTTCTGATTATGCGTCCAGTTGTATGGCTGATATTGCAACATGTTATTCTAAACAAGTTACGCAAATTAATTCATGGTCATCAAATGCAAATGTTCAAAATGTTTATTCTGTATTAAAGGGTGCATGTCGTAATGTTGCACTGACATGCAGTTATGCAGTATTTTCAGCCGACGATAGTGCTAGTGGATGCCCATTAGCGTCACCACAAACATCATCAAATGAATCAATATGTATAGAAAATATTTCAGATATATTTTATCAATCAATGTTGTGCCCGGATAATTCAGTATGGGTTCCTGTACATGCAGGTGCAACACTTGGGACAATGTATCCTTATGTTGGGACTGTGACCAGCGTGCATGTTAATGAACGTTGTGTTTGTCAAGCTGGATATGGTGTGGATTCTGGGGAATGCACACAATGCCCGACAGGATTTGAATTTAAATCTGCTTGTACTTATGCGAATGCTTCACAGGGGTGTCCAATTATTGGATGCGGATGTCCTGCTGCAACACCATATTGGGCCGTTGATGACGAAGAATGTGTTGATGCATGTCCTTCGGGAACGACATTAGTCGGCAGTGTTTGCCAATAATAAAAATTCTTGAAAATCGTATAACATTTGCTATGCTTTCTCGAAAGGAAGAAAGCATAATGAGTGAAGCATACGCCGTTCTGGCACGTAAATACCGCAGTCAAGATTTCAATAGTTTAATTGGACAAGAAGTTCTGGTTAAAACATTGACCACAGCAATCAATACAGACCGTATTGCGCATGCCTATATTTTTACAGGAATTCGTGGGACTGGAAAAACCAGCACTGCTCGAATTCTGGCTAAATCCCTGAATTGTTTAAACGCAAATAAGGCTACATCTCAGCCATGTGGGGAATGCGAAAATTGTAAAGCTATCGCTGCGGGGCAACATATTGACGTTTTGGAAATTGATGCGGCGTCTCATACTGGCGTTGATAATATGCGCGACATTTTGGATGCAGCACAATATCGTCCAACGAATGGTCGTTACAAAGTTTATATAATTGACGAAGTTCATATGCTTTCCACAAGTGCGTTTAACGCATTGCTAAAAACACTGGAAGAACCACCAGCACATGTTATTTTTATTTTGGCTACAACCGAAATCAGAAAAGTTCCAGTCACGATTTTATCACGTTGCCAACGTTTTGATTTGGTTCGTGTCGCGTTTGAAACTCTTAAAAAACATTTCGCGTGGATTGCGTCCCAAGAAAAAATAGAATTATCAGATCAGGCAAATGAATTATTGGCGCGTGCGGCGGATGGTTCGGTTCGTGATGGATTATCTTTACTGGACCAGGCTATCGCACAAACTGGCGGCAAAGTTGATGAAATTGCTGTGATGGATATGTTAAAGCGTGCAGATCGTGGCGTGGTTGTTGATTTTATGCGGACTCTGTTATCTGGTGATACATCAGCAGCTATTAAAAAATCGGACGAGTTATATTCTAATGGGGCGGATTTAACAATGCTGTTAAATGATATGATGGAATGGACACATTGGGCAACACGTATGCATCCAAGTTTGCGCGTCAGTGATACCAGTTCCGCGCCATACACAACAGATCAGAAAGAGCAGATTAAAAAAATCAATGAAACCACCAGTCTGAATACTTTATCCAGAATATGGCAAGTAATGGTGGCCAGTGTTTCAGAAATGCAAGCGGCTGGAAATCCAAAACAATGTTTTGATATGTTGATTATACGTTTAATACATATTGCTGATATGCCTAGTATTTCAGAAATTGTAAAAAACGAAAGTGCAAAACCTGTTGCAACAAAACCAGCAAGCACGCCAACGGAAAAAGTCAAAATATCAACGGTGGCGGAACTTTCTAAATCTTTATCCGACTCTAAAGAGCCTCTTTTGATGACGCATTGGAACAGTAATATAGAAGTTGCGGAATTTATAGATGGAAATATCAAATTCTTTGATAGAAAAAATGATAATGATTTTCAAAAAAAATTGCGTGGATTTTTACTTGAAAAAACAGGGAAAGAATGGGTGTTGGAAAAGTTAGAACCAATGGAAAAAAATGAAAATTTACAAACCCCAACCGAAGCAAGACGTGCAGAATTGGAATCAGATCCAGAAATTGCAAATGCGTTAGATTTGTTCGCTGGTGCAGAAATTGTATCGGTGAAATAAAGGATATTAAATGAAAGAACAAAGTGGTCGCAGTTTAATTGAAATGTTGGGAGTGATGGCAATTGCTGGGGTTATGACAGCTGGCGCAATTAAGATGTATGGGGTCGTTCGTACCAGACAAATACATATGGTCGCAGCAGAAGACATAAAAACAATCGCATTAAATACAAAAGTATTATATGCAACGCGCAGTAACTATAATGAAATATCTGTTGATTATTTGGTAAAGGCCGGCGTAATTAATAGCGAAAAATCGCCATTGCCCGGGGCAACGTTTTCAGTTACTACAGTTCCCGATGTTAAAGAATTTGCAATGGTGTTTTCGAATTTAGATTTTAAAGAATGCGCATGGTTAACAACACTTAAAAAAGATTGGGTGTCAAAAATTAGTGTAAATGGGTATTTTGAATCTGCAGTTACATATTGTAAAAAATTAGATAAAAACGAAGTTGCAATCTGGGTGAAATGAAAAGAATAACATCCGTTTTATTATTTTTTACTTTGGGGGCGTGTATCGCTTATCAATCTCCGCCACGTGCTGATTGGCCTATGATTTTACGTGGGGCAACTTTTTCTGAAATGACAGATACAATGAAAATAGCAAAACGTCCAATATTTTTGGGCGGTGGTGGCAAAATAATTAAAAAAGAAGAAGTGCAGGGAAAAAAACAATATGGAGAAGAACCATCCCCGTCCAGTTTGAATCCCGCATTGGTAAAATATATGGCTTTATTGGAATACGAGCTGTATGACTCGTTATTAAAATCGGGGATTCAGGTTCAACGTGTTGGAACAGATGTTGTTTTGTTATTAACACGAGATTCTTTTATGTATACAGATGCACCAGAAATTTCCAACGATGGTAAAAATACATTAAAAACAGTGGCAAAAATTTTGAAGAAATATGATGCTACATTTATAGAGATTGCTGGCTATACAGATGCCATGCAGGATAAAAATGCATCCGAAGTATTATCTTTGGATATGGCGCAAAGGGTTGCAATTTTTATGGTAAAAAATGATATAAATTCAGTACGAATGTTTATCGTTGGACGTGGCCCAGCGCGACCAATCGCCGCCCAAGATGATATAGGAAGAAGAATGAACCGCCGTGTGGAAATTAAAATTTCGCCGGCCAGATAATTTTTCCCATTGAAATTTATTTTTTAATGATTACAATTGGGGGAAACAAACAAAAAGGAAAGAAAATGAAACAAACAAAATCGCTTCCAAAAGAAGCAAAAAGCTATAAAAAAATTGGTATCATCGCGGCTGCGGTTGTCGTTGTTGCTTTGCTGGGCATGTGGGGCGTTCGCTACTTTACTGCACCTATATCAATTGAAAAAGCAATTGCAGATGTAACAACCGAAGCAGTTAGTGGTGCAGATTTGCGCATTGCGGTTGTTCGTATGGACACAATTCAAAGTGACGCAAAAGTTTTATCTGATTTGCGCAAACAACGTGAATCTTATGAAACCAAATTACGTGATGAATTAACCAGACGTCAAAAAGATTTGGAAAAAGAAAAATCTGAAATTGAAAAATCACAAGATGTTTTATCCCGCGAAGCTTTGCAAAAACGCGTTGGAGAATATCAACAGAAAGTTGCAAAACTGCAACAGGATTTGACAATGCGCGCACAATCAATTGATTCTTCGTTCCAAACTTCTTTGGGCAAAGTTCAATCCACACATTTGGATCCAATAGTTGATGCAATCATTGCAAAAAAGAATTTGTCATTGGTCATTGATGGTCGTTTGGCTCGTGTTGGTGGAAATATTAAAAACTTGGATATTACACAAGATATAATAACCGCTTTGGACAAGCGCGTAACAAGCGCAAAAATGGAAACTCCAAAAGGTTTCTAAAAAATCCGGTGAAAGCCGGATTTTTTATTACATCAATATTTCTCTTTATGGTATAATTTGAACATGAGAAAACTCTTGTATATTTTTGGCATAGTTTTATTTGCTGGCGGAGCCTATGCTTCGGATGGCCCAGATTTTATGATTTATGATGATATTGCTATTCACTATCAACCAGAATCTTTGATAGAAACAGAAGATCTTTTGCTTAAGCCGAAAACTCCTACTGAAAATTTATGGTCATGCGGGAAAAAGGCTTCTTATTCCGGTTGTCCTTTTCTTTCAACCTGGGAATGTGATATTTGGAAACGTAAGCCAGCAATGATAGAAACTATAGGGTTGCCATCCCGTCATATAAAAAAGACAAGGAATTATAAAAATGCATTGATCAAGAGATACCAAGCGTTGTTAGAGGCCGCACGTTCGTGCTGTGTTTCCGGCATGGAATATAAGTTAAAAAATTATGGCGCAAACAAGAGATTAATCTATAAATTTATGATTGATGATGCAAATTTTTACAATTTTGGTGATCGGTGTTTAATGATGTCAGATGAAAAATTAGAAAAGAAGTATCCGCAAAGTGAAACCATTAAAATGGTATCGGATGTTCGTGATACATGTTTATGCCAGCGACGTGATTATTTTGATGCTTTGCTTGCACCATTTGATGATTTTCCAGACGAAGAATATGAATATTCTTATCAAGACGGATTAAAACGTGAAATAAATGTTTCTATTACGGAAGACGTGAATTTTGTAAAAGAACAATTGAAAAACTGCCCAGAATAACAGTAAAAAATCGCACTTTGCGCGGTTGTTTTCTAATACTTGCACTTGGATTTTACGTATGCTATTATTTTAATTATGAAAAAAATACTTCAATTTTTATTCGGCCCACGTGCCGCAAAAACGACCGCAGGTGATCTTGCAAAAAAATTCGGACTGGAACTGCGTGGAAATGCGACAACCCCAATCAGTGGAGTTGCACCAATCGCAACGGCGGGACCCGGCGATTTGGCATTTTATTCAACTGAACGTAATTCCGAAGCATTCAAGATTTTACCAATAGAAACCCTTAAAAAGGCAAAGGCTTCGGTGCTTTTGGTTCAACCAGAAAATGTAAAATTTGCGCCCAAGGGAGCAACCCTTTTAATTACAGACAGTCCACGTGGAAATATTATCAAAGTAATTGGTGAAATATATAAAGAAAAACCAAGGATGGGAATTCATTGGGCAGCCATGATAGAGCATGGGGTATTTTTCAGAAAACGCCGCAGTGTTTATATTGGACAATTTGCAACCATAGAAAAAGGTGCAGTAATAGAACCAGGTGTGAAGATTTATCCAGGGGCATTTATTGGCCGTGGCGTTGTATTGGGTGCGGGGACAATTGTTTATGGGGGTGCCCATATTGAAAACGCGACAATTGGCGCGGATTGTGTAATTCACAGTGGCGCGGTTATTGGCAAAGAAGGATTTGGATATACCCGTCAAAACGGTAAAAATATCTTTATTCCACATGTTGGACGTGTGATATTGGGAAATCGTGTTTCTGTTGGTGCAAATTCTTGTATTGATCGCGGAATGATGACAGACACTGTGGTTGAGGATGGGACCAAAATTGATAATTTGATACAAATTGCACATGGTGTTGTAATTGGCAAAGAATGTTTTATGGCATCAGGTATTGGGCTGGCTGGCGGAGTAGTTGTTGGTGATAGGGTAATGATTGGCGGACATGTCGGGGTTGCGAATGGTGTTAAAATTGGTGATGATGCTGAAATAGGCGCACAAAGTGGTGTTTTCCGTGACATTCCGGCCGGAGAGCGTCATATTGGATATCCAGCAGTTCCAGGGATGGAGTTTATGCGCGCTCATGCATGGGTAAAACAAAAAATGAAGGAAAAAAAATGATAGATACAAAAGGTGTAGAAGCGGTAATTCCGCATCGTGGCGATATGAGAATGGTAGATGAAATGCGCGAGTTTAATGAAACCAGCGGGGTTGGAATAAAACATGTTCGCGCGGACGAATTTTGGTGTGCAGGACATTTCCCAGGTAATCCAATTATGCCTGGAATATTACAAATCGAGGCTTTGGCACAAACGGCATGTTTTATAGTTTTCAAACAGATGAAAACAACGGGTGCAGAAACTTTGGGATATTTTACAACCATGGAAAAAATTAAATTTTCAAACATGGTAAAGCCTGGCGACACCCTTGAATTACATGTAGAAATTTTGGCAAACAAAATGAATTTGTATAAATTTCATGGAATCGCACTGGTTGGTGGAAAGAAAGTTTCCGAAGCAACGTTTTCCGCAATTATGAGTTAATTAAGCGGGCACAGCCCGCTTTTTTATTTTTTTATATAATTGATATGGTGTCCAAACAAAAGGCGCACGAATACCCAACACGTATTTGGCAAATGAAACGCATGTAATGGACGATTTATAAGTAATTGTATTACAATTAGTAAAGACTTCTAGAAATACCCAGCCATGATGCTTTAAAATCATTATATCGCGTTTTTTTAATTGTATAAACCGAGCCCCAGGCCCAAGCATTAAATAATTGTAATCACATTTTAAAATTACCGCACAATGACGAAATTTCCGGCAAAAAATCTTTGGTAGTATTTTACTTGTTTTATATGTAAATCCTATAATCATTTTAAGTCCTAATTTTTTTAAGAACAAAGAGCAGGGGGCTCTTTGTTCTTTATTAATTAATTTTCCAACCATCCTTTTGCTGTGGCAACAATGGTGATTTTTTTCATAGCATCAAACCATAAAGAGGCTTTGGCGTTTTCTGACCAAATATGTTGATTGGGCGCACGACGCATATCACCAAATTCTTTTAAGGTTTCCAGCTGCAAGGCGTTCAGTTCCCCAGATAAATATAAACGTGTAATTAATGTTTCAACGTCAATTGCTTCGCAAGGATAAGGATTTCTTGCAATCGTCTTGCCAAAATGGACGGCATTTTTAAGCAAGTCTTTTTTCGGCAGGTTAAAAACCAAAACCATAGTTGCTCGGCGTCCCTGAATTTTTTTATTGAATCAACGTCTGTGTTTGAATACACGGACGCCTTTTTAATATAAGTGTTCATTTTCTCTCTCCATATTACCCGGTATGATTACTGGGCATATCTTCCTATACTAGAAATAATTGAGCGTTATCAAATAATACAATTATAAATAGATATTAGTCTTGCTATTCAGTGTTTTTTTAATAAGTGTGATATTAAAAAATTCGCCATACAGGCGAATCGTAAAGGTTTATATTGTATAATAGATTAATTTTCCTGAGGCTTTTTTGAACCGCTTCTTTCATAATCATCAAGATAGCGACCAATACTTGCGTTGAATGTATTTAAACAATTTGCTAAATCGTTTTTCAAGATTCCTGATGCATTTTTGCATGCGCCTTTGTCATCGGTTAATTTATCATAAATTTCTGTAGATGCATATATTTTATAAGTATTAAGTTCATTAACCAATTGTTTACGAACATTGGTCATACTTGATTCGTTTCTTATTAAACCAATATTTCTTTGGACACATTTTAGTGTTTCTTGGGTTGCGCCGCTTTGGGTCAGACAATTTTGAACCCCAGCAATAAATACTGATTTATCATTAGATTTAGAATCGCCGTTTGATGAATCATCTGTTGCGTTGCCGCCTGCGGCCTGAACCTTGGCCGTCAGTATAGATTTTTCCAATTGAGTTTTTAGACGTTTTACCGTTACATCCAGAAAATCATATTGCTTTTTCATCTGTTGTGTCATAATTGTGGTCTTTAATGCAACAACATCACTCATATTTTGTTTATCAATTGCATCAGTAGGATTTTGAGTTTTACCAATGTTATACGCATGTGTACTACACAAAGCAACAGTTTGATTGATAAGTTCATTATTATCATCACTGCAACCATTGTCAGCAGCATACGCAAAGTTTGTTATTAAAATAGCGAGAGTAAAAACAGAAAAGATTAAAAATATTTTTTTCATTTTTTAGAATCTATTATTTAATTGTGTTCCGCCAAAAGGATTAAGTTTAATATTTGGCACAGTTAATTTTGGTGGGGTGGATAGATTAAATGTGGGTGTAAATGTGGGAGTAAATGTGGGATTTGTAACACCGGAGGTATTTTCTTTATATACAGTAGATACATTATTGCCAGATACAGATATAGGTTTGCTCAATTCATTTTCTTTTACACATAAACCAGTATCTGGTAAACGTTTACGTTGAACCATAAGCGCAAGTTTGTTTTTCTTTTCTTCATCGGTAACTTGGCACCATTTTGTTGCATCGGTTGCCTCGGTTCCCGTACGTATTATATTTGGTGCATCTTGATTTATAATTCTTTGCAGGGTTTCAATATCAATACTGGCTTGTTTTTTTCGATTTTTAAACAGCATAGAATTATCAATCGCGTCAGATGCACATGCAACGCGAATACCGCCACTGCTGCCCGCATCCATATCCAACCAATTTTGATTTATTGTTTCTTTATCGGTAATCATATTTAACAAAGTACATTTATGCTGAATGGTTGATACTTTGCAATTTTGTCCGTCTTTACAGTCTTTAGCAACTTCGTAAAAAAATTTTCCACTACCACCATTAGTGCAAGCATGATGTACTGTTCCAGATGTATAACTCCCATCTGTTTTCGTTCCAGCATCTGGATAACATGGTTCGCACATATATTTCCCCCATACATTACATGAACCATTTAACATCATATAAATATCGGTAATATCCACGCCCAATGTTTGCGCCAAAATAAGCGCGTCATATAATTCATCCAAAACCACTTCGTACGGATCAAAAAATTTATTTGCTTTATCTTTGAATGCTTTTACGCGTTTTGGACCGGTGCAATTGTTTCCATTAACATCACAATGTGCATAATCAAAAATATTTTGCATTGTATTTTTTAAATCTTTCATTGCAACTTCGGCATCTTCAACCTTGGTCAATATTTGACCACCAATTTGTTCGCGCGCCAACACGTCTGCCGATACACCGGTCGCCGCTGCATTTGCAATCGTGGCATCTGGAGAGGTTGCCGCTGCTGCGGCGTCTGCGGCCTGTTGCGCCGCCAATTGTTTTTGTTCTTCTAAAGCTTGCTGAACAGCAGCAGCGGATTGTGCGGATTGTTCTTGCATCTGTTGTTGCATCTGTGTCATCTGTTGTTGCATTTGCTCTATCTGAGCGCTTGATTGTGCCCCCGCGGTCTGTGCTGCATTTGCAGCTGCAGCTGCAGCAGCCTCATTAGCCTTTGCGGTTGCATTACTAACCATTTGTGCGGCCAACGTTTGGACCAGTTCATCGCCATATTTTTTACATGAAGAATTACTTTGTACACAGCCATTAACAATTGGCACGGCCAAATCCATAGTTGTACATCCCGCACATTTAGGAGATGCGCAACGTAAAATCAAAGAATTGCAATTTCCAAAATCAGCTGCTGCCCCCTGTTTGCCAATGGGGTTTTGGTTCATCATATTGTTCCATTGATTGTTATTCAATGCGCCTGTATTACCCGTAAAAGAAGTGCGGTTTCCAGATGAGCCACCCGAATTTTCAAATGCAGGGCCCGGGCCGCCAATCGGGGAATCCGCGCGCGCAAGTTGTTCTGTGCACAAAGCAAAACACAGAGCACAAAATACAGACAAAAATCTGATCGGAATATTCATAGTCTCTCTAATCATAGAGTTTATCATAAAATACAAAAAAATGAAAGAAAAAAGAGTATTTATTTAAAGATAAATAAAATCCGCATAACCGCGGATTTTATTTTATTGGAGGGAAACAATCTCCACCAGCGCTGGGGCAACAATTAAAACCTTGTTCACCCATATCTGTATAATTTTCACCGGCGCAACATCCATTTGCATCAGGTGAATTCCCATCTTCACAAGTTAATGCAGCATCTGCCGCTGGTGGCTTTTCTTTAACAAATGGATTTTTAATAGTTCCATCTTCATTATATTCTAAACCCAAAACTTGTTCATTATAAGTTTTATTACCTTGAACAATAGTTCCTTTGGAAGTATCCCCGGCAGTTACACCATAATTCTTGGTTGCAGTAGTCTGTTGCTGATTGGTATATACCGCAGCTTGTTTTGCATTATTTTTTGCCTGGTATTGGGTAGATTGACAATATGCAACAACTGTGCGGTAATCATAGCCAGCGTTCGCAATTGTTTGTGCTGTAACACCAGAAGCCAATTGACCATTTTGAGCGCAGAATTGTTGAATATTAAATCCACGAACTTGACCAATCCATGATGCATCATCATAATTTGCGGTTGCCTCTGACGCCTTATGGGAAACATATTTTGATGGGGTTAGTGTGCAATTTTCAACACCATCAACTTTGTCGCAGAAGTTCACAACTAAATCTTTTGGAGAATAAACGGTTATACGTGTTCCGGCTGCGATTGAAAATGGTGGTACTGTATTATCTAACATATCAACCATTAATTTTTGAGCAACTTTATTCCATGTTGTAATAATTTCATTTTTTGCTAATTCGGATGACTTGACTTGGCCAGATTGTGTGACAGTGTTATTATCCAAATCAATTTGATTAACGAACTTGTCAGAAATTGGGGCAATCATATTTACCGCCGCGGGCACAATTGCGGTTATCATTGGCATGATAAATTGTTCCATATAATCGGTGCTGCCGTGACCGGGGACACCGACACGACCCTGACTGTCGCCTGCAAATGGTTCGTTCCCATCAAAACTGAATTCAACGCCATCTGGACGGACAAATCTATACCATTTGATTTGCATACGTCCAATAGCCTTGTATGGTCCGGGCATTTCGCCGGTTAAATAACCCAACATTAATGTTCCGGTTGGAATAATAATTGTGCGACCATTATCTGAATAAACATGTCTGTCTACGGTTGCTTGTACGGGCAACATTGATTGACGTTCAATTTTTGCGTCCGCGCGAATTTCATTAACGATGGTTGCGGGGATGGGTTTATATTGACGCAATACAAAAGAACGATCATATGGATCGGTGGATACAAATGCATCACCTGCTTCGGCAGACGAAGGGACCAATTTGCTGGTTGGTTTATATGCAAATGCAGGATTAATTTCGGACAGACGTTTTGCCCCACCAGCAGCATTTGATAAATCTGATGCAACACCAGATTTTTGACGTGCTATATTTTTCACACGTTCAGGTGCAGGATTTGATAAAACCGGCAGCTTTGCACCAGAAGCGATGAACCCAATGCGATCAAAATCCGAACCGATTTTTTTGCTGGGGTTTTTAATATCTGTAATAAATCCAGTATCTGGATTATATTCACCAATTGGTTGTGTACAATTGGTATCAGAAAATGGATGGAATAAATAATGTCCGGCCTGGGGACGAATCCAACCAATTTGTTTCCCATAAGTATCATATCCCCCAAACGAGAATTCATAACAACGTTCAGTATCTAATGCAGATGTCACCTGGGGTTCTTTCATTGGTGGCGCAAGTGTATCGACGGCTTCGGATACAGGGTTCAATTCTATTTTGGGCTCTTCTTTAGGTTCTTCTTTTACAGGTGGTGGTGGTGGCGGAACAAATGTGGAAAGCACGACAGGGATTTCGGCTGTTTTTGCCATTTTTGCTTCGGCGCTGGCAGGATAATATTCAATTAAAATTTTGACACCTGTTTTTGCCAGATCTGCTTTTGGGGTCCATACCAATTCAGCAGTGCATGGAAGTTCAGGGGCAATTTCTCCCATATTTGTACAGGTTGTATTTACGCTTAATCCATCTATGGTTTCAGATAATTTCACATTGGGGATTACGGCAGATGTGTTAGCAGTAATTTTAATAGATTGGGTAAGTTTTTCCCCTATTTTGGAATCTAACCATTCTACTTCGGCTGGGTCAGTTGCAAGTTCCAAAGCAATTACAGGAGCTTTTACATCTTTGTTTTTTTTACCATGTCCCAATAATAAAACCAGTAATACAACAACCACCAAGAATGCGGAAAACAAAACAATCCACAACACATGCCGTGGCACATTCTTTTTTACTTCGGAAATAGTAGTTGTTATTGTGGCCAATTTTTAATTATGGGGCAAAGTTGTTTTTTATCCCATATCCCTATCGTTTATTGTAACCGAACTATGTTACAGCTGGTTCCCTGGAATTTGGTCAGATTACTGCATAATTTTTCTGCAGATTCCATATCTGTCATCGGCCCAATGCGCAAGCGATAAAGTCTGGCATTAGAGCCTGTTGCCCCCAAATCACCGACGCCAGCTTCATCAACTGCAAAATAAACCATGTTTTTATATGGCGTTAAAAGCCCCTGGCCATCATCACCGCTGAATTTAGCCAATAGTTTGGTCCAATGATCATTAAGCGCTTTGACCGAAGTATCGGATTTAAGTTCTACGGCTATACCGGCCTGGTTAGATGATATAACTGGAATATCGCTTTGTGGTAAAAATGCGCCAGATGTGTTACGTGTAGTTGGTAACATATTAACACCATTTGTTCCGCCAGATATATCGTTTGATGGTATTGTCATTGGTATTTGGAATCCATTCGTATTGGGATCAATTTGATTTGTAACACCAGAATCAACGGGCATATTTCCATAGCCAACATTTTGTAATGATTGTGATGATTGCATGCTTTGCATTACATTAGATTCAGCCAAAGCCATAACACTGGAAGCGTCAGCAATCAAGAAAGGTTTAGAGCGACGTTTAATACAAACGATTCGCTGTCCGCTGCGCAAAACCATATCACCAACGGCTTCTACGATAAGTAAACGTCCATTTTCCCCATCTGTGCGGAACCCAACTGGGGATTCCCCTCCTTCGACCAAAATAGATACAACTGGACGTTGGGTCATTGCGATAACTTTGTCGCCAAAGTCAATATAAGTAAAGATTCTGTCACGCCATACACGTTCTGGTGCAATTACAAAATCGTCAGGATTTGGAACGAAAATATCCAAATCGAAACGGAATTCAGACGGATCAATTTTCATTGTTTTTATCCATCCATAATCTTCGCCATCAACCCCAACGGTAGAGGATTTGGTTTTATTTGGAAATATAGAATTCATACCGGATGTTTGACCATTGCTGGTTGATGCACCTGTATTGGGTAAAGTTGAATGCCCATCTAAAACGATATCAACCTGGGAATATGAGATTTCGCTGGAATTGGCTGGTTCTGAACGCAAATAAAACAAATATTTATTTCCAGATTTTCCAGTGACAATAAGATTTGTATCGCTTCCTTGATTGGTTGCAACGGGCGTCATATAAATTGTACGGCCACCTTTCTGGGGGCTCATTTGAAATAATCCTTCGTTGCCAATAACACCATCTTCTATGACTTCGCCTTCGGGCAAGTTAATCATAGTAACCATTCCATTACGCAGACGAATTGGTAATACAGCCCCAGATGTCCATGTTAATTGTGCATATCCAGGTTTTGAACTGCCGGTTGCCATGTTTGCTTCTGGATTATCCCATGCATCTTGAACGCCATAATCTTCGGCACTGGCAACGCCAATGCAAAGAGCAAAAAATAAAAAGTAAGCAATAAATAATTTGTTCTTCATTTCTAATCCTTCCTAAAAATACGCTATTGCACAAAATTCAGCGGGTCTCCGCCCCCTGACTCTATCCTGTATTCCGAGACTTGCAGCCCCAGAGGGTTTTCTTGTTTTGCGCTCCATTTTACTTCTGGGGCATTGGTTAATCCTATTACAATAGTAAAATCTTTTGGCATGGTTTGTCCAGAGCTTTCTGATGTGCAAAACCATCTGAACCGAACAGCAAATTTATCGTTCCCGCGTGGCTCTATAACTGGGGACTGAAATTCTACTGGGCACGAGAATTGAATATTTGGGGAATCCTTCATGAATGCTGCCCATAATAGTGTTTCCGTAAACGACGCGTAAACTTCGCGCGAAGACCAAATATAAACAGGACCATCTGGGCTGCGCCATTTATAACGCATAACATTGATGTTTGGAATTATCTCGTTTCTTGCACGTATGTATTCTTTGATGAAATTTTCTTTGTAATTAATCAAGGTTTTGTCATTTACAGGCAGCTGTTGAATCTCAATTACTTGGGTTTCAGCGCGATGAGAATTCAAAAGAAAAATCTGGGTTCTGGTCAATGGAAACATGTTTGATACCGCAAAAACAAGGGCTAAAGCGGTAGCAATAGCAGCGGCCAAAACAAAAGACATCATACGGGCGGTAAAATTATTAGGCTCTAACATTGCCATTTTCTTCTAAATTCTCCCTTCTTTCGGCGATTGTAGTAAATTTTTAACATATCGCGCAAGTAAAAATTTCATTATAAACTCATTTGAGTGATAATTATACCCTAACTTTTCGCTTGCCTTAAAAAAACTAATGCGCTAGAATACTTTTCGCTTGATTTCAGTAATAAATATGGTACTGTGCGCGGGCGTAAAAAGATAAAATGGGGCAAAATCTGCACAAAGTTGGCATAAAAATATGCTGGCTTGAAAGTTTTAGGGGCATAGTTCAACGGTAGAATAGAGGTCTCCAAAACCTTTGGTGTGGGTTCGATTCCTACTGCCCCTGCCAGAAAAAAACGGAAAAAAATTGAAAAAATTTCTAGATTACATTAAAGCTGTCAGACAGGAATGGTTCAAAATTGTTTGGCCATCGCGTGATAATGTTATTCGCGCAACTATTATGATATTGGTGTTTTCTGGAATTGCAGCATTATTCTTTTTTATCACTGACAGCATTTTGAATGCGTTAGTGGGACGAATTTTTTAAACTAGCGGGAGCAGGCTGATGCAGTGGTACGTTGTTAATGTTCATACAGGATGTGAAGATAAAGTCGCAAGAGAATTACGCGAACAAATCAACACGCGAAAATTGAATGCATTGTTTGGCGAAATAATGGTCCCAACACGCGAAGTGTCGGAAGTCAGGGCCGGAAAACGTGTCAAGACAGAAAGAAAATTTTTCCCAGGATATATCGTTGTTCAAATGAATATGACGAACGAAACATTCTCGTTGGTAAAATTGCATCCTCAGGTTGTTATGTTCTTGGGGCAAAAGCAAAAACCGGTCGCTATAACTGAAGAAGAAGCCCGTCGTTTGATCAAGCAGGTAGAAGATGGTTCTACAGCAATTGACGAAGCAGAATACGAAAGTGGACAGGAAATACACATTATTGATGGTCCATTTATGAATTTCAATGGCATTGCAACCGAGGTTGATAACCTGAAACAAAAAATGGTTGTTAATGTATTAGTATTTGGTCGTGAAACCAGCGTAAGCTTGGATTTCAGCCAAGTTGAAAAGGTATAATATTTTAAAAATATAATACCAAAACCTGTGGGAGAAGTTGCCGCTTCGCACCACAAACTCTAATCTAGGAGACTTAAAATGGCAAAAAAAGAGTTCAAGGGGCTCGTAAAACTAGTCGCCCCAGCAAAACAGGCTAATCCATCGCCACCTATTGGACCAATTTTGGGTGCTAATGGCGTTAATATAGCCGAATTCTGCAAACAATTTAACGATGCTACTAAAGACATGGAAGCCGGCACACCGGTTCCAGTCATAATAACAGTTTATACAGATCGCAGTTTTGAATTTATTATGAAATTGCCACCAGTATCATACTTTATTAAAAAAGCATTAAAGCTGAAATCGGGTTCCAAAAAACCAGGGCGTGATTTTGTTGGAACTTTGCCTATGTCAGAAGTTCGCAAAATTGCAGAAAGCAAAATGCCGGATTTGAATTGCTCTACCATTGACGCGGCCGCAAAAATCGTTGCTGGTCAATGCCGTTCTATGGGCGTAAAGGTGGGGGAATAAGAAATGAAAGTTACTAAAAGAATTAAAACTTGGGGATCGTTAGATGCCAAGAAAATATACGATTTAAAAGAAGCAATCGAAACTTTGCGCGGTTTTGCCAGCAAAAAATTAGACGAAAGCTTGGAAATAGCCGTTCGTTTGGGTATTGATGTTGCTAAAGCTGATCAAAATATTCGTTTGATGTTGGCATTGCCAAACGGAACTGGTAAAAAAATTCGTGTTGCTGTTATCACTAATGATAAACAAGACGAAGCAAAAAAAGCAGGGGCCGAAATAGTTGGCGGTGAAGATTTAATTGAAAAAATCGCTGGCGGGCAATTGGACTTTGATCGCGTTATCGCATCTCCTGATATGATGCCAAAAATGTCCAAAGTTGCGCGTGTTTTGGGACCAAAGGGTTTAATGCCAAATCCAAAACTAGGCACAGTTACAAATAACGTCGCCGAAGCAATCAAAATTGCCAAAGCGGGTCAAGTTGAATTGCGTGCCGAAAAGAAAGGCATTATTCATGCTGGTTGCGGAAAGATGTCATTTTCTACTGATAAATTAGTAGAAAACGCTATGGCCGTAATAGATGCTTTGAAAAAAGCAAAACCAGGCACAAGCAAAGGTCAATATATTTTGGGAATCTCTGTTTCTACGACACAGGGACCAGGGTTAAAAATAAATATATAAAAAATTCTTGTCCAAGACTGAGGGCGGTTGAAAAACCTTAAAATTCGCCATCATAGACAAAAGAGATTAACGCTCTTTTGGGACACGGAAGAGCCCCAATCGCAAGATTGGAAAATAAACGAAAGCAAAAGGATAAAGCGTGAAAAAAGATGAAAAATCCGCGCTGATATCGTCTTTGCAGGAAAATATCAAAAGTGCGAACGGGATTTTCGTCGTTGAAAATCATGGCACCAGCGTTAAAGATTTCGAGGCTTTGCGTCGCGAACTTGCACCGGTGACATCGGTATTCAAAGTTGTAAAAAACCGCTTGTTTAAACTGGCATTAAAAGATTCCAGTTTTATTGATGTTGAAAAGCTGATGAAACATCCAACCGCTGTTGCAATTGCAACTGATGGTTTAGCCGTTACAAAAGTTTTGGCAAAATTTGCCGAAACTCACCCAACAATTACAATTGTTGGTGGCAAAATGGATGCGGATTTGCTGGATGCAAAAGCGATAGAGCAATTGTCCAAACTTCCATCATTACTTGAAATTCGTGGCACGATAGCACGCATCTTAATTGAGCCTGCGTCTCGTATCGCACGTGTTTCCGGCGAATATGGAAAAAAGAATTAAAATAAAAAGGAAACTAAAATGGCAGACATTAAGAAAATTGTTGAAGAATTGTCAAAATTGAGCGTTTTAGAAGCAGTTGAATTGTCAAAAGCTTTGGAAGAAGCTTGGGGCGTTTCCGCAGCAGCAGCAGTTGCAGTTGCAGCTGGTCCAGCAGCAGCGGCAGCAGCAGAAAAAACAGAATTTGATGTTGTGTTGGCTGATGCCGGTGCAAACAAATTAGGTGTTATTAAAGCTGTGAAAGACGCAACTGGTTTGGGACTGGGCGATGCAAAAGCATTCGTCGAATCAGCACCAAAAGTTGTAAAAGAAGGTTTATCCAAAGATGATGCGGAAAAACTGAAAGCAACCTTGGAAGCTGCAGGCGCCAAAGTAGAGCTGAAATAAAACAGTAAAATGCAAAAAGCAAAGAGCAAAATGCTCTTGCTTTTTGCACTGTATCTGACAATTTTGGAATTAACTAAAAAATAATTCTTGAATTGTTTTCAATTTTGCGGGCGGGTGTAATAAAAGTTTTAACTTGAATTACATATTGCTCTTTAAAAATGGAGTATAAAAATGGCTGTTATCCAAAAATTCAGAAGATCTTTCGGAAAAGGTTTTTTGAAAACCCCCTTGCGTGATTTAGTTGAAATTCAATATGACTCGTATAAAGATTTCGTGCAAGATAACGTTGCACCAAGTGCTCGTCGTAATATTGGATTGCAAAATGTCTTCAAATCCGCATTCCCAATCAAAGATTATGCGGGGGTTGCCGATCTGGAATTCGTAGAATATACTTTGGATAAACCTCAATACAATGTTAAAGAATGTATGTTGCGCAACATGACATACAGCACCAGATTAAAATTAAAATTGAAATTGATAATTTGGGATATTGCTGAAAATGGCAAAAAAACTTTGCGCGATATCAAAGATCAAGAAATATTTATGGGCGAAGTTCCATTGATGACAGAACGTGGAACATTTGTTTCCAGTGGTGTTGAACGTGTTGTTGTATCACAAATGCATCGTGCACAGGGTGTTGTTTTCGGTTTGACCAAAGAAGCAAAAGCAACCGATGCAACCAATGCAACATATACCGCACGTATTATTCCAGAACGTGGATCTTGGATAGATTTTGAAGAAGCCAAGGGCGTTATTTATGCACGTATTGATCGCAAACGCAAAATTCCAGCAACTGTTATTTTACGTTCTTTGCCAACAGCCGCGGATGAAAAAAAGTTCGAATCAGATCCACGTCGCGCATCTGTTGCGGGCATGACCGACACAGAAATATTGTCAGAATTTTATAACAAAATATCTTTATCTTTAGATGGGAAATTCTGGGTTGGGAAAACGGCAGATTTTTCTGGGTTGGGCAGCTATCGTTTGAATTATGATTTGTTAGATGCAAAATCTCATAAACCTATCGCCGAAAAAGGCGAGCGTATGACCGCAAAGAAATGGGAAAAAATATTTGCGTCTAATAAAGAATTTGCAATTTCCAAAGAAGCAATTATTGGAGAATATTTATTTGATACAGTAAAACAAAATGACGAAGTATTATTCTCATCCGCAGCCGAAATCACAGAAGAAGTTTTAGCGGATTTTGAAAAATTGGGTGTTAAAAATATATCTTTGATTTCCATAGATAACATGTTTTATGGCGCACACATCAGAAATACTTTGGCAGTAGATAAAACAACGAATCGCGAAGAAGCGATGATTGAAATTTACAATGTTATTCGTCCGGGCGAACGTCCAACTGCCGAAGCGGCAGCAACATTGTTTGCTCATCAAGGGTTTGATCCTGCTTATTATGATCTGTCAGCAGTTGGTCGCTTCAAAATGAATAAACGCTTAAGAATTGATTCTGGCAAAAAACCAGAAGATGAAAGATTATTAAGCAAACAAGATTTTCTGGCTACATTAAAAACATTGGCAAATATTATTGATCATAAAGATGTGATTGATGATATTGATAATCTGTCTAATCGCCGCGTCAGAACAGTAGGCGAATTATTGGAACAACAGTTTCGTATTGGTATGTCACGTATTGAAAGATTGGTTCGTGAACATTTGGCATCTCCAAATATTGCAACTATGAAACCACAAGATGTTATTAATGTAAAACCATTGACGGCGCTGATTGCAGAATTCTTTGGGACATCCCAATTATCTCAATTTATGGATGCTTATAACCCGTTGGCCGAATTGGAACACAAACGTTTAATTTCTGCAATGGGACCAGGCGGATTAAATCGTGATCGTGCAGGAATTGATGTTCGTGACGTTCATCCAACACACTATGGTCGTTTGTGCCCTATACATACACCAGAAGGTGCTAATATCGGGTTGATAAACCACCTTGCATCGTATGCACGTGTAAATCCTTATGGATTTATTGAAACTCCTTACTATGTTGTTAAAAATGGAAAAATTACAGAAGAAATTATTTATTTAACAGCAGACGAAGAAACAGGACATCGCATTGCACAAGGTAATACCGCAACTAATTCAGATGGAAAAATTTCCGAAGAAGTTGTGACCGCTCGTGTTGATGGGGAATTCTTGAAAATTCCACGTGATGAAATTGATTTGATTGACGTTGCTCCACGCCAGGTCGTGTCCATAGCGCCAGGCTTGATACCATTTATTGAAAATGACGACGCGAACCGTGCGTTGATGGGATCAAATATGCAACGCCAGGCAATTCCATTAATGCGCGTTGATGCGCCTATGATCGGAACTGGTATAGAACGCGAAGTTGCGCGTGACTCCAGAACGGGAAAAATTGCAAAGCACAGCGGGATTGTTGAATCTGTCGATGCTAATCGTATTGTGGTGAAATGTATGAACAGCCGCAATATTGTTATGGGGGTTGATATTTACAATTTGGAAAAATTCCAAAAATCAAACTCGGAAACAATGATTCATCAAAAACCATTGGTAAAGGTTGGTGATCGTATTTCTGCCGGCGACATTATTGCGGATGGTGCCAGCATGAGCTTTGGTGAACTTGCATTGGGTAAAAACGTATTGGTTGCGTTTGTGCCATGGCGTGGATATAACTTTGAAGATTCTATCGTTATTTCTGAAAAGATTTCACGTAAAGATGTATTCACTAGCATTAAAATTGTTGAAAAAGAATTCAAAGCGCGTGATACTCAATTGGGCCCAGAAAGCTTTACTCGCGATATTCCAAATGTTGGGGAAGAAGCACTGAAAAATCTGGACGAGTCTGGAATTATCTATATCGGCAGCCATGTGAAACAGGGCGACATTTTGGTCGGTCGTGTTTCACCTAAATCTGAAAGCTTGCTGACTCCAGAAGAATCATTGTTGCGCAGCATCTTTGGTGAAAAAGCATTATCCGTCAAAGATACATCTTTGCGCGTTGGTGCAAATGAAGAAGGCGTTGTTATCGGCGTCAATATCTTGACACGTCATGGTGTGAAAAAAGATGAACGCACTCAGATGATAGAATTACAAAAGATAGAGCAAATAAACAAAGGTCGCGAAGAAGAAATTTCAATTTTAGAACGCGGATTTGCAGCCCAAGTATTTCAAATTGCCGAAGGTCTGGTAATAGAAGGCGGCACTGGCAGCATAAAACCATTTATTGGTAAAAAATTGTCAGAAGAAGTATTCGAAGGCATTCGCCCATCCGATATGAAAAAGATTCAGGTTCGTGGTAAGGATGCGATGGAAAAAATCGAAGAGCTGCGCGAACAACATACAGAAGTCTTAAAAAACTTGAACGAAAAAGCAGATGGCGAAGTTGCGCGTGTAACCGAAAGCAATTCTTTGAACGCGGGCGTTTTGAAAGAAGTCAAAGTTTACATTGCACATAAAATGAAATTGCAACCTGGCGACAAAATGGCTGGACGCCATGGAAACAAAGGGATCGTTTCCAAAGTTGTCCCAATCGAAGACATGCCACATATGGAAGATGGAACCCCGGTCGATATTGTATTGAATCCTTTGGGTGTCCCCAGCCGTATGAACGTTGGTCAGGTATTGGAAGTTCATTTGGGTATGGCCGCGCGCGAACTTGGTAAACAAATTGGCGAAATGCTGGAAGAAGTGAAAGCAAAACGTGCCGTAACAGACGATCTGCGTGCTATGATGGAAAAATTCTGTGGTAAAGAAATTGCACCACAAATTGAAAAAATGACAGATACAGATGTTCGTGCTCAAGCTGCATTGTTGCGCAATGGAGTATCCATGGCGACACCAACATTTGACGGTGCTATGCCAGAAGACATTAAAAAAATGCTTAAACTTGCAAAATTGCCAGAAAGTGGTCAATTCACTTTGTATGACGGAATGACTGGCGAAAAATTTGCACGTCCTGTAACAGTTGGTGTTATGCATATGTTAAAACTGCATCACTTGGTGGATGAAAAAATTCATGCACGTTCAATAGGTAGCTATTCATTAGTAACACAGCAACCTTTGTCTGGTAAAGCACACAATGGTGGACAACGTTTGGGAGAAATGGAAGTCTGGGCATTAGAAGCACATGGCGCATCACATTTAATCAAAGAAATGTTGACCGTTAAATCGGACGATATTGCGGGAAGAAACAAAATGTATGAAACCATTATAAATGGAAGCTATGATATACAAACTGGCACTCCAGAAGCGTTTAATGTTTTGACTCGTGAACTTCGTGGGCTTGGGCTTGCGATGACACCAAAAAAACTGGACTAATAAAGTTGTTGTTAAAAGATTGAGAAAAGGGAGATGTATTTAATACAAATCCTGGATTTCTAATAAGGAGCAAAAATGACAAACATGCTGCAAAAAATATTTGGTCAAATTGAAACAAAAGAACAATTTGACGCATTGCAAATAAAAATCGCATCACCAGAAGAAATTCTGTCTTGGTCTCATGGCGAAGTTAAAAAGCCTGAAACAATAAACTATCATTCGTTAAAGCCAGAATTTGATGGATTGTTCTGTCAGCAGATTTTTGGTCCCAGCAAAGATTATGAATGCGCATGTGGAAAATACAAACGCGTTAAATTCCGTGGCGTGGTTTGCGAACGTTGTGGGGTTGAAGTTGGATCTTCCAGTGTTCGTCGCGAACGTATGGGGCATGTTAAATTGGCTACGCCTGTTTCGCATTTTTGGTTTATGCGCGAAGGTAAAATTGCAACATTACTTAACAATATGCCACAGAAAAAACTGGAACAAGTTATTTATTATGATGCTTATATCGTAACAGAACCAGGACTTACAAAACTTAAACTTTATGATGTAATTTCTGAAGACGAATATCAAGATGCTTTGACTGAATTTGGCGAAGGGGCATTTCATGTTGGTATTGGTGCAGATGGTGTTCGCAGTGTTATATCAAATTTGGATATGGGGGACGAAAGAACTCGCTTACGCGCGGAACTTTCCGAAACAAAATCCGAAGCAAAACGCAAAGGTATTATTAAACATTTGAAACTGGTTGAAGCGTTCATGGAATCAAAAACTGAACCATCATGGATGTTGCCAGATGTTTTACCAGTTATACCACCAGATATGCGCCCATTGGTTCCATTAGAAGCGGGACATGTTGCAGCATCTGATTTGAATGATTTATATCGTCGCGTAATTATACGTAACAATCGTTTGAAAAAATTGATGGATTTACGTGCACCAGAAATTATTGTGCGCAATGAAAAACGCATGTTGCAAGAAGCGGTAGATGCATTGTTTGATAATGGGCACAAAAATCGTCCATTGGTTTCCCAAAATCGTCAAAAATTAAAATCTTTGTCGGATTCATTGTTGGGTAAGCAGGGTCGTTTCCGTATGAACATGTTGGGTAAACGCGTTGATTATTCAGGTCGCAGTGTTATCGTGTCTGGCCCCACCTTGAAATTACACCAAGTTGGATTACCAAAATCAATGGCATTAGAATTATTTAAACCATTTGTTTATTCGCGCTTGTTGGCGGGGGATTATGCAAATACATTGAAGACTGCAAGAAAGATGGTTGAAGCAGGCGAAGCCATAGTATGGGATATTTTGGAAAAAGTTATTTATCAACATCCAGTTTTACTGAACCGTGCACCAACATTGCACCGTTTGGGAATGTTGGCATTTGAACCAGTTTTGATTGAAGGGAAAGCAATTCGTTTGCACCCATTGGTTACCAAGGGATTTAATGCTGACTTTGACGGAGACCAAATGTCCGTTTATGTTCCAATCTCGCTGGAAGCGCAGCTGGAAGCACGCACTTTAATGATGTCTTCCAACAACGTATTGTTACCAGCTAACGGAGAGCCAGTAATTGTTCCATCTCAAGACATGGTATTGGGCGTTTATTACTTGTCGTTGGTTAATGGGGAACACAATGAAAAATCTCCACGTTTTGTGTCTATGGATGAAATCTATATGGCATTGGAAGCAAAAACAATTACTTTGCATACACCAATTATTACACGTTATCATGCGTTTGAAGGAATACAGACGGTTAAAACAACTGCAGGTCGTATGATTTTGGGCGAATTATTACCAAAGAAACCAAATATGCCATTTGATTTGGTTAATCAAGAAATGCCGGTTGGAAAAATTAAATCTTTGTTGGCAACAACTTATGAACGTTGTGGTGATAAAGATATGATTTTATTGGCTGATAATTTGAAAAATACCGGTTTTGAACAGGCAGCACGCAGTGGAATTTCTATTGGATTTGATGACATCAAAATCCCAGAAGAAAAACAAGAAATTATTGCGAATGCAAATAAACAAACCGAAGAAATTGAAACACAATATCAAAACGGTTTGATTTCCAGAAAAGAAAAATATAATAAAATAGTTGACATGTGGCATGGGGTTACAAACAGATTGGCGGATCTTGCATTCTCTAACTTGCGTAAATCCGAAGGCGATAACTGGAACAGCATTGCAATGATGCAAGCATCAGGGGCTCGTGGTTCCAAGGCACAGATTCAACAGCTGGCAGCTATGCGTGGAATGATGATGAAGCCAGACGGCTCTATTATAGAAGTTCCGATTATTTCGAACTTTAAAGAAGGTTTATCAATGTCGGAGTACTTTAATAGTACCCACGGTGCTCGCAAAGGTTTATCTGATACCGCATTAAAAACCGCGAACGCAGGTTATTTGACCCGCAGAATGGTTGTTTTGGCCCAGAACACATTTATTACAGAACATGATTGTGGAACAGAAGAATCTATTACAGCAAAACCTGTATTTGATGGATCGGTTTTATCCATCTCGTTGGGCGACGTCGTTATTGGTCGTACCGCAGCACAAGATATTATAAATCCAGGTACTGCTGAATTGATGGTAAAGAAAGGCGATCTGATTACAAAAGCAGACGCAAAGAAAATCAATGATTCTGGTTTGGCCAGCGTTGAAATTCGCAGTGTTTTGACATGTAAATCAAATGGTCTGTGTGCAAAATGTTATGGTATGGATTTATCTCGCGGAACTTTGGTTCATGTTGGCGAAGCGGTCGGCGTTATTGCTGGACAATCAATTGGCGAACCTGGAACTCAGTTGACTCTGCGAACCTTCCACGTTGGTGGAATTGCATCTGGTGGCAGCGGCAGTAATTTTGTAGAAGCCCCAATGAATGGTCGTATCAAAGTAATAGAAGCAGACTTGGTCACCAACAGCGCTGGGAAAATGATTGTTGTATCGCGTAATGCAAAAGTTGCAATTACAGATGCTGGTGGCAATCAATTGTTTACTGCTAAATTGCCTTATGCATCATGGTTGATTGTAAAAGATGGTATGAATGTTGAAAAAGGCACAAAGATTGCAGAATGGGATGCATACTCTAATTTGATTATTGCTGAAAAAGACGGTAAAATCGGACTTGCTGATATGATTGAAAATATTTCATTCACAGAAAATGTTGATACAATGACCGGTATTACCAGCCGTAAAATTTTAAATTGGAAGAACCAAACTAAAAAAGCTCTGCAACCAAAAATATTGTTATTGAATGACAAAGGCGATGTTGTTTCTTTGGGTGGGAAAAAGCAAGCAGAATATATGCTGCCGATGTATTCAATAATGAATGTATCCGAAGGGACTTTTGTAAAAGCAGGCGATATATTGGCGCGTATACCAAAAGAAACCAAGAAAGCGGCCGACATTACCGGTGGTTTGCCACGTATTAACGAATTGTTAGAAGTGCGCCAACCCAAGAATCCTGCAATATTAGCAGAAGTTGATGGCGAAATTGAAATAGAAGATAGCGGCAAAAATAAAATCGTCGTTCGTATCATTCCTACCGAAGGTACACCAGTGGAATATATGATTCCAAAGGGAGAACCTTTGTTGGTCCGCAGTGGCGACATTGTGAAAAAGGCCGATATGTTGGTCAGTGGTGACCCAGTTGCTCAAGACATCTTGCGTATTTTGGGACAGAAAGCATTGGCTACATTTATGGTAAATCAAATTCAACAAGTTTACCGCCTGCAGGGTGTGGTTATTAATAATAAACACATTGAAATTCTGATACGTGAAATGACCAGACGTGTAGAAGTTTCAGAACCAGGCGATACTCAGTTCTTGATGGGCCAGGTTGTTGATCGTGTTGATTTTGAAGAAGAAAACGAACGTATTGCCCGCGACAATGGTCGCCAAGCAGTTGCCAGCCAAATCTTGGTTGGATTGACCCGTGCCAGTTTGACCAGTCGCTCATTTATTTCTAATGCGGCGTTCCAACAAACAACCAGAATTTTGGTGGATGCGGCGATAAATGGCGCAACAGACAAGTTGTCAGGTATAAACGAAAACTTGATAGTTGGACGTTTGATACCGGTCGGTACAGGTTCATATGTTCAACGTGTTCGTGAAATTGCCAAGGAAGAAGAACGCCAAGAAAAATTGGCGCACGAAAAAACCGGCGGCGAACAGCAAATGTTAAGCATATAATAAAAACATTAAAAATAAAAACGACGCAATTTGCGTCGTTTTTATTTATTAACCCCTTGACTTACCGCGCATTTGCGCGGTTTTTGTATATACGATTGTATTTAAAAAAATGGTCAGAAAACCAAAAAATTTGATAAATATTTTACAAACGATTCGTGAAAATGGCGGATTCCAGGCAAAAATAGAGATTGTTAAAAATCCTCTTGACGGGCGATTCGTTTTTGTTCTATGATTCGTGTATAGGCAAGGGTATAGGCGATAAAAACCGCTGAAAACCGGGAAAAAATTAAAGGAGGGCGATGTGCCAAAAAATATCAAAGAGATAATGGTGGCGCTGGATAGCGTTCTTACAACAACAGTTTGGGTTAATGGGGATCGTCAAATTGTTTCATTGGCGGATGAATTACATATTGGTGCGGGAAATTCCCCACGCAGTATAGAAGATTTACCACGCGCATCATTGGTTGGCGCATACGTTTCATTGCAAATACGCTCGGATAATTTTGATGTTGCTGCGGAAAGTTTAGAAACCGAAGTTTTATCATAAAAGTTCAAAGAGATGGTTTTTGCCGAAGCCAAGAAAGCTATGGATGCCGTAGAAACAGAAGAAGATATAGCACTGGCAGCATAGTTACAAAGATTCCGGTATCCGGAAGGAAGGGAGAAATCGCGGGGACTTGTTCCCCGCGATTTTTTCAGTTTTAGATAAAAGGTATTATAAAAAATCGCCGCGGATGCGGCGATTTATTATTTTGCAGCTGCTTCGGGCATAATCGAGACCGTTTTCCGATCCTGGATCCCGCGTTTGAATACAACGCGTCCATCTTTTTTTGCAAACAATGTATGGTCTTTTCCCATTCCAACATTTGCCCCCGGATGAACCGTAGTTCCACGTTGTCTGATAATTATGTTTCCAGCAATTACTTTCTGACCACCACTTTTTTTAACGCCCAATCTGCGCCCAGCCGAGTCGCGTCCATTCGTAGATGCCGAACCTGCTTTCTTATGTGCCATAATTTGCTCCTTTTTAGTCGCAAATAGTATAATCTTTTCAGATTATAGACTATCCCTTGATTTCTGTTATCTTTAATACGGTGACATTTTGACGATGACCCTTGGTGCGACGATAATTGTGACGGCGCTTTTTCTTGAATACCAAGATTTTATCCGTACGTTCTTGTGCCACAACCTGGGCGGATACTTTCGCGCCCGAAACCAAAGGATTACCGATTTTGTCGCCAACCATCAAAACTTGGTCAAAATCAACCTTGTCTTCAGCTTTCAGCTTTTCTACTTTAATAGTATCGCCAGCTTTGACACGGTATTGCTTCCCACCAGTCTGAAATATTGCATAAATTTCTGCCATATTTTGCCCTTTTTGTAAAAAACTTTATGCAATAATAGCGTTTTTTATACAAAAGTCAAGATAAAAGCGGTTTAAATAAACATAAATTATCAAACTACAATAATTTATAAAATTTTGGTTATATTATTGATTTTAGAAACAAATATATTTTTTGTACTAATTCTTTTTTTACTTTATTGTTTTTTGTGTAGAAAAATTGCGAATCGTTTTCTAAAAAAACCCCGAAAACCGAACAATTCACAAAAGCAAGCCCCAAATATACAAAACTGGAAAAAAAATTATCGTTTAAAGGGTCAAAATACTATATATTGTGTTGTAAAGACAAAAATAACTACTACCTGTTGATTTTTTGTGATTCGGGAGAGGGGCGCAAAATCGACAGAAAAACGCGTAAAATCGCGGAATTTTTAAAGGGCGTCCACAAATGAACGAATCACTAAAGCTTTTATCCGATTTAGTATACTACATGAAATACAGCCGGTATCTTCCGGAGATGAAACGTCGCGAAACTTGGCCCGAGACGGTTCGGCGCAATAAAGAAATGCATTTGACCAAATATGCCCATATTCCGGCAATTCATCCCTATATTGAAAAAGCGTATGAATTTGTTCTGGATAAAAAGATTCTGCCATCTGGACGTTCTTTGCAATTTGGAGGCAAGGGCATTTTGGATAAAAATAACAAGATGTATAACTGTGCAGGTTTGGGAATTGATTCTGTGCGGGCATTTATAGATCTGATGTATTTGTTATTATGTGGATGTGGCGTCGGAATTTCTGTACGCCATATTTTTATAAACAGATTACCATTACTGGTACCAAAATCGGGAAAAACTGTAAAATTTAAACCCGAAGATTCTATCGAAGGTTGGGCAGAGTGCTTAAGAGAATTATTGCATGCAGCATTTGAAACAGGTAACAATGTTGAATTTGATTTTTCAAACATCAGACCAAAAGGGTCATTGATATCAACATCTTTGTGCAGTGCGCCCGGCCCAGAACCATTGGCCGAAATGTTGGCAAAGGTTCAAGATTTTCTGGGTGAAAAAATTGCAAAGAAAGATTACAAATTAACATCTTTGGATTGCTTTGATATTTGTTGTTTGGCAGCTGACGCGGTACTGTCCGGCGGAATTCGTCGCAGCGCACTGATTACTTTGTTTGATAAAGACGATGAATTAATGTTGCACGCCAAAGAAGGCGAATGGTGGAAAACTGCACCATGGCGTGGAAATTCTAATAACTCGGTTCAATTTGATCGTGATAATACAACCAAAGAAGAATTTGATAAGATTTTCAAACAATGTAAAGATTCTGAATGTGGAGAACCCGGATTTACCTGGACCGATAATCCAGAATGGTGTGTAAATCCATGTTGTGAAATTTCATTCCCCAGCCGTGGTTTTTGTAATTTGTCTTCTATAAATCTGGGCGACGTTGAATCACAAAAAGATTTTAATGAACGTGCTTATTGGTGTTCTGTTATCGGAACGCTTCAGGCGGGATTTACTGATCTGAAATATGTTGAATCAAAGTGGAAAGAAAATGCCGAAGAAGCGGCGTTAATTGGTGTATCTATTACTGGAATTGCATCTCATCCTGATATTACTCAGCTCAGCTTTGAAGAAGCAGTATCACATGTTAAAAAAGCAAATGAAGAAGTTGCAAAAATATTGGGTATAAATCCAGCAGAAAGATTGACCAATGTAAAACCAGACGGCACGGGCGCACCAGTTTTGGGAACCAGCAGCGGAATTCACAGCTGGCATGCTAAACACTACTATCGTCGTATTCGCGTAAATAAGGTTGAACCAATTTATGAATACATGGTAAAAAATTTCCCAGATTTGATTGAAGACGACAAACGCAAATCAACTGATGGTGTTATAACGTTGGTTATTCGTGCACCAGAAGGCGCAGTAACACGCAGAAATGAAACAGCCATAGAATTTTTGGAACGCGTAAAATACATTTTTGAGCATTGGGTAAAACCCGGACACATCAGTGGTGATAATTACAATAACGTTTCTTGCACTTGTAATGTAAAGAATCATGAATGGGATGAGGTTCGCGAATGGATGTGGGAAAATCGTGGCAATTACACCGGAATATCTTTATTGCCTTATTCTGATGCCAGTTATGACCAGGCACCATTCGAAGATACCAATGAAGAAGTGTATAAAGAATTTGTCGCCCAAAATTACAAGTTTGAATTTGATAAAATCAAAGAAGAAAAAAATTGGGTAAATTTTGGTGCTGCCATGGCATGTACCGGCGGCGGATGCGAGGTATTATAACATGAAACTGAAAGTTGTATTTGAAAGTGAAAAAATTCGTGATGCGTATATGCTGGGCGAAAAAAAATTCGTCTGGACATATGGAAATTCTGGAATAGATTTACGCAGCGCCGAAGAATCTTTTGAATTACAACCAGGGGAAAGAAAAATAGTCAGTTCTGGTATCAGAACCCAGTTGGACGAGAATAATGATTTGTGGGAAGTTCAATTACGCCCCAGATCTGGAATGAATGCCAAGGGCATTTACGTCGCATTGGGAACAATAGATTATTCTTATACTGGGGTTATGGGGGTTGTTATGACAAATCAAACATCTGCGCCATTTAAAATTGAGTTTGGGGATAGAATTGCGCAATTTGTTGTATGTCCAATAGCAAAACCAGAAATAGAAATAGTTGAAAAATTTGAAGAAAGAGATAGGGGTTCAAAAGCATTTGGATCATCAGGCGTAAAATAATAAAAATACAATAATAGGGGATTGTATCATGGCACAGATTATGACCAAAAAAGGCGATTACGGAATGACCCAGCTGAATCCAGATCGGATTGCCAGCAAAACTCATCCTGTGATTGAAATAATGGGCGCGATTGACGAATTGTCATGTGCGCTGGGTCTGTCTGGCGATAAATATGATGGGATTCAAACTTTTTTATCCGAAGTAATGGGATATCTTTATTACAAAACTATTGATGAAAGAAGAGTTGCACAGCAAATATGGCAACTGGAAGATTATATTACATCACATAATAATTCGATTCCTAACTTTTTTGTTAACTCACGTGGGAATATCGGTTTGGCACGCGCAATATGTCGTCGCGCAGAAAGACGAGTAGTTGAATTTATGGAGGTTGAACGTAATGCAGATTTGGACGAAAAATATGGAATGAATTTACAACCTATACAACAGTATCTTAACAGACTCAGCGATTATTTATTTGTAAAGGGCTTTGAACGCGTTGTTACCGAACCAACATTATTCCCAGACGAATTAGCAGTAGAACAACCACCATTGGCTGCGGTTGCTTAAAAAATTAAATAAAAAACAAACCCACAAAAGTGGGTTTTTTTAATGATTTTTATTCCGTTGGATAATTGCGTGGAAATTCATTACCATTTGGGTGTTTTAATTCAGATTTAACACCACATGCTGCTAATATAATCATCAACATTAAAAATAAAATTGTTTTTTTCATATTCAGATTATGCATTAAAAAATAAAAAAAACAAACAAAAATCTCTCTTGCGTGGAAATTTTAATTAGGGTATTATTTGCATGCAAAAAGAAAGGAATATGGAATGAAATTTAACAAAATTATTTTGGGACTTGGGCTAATGATTTTTACCAGTGGCGCATTTGCAGCACAAAAAATAGAAATTTATTATTCTCCATCTTGCCCACATTGTCATCATGCAATGGGTTTTATTGATCAAACATTATCCCCAGAATATAAAAATTTAGAAGTTGTAAAAGTTAATGTAATGGAAAAACAAAACCGTGATACTTTTATGGCAGTTCTTAAAAAATGTAAATTCCAATCTGGTGGTGTTCCGGTTATGGTCGTAAATGAAAAATGTTTCCAGGGTTATGCAGAATTTATGAATACAGATATAATGGCAGCATTGGGGCCAGCAGATGCAAAAACAGTTGATACAGCTGCAGCTGCAGCAACAGATGAAAAAGCTGTCGGATTACCAGAAGAGCCAATAGAAAAATCAGGTAATGGTAATTCTGTAATGTTATATGTTTTATTAGGATTGTTGGTTGCGGCATTGGGCGCAGTTTTATTTGTAAAAAAGAAAAAATAATAAAAAATCATGTTTGATTTAACCACTCTTGATTATATTTATATTGGTTTTTTACTGATATCCACAATATGGGCATCTATTCGTGGTGGCGTGTATGAAACGGTTGCTACAATTTCTTGGATTGTGGCGGCGTTGGCGGCACGGTTTATTTCGCCATGGTTGGATGGGGTATTTCAAGGCTGGTTTAAACTGACCGAATCCACAATTGGTACATTGGTTTCCTCATATTTTATAGTGTTCTTTGTGATTTTGGTTATTTTTGGACTGTTTAATCAAAAGCTGCGCGATCGTGTCCAAGACAGCATGTTAAAAGTAACGGATCACACATTTGGTATTGTGTTTGGAATTATACGCGGCATAGCAGTTATGGGGTTGGCGTATTGGGGTTTATTGTGGTATTATTCTGATACAAATTTACCATCTTATGTTACTTCGGCGCGCACCAGACCAGTTATGCAATTAACTGCAAAAAAAATACATGATTGGTTTATTCCCGGCGAAAATAAATTGATTGAACGCGATTTACTTACCGAAGCCGAAGCACAAAAACTTTATGATAATTTAATAAATCCAGCAGTTGAAAAGAAAGAAGAAAAGTCTGAAAAAGTTTCGGTTAAAACAGAAAAATTAGAGAAAAAGGAAATAGGCACACAACAACCATCAGCAGCAGAAATTGTTTTGGATAAACCGGTCGAAATTGGGTATAAAGATTCCGAACGCCAGGCATTAGATAATCAATTAATGCAAATAGATTCCAAAGAATAAAAAAAGCCGCATTCGCGGCTTTTTATTTTAAGGTGGGGCGAATGACGGGGCTCGAACCCGCGACAACCGGTACCACAAACCGGCGCTCTACCAACTGAGCTACATCCGCCATAAACTTTGGTGGAGCTGATCGGACTCGAACCGACGACCCCTTGCATGCCATGCAAGTGCTCTACCAACTGAGCTACAACCCCGCATCATTTATTAAAAAACGGCGCACATGCTGTATTCTAATAAATTTATGACCTGCGGATTTTATCTTTCTTATTGCAAAAAGTCAAACTATTTTGCTAGGCTGTATACAAAAGGAGTTTTTATGGATTATGATATTCTTAAATCTGAATCAGAACAAAAAACCGCTCAAACCATAGAAGTATTAAAATCCGAATTTGCAGGTTTGCGCACAGGGCGCGCATCTGTTCATTTGCTGGATGGTATTCGCGTACCCGTTTATGGTACAGAAATGCCAATTGATCAAATTGCGACGGTATCTACCCCTGAACCTCAGGTTTTATCAATTTCTATTTGGGATTTATCAAATGCGGCAGTTGTTGAAAAGACAATTCGTGATTCTGGATTGGGATTGAATCCAATGACCGCGGGTGGTGTTATTCGCCTTAACTTGCCACCGCTTACCGAAGAACGCAGAAAAGAACTGGTCAAAGTTGCTGGCAAATATGCGGAAGAGGCAAAAATCTCTATGCGTAATATTCGCCAAGATATGATGGGAAAAATCAAACGCGCCAAAGACGATAAAGAAATTTCCGAAGATGATCAACGCAGATATGAAGATGATTTGCAGAAGGTTTTTGATGCCCGTGCAACAGATGTTGATGCCCTGGCCAAACAAAAAGAACACGATATCATGAGTGTTTAAAAAAACCGGCAATCGCCGGTTTTTTGTTATGATTCTCTTGTAATCATATAATCCATCAATTCGCGTAAATTGTCAGCGCGTTCATCAAATATATCCAATGCGGATTTTGCGGTTGCTGCCAATCTTGCTGCGTGTTCGCGCGCGCCATCCAATCCATAAAGCGAGATATAAGTTGCCTTGCCCGCGGCATCGTCTTTACGCAGGGTTTTGCCAACCTTGGCTTCGTCCCCAACCGCATCCAAAATATCGTCGGTAATTTGAAAACAAAGCCCCATTGCGTCAGTGAATTTTTTTAATGCATCGCGTGATTTTTCGTCTGCATTTCCCAATGTTGCGCCGAACATTGTACAGGCATTAAAAATACAACCGGTTTTTAATGATTGAATTGCATTAACCTCTGGCAGAGTTTGGAATTTTCCCGATTCAGCCCTGACATCCATCCATTCCCCCAGTAACATTCCGTCCGTCATTTCGGAAAGTATTTTTACAAGGTTCACCCGAACAGATAAATCTTTGGATATTTTTTCATCAGTTGCCAATATAAAAAATGGACGATTTAATAAATAATCGCCGCCCAGCATTCCATCGCATTCGCCAAACTTTGCCCATGCGGATGCGCGGCCACGACGTAGTTTATCATTATCGATACATGGCATATCATCATGAATTAATGAAAAATTATGAACCATTTCAATACATGCGCCAGCACGCAGTGCAGAATCATAATTCACACCAAATAAATTTGCAGATTGGACACATAAAAAAGTCCGCAAACGTTTCCCGGCATCCAACGTGGAATATCTGGCCACGTCCGCAGGTGCCCCCGACCATTCATTTTTCTGGACTGGAATCATTTCGTCCAAAACTTTATCAATATCCAATGCAATACGTGAAAGTTCGGTTTTAAGCATTTTTAATTTACCTCTTTAATTCCATCCAAATACGCGCGCGATATCATTCCACATGGTAAATATGAACAATGCAGCAATTAAAATCCAACCAAATAAAATTACAAAATCCATTGTACGCCCTTGTAATTTTTTTTGAATGATACCTTCTGCCCCTAAAATTAAAAGATAACCGCCATCCAATACCGGTAAAGGTAATATATTGATAATTGCCAAATTAACCGACAGCAATGCTATGATAGACAGCAATGCAAATATCCCGGCACACATTGCTTTGCCGCTGACCTCTGCAATAGTGATAAAGCTGCCCAATTGTTTAGAAGAACGTTCCCCCGTTATAATTTGTTTTAATACACGAACCAGTGTTTTACTTTGTACCCAAGTTTCACGGGCGCCACTGTACATTGCCTGGGGAATACTTTTCTTTTGTAATTCTGTTTTTGTTCCGTCTGCAACCAACCCCCATTTTTCGCCTGGTGCAATTTTAACCTGGACCAATTTTTCCCCGCGAATTAAAACCACATCAGCATTATGTTGTCCAGACAACTCTTTTGCTAAAATAAGTTCGCCCCAATTAGAAATTTTTTCTTTGTTAATGCGAATTATTCTATCCCCTGCATGAACCCCAGCAGTAAAGGCGGGGCTTTTTTGAATAACTTGTCCGATTACTGGCAATTGAACCATTCTGGGTTTTACTGCAAACATAGTTGTGTAAATTGACCATGCCAGAACAAAGTTCATAATAACCCCGGCTGCAACTATGACCGCTTGCTTCCACGCGGGAACAGACAAATAATGCCCCTGTTTTTTTGCGCGTGACAATGATGCATATTTTTTGCGGTTAAACATATCTTCTTGACCATATGCGGCGCAATACCCACCCAATGGCAATATTGATATTTTCCACAAAGTTCCACGCTTATCATGCCATTTGATTAATGCGGGACCGAAACCGATTGAAAAAGTATTAACACGAACCCCCGCCCAACGTGCCGCCAAAAAATGTCCCAATTCGTGAATAAATACCACCACACCCAGAACAATCAATAAAGCTATGATAGTTGTAATAACGTGCATTTTATTTCCTTTCTTATATCATCACCAACCAAACAATTGGCATAACCAGAATCCATCCGTCAAAGCGATCAATAACACCACCATGTCCAGGCAATAAATTCCCAAAATCTTTGATCCCAAATTTGCGTTTTAATGCGCTGGCAGCAAGATCACCATATTGAGATAACAAAGAAACAGAAATCCCAATCCACATCAGTTGTGGCATAAATGTGTCAGTTCCCAATAATCCATAAAGAACCGCGGCGGCTGTTCCGCATGCGATACCAGCAATTTGTCCAGCCCATGTTTTGTTTGGTGAAATGGCCGACCACATTTTATCTTTACCAAATTTATGGCCAAAAAACCACGCCCCTGTATCTGCCGCGGAAATAATCAAAAGCAATAACAACATAATCCAAGGCTTGGTTCCTACAAAATAACCAGCAACGCCAACCAATATTAGCCATGCACCAAAAACAACGCGCAAAGCGCATAATTTTTTATCCTTGATTTTTAAACGGATTGTTTCAAAAACCATCATTGCGGCAACCAATACAGCCAGCCATCGAACAACTGGAATTTTATGATATTCTGCAATTACGGTGACGCCGGCAACAGCAACCATAACCGCACCAGTCAAAATTCTTTTCATTGTATTTTTCATAGTTTTTTTCCTATTTTCCAAATCTGCGTTTTCTGCTTGAATATTCAATCAGAATTTTTTCATAATCTTTTTCATTTAATGCTGGCCAAAATTTTGGATAAAACATCAATTCTGCATATGCCAATTTCCAAAGCATAAAATTAGAAATTCTTTGTTCTTCACTGGTTCTGACGACTAAATCAATTGGTAATAATTCACCAGAATCCATAAAAGATTCAAATTCTTCCATACTGATGGGCTTACCATTTTCAATTGCGGCGTTTGTTGCACGCAGTATTTCATCTTGTCCACCATAATCCAATGCCATAACAATTGTCCCAGCCGTATTTTCACTGGTTTTCTTTTCTATGCTTTCGAACATTTTAACCATTTTTGCGGAAAATCTATCCCGACGGCCAATAATTTTTACACGAATATTTTTTTCATGAGCACGGTCTGCATGTTGTTGCAATTCGGCAGCCATTAAATCCATTAAATATTTGACCTCGTCGGCTGGTCGTATCCAGTTTTCAGTTGAAAATAAGAAAAAGCTGACCGTGGATACCCCATGGTTAATAAAAAATTCTGCTGATTTATCGACAACTTCCGCGCCTAATTTATAACCCGCAACGGCTGGCATCCCGCGTTTGCGTGCCCAGCGGCGGTTCCCATCGCATATGAATGCGATATGTTGTGGGGTCTTTATATCAATTTTCTTTTTAAATAACATTTACTTTCCTTACCTCGGCAATTTTATAATGTAAATTGCCAAAAAACAAGCTCTTTTAATCCTTGAAAATAAAATAATAAGTTGCTAGATTTGAAAGTATGAAAAAAATTATATCAGCGGCTTTTTGCCTTTTATCTTTTGCTGCGGCGTCTGCTGCAACGATTTCACGTGTTGATGTTACGGGTGCTAAACGTATGGATGCTGAATCTGTTCGTCTGCTGGCAGATGTTAAAATAGGGGAAAACATAAATTCCGAGGATGTAAATCAAATTGTAAAACGATTGCAGCAATCTGGATATTTTTCATCGGTTTCCGCAAAAATGGAAGGGAATATTTTAAAAATTAATATTATCGAAGCACCAACAATAGCCCAGGTTACTGTCGAAGGTAACGACGAAATATCAACCGAAGATTTAAAGAAAGAAATCCAGATAAAAGAACGTGGCACATTTGATGAAACTGAAATTGGGGCAGATGTCCAAAGATTGTTAACCGTTTATCAGCGCAAGGGTTTCTTTGGCACCCGTATAAATCCACAAAAAATACAACAAGAAGATGGTCGTGTTAATGTTGTTTATGAAATAAAAGAGGGGCACCCAACCTATATCAAAGATATAAAGTTCAAGGGTAATGGCGAATTTTCATCACGAACATTGGGCAAAGAATTATTATCGCGTGAGCATGCTTGGTGGCGTTTAATGGCCCAGTTTGATGTTTATGACGAGGACAGAATTCAATATGATGCACAAATGATACGTCAATTTTATCTGCGTAATGGGTATGCAGATATCCAGGTAAAGGTTCAAGATGGGATATTTACCCCAGATCGCGAGTATTATTCGGTAGTGTTTGATATTCAAGAAGGGAAAAGATATAAAGTTGGGGAATTGAAAATAGAAAACCCGTTCAAAGATGTTAATGATGTGGATTTAAGAGACGCTTTGAAAATAGAAAAAGGGGATATTTATAATATTGATAGAATAGATACAACAACTTCTGCATTACGTGGGGTGGTCGCAGCCCAAGGGTACTCTTTTATCAATGTTGATGTACTTCCTGAAAAAAATGACGATAATCGCACCATTTCTATAACATTCAAGATTCAAAAAACAAATCGTATTTATTTGGACAGCATAAACATACTTGGGAATGTTAGAACTTTTGATAGTGTAATTGAACATCAGCTGGATGTGCGTGGTGGAGATCCATTTTCTTTACAAACAATAGAAGCCGGGCGTCAAAGAATGATGCGTTCGAGATATTATAAAGATGTTCAAATGGTTCCAACACGTATTGCTGGAACAAACTTGATGAATTTAGATGTCAAAATAGAAGAACAACCAACGGGTGAATTGTCCGGTGGTGTTGGTTGGTCCAGTATTAATGGATTTATGGTTGATGCGGGAATTACAGAAACTAATTTTATGGGCCGCGGTCAAATGGTCCAATTAAAAGGTAGTTTGGCACAGTATACCAAACAAGTTTCTTTGGGCTTTACTGAACCTTATTTATTTGGGCGCGAATTGTCCGGTGGTTTTGATGTAAATTATACAATGTATAATTATGGAAAACTCGGCAGCTTTGGCTATGATCGTGACAGTCTTTCATTATCTGGCAGATTGGGTTGGAAATTAACAGATAACTGGACCCAAATGTTGCGCTTGTCCGCAATGTACGATCAAAATTATGATTTGCATACAACTACTGGTTGGCAACAAGCAAGTTTATATACACTGGGAACAAATTTCAAATATCAAAATCTAGATACAGATTTTAAACAAAATACCCATACCGGTGTGGTGGCGAATTTTGGTGCGGCTTATACGGGATTTGGAATCAGCACGGAAACATTTATGCGTTATAATGCAGACGTTACAGGATTGTTAAATTTCTTTGATAACAGATGGCAATTAAAATCTAGCTTGGAATTTGGTTATGCACAACCATTAGAGGGGGATTATATAAGTCGTGTGTATCGCTATTTCTTAGGTGGGGAATCATTACGTGGGTTCCAGATTGCTGGTATTGGATCGCGTAACTGGGCATATCGTAATTATGCGCTGGGCGGATTATGGAAAGCAAATGGCAGCACTCAATTAAATTTCCCAGTATTTATTCCAGACGAATACCAGGTAAAGGGATTTGTGTTTGCGGATTATGGTGTTGTTGGGAAACCGCCAAAAGAAGAATATAGATATTCATTGAACACGGCACCCCCGATCACAGGAGATAATTTCATAGATCAAGATTTAAGAACCAGTGTTGGGTTGGGTGTGTATTGGAATACTCCTATGGGACCAATGAATTTTTCTTGGGGGTGGCCACTGAAGATAAACGAATACGACCGCGAACAAAGATTCTTATTATCGTTTGAAACACAGTTTTAGACTTGACGCAGTGTATGAAAATTCACTATAATTTTATAAAAGAAAAAGGTGGGAAAATGAAAAAACTTCTTTTGGGATTATTGGTTGTTTTCGCTCTGGCTGGCTGTGGTCAGGTTTATGATCGCGAACCGGTTGGTGTTGGATTTGATAATAATGAATTAAAACTGTCCCCTTGTGCATGTATGCAGGTTTATAGGGCCTAACTTATAAAGCAGACATTATGGATTTTCCGGCTGATTATGATACAAGAATGTTTCCGGAAACGCGCTATCTTTCAATGGCGCGGTCGTTTGCTATTTGGTCAGCTGTATTATTTCTTTTGATTATTGGGCTTTCTTGGACGCTGGTTTGGACCATGCGATCCAGTCGGACTGAACCTGTTTTGGTTTCAATATCCGATGATGGGAAAAATTGGATAGCCATTATTGGTGGTGATACACGTTTGAAGTATTCTGCTGCGCGTGTTATGCAGGAATCAGTAGTTGCAAATTTTACTCAGCGCTGGTTTAAAATCTCACGCGACGCGAAAGAAAACGACGATAATTGGTGCAAGTGCGAGCCTGAAAAATGTTGGAGCGATGAATTAATGCCGATACGTTGCAACGTTTGTTGTTCATCTAGTGTAAATGTATTTACCAGTTTTCTTGGGGTTGTAAATAGCGATTTTCGTGTACGCGCAACATCCGGCGAAGAATGGTTTGTTGTTCCAAATTCTATTCGCACAATACCAATGGGTATTATTTCAGACAAAGGCGGGCTTTGGCGTTTAACGGCCAGTATTAATATGGGCGACGATAAAATACAAAATATAGAGGCATTTGTCAGAACATCAAAGTCAGAAGAAGGCTATCCTGCGACTTTGGGATATTATGTTACGGATTTTCATGCATACCCGGCGGAACAATGAAAAAAGCAACAGCATTTTTATTTGGAATGATTTTATTGGTTATTGCAACCGGCATAGTTGTCATTGGTGGAAAAACTTTTGATATCAGCCGTAATTTTTCTGTGAATTCTGTAATATTTCAACCAGCAGATTTATCCAGGGATAGAATTGAAAAACCAATACCATTACATGTTTTATCAGATGACCTTATACGTAATAATTTAATAAAAAAATTTGTGCATGAATACTTTTATATAATTCCAGACAGCAATGATATGCAAAGACGCGAAAAACCAGACAGCGCTCTTGCGAGAATGTCAGATCCATCGGTATTTAATGAATGGAAAGATAAATTTGCCGAAGATATGGAAAATCAAGCAGCACAAAATATTATGCGTCGTGTGATTGTGGGCAATATTGTTTTACCCCCCAGCAGCGAATATTTTCAGGTAACTTATGATTTGCTGACATGGGATATCGCAAATGATATTACGGCTGCGCCACAAATTCAAAAAAATAAAACAATGTCAATAAGATTAGAATTTGAAAAAGGTGTCAGACAGAAACAAACAAATGGAACATTTTTTGATGTAAAAAAATATTTGTCGGCTGGTGGAGATCCTGCTACTATTCTAAAGTTCAGAGTGGTAGAAGTTATCGTTAAATAGTGAAAGAGTAAGAAATTGAAAAAGAATAAAAAAACTTTTTTATATAAAAAAATAAAACTTTCGTTAATTGCGTGTTTCGCGATATTTGTATTTTATACGATTTCTCCTGTATTTGCAGAAGAGGCAGATCCATTTATTATCAATGCGGAATTGGGCACGGATTCTAAATTGCCCGAGGCAACAATTTCCGAACCCCAGCCTGTTCAATTTGATAATGCCCCACTGGTATTGAACGATGGTGCTGGGTTTTATGATGTTTCTAATTTTGATATTTCTGGAATTTATTTGGGTATGCTGTTTGAAGATGTTCAAGATTTATTTTTTAAAAAACAATCTTTATATGTTCCACGACAAAAAAATTCAATAGTTTTTACTTTGGCCAGCGATTGGCGCGTTAATTTGGATTATGAATGCAGTCAACAGGGAATATATATCCCCTCAGAATTAGAAAAATGTATTTTATCTGCCGCCCGCAAAAGGGGTTTGCTGTATCCGTCAGAATTACATCTGGTGCGCGAATCAACAGGTGAAACCATAGATATTTATTTTACCAGTAATGCAACTGACAATGTTGTTTGGCGTGTGATTTATAAAAATGATGTTAATGATATGCCAGGTGCTGCGGAAAAATATTCACATCAGCGTGATAATAAAATAATGGTATTTTGGCAGGGGATTATTGAAAAATATGGGCAACCAAACAGCGGTAATGACAAATGGGTATCCAGTGATAATTCATTTGATCCAATGTTGACGGCATATTATGGAATGCTGGAACTGACGGACCAAGGCATCATGGCTACAGACGCGGCAAAGAATACTTCGGATGCACGTGAAAATTTCCGGGCAAAACCTTATGCATTCTAAAAATACTTATCAGGCTGGGCTTTTTGCAGAATTTTTGGCGCGGATTTATTTGCGCATTCATGGGTTTAAAGTTATAAAATCCAGATATATAACGGGGCAACATACAAAGCGCGCAGAAATAGATATAATAGCAAAGCGTGGTAATTTAGTTGTTTTTGTAGAAGTAAAAAATAGGCCAAGTGTTCGCACTGCATTTGATGCAATTGGTCATACCCAGGCATTAAGATTAAGACGCGCGGCAGGGACATGGATTGCAAAAAATCGTTGGTATGGGGATGCCAGATTTGATGTAATCGTTGTTATTGGTTGGCACGTGCAATGGTTTAAAAACGCATTATAAAATAAATTCCTATTAAGGTTTTTTTAGGTTATAATAAGGCATGTTCTGCTAATGCAGTTCTAAATAACAAGGAGTAAAAAATGAAAAAAGTATTATTGTTGGGCTTTGCAGTTTTAACATTGGCTGCTTGCACCGGTTCTTATAAATCTGGCAACTGCCAATATGATTTCTTGCTGCACAAAGATATCTCGATTTCCAAAATTATTGGCAACGCAACAGGTGGATGCTAAAAAGTAAAATAAAACGCGGCGTTTGCCGCGTTTTATTTTATCACTGCTGATTTTATCAACGACAGATCTTCTTTTATTCCATCTATCTTTAATTGCAATTGTCCAATACCAGATTCTAAAATAGTGGTTCTGTTTTCCAGCGATGTTATTCGCGCATCAGATTTTTCAATTTCATTAACGGCCGAAGATTGTTGTGCTGCCCACCAAATTACTCCGCCTATAAATGCCAACAAAAACCAGGTGCTGCGCAATGTTTCCAATATTCCATTCTTATCCATTTTTTCCCCGTTGGGTTAAGGTTTCAATTTGATGTACTAATGCACGTTGTGCTTCCAGTCCTCGCAATTCTGCATCTGTCGCATTCGACCCCATAAACCGTTCAATGGTAATACTGCGCAGATGCGCGATGACGCGCGCGCCGTCGACGGACGAAAACGCCCGTGCAAAAGATTTTTCTATATCTTTCATTTTTATTTCCTTTTGTGATAGAATTAAGTTATGAAAAAAATATTCTTATTTTTTTTAATAACTTTGTCTGCTTGTGTTAATCCCCAGATAAAAAATTCAAAAAATTCTAATTTCTTCGGTGTTTGGTATTTGAATAAATCTGACAAAAATTTTGATGGCAAGATTATTATTAAAAATTGTAATGAATCAAAGTGCGAATTTAATATGCACTCATCTCAATATGGACATACTTGTGATGTGGATGGGATTATGAAAATTTCGAGCGATGACAAGGCTGATTATTATTTTAAGTATTTAGATGCAAGTATTAAATTTTCGATAATGTCTGATAAAAATATGAATGTACAATATGGTAATACACATTCATATAATGCTTTCTGCGGAATGAATGCCACGATTGAAGGAATTTGGATGAAAGATTAGTATTTCATTGTTCTGCTGGTCCAGCCATTTTTCTTTTTTGCGACCTCGCGTAAAATTTCGGGCAAGGCGTTTCCCATACCATTAACCTCGATCTCTATTAAATGTACGCCGTGCAAATTCATAAATTCCAGAACTGATTCGCACTGGGTTGCTAATGGATGTAAATCATTATCATCAACAATTAAATATCTGACATCATGAATAAAAGCGTGACGATTTTTATCATCACGATAAAGCAAAACACAAACGCTGGCGTCTGCGTTATTCAATCCGCCAGATGGATCCCAATAACACGCCATGCCAGTTATCAATTTATCAGATGCCAGTTTTGCTGTGCGCGGGTCAAATTCTCCACAATAAAAATGCAGTGCGCCCGGATCCAATCGCGCTTTGTCTTCGGCGATATATTCCAACATCATTTGACTGGAAAAATGTCGCGGACCGACAATGTCGCGCAAAGCATCTATTTTTTCGGTTGGAAACACAGACGGCCATGCAGGCACACCATCCGCGTCAATTATCGGCAAACGGAAAACATTGTATCCGCGTAAAAAAGGTTGATTCTGTTCATTCATGGGAAATTAAAAATAAAAAACGCGCAATGCGCGTTCCGTTTTTATGTAAAATCATTATATCAAATTTTTCATAAAAAATCAATCTAAAAATGGAACGTCTTCCATTTCTGGTTGTTGATTTTTTATATCAGAATTTGAAGTAGCAGGCGCACCAGCAAATTTATGATCGTCTGCCGGATTAAACCCTTCGTCTAAATCGTCGAACAAAGAATAATCGCCGCTGAATTTTAATTTGATTGTTTCTGGTTTGCCATGACGATTCTTTCCGATTATCAATTCTGCTTTACCACGTGCGGCTTCCATACGTTTGCGCCAATTGTCGGTTTTATTTAATGTGAATTTTTCTGAATGATCATTTGCAACCTCGGACGGATCGCGACCCTGCAGATAATATTCTTCGCGGTATGTGAACATAACAATGTCAGCATCTTGTTCAATAGATCCAGATTCACGTAAATCTGAAAGCAGTGGGCGTTTATCATCACGAGATTCCACAGCACGAGAAAGCTGGGACAGTGCGATAACTGGAGCATTCAATTCTTTGGCCAGCATTTTCAGGCCACGAGTAATTTCTGATAACTCATTAACGCGGCTGTCATTTTTACGCAGGGTTGGGGATTGCATTAATTGCAAATAGTCAATAACAATCAGTGCGATACCGCCATGCTTGCGTGCAATACGACGCGCGCGCGCGCGCATCATTGGGACGCTCATCCCTGGGGTATCATCAACCATCAATGGAACATTTGATAAAGCGTCAGAATATTGTGACAGGCGTAAGAATTCTTGATCATTCAAACTTCCGTTGCGCATAGAACTGGCGGGGATTTTTGCCTGGGACGATAAAACCTTGGACGCCAATTGTGATGTTGACATTTCCAAACTGAAAAATACGACCGCGCCTTTATATTTTTTATTTGCACGATTTGCCATAATTGCACTGGCAGCATTAAATGCAATATTTAATGCAACTGTTGTTTTTCCCATTGCTGGACGACCTGCAATAATAATCAGATCTGATTTATGCAATCCGCTGATTGATTTATCCAAATCACGCAGACCAGTTGTTAAACCTGATAATTTTCCATCTGCTTTATATGCGATTTCTGCTTCTTCCAGTGCGACGCGCAAAGCGCTGCTTAATGTTGAAGCACCACGTTCTGCAGATCCAGTCGCAGATAATTCAAATAATTTTTGTTCGGCAGATTCAATTTGTTTATCAACTGGATTTTCCAGATCTTCTACAAATGCCGAATCGGTAATATCTTGCCCAATGTTAATAAGTTCGCGACGCATGGCATTTTCATAAATAATCTTTGCATAACTTTCTACATTAACAACAGATGCGCCAGCCCCCGCCAATTCAGACAAATATTCAACACCACCAACAGATTCCAGTACGCCCTGTTGAATCAGATAATTTTTAGCCGTAATGATATCAAATGGAATTCCAGCGGCGAATTGTTTTTCTGCTAGTTTGTAAATTTCCTGATGTGCAGGATGGGTAAAATGCGCCGAATGCAAAAAATCGCTGATTTTTTCCAGCGCGCGGTTATTCATTAAAACTGCGGCCAATACAGCTTGTTCTGCTTCTAGATTGGTTGGTAAAGTCTTTTGGGTAAATTCCATGTTCAAAACCATACAACACGAATTTTAATTTGCAACGTTTTTTCTTGCTTTGTGCTAAAAAAAAAACTAACATATTTGTCAAGCAAGAGGTAGAAAAATGGCATGGGAAGAAATCTGTTTTCCAAATAATATCAGAAATATCAGACTGTCGCGCGGTATGCGCATGACCGAAGTAGCAAAAAAATCGGGCTTGTCGCTGTCAGCAATGTCCAAGGTTGAAAAAGGAGTTCGCAGATTAAAACAAGGCCAATTAATGCAACTTTGCACAATTTTGAGTTGTAAATTGTCGGATATATTTATCAAAGCCGACGACGACAAAGCAACAAAATGGAAATCTGAAATGCAACGTCGTTTGGTAGAAAATGAAACGGCGGGATTAAAAGTATTTGGTTCTGGGATTCGGGTTTTACGTCGGGATGCAAATAAAACGATTGCCCAGGCGGCGAAAGACGCCAAAATGACACTGAGTGTTTATCATAAGATAGAAACTGGTCAGCGCGAAGTTTATGAAACTGAGATTGAAAATTTGGCCAAAGCAATGGGCAAATCAGTTGAAACAATGTTCAAAGCAATTGCAGATCTTTATAATTCAGGTTCTTTAAGTAAACAAATTGATAAAGCCGAAGAGCGCGTTCGCGAAGCATTAAAAGTCGGGAAAAGCGCTTCTAATTCTGATGTTGGTGCGGCTATTTATGGCGCAAATGTTTATGATTCTGTTCGCAAAAATTTAATTCCTGTCTATGGGATGCCAAACGGGAAAAATATAGACTTTGCTAAATCTGATGAAAATATGTTGCAACCTCCATCCAAGGTAAAAAGTGGAAGTGGCATATATGCGATCCAAGTCCCAAGTGGTCGTATGGGTCCTATGCTTCCATCAAACGCATATCTGTATGCTGTCCCTGGGATAACCCCCAAGGTAGGTGATTTGGCTATTTTGTTTGAAGAAGATTATGAAAAATTGGCCCCAAACACACATACTTCGGCTCGTGTTGTTATGTTAAAAGAAGAAAAAAACGGATCTTTGGTTGGAATACAGGTTCATCCAGAAGAAAAAATACCAATCAAAAATACAAAGAACAGATTGCATAAAGTTGTACAGATTATTTGTGAATAAAGATTTTTTTCGGGGGAATATCAATGAGAGAGTTAACTTCTATAATAGCACAACGATTGATGAACTTGTATCGCCAGGTTCATGTAATAGAAGGTGGTATATCAACTTTAAACCAAGTGTTTTTGGCCGAAGCCGATGAAGATGTTTTCCTTGAATTGGAAAAATTGCCAAATGGCAAAAAACTGATCCAGCATATAAAAAATTTGAAATCTGGCAAACCCCAGATGAATGATATTGAACGTGGTCTGATGCCATACGGTGGAATGATGAATCCAGTGGTAAAGAGAACGCAAATTTCAGATAGTGACTTAAAAGAATTACAGGCAGCATTGACCTCTTTCCAACCAGACGAAGAACATATTGAGAAAATAAAAAATTTAAAATATGTGAATTCTTTTGGTGAAAATTGGATCAAGGGTATTAGTGATGCATTATCTGACGATCCAAATTTGTTATCAAAATGGAAAGAACTATCACAAACAGCCCGTGCATATGATTTGTGGAATAAAGCATATGCGATTTTAACCCCACCAATTTCAGAACGTGCCCGTGCCAATGCCCAATCAGATTTACCCGAATATGAAACATACTTGCCTATGTTTGGTGATGAAGGAACAAAATTATTAGCACAAATACGAAACTTTTTAAGTAGTATGTAAAATAAAAAATCCCGCAAACGCAGGATTTTTTATTTCAACAATGCAAAAGCATTATTTCTTTTTAGCAGCTACTTTTTTAACAGCTTTTTTAACTGTTTTTTTAGCGGCTGGCTTTTTAGCAACTACTTTTTTAACTGTTTTTTTAGCAACTGGTTTTTTAGCAGCTACTTTTTTAACAGCTTTTTTAGCAGCTGGCTTCTTTTTAGCAACAGCTTTTTTAGCAACTGGAGCTTTTACAGCCAATTTCATAACTTTTTTCTTTGCAGCTGGTTTCTTTTTAGCAGCTGGCTTCTTTTTAGCAACTGGAGCTTTTACAGCCAATTTCATAACTTTTTTCTTTGCGGCTGGTTTCTTTTTAGCAACAGGTTTTTTTACTGCAACTTTTTTAGCAGCTGGTTTTTTAGCAGCTGGTTTCTTTTTAGCAACCGGTTTTTTAGCAGCTGGTTTAGCAGCGGCTTTTTTTGGTGCTGGTTTCAAGAATGAAAATGCCATTCTTCTCTCCTTTCTTTTTGTTTTTATAGAACAAAAGTTTTTGTTCTTAATTACATTTTATCTGAAACAAAAAAATTAGTAAAGCGAAAAGAAAAAATAAATCAAAATGTTATGAATATAATTTTTTGAATCCGGTTTCTATTTTACGAACATATTCCAAATCATGATCGCGCCAATATTTTGGATCTTGCATCATGCGCCTCAAATCAAAATCAGATAATTTTTCAGATGTACTATTCCCTGTTGTAACATCTGGTTCTATTGATTGCATCATTTTATATATGCTTTGTATTCCTTGGGGTGTGGCGCATAATGATTCAAATGCTTCGGCGGGTAAAAATTTTTCACCAAATGCATTAATTTCAATCAATGCATCTTTCATTTTATCTTCATTGCCGAAAAATCTTTTCAGTTCAGCAATTGATTCTGATTCGTGTCTTAAACTAAAAATATCTGACAGGGCAGGGGATAAAAATTCTTCGGCTATGGAATAAATTTTTTCAACCTGCTTTGGTGTAAGACCAGCATCAAAGAATTTTTCACGAATCGTTTCATCATCGAACAATGGACTTGATGGATATTCGTTTGCGGTTTTTGGAACACCAATTGCGTGCATAAATTTTTCACGGGATTCGTTATCTGAATCTTCTGTTGGCACTGAAATCATTGTTCCAATTTTCTTTTCCAGCTCTGAATATGACTTTATCAAAGCATCGGTATTAAGAGTTCCATCATCATTTTGAAATTTTTCTGGAATTTCCATTCTTTTTCCTTTCGTTTGATTTGCGCAAGAAAAATATCCCCGCAAGAGTAAAAATTGAGTTCATTGTATTAAAAACGTTTTCGTCCCCGATCAAATAAGCGGTAATAGCAGATAAAATTCCAATGCTGGAAATTATATAAGTTCTTTGCCCTTTATAAAATCCGCCAGATATTATTTTTGAAATCTTCATATTTAATCCTTGTAAAACAGCAATCCATCGGCTTCGGCAACATTACCGCAAGTAATTGACCATTGTGGGATGCAATCTTCCCGATGAAAGCGTGTTGCCCCATGAACAGAATCTGGTAATTGTCCATTTGCCATTCGTTTTGCTGTGCGTAAACACATTTGATATTTTGGATCGCTTTCTGAAATCAGTAAATCGTTGTGTCTATAAGAATCTTTATTTAAACATTCAAAGACAGATTCATCACTTATTATCGAGTTTAATGATCGCAAAGAGCTTTTGCATAAATTTGCAATCATTGCCCCCAATGATTCGACAGCAATTAAACTTGATGCGCGTGTTTCGGCATAAATAATTTTGGATAGCTTTATCAGTGTTGCCTTTGCATCGTCATAATTTTCATTTTTAATCAGGGTCAATTGCATCAGAATATCCTTTTTATAAAAAACCCCGCAAATGCGGGGATAAATAAAAAAGGTGCACCACAGATGCACCGATTAAAATTGAAAATAAAAAAACGCGACTGTGCGCGCTAAATCTTTTTCAATGAAGTAACTATATCACAAAATCACATTAAAATCAATAGAAAAAAGTTTATACACTGATTTCGTCACCATAAGCCATTATATATTCATGCCCAGATCGTAATACCAATGCTCCATCATCATTTAGTCCACATAAAATTGCATCACGTCCGCGATAGGTTATGGTCTTGTTCAAGTTTGCGGCCAAATCCATCCATCTGTTTTTTACAGATGTAAAATTGCGTGCGGTCCAGATATCCATTTGTTTTGCAAGTACAGATAATAATTCATCGCGCGAAACCTTTGGCGCATAGTCTGCAACCTTTGTTGTTTCATAAGAACGCAGGGTTGGATTAGATTTTATATTTATTCCAATACCAACGATTACAAAATCTTTGGCATATTCAATAAGAGTTCCACTGATCTTTTTACCATCTATTAATATGTCATTTGGCCATTTAATAGTTGGCATTATTCCAAAGGAAATCAGAGTTTCGGCAATTGCCACAGCAACAGAGTATGAAAGTCTGGGATCACGGTTTTCAATTTTATAAATAAAGCTGACATAAAGATTTCCAGGTTTAGAAACCCAAGTACGGCGATATCTGCCATGCCCTGCTGTTTGTGAATCTGCTAAAATAATTGTGTGATCTGATGCCTCTCCTCCGCGCACTAAACCCTGGGCATAAGTTTGAGTACTGGAAATTTTATTAAAAGAAATTAACTTATAATTTATATTTGCCACCTTCGTTTTTTATAAAATCTTTCCCAAATATTTTTCGCAGTTGATAAATTGCAGTTCCAACAGCATTTGTTGCAGCCCCTTGGGCGTACCCCAATTGTTGCTGCAAGGTAGAAACATCAATGCCATTTTTCCCAAAACGGTGCAGTGTCATGATAATTTTCTTTTGAGCACCCGATAATGGAACATTACCGCAAATTTTTTTGATAATTTCAGATTCGTGCAAATCTGCCAGACGTAAAAGTTCAGTATTTAATTCCGCAGGGGAAAATTTTTTATTAGATTTAAAAACAACATCGGCAATATCGCGCTGTGCGAACTCGGCGCCCAGGTCTGTTAAAATTCCGCGCCAAGTTTTATCATCTGTCCAAAATGTAATGCCATCAAACATCACTTGATTATAGAACAAAAAGATTTTGTCGCAATAAAAAATCGCCCATACGGGCGATTTTTATTTTTTGCCATATTTGACGGCTGCCTGGGCAGCGGCCAATTTTGCGATCGGCACACGGAATGGGCTGCAGGAAACATAATCCATACCAGCCTTGTGGAAAAATTCCACAGATTCTGGATCCCCACCATGTTCGCCGCAAACCCCCAGGTGTATATTATGCCCCTTAACCTCGCGCGCCATTTTAACCGCGCTGATAATTAATTGTCCAACGCCTGCTTGGTCAATACTAGCAAATGGGTCGGCAACATAAACGCCGCGGGCGCGATACTCGTCCAAAATTGTACCAGTATCATCGCGCGACATCCCCAGTGTTGTTTGGGTCAAATCGTTTGTTCCAAATCCAAAGAATTCGGCACTGGTTGCGATTTCATTTGCCAATAATGCGGCGCGTGGTAATTCAATCATGCACCCCACTTTGTATTCAACTTTTTCGCCGGTTTCGGTAAAAATTTGCGCGGCGGTTGAATCAATAATTGCCTTTACAATATCTTGCTCTTTTTTGGAACCAATCAATGGAACTTCGATTTCAGGCAAAACTTTGACGCCAGATTTTGTGCATTCAATTACAGCACCCAAAATAGCGCGCGTTTGCATTTCGCAAATTTCAGGATAAGTAATTGCCAATCTGCAACCACGATGTCCCAACATTGGATTTTGTTCATGCAACGCTGCTGCGCGTTCTTTTACAAATGTGACAGATTTACCAATGTGATCAGCCAGTAATTTTATATCTTCTTCGGTATGGGGTAAAAATTCATGAAGAGGTGGATCAATCAAGCGTATAACAACGGGCAATCCATCCATAATCTTGAATAATTCAACAAAGTCTGCACGTTGATAAGGCAATAATTTATTCAAAGCCTTGCGACGACCATCTGTATCTTCGGCCAAAATCATATCGCGCATATCCATAATTCTGGCGGGATCAAAGAACATGTGTTCAGTGCGTGCCAGTCCGATTCCTTCGGCGCCGAATTCACGTGCTTGCTTTGCATCACGTGGGGTTTCTGCGTTTGCTCGAACTTCCAGTGTTTTGATGGAATCAACCCACTTCATCAATGTGCCAAAGTTTCCAGTCATTTCCACAGAAACGGTTGGAACCTGACCCATAATTATTTCACCCTTTGCACCATCAATAGATAACCAATCTCCTTCATTTATAATGGCGCCTTTGGTTGTCTTCATTGTTTTTGCGACGTAATCAATTTTGATATCTGCACTGCCAGATACGCATGGTGTCCCCATGCCGCGCGCAACGACTGCCGCATGTGATGTCATTCCCCCGCGTGCGGTGATAACGCCCTGGGCAGCATCCATCCCAGCGATATCTTCGGGACTGGTTTCAATGCGAACCAATATAACTTTTTCTCCACGACTGGCCCATTCAACTGCATCATCAGCATTGAAGACTGCGCGTCCAACGGCGGCACCTGGGGATGCGGGCAATCCAGTTGCAATTACATTTTTATCTGCTTTTGGGTCAAGCATTGGATGCAATAAATGATTTAATTGATCTGCACCAACGCGCAGAATAGCTTCCTCTTTATTTAACAAGCCTTCTTCTTCCATTTCCACAGCCATACGAACGGCGGCGGCGGCGGTGCGTTTTCCATTACGGGTTTGCAACATCCATAATTTTCCATGCTCGATAGTAAATTCCATATCTTGCATGTCTTTATAATGTTTTTCTAATTTTTCACGAACAGCGACTAATTCTTTGTACACAGAAGGCATGGCTTCTTCCAGCGATACGCGTCCGCTGTTATCTTTTGCCATTGGTTGTGGGGTGCGGATTCCAGCAACGACGTCTTCGCCCTGGGCGTTAATAAGGAATTCCCCGTAAAAAATATTTTCGCCAGTTGCAGGATCGCGTGAAAAACACACACCGGTTGCGCAATCATTGCCAGCATTTCCAAATACCATCGCTTGGACATTGACGGCGGTTCCCCAATCACCAGGTATGTTATTTAATTTACGATAAGTAATGGCTTTTTTTGACATCCAAGAACCGAACACTGCGCCAATACCAGCTTTTAATTGAGCCCATGGATCTTGTGGAAATTCTTTGCCTATTTTTTTACCAATATTTTTGAATTCTTCAACTAATTCTTTCAAGTCGGTCGCAGTTAATTCATTATCAAATTTATATCCTTTGGATTCTTTCATGTGTTCCAATGCGTGTTCAAACAAATTAATATCTGCGCCCAAAACTACATCTGAAAACATCATAATAAAACGGCGATAAGAATCATAAGCAAAACGGTCATCGTTTGATGCGGCAGCCAATGCCAAAACAGTTTCATCATTCAATCCTAGATTCAAAACAGTATCCATCATACCAGGCATAGAAACACGGGCCCCACTGCGAACGGACACCAACAAAGGATTTGTTTTATCGGCGAATTTTTTACCCATAATTTTTTCAATATAGGCAATCCCTGCACGAACCTGTTCATCTAAATCGGCAGGATAAGAGTTATTATTATCGTAATAGTAAGTGCAAACTTCAGTAGTAACGGAAAATCCCGCAGGAACCGGCAGACCAATTAAATTCATTTCGGCCAGATTTGCGCCCTTGCCCCCCAGCAAGTTTTTGTCTTTTGCGGTACCTTCGGCCGCGCCATTCCCAAACGTATAGACCCATTTAGCCATAAATACTCTCCTTTGTTTAAGCTTGAAAAATATAAACAAATAGAGGAATAAACGCAAGAAAAAAACCGCGCTCGCGGTTTTAGTTTTCTACGATTACAACAGCGGCAGAATAATCACCCTGGTCAGTAATTGAAACAAATATTTTTGCATCTGGTCCAGCGACTTCTTTTAATTTTGCTTTGGCTCCACCAGATATCAAAAGTTCTGGTTTGCCAGCTTCGTCATGATTCACAGAAACATCAGAAAAATTAATTTCTTCACAAAATCCACATCCCAGTGCTTTCAAAAAAGCTTCGCGTGCTGCCCAAAAGTTAGCCAAATGACGTTCGCTGTTTGCGGAATCGTCTTCGGCAAACTCTAATTCTTTTTTAGTAAATATACGGGATTTTTTAAAAGGTGACCAATCCAAGAAACGACCGCATTCAACCAAGTCTAGACCTATACCAACAATCATAAGAAATCTCCGATTTGTTATGAAGCAAGCTTAGGCAAAAAAATACGATTCGTGCAAGAAGTTTTTTAACTTGCATTTGTAATGATGAATAATATAATCAAATGTGCGTTTCCAATTGGGACAGAGTCGGGGTGTAGCTCAGCCTGGTAGAGTACTTGCATGGGGTGCAAGGGGTCGCAAGTTCGATTCTTGTCACCCCGACCATTTTTTAAAAGGAGAATGAAAATGTTTAATACAGAAAAATTAAAGACGTTCTCTTGGGTGAATGTTGGAAATCCAGATCACGAAGATTTTGAAAGCTTGCAGTCCAAGTACAAGGTTGATGAAGATACCATTATGGACATTTTGGATCCTGATGAACAATCCCGTATAGAAGCAGAAGACGATTATAAAAATATCATTGTTCGATTTCCAATTGTTAATCGTGAAATGGGCACTACTTGGCATACCGAGCCCCTGTCCATTATTTATTCTGAAAAAAGTGTCATAACTGTTTGTCGCAAAAGATGCGATCTTTTAGACAAGATAAAAGATACCGAAAAAAGTTCTCGCGAAACATTTATCCTGAATATTATGTTGCGTATTGCAGATGCATATTTGCGTTCTTTGAAAGAATTAAACAAGAAAGTCTTTTCATCAAAAAATAATTTACAGAAAAAAATTACAAAAAAAGAATTGCTGTTGTTATTAGATGTTGAAAACAGTTATACGTTTTATATGGCGGGCTTAAAAGGCAATATGTCAGTTATTGAAAAGCTGGAAAAAATGCGTCCGTTCAAACAAAACGAAGACATGGAAGAATTATTAGAGGATATGAAAATTGAATTTAACCAAGCAATAGAAGTTATAACCAGTTATCATAAGATGTTAGTATCTATCAAGGCAACATTTGAAAGTGTTATTAATATAGATTCGAATAAATACATTAATCGATTAACTATGTGGAACATTATTCTGATTGCACCAACAATTGTGGTTGGTTATTACGGAATGAATGTAGATTTACCATTTTCACAATATCATGAAACAGCAATAGCTATATTTCTTTTGATTTTTATACTATTGGTTGGATATGGAATTTATGCTTGGGCGAATAAATCCAGATGATATTTTGCTGTTTTGGCGATCTCATCTGGTGTTTTTAAACCATCTAATTCTAAAAAATTAACGCACGATGCGTTTCGTAGAAATTCTATGGCGGGCAGAGTTTCATTTTCAAAAGCATTTAATCGGCGCATAATAGTTTCATCTTTGGAATCATCATCACGTGTTGATCCATTGTTTAATCTTTTATGTATTCGTTCAATCATAACGGATTTAGATAACTTTAGATAAATAACATTAATACAAGCGTTGAAGTTTCCAAGCAACCATTTTGCTTGAACAACATTTCTTGGAAAGCCATCAAAAATAATGTCGTTATTATTATCGGTGTGTTCAATAATCAAAGGAAATATCTTTTCATCGGGAATCAATCCGCCGCATGCCATTATTTGTGCAATGTCTGAATGCTGTGACAAACTGCGAAATAATGCACCAGTTTCAATATAATTAAACTTATGCGAACGCATCAACAATTCGGCAATAGTGCCTTTGCCACTTCCTGGTCCACCCATAATTATTACAATTTTTTGCATAGAGATATTTTATCATAAAAGAAGAAATAAAAAAACCGGCTTTCGCCGGTTGTTTTATTTTTTGCTGCTTTCTATTGCGGCACCCAAGATGTCGCCCAGAACGCTGCCACTGTCGGTTTGATTTGCGTAATCTTTGACAGCTTGCTTTTCCATAGCAACCTGTAAAGCACGAACAGACAGTTTCACTTCGGTTCCTTCTATTGAAACAACCGATGCTTCGATAGTATCACCAACTTTGAATTTAGTGGTGTTTTGACCTTCTTTATCACGGGATAAATCGGTCTTGCGAACAACACCGCGTGAATCCCCAGGCAATGCAACAATCAGTTCTTCTTGGTTAATTTCGGAAATTGTTCCGGAAACCACCGCACCTTTTTTAAGGGAAACTTTTCCATCATTACCACCGCCGGTCATTTGTTTGATGCCCAAAGTAATACGTTCTTTTTCTGGATTGATATCCAAAATTTTTGCGGTTACTTCTTGACCACGAACGAATTTTTTCAATTCTTCTTCGTCCAGTTTATCCCAAGACAGGTCAGAAATATGAACCATACCGTCCAGTTCAGGTGTCAATGCAATGAATAAACCAAATTCAGTTGTATTCTTGATTGGGCCAGTTACAACATCACCAACATTATGGGTTTCTGCAAATTGACGCCATGGATTGCCCTGCAATTGTTTATAGCCCAGAGAAATACGGCGTTTATCTTGGTCAATTCCCAAAACAACAACATTGATTTCTTGGCCATTTTGCAAAACTTTGCTTGGGTGAATGTTTTTGTTTGTCCAGGACAATTCAGACATATGGATCAAACCTTCAACACCGTTACCCAAATCAACAAATGCGCCGTAATCGGTAAGAGATGAAACTTTACCGGTAACAGTATCCCCCAAATTAAATGCGCGTGATGCATTTACCCATGGGTCTTCTTCTAATTGTTTCATGCCCAAAGATACACGATGTGATTCTGGATCGAATTGAATAACTTTGACTTGGATTTTTTGACCGGCATGAACCAATTCACGTGGATGATTAACGCGTTTCCATGACAAGTCTGTAACGTGCAGCAATCCATCAATTCCGCCCAAGTCAACAAACACACCGTAGTCGGTAATGTTTTTAACAACGCCGTCCAAGACTGCGCCCAATGTAATACTTTTCATTGCTTCTTTTTGTGCGGCAGCAATAGAATCAGATTGAATTGCACGACGCGAAACAATCGCGTTGGTGCGCAAAGCATCCATTTTCAAAACACGGAATTTATCTGTTACGCCGACTAAAGATCTTGCATCGCGAATTGGACGACTGTCTGCTTGGGATGAAGGCATAAATGCGAAAACACCACCCAAATCAACTGTGTATCCGCCACGAACAGCTTCCATAATTGTGCCAGTTGGGTCAATACCTTCGGAAACGGCTTTTTCCAATTCTTTCCATGCTTTTTCTGCACGTGCTTTTGTATAAGATAATACGGCGGTTCCTTCGCGGGATTCGTAACGTTCAACGAATACATCGATAATATCGCCAACTTTTGGTGGGTTTGCACCGAATTCTTTTAATGCAACGCGACCTTCGGATTTTAGACCGACATCAACCAAAACAAAATCTGATCTGATATCTTTTACTGTTCCTTTGGTGGCATAGCCTTGCAAGGTTTCTTGTTTGCCATAATTGGCATCAAACATCTCTGCAAAATTTTCATTTGCAATAGGATTAAATAATTCTTTGGATAAATCTTTCATTGGAAATTTCATACAAAGTTTGCCATCGCAATATATACGAGGTCTTGGCGGGTTATAATGATTGCCTGTTGCCGCCCCAAGCAAGCCAAGAGATTATAGAGTAAAAATTTTCAGATTGCAAGCGCGGTATTACCAAATTTTTACGCGGCTTTCTGGGGCTAAGTATAACTTATCCCCTGGTTTTATACCAAATACTTCATACCAAGTCTGAACATGGGGCAAAATGCCGTTTACACGCCATTCAGATAAAGAATGCGGATCGGTCTTGGTACTTTGTATAATTTGTTCTGGTCTTATATTTGCATTTTCAGTTCCGGCATAGGCCAAGAAAAATATTTGATCCGACGTCCACTGCGCATCTATTTTTTCGTCTGGATTTGCCATTTTGTACGCTGTAAATGAAATGGTTATCCCACCTTGATCGGCTAAATTTTCGCCCAATGTAAATTTCCCATTTGCGTATAATCCGGGCGCAACCTGAATTTTATTAAAGAATTTTTCCATGACCTTTGCTCGCGCTTCAAACGCTTTTGCATCTGATGCGGTCCACCAATCCTTTAAATTTCCATCTTTATCAAATTTTCGCCCTTCGTCATCAAAGCCATGTGTCATTTCATGCCCGATAACCGAACCAATAGCGCCATAATTAAATGCATCGCTGGCATTCATATCAAAGAATGGGTACTGTAATATTCCAGCAGGGAAACAGATTTCATTCGTTGGCGGATTATAGTAAGCATTTACCGTTTGTGGATTCATATACCAATGATCTTTATCAACATTTTTATCGGCTTTTTCCATCCAAAATGCATCTTCAAATTCTTCGGCGGCGCTCAGATTTTCAAACAAAGAAACGTTTTCAGAAATTTCCAATTTGGAATAATCACGCCACTTGTTTGGATAACCAATTTTTACATGAATTGTGTCCAATTTTTCCAAAGCCTTGATTTTTGTTTCATCAGACATCCAATCTAAATTTTTTATGCGTTGCGCATATGCCAGTTTTAAATTATCAACCAATTTTAACATACGTTGTTTTGCCTGTGACGGGAAATAAATTTTAACATATTCTTGGCCTACGGCTTCGCCCAGCACGCCTTCGGTTATTGCAACAGCATCTTTCCAGCGTGGGCGACGGTCGGTTTTGCCAGATAAGGTTTTGCTATAAAAATCAAACTGTAATTGGTATTGTGCATCCCCCAAAACAGACATGGATCCATTTGTAACATGCCATTTCAAATAAGATTTTAAATCTTCTAATGGTGTTTTTTGTAAAATTTCTAATGCGGCAGAAAAAGCTTCTAGTTGCGCAACATTTATATTTTTTGGATTAACACCTCGTAATTCAAAATACTTATTCCAATCATGTTCGGGGAACTTTTTTTGAAACTCTGAAATCGTCATTTTATGATAATTAGCGGCTGGATCACGCAGCTTTTCTTTTTTATAATGGGCGTGTGCCAATGTTTCTTCTATTTTATAAACTGCATTAACATCGCCATTTATTTTGAACATAGCAAAAACATCAGCCATATATTTTTTATACTTTTCACGAATTTCTTTGCTGCGCGCATCATCATCAAAATAATATTCGCGTTCAGGCAATCCTAAACCTCCCTGGCCAACAGAATAAAGATAATGGTCACTGTCTTTGATATCTTCTTCAACCGCATCATCCCAAAAAGCATCATCATGTTTATGCTCGGCGCCTAAAAATTCAAACAACATTTTACGATTTGAAATTTTATCAATTTTTTCAAGATTCGGCATAACAGGTTTAATGCCATCAGAATTTAATTTATCTGAATCCATTACCTGGGTATAAATGGTTGATATTTTTTTGTCAGACGAATCTTTTATAATTTTATGTAATTTTTCTAAATTTTCTTGACGTAATTTATCAAAAACACCATATCTGGAATATTCGCCAGTCAATGGATTGTTGCGTCGCCATCCTGCACCTGCAAAACTGTAGAAATCGTCGCCTGGACGAAAAGATACATCCATATTATTTTCAATACCAACAGCCATTCTATTTCCTTTGTATGTTTGCACTGTGAAAAAAGCGACGATAATCAGCGCCAATATTCCAATGATGTTCAATGTTTTATTTTTCATTTCAATAACTTTACTATCAAATTATCCAAAGTCAAAAAGCTTTTCGCAATCAATCGGTTATCTTTTATCATGAAATTATCGCCATTGGCAAAATCCAAATCAATAATTTCATAAATTTCTGGGATCAATAAAACCCCACTAGTGGTGCGCAGTCCAGTCATTAAAATTTCTACTGCGCGGTCATGATTTTGCAACGGAATTTGTTGTTCATTTAATGTCTCATACCATTTGTTGTCAATTAAAACCCGACCCGCCGCTCCATCGCCCAATCCTATATAAGGTTGTCCATCCCAAATGTTTGCATTGTGTTTGCACGGGATCCCGTAATTAGAAACTTCGTATTGGGGCAGGGTAAGCGTTTTACTAATTGCTTCATACATTTGTGCCATTGTTTCATTGTCTGGCATTTTTAAATTTTGGCGCGAAAATGGTGTGCCGTTTTCTATGGATAATTCATATAATGACGCATGTTCCAACCATAATGAATTTATATTTTTACACAATTCTTTTACATCGTCTGGTGTATGATTTGGCAATCCATAAATAAAATCAGCGGATACGCGCAAGCCTGAATCTTGTGCACTTGCTATCAATTCACGTGCTGTGGTTGCGTCGTGAATACGCCCTAAAAATTTTAATTCATCATCACGCAAAGACTGAACACCAATTGAAATTCTGTTTATGCCCGCGGTGATAAATTCTGATAGACGAGTTGCATCCAATGTTCCAGGATTTGCCTCTATTGTGATTTCAGCATCGGGTGCGACAGAAAATGAATTTCGCAATTCGTTCATAATTTCTGCAAAAATATTTGTTGGCATTAAACTGGGCGTGCCGCCACCAAAAAAAACGGTTGGAATTTCTGCATGACTAATGCGTTCGCGCCAATAATAAATTTCAGAGAATATTTTATTTTTATAATTATTCCAATCAGGCGTGGCGCAAGCACGCGAATAAAAAGCACAATAATTACATTTGTTTACGCAGAATGGAATGTGAATATAAATATTATGTGGAACAATCATTATTTTATTGCTTCGGGAACCAATGAAACATCAAAAGGAGCTGTACCTGATATTAAATTTGTGCTTTGGCATATTTCGTTTGTTCCAGAGGTTGTCTTTCCAAACGGACAGATTTTATTTTTATTATCTATACTTTCATCAACTGTTGTTGTTAATGCATCATCGGCTGGTGTTAATAAAATACTGCGATCACAATGGCCACCACTGCAGTTTAAACCATTAGATGGATTACTTCCCGTTGGGGTATAAGTATATTGTCCAGGAACACATTTAAGTGATGCCCCATCATTACTGCGTCTGCCACCATTTTCCCAACAAATACATGCCCCCCACGAAGGAGTATCAACTTTCTTCCAGTAATTTAATGGGCACATATTTTCACCACTAGATACGCCATAAGCAGAAATTATTCCGGCGATGATAGTAGCTGTAAAATTAGATTCACAAAACGCCATTTCTCCGGTAGTTGAATACTTATAATGACTTGCTGACAAATTTAAATATCTTTTTTGTACGAATTGACCGCCATAGTTTTGACAATCTACAGCCAAACTATTTATTATTTGATTGTAAATTTCAGTGGCAACACCACTTTTGTGCATTTGTTTTGAATCGATATATGCAGTGGTGGCAAGAGTAACATCTCCCAACATGCGCAATCCGTAATAAACATTATTAACAGTGTCAATCGCTCTGTCGAATCCACCAAATATATTGCGTGCGAAATTGGGATCATCTGCGGGATTACATGCGTCAACTTCTAGTAACTTTTTTGCACATGTTGACAGGGTATATATATTGCCAGACGTATAATCATAAGTTTCAAATGTGAACCAATCCAATGCAAAACCAGTAGAAAATACGCCACTAAGCGGATTATAAAAATTGTTATAAGAAGTTCCACCAAAATTGTCAAAACATTGCTTTACAACTGCACGACAGGCATCGGTTAAATCTTGATCCTTACGCGTTTTGATATATTGAGCGATAATTCCATTCCCATCTGCATCACCAAACATATTGTCACACGCAGCTACATATTTTTTACATGTATCATCAAGCAGAACAATTGTGCCGGGGGCAACGTCTATATTTCCATTAATAATACCGGACATAGCGGCTGTTATAGAAGTATTTCCATTCATATAACATGTAGAAACAAAATCCATACAGCCTGATTTAATTTCATCAACTTTTTCACGTTGTGAATAATATATTGCTAACATTGCTTTATCTAAATAATCTGCCCATACTTGGTCAGAAATTTCTTGGCACTTGTCTAATTCTGGTTGAGCAAACTGTTTAACTTTGGTTTCAAATGCAGTAACAAAGGGACGATTGTCAGTATTTTTTGCTAATTTTTGATCTACCAAAGAAACATTCGCAGAAAAGTTTAACATTTCTTGCAATTTATAAAATTCCACAACCCCTTCCAATGGTTTGCCAGTGGTGACATCAATATATTTTCCATTGTCTAAACATTTATGATAATTTGCGCCGCAAACTTCTTCGGATAAAACGGCGTTTTCGACGGCGTGTAAACATGCGGTTGCATCAGAAGAGTTTCTTTCCTGGCGATCTTTGACCCGCGCCAGATCTAACATAGCCCCAGCTTCACGAACGCTGGCGGTCATGGTTTTTTTTGTTGTGTCCAATTGTTTCTGTACGGTATTACAATCTTGTTCTATTGCCATCAAGTATGCAGTAACAGAACGTTGTAATGTTGCGTCTGTGCAACTATCACTGACAGCTTCGCGACATTTGTTATATATTGCGGTATAAAGATTTTTTCCATTATATGCAGCGATTGCTTGCCCATTATCAACAAATCCAAATCCTGCGGAATCATCCATTTTTAAATTTATACTGTTTAATCCCGAATAAACACCACCGACATTTGTGCTTTCGCCTTTGATAGAGTTCATAATTGCTTGCAACAATGCGGCGGATGAAGATTTATCTCCAGTCAAAGCGTCTTCGCCTTCGCTGGATTTTTTCATGGCGGCGGCTTGTGCTGTGGTCATTCCAACGCTGTCCAAAGATTCAGTAAATGTGGTTAATTGTGCATTAGCATCTTGCATAACGCTTTGCGCGGCGGTTATATCAAAAATTCTATCCGAACAAGAACAGCGTTGATAATTTGGATCTTTGACCGTGCAAAATTGATCCATGCATGAAAAATAAGCAGATTTGCATTTATCGTATGTAGCGCCGGTTCTTGTTGTAACCCCTGGGGTTTCTTCGGCCACACGTGCTGTAACACCATGAGTGGGAGTAACGCGCGCAGATACAGATGAACGAGAAGAAGAGACCTTATTTTTTGTGACAATTGGTGCGCCACTGCGGGCAGAAATCTTGGCCACGGCCGAATTCAAAACCCGTGTGGAGTTTTCTGTCGCGGGTCTGCCAGAGTGTGCTTCACGAGATACAGCATAACCAGGCGCAATAAAACACGCACAGGAAATCGCTAAAAATGCGAAAATCTTTCTCATCCTTAACACAGATTGTAGCGAATTTTATAAAAGCGGGTCAATAGTTTTTAGCAATAATTTGTTATATGTATAATTATTAAATAATCAGCGACTACTTTCCCCTTGCAAATTAATTTTTTTTGGATAAAATTGCACTCGCTTGGCGGATATGGCGGAATTGGTAGACGCGCTAGTTTCAGGTACTAGTGGGGCAACCCTTGGAAGTTCGAGTCTTCTTATCCGCACCATATAACTTGGGGTTGTAGCTCAGTTGGTAGAGCGCTGCGTTCGCAATGCAGAGGTCGAGAGTTCGAATCTCTTCAGCTCCACCAATGTTTTTTATCATGCAAATGGTAAAATAAAATGGTAAGATGTCTTTTATGGTGGATCTGGTCTTGTGGCGGAATGGTAGACGCTGAGGACTTAAAATCCTTTGATCATTGCGATCGTGTGGGTTCAAGTCCCACCAAGACCACCAAAAATCAAAGCCCCAATCGGGGCTTTTTTTTATTCATTTAAAATAAATTTAATCAAATCAAGGTACAGGAAAACTGGGATTGCAGAAAAATTTATATCTGATCTCGCGTCATCATTCAAAAAAATTTTTGTTGGCGTGATTTCGCCATAATATAAGTTGGAGTTGCTGTGTTTAATTTTACAGTATTCGGAATAAAATAGCACAAATTGTCTATCAAGATTGATATTTCCTTTGTTGTTTTTTATATGATGTTCCACAATTTTTTTACGAAATGGACGCAAATAATCTTCAACAACAAGTTTTTCATAAAAATTTTTAATACATTTTTTCTTATCAAAATTAGAGTTTTGTAAACCTCGTAAAAATTTAATATGAGCAGCATTCGCTTTTTTCTTGTCCTTATCAGCTATAATCGCCAAATATCCATTATCTTCCAAAACCTTCAAACCTTCCATAAAAGCGGCTTTTACATATTCGTCTTGCAAATTTGTATTATCATAATCAAGTATATCGCAAAGACCTTGAAGTGTGCTTTTTGCAACATATTTACGGGCATTGTTAGGGGCATCTTTGGCATAACTAATTATAGAGCAGGTTTCTAATATATGCCCGGCTATAAGAATTGCATCTGTAAAACGATTATTATCTACCAACAACAAATATGACTCTACTGCTTCAGATAATCGTTTTAATTGCATTTTGATATTCATATCGGCGACAGACGCACCCCTATCAATCACATTGCTTGAGCCAAATGATATGGCACGTATTCTTTCTATATATTCATTTCTTACTTCATGCATGATTTGTTCCCTATTTTAGTATTTATAAAACATATATATTTTTAATTCAATATAGGAATAGAAAACTTGATTTTACAAAAAAACTGTGGCAAAATTACAGGCATGAAAACGATGAACTTTATTTTTTCTGCTTTTTGCTGGCGCATTGCCGCCTGAATTTCCTTTTGCGCCATAACTTTGCGCTTTTATTTTTCAATCAATTAATCTAACATTTGTTAAAATGGAGTTATAACAATGTCCAAAGATATTATCTTAACCGGCGACCGACCAACTGGAAATTTACACATAGGCCACTATGTGGGTTCTTTGCGTCGTCGCGTGGAATTACAAAACAGCGGTAAATACGAAAGCTTTATAATGATTGCCGATGCCCAGGCTTTGACCGACAATGCCGACAATCCACAGAAAGTTCATGAAAATGTTTTACAGGTTGCGCTGGATTATCTGGCGGTTGGAATTGATCCAGCAAAATCAACGATATTTATTCAATCTGAAATTGCCGAATTAACCGAGCTGACCTTCTATTATATGAATTTGGTAACCGTTGCACGTCTGCAACGAAATCCAACAGTTAAAACAGAAATCGCGCAAAAAGAAAGATTTCGTGATGGCACGCCAGTTGGATTTTTCACTTATCCAATTTCCCAGGCAGCAGATATCACTGCGTTTAATGCAACCATTGTTCCCGTTGGCGAAGACCAATTACCAATGATTGAACAAACCCAAGAAATCGTGCACAAGTTTAATTCTTTATACGGCGAAACACTAACTATGCCAAAGGCGTCAGTCCCAGAATTATCGGCAGCTGGTCGTTTGCCAGGGATAGATGGTAATTCAAAAATGGGGAAATCATTAAATAATGCAATTTATTTGAATGATAGCGCGGATGAAATCGCGGCCAAAATTAAAACTATGTTTACCGATCCAACTCATTTAAGGGTCGAAGATCCAGGACATACTGAAAATAATCCAGTATTTATTTATCTGTCTGTATTTGCAAAACCAGAACACTTTGCTGAATTTTTGCCAGAGTATAAAAATTATGGTGAATTGGCGGCGCATTACGAACGTGGCGGTTTGGGCGATGTAAAGGTTAAAAAATTCTTGAACGATGTTTTGCAAAGCACACTGGCACCAATACGCGCCAGACGTGAAGAATTCGCAAAAGACCCAGCCGCAGTAATGGAAATGCTGCGCGCGGGAACCGCGCGTGCGCGTGCGGTTGCGGCAGCGACCACGGCTCGCGTTAAAAAAGCCATGGGATTAAATTATTTTGAATAATTAAAATATGATTTAAAAAACCGCGTAATGCGCGGTTTTTTACTTTGATAATTTATAATAATCTTGGATTCGATTAAACATACAAATATATTGTGTTGCAGTTCCATGGGTCTTGTTTGTTGGTAGTACTGGATTTATAAGTTTTTCAACTTTTTCTTTTTGACCGGCCAAATAAAGCTCGGTAATATAAGGTTTAGTAGTTTTGTTTAATATACTTGAACTATGATTTATACTGTCTTTTAACAAAAAATATTCTGGGATAGAACCATTTGGTTCAAGAACAGCGCATTTTATACTTTCAATAATTTTTATAATTGATTTTAGATCGTTCGTATTCCATTTGCGGATATTGTTTATATCTTGTTGAACATCAGAAGAACAATCTTGCCATAATGTTCCGTATGAAACTTCCAAAAAATATTTGTTAAAAGCCAGTGCAAGTCTAAGAATATTTTGTTTTTTTACTAAATTTTTATCATTTAAACTCTGTAAAAAATGTAACTCTGTAATACTGTTCATGAGTATTCCAATATTTTTGTGCTCTCTCAACTCCCTCATCAAGTAAAGACTAGCATTAGTATTCTAGTAAAACAATATTTTTTAATAATATGGTAGCATAGTACCATACTTATTTTTCTTGACTTTTGGGCACTTGCGGGGCATAATTGCCCTGCTTTTTAATAAAAGGTTAAACAATGCAATTAACAAAATCAACGAAATCGCTGAAAGCGAGCGAGTTGCAAGCGAACTGGTATCTGATTGATGCCACAAATGTTACGCTTGGACGCTTGGCGGCATACGCTGCTACGCTTTTACGCGGAAAAAATAAACCAACATTTACGCCCCATATGGATTGTGGCGATCATGTTATCATTATCAATGCAGACAAAGTCGCTTTGTCTGGGAATAAAGCTGCCGGTGAAAAATTCTATTGGCACACAACTTGGACCGGTGGAATCAAAGAACGTACTTTGGGCCAAATGCGCGCTGAAAAGCCAGAACAATTCGTCTTTAACGCGATTAAACGCATGATGGGACGCCGCACTGCGGTTGCTTTGGCAAATAAACGTCTGACAAAATTGCACGTCTATGCTGGCGCAGAACACAAACATTCTGCTCAAAATCCACAGGTTATAGATTTTGCAAACATGAACAGAAAAAATAAAAGGGGCGAATAATGGCAGAAGTTAAAAAAACAGCAACGGCCGCAAAGAAAGCAGCCCCTGTAAAAAAAGAAATCGCAATCAAAGCAAAACCAAAAACAGCCGCGGTTAAAAAAACCGAGGTTGCAGTTGCAAAATTATCTGGTGCAACATATGCAACTGGCAAACGTAAAGACAGCATTGCTCGTGTTTATCTTGTCCCAGGCAAGGGAAATATGGTTATCAATGGCAAACCAATTGCTGAATATTTCCGCAGACCAGTTTTGCAAATGATTATTGCCCAACCATTTGGTGTTACAAAACGTGATGGACAATATGACGTTGTTGCAATGTGTATGGGTGGTGGTCTGTCTGGTCAGGCTGGCGCCGTAAAACACGGAATTTCCAAAGCATTAAATATGCGCGAACCTGATCTGCGCGCAGCATTAAAGGCTGCTGGATTCTTGACACGCGACAGTCGTGTTGTCGAACGTAAGCATTATGGATTCCATAAAGCACGTCGTTCAACTCAGTTCAGCAAACGTTAATATGCTGGTTTTATACGGGGGTGCGATTTTGCACCCCCGCTTGGATTTGGAGTTTTCTCATGATTAAAAAAGAAAAGATAAAAGATTTACATTATTCATTAACGGGTTTAATTTCTGACGCCGAAATCAATAATGCAGCAGATGAAATTTTAACCGAACATGGCAAGAATGCAAAAATGCCTGGCTTTCGCGCGGGACATATTCCTTTGAATGTTTTACGTCAAAAATTTGGTGCATCTGCCAAAGGTGAAGCAATTGATAAATTAATGAATACAGATTTGGAAAAATTTGTAGAGGATAAAAAAATCCGCTTGGCTGGATCGCCCAAGGCGGACATTGCAAAATTCAAAGACGGTGAAGATGTCGAATATACTTTGGAATTTGATGTTTTGCCATTTTTACCAGCAATTGATTTGGAAAAATTTACCCTGACCAAGAAAGTCACAACTGTACCAGCAGATGAAATTACCAAAGCATTAGAAAATCTGCGTAAATCACGTTCCAGTGCTGAAAAGCAAGGCGATGATTACAAAGCAGTCGATGGCGACGTTGCCATTATTGATTTCAAGGGCTTTATCGGAGATACCGCATTCGAAGGTGGCGAAGCAAAAAAGCATCACTTGATTTTGGGCAGTGGTTCGTTCATTCCAGGATTCGAAGAAAAACTGATTGGACATAAAGTTGGCGAAGAATTTGATATCAAAATTAAATTCCCAAAAGAATATCACAGCGAAAATTTGGCGGGGAAAGAAACAAAATTTGAAATCAAAATTCATGAATTACGCCATCATGTTTTGCCGGAATTGAATGATGAACTGGCAAAAGAAGTTGGTCAAGAATCGGTTGCCGCTTTAAAAGAACACGTACATAAAATTTTGGAAGAACAATATGCCGATGCATCAAAACGTGAAATGCGTAATGAATTGTTGGATATGTTGGCTGACAAAGTCAAATTGGATTTACCAGAAACTTTGGTAGCCCAAGAAATAGACATGGCAAAGAAAGAATATGAACGTTCTCATGCTGGTCATGATCATTCTGGCAAAGACAGCAATCATGAAAAATTTGATGAAAAGAAAGAAGAAAAAGAAGCACAGCGTCGTGTAAAATTGGGCCTGATACTGGCGGAATGGGGCACACAAAACAAAGTTGCAATTACGAACGAAGATTTGCAGCGTGCAATTTGGGCCGAAGCCGCGCGCTATCCAGATCCAAATATGGTGTTTGATTTTTACAATAAAAATCCAAACGCTTTGGCAATGATGCGTGGAATGTTGTTTGAACAAAAGGCATTGGATGCAATGCTGGAACAGGTTAAAACGAAAGAAAAAAGCGTTAAGCCCGAAGAACTGTTTGAACAAAAAAATGTTAAATAGAAATCGCCGCAAACGCGGCGATTTTTATAGAATCAATATATAATATATGTTACAATTTAAATGATATTTAAGGAGTGTAAAAGATGGATATAATGGATATAAACGATTTAACAGCAAGCGAATACATGTTTAAACAGCATGCAGATCATTTTATTACAATTTTTAATTGGCTGAATAATTCAAAAATACCGGTTACTGGTGAATTGGCCAATAAATTAAAAATGGATTTTAATAATCTTTTGGGACAAATCACTGATTTAAATCCAAAACTTTCGGTAGAGAAAATGGAACCATCAGACTTATATTTTCATGCCGACAGTAATGGTATTTCTAGAATTATAGCAACCAATTTTACTAATAAAAAATCTATAGTGTTTAATGGTAAAAATTATGAAATTTACAACCCTGGTTTATCTATAATAAATGATATGTTGGACGAATATGCTAAATGGGCATTAAGCAAACAAAAGAATTTAGAATTTGCAACAGATATATTAAAAAAAATGAATGAACAAAATAATAATATTGATATAAATTCTGTTCAAAAAGAAAAACAAAAGTAAAATAAAATCGCCGCAACCGCGGCGATTTTTTATTTTCTTGTTTTTGATTTTAATTCAGCGGATGGTTTAAATGATACAACGCGACGGGCGGTGATTACCGCCGGTGCGCCGGTTTTTGGGTTTCTGCCCATACGTGCATTTTTTTCCAAAATTTTAAAACTGCCCAGGCCTGCGACTTTGACCTCTTCCCCGCGAATCAAAGATTCTGCGATTTCGGAAAATATCAAATCAACCAATTTATATGCCTGGGACATGGTCAGCCCGCTGGATTTGCTTAAACTTTCTGCAAAATCATTTCTGGTAATGGTTGACATTTTTATACTCTTATCATTGCAGCACCCCAGGTCAATCCCGACCCAAATGCTGGATACATTAATAATTGTCCGCGTTTAATTTTGCCCGTATCCATTCCCCATGAAAATGCAAGTACGCCTGACGCGCCACTGGTATTAGCATGTTGATCAACAGTTATGATGATTTTTTCCAACGGGAATCCCAGACGTTCGGCCCCGCTTTCAATAATGCGCAGGTTTGCCTGGTGCGGAATAATCCAATCAATATTTTCAGCCTGGATACCAGCATGTTCCATTATAAATTCAGAAGCCTCAGGCATACGTTGAACCGCATTTTTATAGGTTTCTGGACCATTCATTTCGACAAATGGGCCCGGCTTTTCATGTAACATATCATAACCCCGACCGTCAGTATAAACAACGGTGTCAATAATACCGCTGTAATTAGAAGAAGATTGTTCAAAAATCATTGCTCCCGCGCCATCACCAAATAACACGGCGGTGCTGCGATCTGTCCAATCTATAAAGCGGGTCATTTTTTCTGCACCTATAACCATAATTCTATGATGTATCCCGGCATTAAAAAATGCGCGTGCGCAGTGCAGAGCATAAACATAACCAGTGCAAGCAGCACGAACATCAAATGCTGGGGCATTGTTTGTCATCCCCAGATCGCGCGATACCATTGCGCCAATAGATGGAAATGCCATTTCCGCGGTTGTTGTTGCAACGATAATCAAATCAATATCATCAGGTTTTAATCCAGCATTATTTAACGCTGCGCGTGCGGCCGCTGTGGCCATATCAGATACAGTTTCATCATCGCGTGCGAAGTGTCTTTGTTTAATACCTGTCCGTTTTAAAATCCATTCTTCGGACGTGTCCATAAGTTTTGTAAAATCTTCATTAGTGATAATCTTTTCCGGCAAATAAGAACCATAGCCGATAAGTTTGTTTCCCATATTCTTGCCCCTTTTTAGTGCTTAGTAAGCATTACATATAAAATACTGAAAATCAATAAAAGAAAAAAACTCTAACTTTTATTCTGCGTTCTTCAACGCTTCTTTTATTGGGTTTAATTTTGCAACTTCTGCACGGATTTTATCGTTAAAATCAGCCTCGACTAAATCTGCAGCATACTTGATTGCATTCGCGAATGCCAAGGCATCGCTGTTCCCGTGAGTTTTCACCGAGAATCCATTTAATCCCAAAAATATTGCGCCTGCATAAGATCTGGGATCCATTTTATTTTTTAATCTTTTAAATACATGGATTAACATAAAAGAAACAGAAATTGCAACCCATGATTTTTTGATAGTGTCCATTAAAACACGTTTGATAAGTTTTGCCGTACCTTCGACAGTTTTTAATACTACGTTTCCAGTCCATCCATCTGTAACAACAACTTGGACACGACCAGCGCTGATGTCATTGGCTTCTACGAATCCAATATATTCATAAGGCAGAGAGTCTTTATGATTGACCAAAACTTTATTCAGACGTTGTAAGACTTCATCCCCTTTTGAATCTTCTTCGCCAATGTTTAAAATACCCAGTTTAGGTTTTGGCATTTTCCCAATAGTTTCGGCATAAACGCTGCCCATTAATGCGAAATCAAATAGATTTTCTTCGTCGCAAACAACATTTGCTCCCAAATCCAAAATAACTGCACGTTTATCACCGCCGCCACTGGGTAACATAGTTGTAATTGCTGGTCTGGAAATTCCATCAATGGTTTTTAATGCCATTTTAGACAAAGCCATTAAAACCCCAGTGTTCCCAGCCGAAACAATCGCGCATGAATTTCCAGCACGTACATCTTTGATGGCCATATACATACTGGTATCGCTGGCGCGCCTGATGACTTCGGCAACTTTATCCGTGCCCTTGATAACATCAGGGGCATGAATAATTTCGCAGTTTCTGGCAACACGAGGATATTTTTTCAGTAAGTTTTCTATAATGGGCTTATTCCCAAAAACACGAAAAAATATATCACGGTCAGTATTTTGAAATAAAAATTGATTCATCCCCCCTAAAACGGAGCGTGGGGCACTGTCCCCACCCATTGCATCAATAGCTATGATTTTTTTTGTACTCATTTGCAGAGTTATTTAGTTCCGCATGCAGAACAAACATGATGTGGACGTTTCTTTTCCCCACATTTTTTGCAGACTGATGATGGCATTACTGGTAATGCATCGTGTGAGCGACGTTGTTTAGAGCGAGATGCGCTGGTTTTTTTCTTTGGAACTGCCATTTTAATTTTCCTTTATTGTTCGGTTGGATATTTTAGCGAAATAAAGGAATTTTGCAAGTGAAACTTTTTCTCTTCCCCCATCTATTCTTTTTATGATATAATCATCGTTATGAGAATAAAATCTACCCTTTTAATTATTTGTTCGGCGGCATTCTGCGCGTTTAGTGCGGGGGCTGCATCACGCGAAGGAACCCCAGTTTATTATCAGGGACAATCTTCTATGTATGGTGGTGGCCAGAAACAAGTACAATCAATCAATCAGCGTAATTACACTTATCAGGTTCCGCGGCAACAGCTGCCATCGGATTTTGGCAGTGCGATGACCCCGGCTGGCGTTTCAACTGGCAAATTACCTTCTTGGGTTTTGTCTTTGGATTATGGGCGCAAATTTGCAAATTTCGAATTTAAAACTGGTGTTAATTCTGTTTTAAAATGGGACGATATGATTTTTAATGAAATTGGGGCCCGTGTTGACTCTAATTTTAATGTAAAAAATTATGATCTTTTTGCTTATGGTGAAATTCGTAAGGGCAGTATGGCCAGCGGCGGATTTTCAATGGATTATGATTTGGAATCATATGATCCGGCCCAAAAAGACGTTGGAATATTTACAATTTCCGTTGGTAAACAATCTGGAGACACCCAAAATATGAAATTTGCATTTGGCGCAAAACATATTTGGGATTGGGGTGGATGGAAAATATCCCCCAGTATAGGATATGAAATTTTTCAACATAATTTGGAAATGAATGATCATTACTATCCAAACCCAGGGGTATATTTGCCATTGCTGACACCTGGTGGGGATTATATTTTTGGTGATGACGAGGGAAATTACTATAACGTTGCGCAGTCTGAACAACAAACAGCCATAGACAATGGTTGGTATCAACTTTGTTTATCCCCAGAAGATATTATGTTGGGATATGCAAATCCAGATGGGACTTTGACAACAACTATCCCATATTCTCAAGATCCTTTGGCTCCATACGAACCATGGGGTGTTTTGCCTGGGCAATGTGTTATTATTGGTGGTGATGGCCCAGTATTAGTAGAAGGGACAACCCATGTTTACAATACAACCTGGAGTGGGGTTTTCCTGGGGCTGGAATTTGAAAAACAAATGACATATAAAGACAAATTGCGTTTTTATTTCCAAGCCGGTATGCCGAATTATTCATCCGAAGGAATATGGCCAAACAGAACAGATTGGCAGCAAAATCCTAGCTTTATTGACAAAGGAAGCACGGGCGCATATTCATACCAAGCTGAAATGGAATACAATTATCAATTATCTGATAGATTGCAACTAGCGTTAAAGGCGGATATGAATTTATTCCATGTTGGAAAAATAGGTGGCGAATTATATGTTGCTGCGTATACTGATTATTTAATGGACGACGAAGGTCAATACGTATTTACCGAAGGCGGTGTATCAGGCGGAACCACCTGTGATCCGAATCTTATAACAAATTGTTATCCTGTATTGATGCAATATGACGCACAAACCGTCAAGGTCAAAGATTCACTTAAATACGCACAATGGCAGTCGTTCAGCCTGCATCTGGGTGTGAAATATTCATTTTAAAATGGCCGCGTTTAGCGGCTTTTTTTTCAAAAATATTTTTAGATTGTGCAAATTAATTTTTTTAGATTATAATCCAGTCTGATATGAAAAAAATATTTACATTATTTATCATTTCTTTAATTTCTATATCTCCAGCTGTGGCTGAAACTGGTCAATTTGACTTTGATAGATGGAATAATATTTTAAATCAAATACAAAATCGTGCGGTCCAGGAAAAGATAGATGATCAGGTCATTAACGACACAATACAAGATGCAGCATTTGTTCCAAAGATTGTTTGGCGTGATCAAAATCAGCCGCATTTTAAAATGCCTATGCCTGAATATATAGAAACCAGAGTCAGCGAAGAAAGAATAGCAAACGGTCTAGATAAAGCAAAAAAATATAAAACACTTTTACGCAGAACATCAAAAAAATATGGGGTTCCGTCCGAAGTATTATTAGCTTTTTGGGGAATGGAAAGCAATTATGGTGATTTTAAGGGCAAGCATAAAATATCGGACTCGTTTTTAACATTGATTTACGAAGGCAGACGCCAGCAATTTTTTACCGAACAATTGATAGATCTGATGAAAATAGCATCAAAAAATAAATTAAAAATGAATGAAATTCGGGGTGCGTATGATGGTGGTATGGGGCATCTTCAATTTATGCCATCAACACTTGTGCGTTATGGCGCAGATGGAAACAGAGATGGAAAGGTAGACATAATTCACAGCATTGGTGATGCTATGGCCAGCGCTGGGAACTATTTAAATAAATTGGGTTGGAATCTGGACGAAAAAATAATTTTAGAAGTCGGTTTGCCAGAAAATTTTGATACCAGTTTATGTGATGGGAAAACAAAAAAAACATCATATCAATGGGCTGAATTGGGTATTTTGTATGCGCCTAATTCAAACATAGTTACGGGATTATTGTGTGACCCTTTTGCTGTCCCATCAGAAGAAGATGCTTTGGTACGCAAAGCTTATTTACTTTACCCGAATTTTTATTTAATTAAAAGATGGAACAATTCAAATTCTTATGCGATAGCAGTCGCAGTATTGTCGGAAAAATTGAAATAAGAATCTGTCTTTTTATTCATTCCTTTACCCTTGATTATATCCCCATTCTTTATTATAATTTCTAGATACAAGGAGCAAATCATGGCTATTAAAGTGCGCGAGTTCGAGGTTAGATTAACGCGCAACAAAGAAGAAAGAAAACAAGTTCGCCAATTGAGATACAAAGTTTTCGTAGAAGAGGAAGGCGCAAACGCAAATGAAGAACAAAAAAATTTGCGCGAAGAATATGACAGCTATGATCGTTTTGCTGAATATATGGCGGTATTTCATAATGATAAAATAGTTGGGACGTATAGAATAATAGATCGTGATGCTGCAGAAAAAATGGATGGGTTTTACACAGAAACAGAATTTGATTTGAAAAAAATTAAAAAAATTCGTGGGAACATTGCGGAAATGTCTCGTGCTTGTGTGGATGCTGATTATCGCGAAGGCGGTTTGGTTATGCGTATGTTGTGGATGGGCCTGACGGATTATATTTTAAAACGTAAAATTGTTTTAATGTTTGGTGTTGCGTCATGGGTTGGGATTCAACCAGCGACATTTGCACAGGCAATTTCATATCTTTATTATAATCATCTTGCACCATTATCTTTACGTCCTGTTGTAGAAACGGACAAGTTGGTCGAAGGCGTAAATCCAAAATTGACGCGAATGAATATTTTACCAAAAGATTTTGTAGACGAAGCAACAGCAAAGGCTCAGATGACCCCATTGATAAAGGGTTATTTACGTTTGGGCGCACAATTTGGCAAGGGTGTATTTATTGATAAACCATTTAATACTTTTGATGTGTTTGTAATTTTACAAACAAAAATGATGAATCGTGCTTATCAAAAACATTTTACTGGAAATGAAAATGCTTTTGATCATTTGGTTGTTAGTGATGGTGCAATAAAAAAATTCGGCAAAGTTATGTTATTGCCATTTACAGGATCTTTTGCTTTGTTCAAGGCAGCAGCACAATTCTTTTTGCGTGATGATGCCGAAGATGCAGAAATTGTAGAAGAAAGTTCAGACCAGGATAAAGAATGAAAAAATGGGGCATCACAATTTTTTCAAGTATAAGATTTGCCATGTTTTGGCTGGCAATTGTTGTACAAGTTCCTATTTTAATCCTGATTCCACGGGGGCGTTTGTCCGTTGCATATTCTCGGATTTTTTACAGAATTATTATGTATATAACTGGGGTCAGAGTCAAGGTAAACGGGAAAATGTTAAAAGCAAGACCGCTTTTGTTGGTATCAAATCATATTTCTGTTTTTGAAATGGCGGTTTTTCCAGTGGCGTTGGGAACCAGTTTTTTTGGTAAAGAAGACATAGAAAAATACCCATTGGTTGGATGGATTGCTAAAAAATTCGGTGTTATTTTCATAAGTCGTAATCCACGTACAGCAATCGAAACAACAAAAACAATAAACAATGCCATGAGAAAAGCTGGATATCCAATGACCATATTTCCAGAAGGAACAACAAACAATGGATGTTTTATTTACCCATTCAAAAGCAGTATGTTTGACGTTGTTGATAAAATTCCGGGCTTAACAATACAACCAGTAGTAATGACTTATAATCTGCGTAATGGTGCCAAGATTACCGATGATAGAAATATGGCCGATAATTATTCTTGTCCTGCAAATGATAAGATCAGAAAATATAACGAAGATTTTGGGAAATCGGAATTAATACCAATAAAAGAACACAGTGCATTCGGGCATGTATTTCAAATTATAAAACTGGGCGGGGTTCTGGTAGAGTTAAATTTATTACCACCACCACCTTTGGGTGGAATGGATAGAAAAGAAATAGCAGTCACGCTGCACAAAATAATTTCAGATAAATTTTATGAATTGAAGGAAAATAAAAATGGCAAAAACAGCGATAACACCAACCAGGGCTGAAAATTTTAGTGAATGGTATCAAAATGTAATAATAGCCGCAGATTTGGCAGAAAATTCACCTGTGCGTGGATGTATGACTATAAAGCCTTATGGTTGGGCGATATGGGAATTGATGCGCGATGAAATGGATCGGCGAATAAAAGCAAATGGCGTTTTAAACGCTAACTTTCCATTATTAATACCCATTGAATTTTTTAATAAGGAAGCCGAGCATGTTGCAGGATTTGCAAAAGAATGTGCAGTTGTAACTCATTATAGATTAAAAATGATTGATGGTTCTTTACAGCCGGATCCAGATTCTAAATTGACTGAACCATATATAATTCGTCCAACGTCTGAAACTATTATCGGAGAAGCAATGGCGCGTTGGATTCAGTCATATCGTGATTTACCGTTAAAGTTAAACCAATGGGTGAATGTTATGCGTTGGGAAATGCGCCCAAGATTGTTTTTGCGTACCAGCGAATTTAATTGGCAAGAAGGACATAACGTTTTTGCCACTCATGCGGACGCCGCCGCGGACGCGCGAAAGATGCATAAGATGTATGGTGATTATATGCGCGAAATATTGGCAATTGAAAGTATAATGGGGGAAAAGACAGCCGAAGAAAGATTTGCCGGCGCAGATCATACATACACAATGGAACACATCATGCAAGATGGCAAAGCCCTGCAGGCTGGAACATCCCATGATTTGGGACAACATTTTGCAAAATCTTTTGATATAAAATATCTTGGTGAAGATGGGAAATTACACCTTGCTTGGACAACCAGCTGGGGAACTACAACCAGAATGATCGGCAGTTTAATTATGATTCATTCTGATGATGATGGTTTGGTTTTACCACCTAAAATTGCCCCTTATCAAATTGTAATTATTCCAATAATGGCCGAACAAAACGAGTTTGCAAAACAAGTTGCTGAAAAATTGCAAGCTGCGGGTGTGCGCGTCTTGGTGGATGATTCTGACGCACGCAGTCCGGATAAAATGTGGAAGTGGATTAAAAAGGGCGTTCCATTACGCGTTGAAATTGGTGCACGCGAGGCCGAAGATAACACAGCAACAATCACACGTCGCGATATTGGGAAAGAGTCAAAAAAAACATTAAGCATTTCTGAATTGGTTAAAGATACGCCAAAACTTTTGGAACAGATTCAAAAAGACATGTTAGAAGTTTGCAAATCGCGTAACAAAGAAATGATAACCAATGTTAAAACCATTGATGATTTGGAAAAACACTTAAAGGCTGGAAAAATTGGATTTGTTTGTCTGCCTTATAAAGAAACACAAAATCCAAAGTTTGATGATTTGATGGACCAGTATAAAATTTCCAGACGTTGTTTGGACGATAAAGATCCGGGCAATGTATTTGTTGCAAAATCATACTAAAAAAACGGTACGCAAAGTACCGTTTTTTTGTGATATAATATGGTTATGTAAAGCGGAGAAAAAATGGCAAAAATAAAAGTTCTTTTAGATTATTTGGGGAATATTGATAAAAAAGCAATTGCTGTTTTATCAAAAGAGAAATTTCAAACAATTCGCGCAAAGCGTGAAAAAAAGAATGTTGCAGAACGCCGGGCTAATTTGCATGGAATGAAGGCCGTTTATGTTAGAACTGATGATTTTTATTCGGACGAAGTTTTGAAAAATAACAAAGATCTGGAACTGATTGTTTTTGGTGGAACTGGATATCAACAATATATTGACACAGCCGCAGCAACCAAGCACGGCATAGCGGTCATGAACACCCCTGGCGCAAATGCGCAAAGCGTTGCTGAATTTGCGGTTGGAATGGTTTTGGATGCGGTGCGCAAAGTTTCCTTTTACAACAACAATATGAAAACTGGCAAAAAGAAAATTTTAATTACAAACGAACTGGGCGCGCTGAAGATAGGATTGATTGGACATGGAAATATCAATAGCCGTATAGAAAAGATATTGGTAAAAGGGTTTAATGCTGATGTGAAATATTGGGATTATATGGATAAAAAAAGTACTCCGTTGAATACAATTTTACAAAAAAGTGACATAGTAATTATTGCGATTACCGAAGTCCCGGCAACCCGTAACTTTATTGATGCAGCCAAGATTAAAAAAATGAAAAAAGGTGCAATTTTAATAAATCCTGCGCGTCCTAACCTGGTGGAACCAAATGCTTTAATTTCTGCTTTGAATTCGGGAAAATTATCAGCAGCGGCATTTGATGGTTTATATGACACGCCAATTTCCAAAAAATTCTTGAAATTATCGGACGAAAAGTTCATTGTCAGCCCACATATAGCGGCCAGAACATCAGAAGCATTGTTGAATACTGATATTATGGCGATGAAAGAAATAGTACAATTTTTCAAGACGAGAAAATCTAAATATATCGTAAATCCAGAATATAAAAAAACAATTGAGTGTCTGAAGAAAAAATGATATAATCAAGTAAGGAATAAGAGAGTGTTCTATGAAAAGATTTACAGCTGTGTTGATTGGATTGCTTTGTCTGCCTGCATATGCAGAGATCGCGCCCGTTGATTATTGGGATCAACCAGAAGAGGCAGAGGTTCAGGTTACTGACGAAGTTGTGGCTCAACCGGAAGAAGAAACCCCGGTTAAACAAGTAAGTCAACCAGCAATGGTAAGCCCACGCGCAACAATTGGGCGCAGTGCTACGCGTACAATGTCATCTGCAAACGGAACAACATCAACTCGTGCTGTTGCCGCCCCAAGTCGTGCGGTTGCGTCACGTAATTCATCTGCCAGTATTCGTTCAATGATGAATCCAAACAGTGGGACAGTTGCTTCGCGTCAATCATCAAGCTCTAATGTAAACGAAGCACGTGTTGGAACATCTTCTCCTTTGTACAATTCAACTAACGCCAGGGTTGCAATTCGGAACAGTGCCGGCGTTGGAACCAGGGTTGCCACAGTTACCAGTGGATTAACAACAACCTCTTCTTCTTCGACCACCAGTGGAACCGATATGGAAGAACTTGCGCAAATGACCGATTTTTGCAAAGCACAATATTTTTCTTGTATGGATAACTTCTGTAATACATTGGATGATAACGAGGGCAGATGCAGCTGTTCTGCAAATATAAAAAATTATCAGAAAGTTGAAGATGCATTAAAAACAGCAACCGAAGATTTACAAAATGTTGCAATGCAGATTCAATACTTGGGCTTGAACAAAGATGAAGTTGTCGCATTGTTCTCGCAAACCGAGGCTGAAGAAGCGATGTCCGAAAATCAAGATACAACAGATCTAAAGAATGATTTAGATAAAATACGAAAACTTATTATTGATATTAAGCCAGCCAGCAGCTCGGGATCAGGCAATGCGTTTGATATGGATTTTTCTAATTTTGATTTTACGCTAGATAGTGGATTGGATTTATCTTCTTTGTTTGGTACATCTAACACAATTTCAAATCAACGTGGGGCAGAACTTTATAAAACTGCTATGGCCAGATGCAAAACAGCTGTCTTAGATACTTGCAAAAAGCAAGGGGTTGATACAGCGATAGTGTCAAATGGCTATGATTTGGAAATTGATAAACAATGTATTGTTTATGAACGTGCTTTGGATGATTCAAATACACAAATGAAACGTACTGTTTTGAATGCTAAATCAGTTTTACAAAAGGCAAGATTGGCAGTTGCTCAAAATAGAAATTCGTATGATATGCGTGGATGTATAAGCGCGTTAGATACTTGTATGCAAACGGATTATGTATGTGGATCAGATTATGATAAGTGTTTGGATCCAACAGGAAAATATATAGTTGATGGCGAAATTGTTTCTAATGCCACATCTGGTGATGTTTTGGCTGGATTAGATGCTGCATGGGGCAGCGGGACTGAAAATGCATGGACTGGGGACGGCTTAACTGCGTTCATCACTGCAAACCTGGGATCTTTTGATTCATCAAATATGCTTGGGTTTTTGGAAATGAAAATCGGTACAGTAAGTGTTCAAGGCGTAGAAACTGGAATGTGTATAAATGTTCTTAAAAAATGTCAAAACTATACATTTACTGGCACAAACAAGACGTACGAGCCAACTAATGATGTAGTTCGTGAATTCATGAGCCAAGCATTAACCAAAATCAAAAACAGACAGGATAACCTGATTGAAGATTACGTTGCTAACTGCAAGGCGGACGTTCAATCATGTTTGGTCAGCAATGGTGCTATTATCGGTGATACTGGATTGAATGTTGGGTATGTTTCAAATTCTATTTATAACGCATGTAAAACTATCGCAAGTACTTGTGCAGGCGCAGCATCAGATACAGGTACGGCAGCTGAATTGATTAGTCAAATTGCATGTTATACTTCGGAAAATGGAACACCAGGTGTCAGCAATGCATGGACAATTGGTGCTGAAACTTGTACATGTCCTGTTGGAACAACATGGAGTGGTGCAACAAAAACATGTAATTGCCCATCAGACGCTACTTGGAATTATGAATCTGGGGAATGTGTATGTACAACCCCTGGTGAGGTTATAACACCAAGTGGATCAACTTATGTTTGTTCATAATAGTGTTAAAATAAAAACCGCGCTGATGCGCGGTTTTTTTAATAAAATTTTATTTAGATAAAGCGGATATTCCAGGTAAATTTTTGCCTTCTATAAATTCCAGAAAAGCACCACCACCGGTGCTGATATAAGTAATATCTTGTTTCGTGTTTGTTATCTCGGTTGCTGTAACAGAATCGCCACCACCAATAATAGAAATCAATTTCCCTTCGTTTGTTCTTTGGGCTATATGGCGAATAATTTCAAATGTGCTGCGTCCCCATACATCTCCCCATTCCGCCATACCTAATGTTCCATTAAATATAATGGTTTTAGCTTCATTAATCGCTTTTTTATATTCTTCCACAGATTTTGGACCATCATCCATACAAATGTCATTTTTTGAAATATCATCCAGTAATTTATCTGTGCGAACAGCAGTTGCTGAAAATTCTGGACCAACACCTTTATCAACTGGTATCAATATTTTACAGCCTTTGGCTTTTGCCGTTTCAAAAATATTTTCAATAATTGATTTATATTCTGGTTTATACAAAGAATCTGTCCATGTATATTTTCCAGTGGCTAATGCAAAAGAAGTTCCCAGTCCTCCACCAATTATCAAAATATCACAACGCTTGGCCAGTGATTCTAGAATGTTTATTTTTGTATCCAGTTTCGAGCCCCCAATAATTCCAATTAGTGGTCTTATCGGATTTTCCATAATAAAGGATAATTCTTCAATTTCTTTGGTTAATAAATCCCCAGCATAAGAAGGTAAAATCTTAGTAACTCCGTCAGTACTTGCATGTGCACGATGCGATACAGCAAAAGCATCATTTATAAAAATATCAAATCCTGATGCCAGTTTTTTTGCAAATTCTGGATCATTTTCTTCTTCACCTTTATAAAAACGAACATTTTCCAACATAACAATATCACCATCTTGCATGTCGGACATAAAAGATCTATCTAAACAATCTGGAATAAGTGGAAATTCTAAATAATCGGCTATTGGGCGCAGAGTGCGTTTTGAATCAACTATGCCGCCAGGACGGCCCAAATGAGCACAGATAGCAATGCGTGCACCAGCCTTGCGCAACCAATTTATTGTTGGTATGGATTGTTTTATACGGAATGCATCCATAATTTTGCCATCTTGAACCTGAACATTAAAATCATCACGCAATAAAACAAATTTTCCGCGAATATCACCAAGCTCTTTTATAGTATGAATATTCATAACAAATCCTTTACGGGTTTAAAACTTTTTCTATAATGTTCATTAATACCAAATTCTTTGATAGCGCGCAAGTGTGCGGCAGTTGGATATCCAGCGTTTTTATCCCAACAATACTTTGGGTATTTAATTGAAAGTTCACACATTATTTTATCGCGGGTTTCTTTTGCAATTATACTGGCCGCCGCAATAGAGATGGATTTAGCGTCCCCCTTGACCACTGCACGCCCGGTAACATCTGGGGGCAATCTGTTACCATCAATTAATACAAAATTTGGGATCTGGGGCAGGGCGATAATAGCGCGCTTCATTGCCAACATGCTGGCATGTAAAATATTTAATTCATCAATTTCATTGGGACTGCATTGTCCAATTCCAACAAAACAATTTTTTATAATCCAATCAAAAGCAATTTGACGCTGGGGATGACTCATTTGTTTAGAATCCGTAATAAGTGGCATTTCATCTGAATTTATAGATTTAAAAATTACTGCAGCTGCAACAACGGGGCCACACAGTGGACCACGTCCTGCTTCATCCACCCCAGCAATAAATTCTGTATTTATTTCACGTTCAATATCAAAATTTGGAACATCTTTCATATATTTATTTTATAAAAAAGGTTTAAACTATATTAAAAATAATTTTATATAGTTTTGTTTGCAATTTGGCTTTTAACAAATTCATCTTCGTTGGAATACATTGGCCATTTCCCGTCGGCAAGATCTTCTAAACTGGTTAATGGTTGATTTAATCTTGCACGATACAACCATAAATTTGCGATTACACGTTTGATATAGTTTCTGGTTTCAGCGTATGGAAAACTTTCTATGTATAACAACGGATCATCTGTTTTGAATCTTTTTTCAAATTTCATTACAGATCCTTCACCAGAATTATAAGCCCCCAACATTTTTATAATATTTTTATCAATAACGGGCAAATTTAATAGATCCACAATATATTGCTGTCCCAGAAACATATTGTGTTCAGGCTTTGAAATATCTAAATCAGAGATATGAAAATTATTACGTTTTGCAACCATTTTTGCGGTTTTTGGCATCATTTGCATAACGCCCCGGGCACCTTTACAAGATTGTGCTGAAGTTTTAAATCCAGATTCTTGTCTGGTTATTGCAAACAATAAAGCGCGATCAATACTCCATCCCCCCATTGGTTCCCAATCAGGCAAAGGGTATTGTGCGCCAAATATAACATTTTGATCAATTTCCATAATTCCACGATTACGAACCAGATTTGCCATTTGCATCGACATACGTGGTAATTTTTGACTGGATGCCAAAGAATATAAAGCGTGTAATAATTTATCCGAAGCGTTTTTTGTGGCCAATAAAGTTAAGTATTTTTCAGCTCGGTTTTTATCACCAATTTGTAATAAAGCCAAAGCGGTTTTTCCGTATCCAGTATCAGTTATTTGTTCCAAATCATCGTCAGAAATACCCTTGTCAAAGAATTCGTACTCTGGCGTTTCCCCCAGCATAGCCGCGGATAAAGCCCCATAAAAAAGTTGTGGCCGCTTTGCGCCTATTTCCCAATACTTTTTTGCAATTCCATGATTCCCGGCCATTTCTGCGGAACGTCCTGCCCAGAACGAGGCCTCGATTTTTCTAGCGTCGTTTAATTGGGGAAGTTTGCTCATTTCTTCAAATTGTGATTCTGCATTATCAAAATCACCATCTTTGAATAAAATCAATCCCATAGTCCACAGCCCATATTCAGATTTTTCTGCGGCCGACAAAGTTCCAAATTTTTTGGCCAATTCAAATTCGCCATTTGTATAATAAATAAATGCTAGTCTGCCGGCCAATCTGCCGTAATCAGATTTTAATAAAGATTTTTGGAATTTTTTATCTTCTAAAAGTTGACGGGCATTTCTGGTATTCCCCTTGGATAATGCCTTTTTATATTTACTGATATTTTTATCGGTTGATCCATAATATGTTTTTGCAGTCCAAGATTCTGATTTCGCACCAGCTTCACCCAATGCAACGGCTGGGGTTGGTAATTTTGCCGAACGTACTGCAATTCTTTTAATATGGGCTATTTTTGCGATACGATCTGCCCCAGGCTTGTTATAACATTTTTGCATCCAAGCGGCTATTTCTTTTCCTTTAGACCTGTATGTTTTAGAAGTGTATCTTTGATAAAGAATCTCGCATTGTAAAATAGGATCTTTTAAAGATTTTTCTATTTCCATTGCGGCGGATATTTTTTCACCAGATTGTAATCTGAAAATTTCTTTATAAATAGTTGCGTCAGATTCCGATAAAATATGGGGCAATTCATCATCAGCAATGGCACGGGCCATTACAAATGACATTGAAAAGATTATTAAAAATGCGGAAATAATTTTTTTCATTAGAATAAAGAATTCTTATATTTTTTTGGTAATTCAGATGTTTTTTCGTTCTCTTCGTTTTCCTGTATATGGTTAATAATCTTTTTAAAATCCGATATTTTGCTGAATTTTTTATAAACCGAAGCAAATCGAATGAATGCGATAGGATCCAGATTTAATAAAGATTCAGATACCATTTCTCCGATTTGTTCGCTTGAAACAGAATCATCGTTTTCCGCTTCTAATCTGCGATGAATGCTGGTTACAAACTTTTCTATCTGTTCTTCGGACACATCACGTTTGCGGCATGCGATTTGTATAGATCTTGCCAGTTTTTCACGATCGAATGGTTGAAGCGAGCCACCTACCTTGCGTACCATGATATCACGTAATTGAACCCGTTCAATGGTGGTAAATTTCGCGCCACATTCATTACAGACACGTCTGCGACGAATGGTCCCGTCTTCTTCGTTTGGACGGGAATCTTTGACTTGCGAGTCCGAGCTATTGCAGTAAGGGCATCTCATGAAAGAAAATACTAGTAAAAAAAGGAAGGATTGTCTAGAATAAAAGTAAGCAATGGGGTAAATTATGGAAAAGATAGATCTTGTTTATTTGTGGGTTGATGGAAGTGATTCAAAATGGGCCGCAAAAAAGGAAAAAGCTATGCTTGCTGCCGGTAAGTCGGTTCATAAATCGGCACTGGGGGGGCGATTTGATGATAATGACGAGCTGTTATTTTCCCTGCGGTCAGTTGAAAAGTTCATGCCATGGATAAATCATATTTATATTGTTACAGACGACCAGACCCCAAAATGGCTGAATACAAAAAATCCAAAAGTTTCCATAGTATCGCAAGCAAGTATTATCCCAAAAAAATATCCTCATTTTTTCAATTCTGGCGCAATAGAAATGTTTTTGCCTAATATTCCGGGATTATCTGAAAAGTTTATTTATGCATGTGACGATATGACATTGAACGCGCCGGTTTCGCCAGATTTCTTTTTTGATGCCGCTGGGAATCCAATTTTAATATTAAAAGAAAGTCATAAACAAAAAAATCATTCGTTAATAGGGACAAGTGTTCAAAACGCTAAAAATGTTGTATTTAATGAAACGGGGAAAAAATACAATATAACTCTTTCGCACGCTTTTGATCCATATGTTAAAACTCAATTTAATGCAGCTTTAAAAAAGTTCTGGTCAAAGCTAGAAGAATCTACATTAACACCTTTTCGCGAGCTTAAGAATATCCAAAGAATCTTTATTACATTTTACAATAATTCGCAGGGCAAAAATAAAATAGCATTGCCATGGCACTTCGGCAAAAAAAGAATTTTTATTGGTGCAAATGAATCAAAAATAAAAACATTTATTCGTAAAATGGCGGAAATTATTTTGCCGGTAAAGTATGATTTTTATGATATAAAAGATTTAAGAAAAATTCATAAAATAAAACCAAAAATGTTTTGTGTTAATAATGGAAAAATATTTTCGCAAAACATAAAGGAAATGAAAAAATTATTTCCGAAAAAATCAAAATTTGAAAAATAAATTATATATTAAATTATTTTGGGGCTTTATCGGCCCCTTTTTAATTTTGATATAAACAACTATAATATTTTTGCCTTAATTTTTTTCCACCATATTGGGACGCCAAGAATACGGATAATGTGTTTGCCAGAGTTTGTTTGAAAACTTATAAAGAAAAGTCTTTTTATGCCGAAAAAGTTTGACATCTTTTCAAATCGTTTGTTTGACGCCCCTGACATTATTTTTGTTCCAATTGTACCAAAATATCGTTCCATAAAATATGGTAATTCATCCGAATGTTTATCATAAACATCAGATTTTTTAAAGTCCGAGAAATGAATTTTAGAAAGTAATGGTGGGAATATTTTTGTCCGTGCCATAAACATTGTGCCTTCGACATAAAGATTACCCAATTCTAATTTTGGACTAAGTTTGAAATCTTTGGATATTTTTAAATGTTTCGCCAGATTTTTTTCGGTGGGTTTAACTTTAATTATAAAATAAGGACTTGCCAACATGTTAACATCTGGATTATCTGCAAACTTTTTCAAATTGTCTTTAATAATTTCTGGGCGACCTATCAATGATTCTACCAAAAGATTTCTCCACCATTCACCTGATGCAAACCATCCATTTTGATTCTTTTTGTAACCACGAAGACTTATTCGTTTTGCATGCAGTTTTATTATAAAGTCGTATTTAGAAATGTCGGTATTTTCCAAAGCGTAGAAAAATGGTCCAACGTCTAAACCGCGATTAAAAACCTTCAATATTGTTGGATTAAAACGGGCAAATTTTTTTTGTAATTTCAAATTTTCATCAGAAGTTGTTATTATGAAATCACAATCTATATCATCTAGGTTTGCAAATTGAGCCGCAAAATAGTCAGCTTGCTCTTGATAAAAAATATGTAAAACTACAAGAATCTTCATAAATACTTCCAGATCTTTAGATTAATTTTTTTAATTTTGGGTAATGATTTAAAATAGCTTTCAAAGATTCATTGTTTTTATTGTTAGTTTGGGTGGCTTTGTTTTCGCTCCATAAACTAATTTTTTGGGAATTAGGAATCAAAGGCAGGCTTTTTATTGCATTTGGAACAATTGCTATTTTAGTTCCATTCAATACAGACATTGCCCAGAACCAAAGATCATCGTTTGTTGGCGCAATTTCTTTGAACAGCTTTTCATTAAAAACATCTGGATGAAAAGAATGTGGGGGGTAAAGAACACCACCAACACCGGTTGCGTTATTTCTAAAACTTGGATGCCCAAAAAGCAATTTACGCCACCAATGGTTTTGTATTTTTCTCCATCGTCTGTATGGTTTGTTTAAATTCATGCGATAAACATAGTGCCCAATAGCAGCGCCTGGATACTTTTTATGTGCAGCAAGCAAACGTGCCAACCATTCTTGTGGATAAACAACATCATCATCAACAATAATGATAATATCATCGGGAAATTCATGCAAAGCTGGTATTAACTTTTTATAAGATCTGGTATTTGTTGTCCAACGAATTTGGAAAGATTTATTTTTTTTAACCATATCGGTCAGTTTTGATGGAATTTTCTTGCCGGGAAATTCGCTTTCTGACAAATAAAGAACGACTAAGTCTGGTGCAGGGTTCTGCCCCAGCAAAGATTGGATGGTTTGTGACACTATATCAATACGTGGGGGATATGATGTAAGAGAAATAATCGTTTTCATGTCATTAAGTAAAATTGAAAAAAACAAAAAAATCAAGCAAATTATTTTATCAAAACCCATTACTAATGACTAACTGACGGTGCGTTTTTATGGTAAAATGCAATGTGAGAGAATGGAAAAACAAAATTTTGCAAGGTGATTGCATTGCCCGGATGAAAGAATTGCCGGACGCAAGTGTTGATGCAGTCTTTGCAGATCCTCCTTATAATCTACAACTGGGACCTAAAACCCTGTATCGTCCCGAAGATCAAACTGCGGCGCGCGCGGTTCGTGATGAATGGGATTCTTTTGGGTCTATGGCGGAATATGATAAATTCACACGTGAATGGCTGGGCGAAGTTCAAAGGGTATTAAAACCCGATGGGGCATTGTGGGTTATTGGCAGTTATCACAATATTTTCAGGGTTGGTTCGGCTTTACAAGATTTAGGATTTTGGATTTTAAATGATATTGTCTGGGTTAAAACCAATCCTATGCCGAATTTCAAAGGAACTAGATTCACAAATGCTCATGAAACCCTTATTTGGGCAACCCCAAAAAAGACAGGAAAATATACATTTAATTACGACACTATGAAAAAGTTTAATGGTGGCAAGCAAATGCGCAGTGATTGGGAAATGGATATTTGCCTGGGCACAGAAAGGGTAAAAGATGAAACCGGTAAAAGTTTACACACTACCCAAAAACCATCAAATTTATTAAGACGGATAATTTTGGCCAGTACACGGGCAGGGGATACAATTTTGGACCCATTTTTCGGCAGTGGTACAACAGGTGCGGTGGCCAAAGAATTGGGGCGCAATTGGATAGGGATAGAGCAAGAATCTGACTATATTGTAGCGGCCAAGGATAGAATTTCGGCGATAAAGCCTATAGATTTATCAGAACTAGAGGTCCCAGCAAAACGAGAAGAAGTCAAAGTCGCATTCAAAGAGCTGCTGGATGCTGGAATGTTATACGTTGGACAAACGCTTATCGGGCCCAAGGGAGATCGTGTAATAATCACAAAAGATGGGCAATTATCGCATGCTTTGCATGGCAGGGGATCTATACACATTATGGCGGCAAAATTGCAGCATTCTGTCAGTTTTAATGGTTGGGATTATTGGTCTGCCCAACGACGAGACGGAAATTTGGTGTCTATAGACTCGTTACGTAAATTATTACGCGAAGCCAAAGTCGGCATTAAAAAAGCCGCTTAAAAAATTACTTGCATTTATTCTATATAAGTTGCTATCCTTTGGATTGTCATAAAAAGGAGAAAAAATGACTTGGACAATACTGGTACTGTTAATTGCAGTCGCCATATACATGTTTGGTCCTATGCTGATTAAACATGACTCTAAAAAAGCTCAAACTGCATCAAAAATGATTGCTGAAAAATCGATCAAGTTGATTGCTATTGCATTACTGATAGTCGGTGTTGCGCGTCTTTGGACCCCATACTACCTGACAAAAACCAATCCAGGCATATTGCGTGAAATGGTTGCAGGTATGCAAGCAAGCGAACAAAAAAACAGCAGCGATGGGATCAAAAAACATGTCAGAAAACATGGTGATGAAATGATGCGTCATGCCCCAATTTTGGGTAATAAAGATGCTAAAAAAACAATCTTTATCTTTACAGACTTTTCTTGCCCATATTGCCGTCGTGTACATGGAGAATTGCAACAAGTTTTGAAGAATAATAAAGACGTTCGCGTTGTTGTAAAGAACTTTTCTATACATGGTGTATTGTCTGACTCGGCTGCACGTGCAACAATTGCTGCTAAAATGCAAGGTTGTAATGTAGACGCACTTACTGATGCTTTGATGGGAAAGAACTATTGGCCAGCAGATCTGAAAGGACAATCCCAAGAAAAACTTGAAAAAGTGATTAAGGGTAATGTTATTGCCGCAGCCCAAAAGGTTGGTTGTGATGCAGCACGTCTAGAAAAAGATATGAACAGCGATGTTGCTTCTGGCGAATTGGCCCAAACCGGAGAATTGGCAAGACAATTTGGTGTCAATGGAACTCCGTTCTTGATTGTTGGCGACCAAGCCTTCCCAGGTGCGATCCCAGCGGCTCAAATTCAACAAGCGTTGAAATAAAAAAGCAGCGCGATCAATGATCGTGTTCTATAGAAAAGGGGCGAATATAATTCGCCCCTTTATTACGCAAAGAGGAAAAATAATGAATAAATTATTAATTATTGGTGATGGGGATATTCATATTGAACAATCTGATATAGCGAATTTTGGCATAGACGCGGTAGAGAATTTATCATTGGAAGAATTCCGCGAACGCCAAGATTTTACAAATTGCATAATTATGAAGGGATTGATTGAAACCAGTGATTTTATGCGGCGTATTTTAGAAATAAATAAAAGCCTGGGGGGCGGATTTATTTCACATTGTGGTGTTTTTAAACGGAACGATTTTTCCCCAATAATAATAACGGATGCCGCATTAAATATTGCCCCAACAGTTCAGGACAAGAGGGAAATTACAAGTAACGCCATTGCATTGGCGCGCAGAATTGGATTATCAAAATTTCCAACAATAAATTTTTTAACCCCATCATCAAAGATAGATAAAAAAATCAAATCATCGTTGGATGCAGAAGAATTAGAGAAATTTATAGCGGATAATTTTCCGGGCATCAAAACAACTCATAATGCCTTGGATGTGTGTTTCTCAAATTCTGCAAAAGCCAAAAAGATAGATGGTGCATTACGTCCTGATATTCTGATTTGCGATAATATAGACCAGGCGAATTCATTGTATAAAAGCATGACTATTTTTGGGGGATTTATGGTGGCGGGCTTTATAGTGGGAAATGAAAATCTGCCGCCCATAGTTTTAACCAGCCGTTCAGATACCAAAGAAAGTAAACTTTGGTCTGTTGAATTATTGGGATAAACATAATATTCCCGTATAATCAAATAATTATCAGATTTATAACTGTTTTTATACACGTTTGGTTTGGAGATAAATTAATTGACAAAAGCATATAATAGTATTATATTAATTTAAAAAAGAACATAGTTATGATTTATAATGAATATTTTTCTCTAGTAGATCTTTATAAAAAATTGGGACAACCATTTCCCGAGGATGTTAAAGTATTTAAAAAAGAATTAGTAAATATTGGTGCTTTGGATTTATCGAATGAAGAAATCCGGAAAAAATTTCCAGATCAATTATGGGAAAATGCAGTTCTTTTTAATATTCATTTATTTCCAAAAGATTTAGAATATATTAATGATGTTATCAAGCGAGATAAGATATTTAACTTGATTAATTTTAATCATGTCACCGGATTAGATAAAAACCAATTTAATAATAGTTTAATAAGAAGGCTATTGTGTTATGAACATTTTTATAATGATGAAGAATGTCCTAAACAATTAAAAAAAGTTTTATATGTTTTAATAGGAACAACCAAAGAACGTATATCAAAAGATGTCCAAAAACAACAACGTAATGCGTTAATGGAGCTCTGGTTTGATAGGGTTCGTTAACTTATAAATCCAAAAGCTTTTTCAAATATTCATCCACATTAAATTCACGTAAATCAGAAATCTTTTCGCCGTATCCAATTGCATAAACTGGCAATGGACTTTTTTCATTTGCGGCATAAGAAATTAAAAAGCCGCCCTTGCTGGTGGAATCCATTTTGGTAATTATTAAACCAGTCAAATTAGCGTCTTTATTAAAATGAGAAATTTGTGTGGTCGCATTTTGCCCGGTCATCGCATCCAATACCAACCAGGTTTCGTGAGGGGCATTTTCATCCAATTTTTTAATTACGCGATTTATTTTCCCCAGTTCATCCATTAAATCGGTACGATTATGTAATCTGCCGGCTGTGTCTAAAATCACAATGTCTGCGCCATTTGCAATGCCATTTTCAACTGCGGCATATGCGGTCGCGGCTGGATCATTTGACTTTCCACAAACCATCTTTGCGCCGGCGCGCGATGCCCAAACATCCAGTTGTTCACCGGCTGCGGCGCGAAAAGTATCACATGCACCAATTACAACGTGCTTGCCATCGTCAATCCATTTTTTAGCAATTTTTCCAATGGTTGTTGTTTTCCCAGCACCATTTACACCAATAACTAAGATAACCTGTGGGGATTTTTTACTACTATTTAATGCATCAGATTTTTTTACCAGTTTTTCAACATAAGGGTGCAAAATTTCCATTAACGCATTTTTTATTTCTGTGTCGGTTGTATTATCTTCGGGCTTGAATTTTGCGCGTAATTTTTTAACTGCATCTGCTGCAATGTCTGGTGCGATGTCTGCCATTATCAACGCATCATGCATTGCATCCAATGTTTCGTTATCTAAACATTTTTTTATGAATAAAGATTTTATTTTTGTAAAAATTCCCATAATTATTCCGTAACAAATCCATCAGTTTGATCTTTCCACATTTGCGCGTATTTTCCGTTTTTACGCAACAATTGTTTATGAGTTCCGGTTTCAATAATTCGACCCTTGTCCAAAACTATTATTCGATCCATTTGGCTAAGTGTACTAAGCCTATGTGCAATAACCAAAGTAGTTTTTCCTTTGGCGATTTTTACTAAACTGTGTTGAATAATTTCTTCGGTTTCGCTATCCAGCGCGCTGGTTGCTTCATCTATCAGCAGTATAGGCGCTTTTTGTAAAAACGCGCGGGCAATGGCAATACGCTGGCGTTGTCCACCGCTTAACTTTACACCACGGTCCCCAACGATGGTATTGTATTCGTCTGCTTGTTGCATAATAAAATTATGGGCCCCGGCAAGTTTTGCCGCTTTGATAACCTGTGCCATGGGTGCGTTTGGAGCAGCATACAGTAAATTTTCCAGAATCGTTCGATTAAACAAGGTGGTATCTTGGGGAATCAGCGAGATGTTTTTCCGCAATGAATCCAAAGATATTTTGGTTATGTCTTGTCCGTCTATCGTTATGGTTCCACTTGATACGTCATAAAGTCTCATCAACAGTTTGGTAATAGTGGTTTTGCCGCCACCTGATGCACCAACTATACCGACGTGTTCGCCAGGTCGAACGCACATTGAAAAATTACGAAGAACAAACGGACACTTTTTCTCATATTTGAAATCTACATTTTCAAAACATAAACCGCCCTTGGGCACTTTTAATTCCGTTGCATTATCGACATCTTTTACTGAAATTTTTGCAATCAGCCCAAGATAATTCTGGGCCGTTTCCGTTTCAACCTCGAACATCTCTGGTAAAATTTCCATAAACGCCCACATTGATGAATTGATGGCTGCATATGCGCCGATGGTAAATACAACCTGACCCAGATTCATGACGCCATTGCGAAAATACAAAATACATAAAAACATAACCGTGCCAAAGGCAAGTGTTCCAAGCAGGCTGGCGGGCAACCAGAATTTCCGTTCTGCATACAAATGATTTATATATCTGCCCCTGTATTTTTGCAGAATCGTCCGTAAAATTCCCAATTCTTTAATGCGGCCTGAAAAAGCGCGCACATTTGCACTACAACCCAAAGTATCTGTTATCGAACCACTTATTTGACTGATGGATGAAGCAGTTCTTGCGTTCGTCAGAATGATGTTTTTGAATTTAATACGCAGCCATAAAAATCTGATCATCATCAATCCCAAAACTATGGCCGCAATAGACCAATGCAATGATGCCAATATTCCAAGCCCAATAGCCATAGTTATAAGGCTGGGGAGCATTTTTGCAAAAAACAAATTCATAATCGACAGAGAATTATTCGCGATATTGTTTGTTTGCTGACTCATTTTACCGAGCATACTTTTATTTATGAAATCTGCGGACTGACAGTGGAGATAGTTGATCAAGTTCAAAGTTATAGCCTGACGTGAAAATGGACGAACCCAACGTGCCCAAATTATTTGTGTTGCAGCCTCGCACAAATCCAAAAATATCTGAATGCCAACGACTATGCAAAGCACGAGTATTGCCGTATGCCAAAAGTTATCATGTGGGCTATCCAACAAATCGGTCAGCATTTGCAGACGAACTGGTGTAAAAAGATTTGATCCGACAATAAAAATTATCTGAATCAATGTAAAAATAATAAATCCCCAACCAAAGAAGGCCCAAAAATTTTTACGCAAATATCCCAAAAGAGTTTTTGGATTTTGAATCAGTTTGCATTCAAGTGGAAAAGTTTCTGGAATTTTTTTCATTTATTAAATTTTCCGCTGCGTGGGAATCCAACTGGTATAGTTTGTCCCTGGGATGCGCGCTTGCTCACCCATGGTGACCAATCATCCAAAACAGTGCGTCCGCGACCACTTGTCCATCCAAACCCAGAGGCATTTGTAAAGAACATCGCGTCCATAACATATGTTCGTTCGGCATTATATTTTTGCAAAATAACACCCTTGCCGCGGGCCATTTCTGGAATTTCTGATACCGGGAAAATCAGCAACTTATCATTGCTGCCAACAATGGCCAACATCTCATCATTGTTTTGTTGAACGCACATAATCGCTGGATTTTTTTCATCGGTATTCATAATCTGTTTCCCGCTACGGGTCTGTGCCAAACAATTTTCCCCAGATACGATAAATCCCGTACCATGTCTTGCAACCAGCAAATATTTTGCATTCGTATCCAAAACAAAGGCATTTACAATTTCTTCATCTGCCCCAATATCCGCCATCATACGAACAGATTCGCCAAACCCGCGCGCGGATGGCAATGTGTTTGCCGCAAATGAAAACATTTTTCCGTTTGATACGAACAGGTTTATTTTATCAGTGCTTTGTGCATGAAATGCAAAGGCCAGATCGTCGCCTTCTTTATATTTAGCATCCAATGCATCCAATGCCAGATGACCCTTGGCGGCGCGAATCCAACCCATTGTAGACAGTATAATTGTCAGTGGTTCTTTTTCAATAAATTCATCAGGATTTACAATAATTTCTTCGGCTGCTGCTGCCCAAATTGTACGACGACGACCCAATGTAGTCTTTTTATCATATTGCTTTTTAATATCCGTGAACCAGGCTTGCAGTTGTTCGTTCTGCATTTCATCCGAAGCCAATAATGCTTTTAATTGTTTTTGTTCTGCACGCAATGCTTTGTCTTCTTTGCGGATTTCCATTTCTTCCAATTTGCGTAAAGCACGCAGACGGGTGTTCAATATTGATTCTACTTGAATTTCATTCAATTCAAATTCTTGCATTAAAACTTCTTTGGGATCATCTTCGGTACGAATGATTTCAATTACACGATCCAAATTCAGATAAACAACCAACAGGCCGGCCAAGATTTCCAAACGTCGTGTGATGTTTCCCAAACGCCAGTCGGTTCTGCGGATTAAAACCTTTTTTTGATGTGCCAAAAATTCAGTTAATACTTCGCCAATTTTCATAACGCGTGGTGCGCCCATACTATCAATAACATTGAAATTCATATTAAAGCGCGATTCAAGCGGAGTAATTGCGAATAAATGAGCCATTACTTTTTCGGCCGGGACAGTGCGGTTTTTTGGAATTATTACAATGCGAATATCAGTTGTTGATTCATCAATTATATCATCAACCAATGGTAATTTTTTCGCGTCAATCAGTGCCGCAATTTGTTCTATTAATTTTTGTTTTTCCAAACCATATGGGATTTCAGTAATAATAATTTGATAGGCGCCGCGCCCCATATCTTCGGATTCCCATTTTGCGCGAATACGAAATGCCCCGCGTCCAGTATCATAATTTTTTACAATGGTGTCAAAATCATCAATTAAAATTCCACCTGTTGGGAAATCTGGACCAACCAGCTTTTTCATAATTTGTGTTGTTGTGCTTTCTGGTTTATCAATCATTAAATTCAACGCATCACAAATTTCAGAAACATTATGGGTTGGAATATTTGTCGCCATACCAACGGCAATACCCATGGAACCATTCGCCAGCAAGTTAGGAAATGCGCCGGGCATAACAGTTGGTTCAACTGTGGTGCCGTCAAAGTTCGGCATCATATCAACGCTGTCTTCGTCCAAGCCTTCCATAATCAACATGGCAGCATTGGTCATTTTTGATTCGGTATAACGATAGGCAGCCTGGGGGTCGCCATCAATATTTCCAAAATTTCCCTGGCCATCAATTAATGGATAACGAACCGAGAAATCTTGAGCCAAACGAACAAGTGCATCATAAACCGAAGTATCACCATGCGGATGGAATGAACCCAAAACGTCACCAACAACTTTTGCACATTTACGAAAAACAGAGGTTGGTGTCAGTTTGTTTCGCAACATAGAATACAGAATGCGGCGATGAACGGGTTTCAGCCCATCACGAACATCGGGCAGGGCGCGCGCAACAATTGTTGATACGGCATACGCCAAATAGCGTTCGCCCAATGCTTCGCTTAATTGCTGCCCTGAAATATTTTCAACGATTTCTTTCATTTACTTTGCTTTTTTAAATTGAATATCACGCAATTTTTTATATTCGCCGTTCATGGCAACTAATTCTTTATCTGTACCACGCTCTACAATTTTCCCACCATACACAACGCAGATTTGTTCTGCATCTAAAATAGTAGAAAGTCTGTGCGCAATTACAAAAGTTGTGCGTCCAACCATTAATTTCTTTAATGCTGTTTGGATTAACTTTTCGCTTTGTGTGTCCAGCGCGCTGGTTGCTTCGTCCAGCAATAAAATCGGTGCATCTTTTAATATCGCGCGTGCAATAGCAATGCGTTGTTTCTGTCCGCCGGATAATAATTGTCCGCGTTCGCCAACCGCAGTGTCATACTTTTTTGGAAATCCCATAATAAAATCATGTGCGTTTGCTGCTTTGGCTGCAGCCTCTATTTGCGCTTTGGTTGCTGATGGGGTTCCGTATTTTATGTTGTCGGTGATAGTGCCATTAAACAAAAATACATCTTGGGAAACTTCGGCAATATTTTCACGCAATGAACGCAAAGTATATTTTTTAATATCTTTACCATTAATTAAAATTTTACCCTTTTGCGGTTCGTAAAATCTTTCCAATAAATTAAATGTAGTTGTTTTGCCACCCCCAGATGGACCAACCAATGCGCATACAGAACCAGCAGGTGCGACAATGCTGACATTGGTTAAAATTTGTTCGCCGGGAATATAGGAAAAACAAACCTTGTCAAATTCTACGGACAATTTACCTTTTTTTAATTCAATTGCATCTGGTGCATCTTTTATGTCAGGCTCGCTGTCTAGGTAATCAAATAAAACCTCGGCCGCCAGTAATCCATGCTGGATACCGCCATTTAATCCAGTGATGGATTTTGCTGGTTTATATGCAGCGGTCAGCGCCAGCAAGAAGGCCGTAAAATCACCAATGGTTAATACCCCACTGGTTATGAAATGACCGCCAGCAATAAGTGAAATGCAAAGCCCGACAGAAATCATAATTTCCAATAATGGTGATTGCAGTGCAGAAGCCTGGACGCTGCGATAAGAATTGCGTTGCGCGACACGAATTGCTTCGGCAAATTTTTTTGCTTCACGTTCTTCGTTGCTGAATGCCTGGATTGTTTTTATGCCCTGCAAGGTTTGATTTAAATGTTGGGATACGTTGTTTGCAATTCCGAAAGATTGACGTGACAGACGGCGTTTTTTGCGTGTTATAAATGTAATTGGAATTATGATAGCTGGAACCAAGAATAAAAGCGTGGCGCACATCTGTGGTGCATAATAAACCATAATCCCAACAGTAATGGTTAGTGTGGCAATATTTTGCACGGCCTGAATAATCGTGCCCGTTACCAATCCTTGGACGGCGTTTCCCTGGACCCCAAAATAGTTCAAATGTTTACCAATTCCACCGCCATAGAATTTTGCAACATCCATTTTCATCATGTGAGTATAAATACGATTTTGCATACGGGCACTGGTCAGCAGTCCGGCCTTGGTCATAATTAAATCTTTGGAATAGTTAAAAATACCCTTGGCGCCAAATGCGGCAACAATCTGCAACCCAAACAAATATAATGAGGACATGCTTTTTTCAATAAAAGCCTGATCAATAACCTGTTTTACCAGTGTAATTGTAAAACCTTCGGCGCTGGCGGCCGCAATGGTGCATAAAACACCGGCCAGCAACCATTTCCATTGTGGTTTTCCGACTTCTCTCCACACACGGCCATACAGGGACCATTTGATTTTGGAATCGGCATCTTTGGGCTGGAATAAATCCAGGATAATTTTTTTAAGTTTTTTTAGCATGCCGCAAGTTTAGCGAAAAAAAATTATCGGGTCAAGTGGCCTGTGCTTTAATTATCGTACTAATGTTTTTATTTGATTTATCAATTCTTGCTTGATTTGTCCCAATGGTTTTGGTTCCCCATGCGTGTCTTGCCATTTTGTATGTATTCCCCTGAACCCACCAACTACCCAGCAAGCATATCCGTCATGAGTCAGCGCCATTTCTGCAGTATTATTTAAATATTCAATAGTTTCTTTTTTTAACAATGGGTTAAATTCATAGGAAGGTTCGAATATGTCTGCAAAAACAACATATATTTCTATATCCCCTATAAAATATTTCGCAAATTTTCCCCCTGATTGTTTAAGTTTTACACCATTGTTTTTCATAATTTTATCAACAAGATTTTCACACCCCTTGATGCTGGATACTAAAATCTGAAACTCGGTTGAATTACCATTTTCTTTAATTTCTTTGATAAGATTGGTAAAAGCCCTTTTACACCCTTGTGACCCTTTATCAACAGATACATCAATTGTGAATCTACGGGTTTCTTTGCGTTGCAAAGCCATCATTTGGGGTAAAAGTCTTTGTCTGATCGTATAATCGTTCATCCATACCATATTTGTTTTTAATGCGATATTTTTAAAAGATTTATCCAAAGCATATTGAACCAAAGGAAATATATAATCCCTTTTTTCAAAACGATCGGGCATTGTGGGTTCTCCGCCATAAAATATAACTTTGTGCACATTTTCATTTTTGGATTCATCCAGATAATATTTGACTATATCGTCCGGCAAGTATGTTTTGGACTGATGCGGATTGCTTTGTTCACAACAGAAACTGCAGGATAAATCACATACATTAGTTGTTTTAAAAAACAATGTAATTGGTAATTTTTCTATCTGTGTCAATTTATTTTGATTTTCTTGCATAATAGTCCTGGTGAGTTTTAAATATGTACAAAATATCATAATAATACAATTTGTCAATAATAAAGACCGTTTTGTTATAATCTTGCTTGACTTTCTTTTAAGCAACCTATAAAATGGGCGAGCATTTGGGGTCATAGCTCAGTTGGTAGAGCACCTGCTTTGCAAGCAGGGGGTCGTCAGTTCGAGTCTGATTGGCTCCACCAAAATTCGCAAAAGGGGGTGATTTATATGGTTAAAGTTTTAGTTCGCGATAATAACGTTGAACAGGCTTTGCGCGTATCCAAGCGTAAGTCTCAGAAAGAAGGTTTATACCGCGAAATGAAAGAACGTCAACGTTATGAAAAGCCCACCACAATGCGCAAGCGTTTAAAGGAAGAGTCTGTCCGTAACGAAAAGAAACGTCAATCTAAACAACGTATGGTGTTTGGATTCTAAATAAAAAACCGCCGAATTGGCGGTTTTCTAATAACCACATTTTTATGAAAAGCTTTAAGATATTTAATAATACTTGACAATATTAGTATTAAGTGCAATAATATCGCATGTAATAAAAACAGGAAAACAAAATGGTGGAAGACACCTTTACTCTTATTAAAAAATATCATGATGAATTAAATACTAAATTGGCCAAGACTTATTCGATCGATGAACAGGGGCGAAAACAGGGCTTATACCGTTCTTTTACAAAAGATGGCCGGCCCGAGACAGAAATTAATTATAAAGATGGTCAAAAAGACGGGGTTTATAAAAAATATTCCAGAAAAGGAAAAGTCCAAACAGAAATTAACTATATAAAAAATCAGAAAAATGGTGTTTGTAAAGAATATTGGCCAAATGGGAAACTTAAAAAAGAAGTTAATTATATAAACGAACAACCAGATGGTATTTATAAAGAATATTGGCCAAATGAGAATCTTTATATAAAAATATATTATAAAAACGGTCAAAAAGACGGTCTCTTTGAATACTATTATAAAAATGGCAATATTTATATTAAAGCTAATTATAAAGGTAATAAACTGAATGGGGTTTATAAAGAATTTGCCCAGGATGGCACAATAAAAAAAGAAATAAATTATGTTGATGATATAGACGTAAATTCTTTGCAAGATTCATTAGTAGAATTTAAAGAATCTAATGATATAAAAAAACAAACTATAAAAGATACGAAACAAAATAGTTTATAATTAAAAGACAAGAAATGTTTAAAGTTATCAAGACTTATCATGATCAATCAAAAACCATTCTGGCAGAGATTTATAATGTAGATAATAACGGACAAAAACAAGGTCTGTATCGTTCTTTTTCAGAAGAGGGCAAGATTAAAGAAGAAAAAAACTATATAGATAATAAGTTAAATGGTCGTTATATAAAATATTATATGGACGGAAATTTTAGACTAGAAAAAAACTATATAAATAATCTAGTAAATGGGATTGTAAGAATATACGAAGGGAATAATCTTGGTATAGAAATTAGCTATGTAGATAATCATATTGATGGCAGACGTACAGAATATTATCCAAATGGCAAAATTAAAATAGAAGAAAATTATACGAATAGCAAAAAAAATGGAAGTTGCATAGAATATGATATAAACGGTCAAATTATTTCAAAGAAAATGTATGTTGATGGCGTGGATATTACAGATAATAATGCCAATAGTATAATAGAGTCTTATAACAAAAATAAAGAACGCGCATTCGCAAAACAAATGAACCCTGAACGACGTAAAAAAGTTAGAGGTCTTTTGTTGGTCAGAGCATCCCAAAATACACTTTAAAATTAACAAACCGCCAGTTTGGCGGTTTTTTATTTTGGTGGGCATAAGAGGGGTCGAACCTCCACGAATTTCTTCACTGGAACCTAAATCCAGCGCGTCTGCCAGTTCCGCCATATGCCCGGAAAGATTACTTTATAGTAAAAGATGCACGAATTGTCAAAGAAAATTCAGCATCAGTTGTCAAAAGCCCAGCGCCACCTAAGCTTTCGTCTGCTAACTTCATCATCGTTGATGATTGTGGCATATTTACATCAGATGAAGCCCCGTATTCTGCAGAAATCATTTTGCCCAAATTACCGCCCTCGCTTCTCGCGATGATTTCCGCTTTGGCGCGTGCATTTTGAACAGCATCATTTATACATGCATCCATAGCAGGTCTTAATTTTTCATTCGAAGCAAACATCCGCAAATTTTCTGGAAACACATTTTGCATTTTTTCTGCGCGACTTAATATTTCTTCTATGTCAGTTGTGTTTTTACTGGATACATCAACGCTGATGATTGTTTGAATCCCCTGTGTTTCTTGATGATCATTTTTCCATTCTGTCTTTTCAAATGATTCCCAACGAACGGTTTGTTTTTCGATACCGTTAAATTGTCCAAGCATTGCGGCGATCACGTTATAAGAATTTCGTGCCATTGCCATGGATTCTGCACCAGATTTAGCCAAAGTTTGAATTCGCAAAGTTACAGCAGTTTTATCTTTTTGGACACGCCCATTACATTCGCCAACTACACTTATTAATCTTTTAGATTTATTATTTGAAACGTTACCAACCCATTGAAAAATAATTATGCCAACCAAAACGGAAAATAAAATTATCCATGGGGTTGCTTTCTTAATATTTTGTTTAAATTGTGCCATTCCCAGCCTTTTGCTATGCAGTTTAATAATTTTAAAAAAGCAAGTCAAACAAATTCCAAGACACGTTCAGTCCCACTTAAATCTTTATAAGAAGTAACAAATTTCCAATCATTGTTATTAAAAATTTCACGAACAGCATTACCCTGATCCGCACCAATTTCAAGAAATAATCGTCCATTTGGTGTCAAAAGATTTTTAACATTTTTTGAAATTGCGCGATAGGCATCCAATCCTTCTTTCCCAGAATAAAGGGCTATTTTTGGATCATACGAAGCCCCCAGATCAACACGATTATCACCAATGGCAATATATGGGGGATTGCTGACGATAATATCAAATTTAGATAACATAGGTCTAAAGTTTGAAGTAAAATCACCATGCATGATTTTAATTCTATCATCCAATTTTAGATTTTTTACGTTTCGTTTGGCAACTCGTAAAGCTCCGTTAGATTTATCAATTCCGATACCAATCGCACCATTCAAATTTTTTATTATCGAACAAATTAAGCACCCCGTTCCAGTTCCTAGATCAAGAATTTTTAATTTTTTTAAATGTTGTGATTTTAAAACTGCTTCTATCAGTGTTTCAGAATCGGGGCGAGGATCCAGGGTATATTTGTTTGTATAAAAGGGCATCCCATAAAACCATTTTTCTCGTATAATTTTTGCCACGGGCACACCACGACGTAACTTTCGTGCAGCAATAAACACTTTTAACATTTCTACCAAATTTAATTTATCAATGCCCTGAGTTTTATTCATACTGATATCTTTCAATATGATTTTAGCCTCGTGTGTGGGGCTTACTTTTTGTAAAATTTTGAATGCTTGATTCAGGGTCATAAAATTAGTATAATCCTTCTTATGAAAAATTTCAACCTACAGAAAATAACAAAAGTTTTACTGATATTGGCGGGCATTTTAATGGTATCTGCTATTTTGTTGTATGTAATAAAACCAACAAGACGGATTATAATTGATACCCCAGTGGAAAGACATATCCAGGTTAGTGCAGGGGATACTTTGTCAAAGATTTTATCCGGACACGGTGTGTCTGGCGGGGATATTAATGCAATAGCGACATTGTTAAAAAAAGACTGTGGCGTGCAAAGCTTACGTGCAAATTCCGACGTTCTGGTTATAAAAAAGAAAAATGAAGATGCTCCTGTTGATAAAATTATGCTGTCATCTGGTCCGTGGAAGCGTGTTGAATTGTCTTGTGATGCCAATGGTAAATGGGCAGCTGAAATAGTAAGTATTAAAAAAGATACCAGATTGGTTCGTAAATCTGGGAAAATACCAGATGGTGGTGTTTTCAGCCAAACCGGGGTCGAAGCCGGAATCCCGATCGGAACAGTTTATGAAATTATCAATCTATTGGCATTTGAAATCGACTTTGAACGTGATATTCAACCAGGTCAGGAATTTGTTGTTTTATACGAAGAAAATTTGTTGGACGGCCAAGTTGTTGATGGGGGTCGTATCGTTGAAGTCTCTTTTGATACCCATCTGGACAGACGTGGCAAATTAAAAATGTATAGATTTGAAAAAGATAATGGCAAATTTGGATACTATGATGACGAGGGCAAGGGCGCAATAAAATCATTAAAACGTACCCCAATTGACGGCGCCAGCGTTTCCAGCGGATTCAATCTTCACAGAAAGCATCCCGTGCTGGGCTTTACTCGTGCGCACAGGGGGGTAGATTTTCGAGCGGTCACAGGAACCAAAATTCCAGCAGCGGGCGCTGGTCGTATAGTAGCACGTGGATATAACAGTGGGCATGGAAATTTTGTAAAAATTAGACACGCAAACGGATTTGAAACTCTTTATGGACATATGTCGCGTTTCCAGCCAGGGGTCAGGGTCGGCACTAACGTGGCCCAGGGTCAAATTATTGGTTATGTTGGATCTACGGGACTTTCCACTGGACCACATTTGCACTATGAAATTATCAAAAATGGTGTGCGTGTAAATCCAATGACGGTTACATTCCCACGTATAGACGATTTAACCGCCACACAAAAATCAAAATTCTTAGAGTTTAAGGGTAAGGTTGACCAAGCTTCATCGGCGTTATCCGATAATCCAAACCTGTTTATCCCTATGTAATAAACGCGCAATATGCGCGTTTTTTGTATTGACATATATCATTTTATTATTATAATCTCAAATGGTTCCCTAGATGGGCAGACTGCAATAGTGTAAGTCGGGCGTCTTGAGCAAGATGCTGAATGTATGTGGCGTTATTTTAAACGCGCAAACCAATCTTTTTAACACAACAATATATTTCGTATATGGTTTATGCGATTGTGTTGTATAAAAAATTGGAGACCAAAATGAAAAATTCTTATATTATAAAAAATACACTCGTAACAGCCATTATAGGATTAATATCTTTATCAACATCAAAAGAAAATGAAGTGCGATTTAAATTTAAAGATAATAAGATGCAAAAAATATCTTATTGTTTTATGAATATGGAAACAGACGATTTTACAAACCTTCTTAATGATAATGTTGATTTTACTCCTTTGATAGAAAAGCGAGCAGATAAAATAGTAACAGATTATATAGATACAGTTCAAAACAGAGTATATGACTTAGCTAGCAATAGAGAGAAACAGAATCATAGTAGAAATTTATATCAAAGATTTGGTTCGGGTGCGCCTGCAATGAATGGCAGATATGCATATTGTCTTTGGGGAGAACGCAAATCTCTTCAGGCGGCAATTGCGGCGTTAAATTTAAATATAGATGCTTTCCCGGAAACAAACGCCTGTCCAACAATGATTAGTATGATGAGACAACAAAATCCAGAGAGCTCGTTTTATGGTAAAATTTGGGAAGACAGAAAGGCTTTTTTGGTCGCCCGCGAGAAACTGAATGATGAACATAAAGTACAGTTTGATAAAACAAATATAGCAGCAGATGACATTAAACCAGGATCTATCTACAGTACAAATGAGCATACTGAAATGTTCTTGGGACGCGGCAAAATTGTTAATAAAAGATTTGTTGCGGATAACAATGGAAGATTTTATAAAATTGGGTTTAATATTGAAATGATCAGACCAGTTAATTTTTATAATGGGAAAATAAATGATATTTTCATAGGCAATACTTATAATCTTATGATAAAAAAGTTGCAAGAGCAGGTGGAACAAATCAAAAATATGCCCAGGGATGATTTGTTATCCAAAGCATACAAAGATGGAATATCTAAAAATTTAAAGTATCTAACAAGTTGTTCGGATAATGAATTAAAAATTATGTTGTTGGAAAGATTATTGGGAACAAAATTAAATCCAGAAAATCCAAATACAGTATCATTAATTCAATGGCAACAATCTCGTGTTAAATAAAAACTGCCGCAATCGCGGCAGTTTTTACATAATGATGTCTTTTATTTTTTCTGGAATATCGGAAATCTTTATTCGTTCTTGGGCCATTGTATCGCGATGGCGCAATGTTGCCATGCCATCTTCCATACTTTGATGATCAATGGTTATACAAACAGGGGTCCCAATTTCATCATGACGACGATAGTTTTTACCAATGTTCCCGCTGTTTTCCATTTCAATTCTTCCCAAGCCCAGCTTGCGTAATTGGGATGCTAAATTTTCAGCACTTGAAATTAGTTCAGGCACGTTGCGCGCCAATGGGATTACTGCGGCCTTGACCGGTGCCAAAGATGGTTTTAATTTCAGAACCACTCGGGATTTACCATCCCCTAAATCTTCTTCGGCATAGGCATTCAACATAACCGCCAGCATGGCGCGGTTTACGCCCATTGCAGTTTCAACAACATATGGGATAAAATTATCACCCGTCTGTGGGTCGCTGTATGAAAGTTTATTGATGCTGTCGGTATTATCTAAAACTTTGGCCGCTAAATTAAATTCTTTTTGTGATTTTGTATGAGAACCCAAATCAAAATCTTGGCGATTATGAATGCCCTCTACTTCGTCAAATCCATCTGGAAATTCATATTCAATGTCAACAGCAGCCTTGGCATAATGTGCCAACTTTTCGTGTGGGGTAAGGCGCAATTTTTTTGCTGGAATTCCCAAAGAAGAAATCCACCAATTCATACGAATTTTTTTCCATTCTTCCCACCATTTTTCATCTGTCCCAGGTTTAACAAAATATTGCATTTCTGCTTGCTCAAATTCACGCATACGGAAAACGAAACCACGGGGGGATATTTCATTACGAAATGCTTTTCCAATCTGAACAATACCAAAAGGTAATTTATGGGGAACAGAATCCAAAACATTCTTGAAATTTGTGAATGTGGTTGTCGCAGTTTCGGGACG